>Ga0265298_10000292_pt1 | contig 76966 bp, 94 predicted proteins | sample AusTroGonzalo_MG_3_FD_193486 | JGI IMG/M metagenome (GOLD analysis project Ga0265298, IMG submission 193486) | Bovine rumen microbial communities from tropical cattle in Woodstock, Queensland, Australia - Gonzalo_01 | ecosystem: Host-associated > Mammals > Digestive system > Stomach > Rumen ... | reverse complement strand
CTGCCACGCCGCTAACACTACCTAACGGCGATGTAATTATAACGCTCGATTTTGCCATTCCTAAAGGCGAGAAAGGCGCAACTGGCGGCTTCGGAGCAAAAGGCGACAAAGGAGATAAAGGCGATAAGGGCGACAAGGGCGATAAGGGCGACACTGGCGATGTCAACTATGAAAGCCCCGAAATTGTTTGGGTGCAGGAGAAAATGCAAGCCGAATTAGGCGAGGAAGCGCTCTCTAAATTCAGTGTTTCAACCTCACCGAACAACAATGTAAGTTTTTGGGCAGACCAAACGGCCAACACTACTTTAACCGTTACAATCGTCGTTAAATTTGATGATACGAAAGTTAAACCAAACAACCACGCTGCACTCTTGCAGAGCGGCTGGACGAACGCCGAAACTGGCGTATATACCAAATCGCTCACCGCAGCAAGCGGAGCAATAGAGGCCGAAAGTATTGAATACACCCCAGCCAGCGGCAAATACAAAAACATAAAATGCACCAAATCAAGCGCAAAAAGGACAATTTCAGCTAATTACCCTGCTTATTACGGTTGGGCAACTGCAAAGAACATTGAAAGCATATTATGGAGCAATAACAAACTCACGCGCCTTACAGCTAACCCCAATGGTGAGGTTACAGTAAACAATAATACTGGCGCTGCTGCACATTTGTTTGTGCTTTCAAAGAGCGGTTCGGTAAGCGTTAAACAGTCGGGCAACCCGGTAATCGACCCGAAGATAGTCTCTCAATCTTTTGTATCGCCATCAAACAGCGGTATCACATTGTCGGGCTACAACCTATATTTTACAACCGGCGACTTTGCAAACGGAGCTTCGCCTAAATTCCAATTAAGTGTTCCACTTTCTTAAAATAAGACAATATGGCACAAGCAAAGAAACCAACGACTACAAAAAGCCCCATCAGCAGTATGGGCTTGACATTTGAGAGTGGCAACCCTGCTAACTACCCGATTGCATACGGCGACAATATTTGGGATATTGCACAGCAAAATTCCGAACTGGCCGACAAGTTAGGCGGCGTAGGGCAATACGACCAACACACTATAAATGAGGTGTTTGCTGGCGGTATAAGCAAGATTGCGGAAACAATCCAATCGCTTGCACAATTACCAGCCGCCCCCAAAAAAGGCGACACATACCGCATACGCGAAGCCACAACAGCAACCGTGCGCGAGTATGCCGACAATGTTATTCCAGCGGCTGACTGGCGACTGTTCACAGCTGACGAATCGTATTACATTGGAAATACAAGGCCAAACGCGGCCAATCTGCAAAGTCCGGCCACGGTTTGCGGTGTTATGGGCTTGCTTTTGCTCCCCGACGCTTGGGATTGGAACGCCGACGAGCGGCTCAAATTCTACAATCGGGAGTTTGTGCCGGTTGTGTATTACGATGAGCTGACATTCAATGAAAGCGAATGGGCTGTGATGGAACAATACGGCGCGGTTTTCCTGCCTATGGCCAATTTCTTCTATATTGAGGGCGGTGCAGCCCCGACATATCACGTACCATACAAGGCAAACGAGCGCACGGGCTTATATCTTTCATCAACGCAGCAAAAGGCGCAATACGCGACAATGTGGCAGATTTTCTTCAACGCCAAGCCCGACGCAAATGCCGACGGACGCTTCAAGAAGAACACCGTCAACTTTAAAGATGATTGGGCAACAAGTTTTTGCTCATCGTCAATCCGTCTTGTGCAGGACGCGGAAAGCGACACCGTGGGCGCGTTCTCAACTGGAGAGAACACCTATATCAAGTTTGCTCCGGGTAACGTACAGTATAAGCCGTCAATAGGCCGCTGCCGCTTTGCTCCAACTCAATATTCGTTTGTGAGCGATGATGATATGAACACCTATCTCGCACAAGGCACAATCCGAATGGATAGAAACAACGCTGATGTTTGGATAGACCGCTTTGTAACTGGCTACAACCAATGCAACCCACTCGACGGACGCGAGTATTTTGATTATCTTGTCGAGAAGCAAATTATCTACCCTGCTGGTTCGCTTATTCAGTGGAACGGCGCACAATGGCAATGGCTCAACGGCTACCAAAACGGCAATCTTTTGAGTAACGAAGATTTTAATAAGGTTAAGAAACTCAATCCAGTAGCTAATTCGGGCAGCTATAACGACCTAACCGACAAGCCGACAAAGGTTAGCGATTTTGAAAATGACAACTTTTATGCTCAAATAGCCGCGCCGGTGGCAATGGACGGCTACAAACAACTCGCATACATTGAAAGCGACAAAGATTATAGCCAGTATATTGATACCAACATAAAACCTAACCAAAACACTGGTTTTGAAATTGATTTTAGCACACCTCACGCACCTAAAAACGCGACCGGCCAGCCCGTTATCTTTAATGCTGGCGGCAAAAAAGCGGCGGTTGCAAGATTTGGTATAGCTCTATACACAACAAAGCCCGGCGGCGAATTTGCGGTAAATACAAACAAATCGGCAATAGACCCGAAACTTGTTGCAAACAAACGGCTGGTATTGAAATATCAAAACCGCGTATTCACATACACCGACGGCACAACCGCAGAAATGCCCGAAATTGACGAGTTTGAAACAGCTAACACGTTATTTTTGTTTGCTGGCAACAACGAGGGCGGCGTGGCTCAATTTGCTTCGGTTCGTCTCTACTCGTTCAAAGTATATGACGGCACAGCACTGCAAGCACACTTTGTTCCTGCACAACGTTTGAGCGATGGTATTGTCGGCTTGTACGAGGCCGTCAGCAACACTTTCTTCGAGAATCTTGGCGATGGCGCTTTCGCTGGCGCAGACATTGATTTTGTAATTAACCGCGCCAGCCAGCTTATCAACGACCAAAATCTTGTATCGGATAACAAGTATGTTCATACCGACAATAATTTCAACAACACTTACAAGGGCTACGTTGACAATTTCAACAATACCTACAAAGACAAGGTTGACGCTAACGAGGCCGCTATTGCCATTCTTAACGGCGACGAGGAAACCGCCGGCTCGGTACAAAACACCGTAGTAGCAAAAATCGCGGAGGTTGTGGCCGAAGCACCGGCTTCATTCGATACACTCAAAGAAATTTCCGACTGGATAACCAACCACGCTGAAAGTGCAGCTGCAATGAACACTGCCATTCAAAGCAAAGTTGACAAAGAACAAGGCAAAGGGTTAAGCACTAACGACTACACAACAGCCGAGAAAAATAAGCTGGCTGGTCTTAACCAGTACGTTTACATTTGTAAAAACTACGCTGGAAGCACCACAAAAACCATCGAAGCCGCTACGCACGGCTGCGGAGTTGCGCCGTTTGTGGTTTGTTATCTTGCTGGCAATGTAGTTGACCTCGACATTGCTTGCAATACAAGTGGCGATGTAACCGTAGGCTGGAGCGGTCTTGCAAATATTACTCCTGCCAATCCACTTACTATCAGCATTATTGGTATGGCGGTAACGGCAGAAGAAGAACAAGAGCCTATTCACGACGCAAGCGATTATCCGTATTTGAGATTCAATAAGATTAACAACACTCAAAATTGCTCGGTATCGGCGAATAGCAACTTGAATGTAAACAGTATCACTATACCCGAAAAAGTGATTCTAAATGGCGAGGAATTGACCGTTACAGCCGTTTCGTCATTAAGCAATGCAGTTATAACCGAAATTGTTTTACCCGACACTATAACAAAGATTTCCGACAACCCATTTATGCGTAGCAACATCAGCACTATCCATATCGGCAAAAATGTGAGCGATATAGGCTGGTCGTTAGGCTATTGCAAAACTATGCAAAACATTATAGTTGACGAGGACAACCCGAATTACAAATCAGTTGATGGTGTGCTGTTCAACAAAAACCTAACGAAGATTATCAGCTACCCGATTGGTAAAGAATTGTCAAAATACACTATTCCGTCCACTGTTACCGAAATAGAGCGCAGTGCATTTATGGGGTGCAGCAATATTGGTGAGCTGGTTATTCCCGACAGTGTTACAACCATTGGCAGCTATGCGTTCTTTGAGGCAAGGCTTGATTCTATTTTCATTCCTGCTTCCGTTACCAATATGGGATATGCCATAATAGACACTTATACTGGTTCTGCTTCGGAATTTGACGGCGGCGGCGTTGATAGCACAACCATATATTGCGAAGCGGCAGAGAGACCGAGCGGATGGCCGAGAGATTGGGATAATGGCGAAAATGTTGATTTTAATGTCGTTTGGGGCGCAACCCGACCGAATAATAATTAAATCTAAATACTATGGCAAAGAAATTTTTGACGGATATAGACTTAAACGGCAACAAGTTGCGTAATGCAACGGTTGATAACGCCGAGGCTGGCAAGATTCTTAAAATTGGTAACGACGGCAAGATTATAGCTGGCGACGCTCCCGAAACCTACACAATCGACACCAACAACAATCAGTTGATTGTATCAGCAGGAAACGACCGCTATTTTGCGTCGCTCACCAAGCTGACGAAGCCTAACACACCGACAATCGCCAACGCACAGCTGGCGAAAAGCGTTGTTACCGGCAGCGCGGAAATTGCCGTTTCGGGTATTGATTCGGGTGCCACCGCATACTATAAGATTGCAGATACCGTCGCAGGGCTTGCAAACGCCTCATACGTGGCTATTTCGGGTAGTAAATTTTCAATAGATAGCAGCTTCGACAATGCCAGCGACAATGCGGCGTTTTCAAAATTCGTCATACTCAAAGCCGTGAAGAATGGAGTTGACAGCGACGCAACTGCCGAGCCATACGAGATTGTTATTACCCCGAAAGTGGCAACACCGGCGCTTTCAGCAAGTAACACCGACCAATATGAGGCAACCGCAACCGTTACCATCAGCAAGTCAGCCACCACTGGCGCAACCACCGAGTATAAGGTTGGGGACGGCGACTGGACTGAACTAACCGAAAACTCAAAAACAATAACCGTCAGCGCAAACAAGGCTGCTGGCGAATACAAGGTAAGAGCAACCAAGACTGGCCACGCCGCTTCCGACACCAACCAGTCGCAGGCTATTGTGGTAAACAAGAAAAAGGCTTACTACGGATTCAGTACCGCCACCGCGCTTGCAAACGCGGCTGATATTGCCGCATTGGGTAATTCAGTCAAATCGAACAAGTTGAGTGGCGCGTATGTGATAACCCCGTCGGGCAACGCCAACGGCTATGTATGGTTGTGCTGCGAGGGTACGCTCGACACCAACAAGATTGTGCCAAATCAAGGCGATGTTATTCCGTTTGGCTTTGAGGCCGCTATTGTGGTTGACGGCTGGAACTGCTACCGTAGCACCAACGACATTGAGCCAATAAGTAATATTAACGTTTACGTAGGTTAAAAAACATAAAACTATGGGCTACAAAATATATCAAACATTAGAGGCTGGAATGGCAAGCAAACACCTGCTTAACGCCAACAACATACAAGGCGGTCATTGCACCGTCGGAACGATTGCAGAACGCGACGCGCTGCCTAAACTTATTGTTGAGAATGGAGCTGTTGTGCAGGACGGCATTATCAAAGCTGGTTCGACCGTTTATGTCGAGGCTACCGATACAACTTACAAGTACGATGGCCGCGAGTGGATTGTTGTGCCAACCGCCAACGAATTAGACCAAATTGAATCGTCGGTTGCTGCACAGCGCAGTTATATCGAAGCGCTGACAGCCTTGCAGATGAAAGTTGAAAATCTTGAAAACGCCATAAAGGGCGACCGGCGCGAGGAAATCATTTTCGCTGCACAATCATTTACCGATGGTGTATGGAAAAAAGACATTCTGCCCGACCACGATAGGAGTTATTTCTGCCAAGAGGCGGCACTCTCCTACACTGGCACGTATTCAACAACCGACGCTGACACAATCGTTGTGAACGGTCAAATAATTAGTTTGGGTAACTCTCACGTTGTCGGCGATTTGGAAACAACCGCTATAAAAGTGGTTAGGAGCGGCCAAAGCCTTAATGTTTACTGCAACGATACGCTTGTCGGCAATGTTGCTGACACGATTATCATATCGTTGCAGATTAACGCTCCATATATAACAGCCAGCTCAATATCAAGCGTTAAAACGGTTTATTCATACGTTGATTATTCCGATGTTGATGTTAAATCGAAGAACGGCTACGCAGTAACCGAAAACTACGACGGTGAGATTGTTTATTGGGCACGCAACCCACAATGCGGCTCTATGTATGCCGCAGGAACGCACGAATACACGCTATCCGACCAGCACACAAAGGCCGTCTATTCATTAGGCAACTTGTCGGGCGACAACACATTCGGGCTAATGATGTCAACTTGGAATGTTATAGACGATACGCACTACTCAATCGACCCCGAACACATTATCGGTTATTGCTATATGGCTAATTGGGATATGTCGAAGATAACCAAATACTACGCCATTTTTAGTCAAATGGGCGTTAACTCAAGTATCAACAAGGCCATATTGAACGTTGACCCGTTATATTTGTTCAAAGGAATCCACAAGCTCGACTTTACAAAAATAAAGTACGCTGACAACAATATGGGCTATTTCGACCGCATTGTCAGCGCCTACAAGGGCGAATCAATGGGCAGCTTCGCAACTCTTTCGGCAGCGTTGAGCAAAGCCAACTACGGTTGCAAGCTGGGGCTTTCAACCAATTATTTTGTCCGCACCTACGGCGACCTTACACGACTTGACATTAGTAAGGTAACAAAGCTGGAAGAATTGTTCAGTTTCAACCACTGCCTCGAATTTGTGGGCGATATAGGCAAATGGAACGTTGAACACCACACGATTAAAAATATGTTCCGCGCCTGCTTCAAACTGCGCGGTATTTCATCGGAAATAGGCAACTGGAATGTTTCCAACGTTGCGGCTATGAACGGCACATTTGATTCAACGCTGTGCATTGGCGACAACACTCTGCACTCGCTATGGAAATGGAACGTTGGTAATTGCACCAATTTCCGTTTTATGTTTGCCTATTTCATAATCGAAAATTTCCCGCAGGACGGTATGCCAACTATGCAGCTATACACCCGAATCGACACGGATATTTACAAAATAGCGGAGAACAACATTCGTGCAAAATATAACGTACTGACCGACGCGCAACTCCGCGCAATCGAGGAAGAAAACCTTGCTATCATACGCCGCAAGATTGTTGACCCAAAAACCGACTTGTCGTTCGTCGAAAATTGGAACGTAAGCAGCGCTGGACGGTTTAACGGCTTCGCGGCAAACAATCCATACTTGATAAATATCGGCGATTTACGCAAGTGGACAATCGACCCCGAAAATGCAGATTTGGCCGACTACGGCTTTGGCAATTTCATCAGTTACTGCACTGCTCTAACAACATTCAAAATGCCGTCGATACCGAGAGGCACTAATGTTGCTAATATCGTGCGTGGCTGCACCAGTCTTGCCAACATTGAGATTGACGCGCTGAATGTCGAAGCAATATCATTTGAGGATTGTCCGTTGACAAAGCAGAGCGTGCTTAATTTGATAAACGCCGCCACTGCCGATGTTACCATCATACTTTCCGATAGCACTTACGACGCGGTTAAGGCCGATACCGATGTTATTTCAGCTATTGACAGCAAATTGACCGAGGAAAATATTAGAGTTACAATCGGCGACTTGGAACTGCTGGTACACACCGCGACATTTCATCTCGACAACGGCGAGGCCGATGTGATTCTTCCTCTTTTATATGGCGCGGCCATAACCGCACCAGCCCCTACTAAATATGGTTATACGTTAAGCGGCTGGTCGCCGAGCGTTCCTGCCACAATAGGCAGCGCCGACCTTGAATTTACAGCACAATGGACGGCCAACACGCACTACGTTCAATTCTCGTACCGTGATTCGGACGGCCAACCGACCGCGAGCGGACAAATTGCGGTTGCATACGGCGGCACTATTACACCGCCAACTGTGGTTGACAGCGTTGATGGCGACAGCACCAACCCCGACGGCTATAATGAATACCACTTTAACGGCTGGTCGCCGAGCGTTCCTGCAACAATGCCCGACGAGGATTTGAGCTTTGAAGCACAATACACCACTACGCACCACGCCCACGTTCACGTTTACGAACACGGCGAATGTATCTACTGCGGTGCAATAGACCCCGATTATGATGAGTGCGCCGATTTAGGACACAATTTTGTTGACGGCACTTGCACGCGCTGCGGCGAACCCGACCCCGAATATAACCCCTGCATAGACGGCCATAATTACGAACACGGCTACTGCACGCGCTGCGGCCAGCCCGACCCCGATTATGATGAGTGCGCCGATTTAGGACATAATTACCAAGACGGCTACTGCACGCGCTGCGGCGAACCCGACCCCGACTGGAACGAGTGCGACGCATACGGCCACGACTACCAGCACGGCACTTGCACACGCTGTGGAGCAACCGACCCCGACTATAATGAGTGTGATGATTTAGGACACGACTATCAAGACGGCTACTGCACACGCTGCGGCCAGCAAGACCCCGACTATGACCCGAATTACGGAATGGACGACCCCGACCCGATGGACGAGCCGATGGACGAACCAATGGACGAACCAATGGAACCTTAAAATAATAGATTATGGAGAGAATTGCACAAGATGGATTTTGGCTGACAAAAAAGCCGGCCAACCCAAAGCAGCGCACATTTTTCACACGGCTGACTGGCGATGAGCAATCGCTGGCAGAGTTTGAAATGGTAACTGACCAATACAAAGAGAATTACGAACAATGGCTTGCCGCCGAAAAAAAGAAATTGGCAGACAGCGAAGAAGAATGAGATTATGAAAAAGAGATTGAATACAAAAGACATTGACGGACAGTTTTTTTCCGTTCCCAACGCAGAGGCGCGGCTTGCGCTACCCGTTCACAACGCGGCTACTGGCGAGGGGTTTGTAACCGTTGGCTCTATCTGCTATCAGCAGGCTGACGATAAGATTTACCGCTACACTAACGACGGCTGGGTGGTGCTGCTCGGAATGATTGACAAAAACACCTTCGACGGCACTCTTGAATCGGGTGTGAACTATACGCTCCCAGCGGCGGTTGTGGCACTGGCTGTAACAAACATTGTTGACGGGTCGCAAGAGGCAAATATTAAATTTACGGTATCGGGCAGCAATTTTACACTCACATTACCGCAGGGCGTTCAAATGGTGGGCGAGAAACCAACATTTGCCGACGGCGAGACCTACATTATGAGTTATTTTAAAGGCGTTGTTGTTTTCGGCAAAGTCAATAATTACCAGTAAGTTATGTTTAGAAATCTGCTAATAGCAAGCAAGGTGAGCCAACAGCCAGCGTCGATTTATCCACTTATTGACGAGCCGGTTAACACCGCCACGCCATACGCGGACGAGGCGCTGACACCATTCACGCCCGACAGTCGGTTTATTATAGTTGGTGCTGACACCATCGACGGAGATGTCCGTGCTGGCGTTTACAGCATACTTGACAAGCAGACAATGACGCTTGTGAGCGATAGAGTTACAAACGACGCAAATGTGTCGGGCGGCTACTCGATTTCGTGGACGGCAAACAGCCAAAACGTTTCCTGCTCGACTGGTGCAAGCTCCGAAAAAATGCACTTGAACATTCTGCGTAACATACAACGCCGCGACATTCGTATAAGTGCGACAATCAACGGCAATGGCGTTTCCAATAAAACAATTTATTTCGATGTTAACTGCACCTACGCACCGGCTAACTTTGTTATTCGCAATATCAGCGACTGGCTGTTATTGAAAACCGCCATTAACGAGGGTCAAGAATCCTATTATTATCTCAACGCCACCACTGGCTGCGCCAATAAGAGGTTTAGACTTGATTGCAACCTAACCTTTAACTACAATACAGCCGACTACTCCATAGGTTTTTACGATTCGGAAAACCGCTCGTTGGAAAGGTTTTTTATGGGTGTTTTTGATGGAGCTGATAACACTATAACGTTAAGCGGCACACACCCCGAAACGGCAACCAAACGCAGGAATGGTGGAGTGTTCGGTAATATTAGAGGTGCTAAAATAGTGAATTTGAACGTTACTGGCAGTATAACAAGCTCTATTCAAGTCGGCGGTGTTGTCGCGATAGCAACGTATTCCACAATAGAAAGAGTGAAGGCAAAGGTTCAAGTAATATCAACAACCCAGCAAGCCTCGTTGCTTCTTCACAGCAACGCAACTTATTATGGGGACACCACGGCAAAGCCCGGACACAAAGTAACGATAAAGGACGTTTTCGTTTGCGGTTATGCTTATGCGAAAAAAAACACTGGTGGTATATCCGCATACTCTATCAGCAATGCGACAAGAACCATCTCAATAGGCAAGTTAGAATCTATGGAGACAGCTCAAAATTACGCTATTAGGACAGCCTTTTCGCTTACGGACACGCCAAAAGTTAACAACCCGGATTTGTTCGTAAATGGTGTTTTCAGCAAGTGTATCCTTGTGAATGGCGATTCTCGGCTTCGTGTGTGTGTGCATATTTCGGACGGCACAAAACCGAAAAACGTAACCGACATTCTCGACTTGAACCAAAAAGCGCCCTATACTGGTTGTATAAGTTATTGGGCTGGTGATTCCGAACCTACCCTTACAAGGTGCTATTCATTACAAACCACACAAGGCGGCGGCGCGTGGGTTAAAGCTAACGGCATAAATATTGCGGACTTTGAGACCGCGAAGCAGAACGATTATTTTCCAAACAACCAAAACTGGATTAAAGGCGGCGTCGGCACTAATATAATTAACAACCAGTACGCAACCGACCCCGATGTTTTGGCGGCGGCGAAAGAAGAATCTTATTATGGTGGATATTAACCTTTAAAATCAAATAACTATGAACGCATTACCATTCATTTTAGCAATCAGCGACGAGGGCAGAAGCCCGCAAGTTGTTGAGACAAAGAACGACAATCTAATGTATGTCGGCTACTGCACGCCCGACTGCAAGGGCTACGGCGACAAAAAGTGGCTCATCAAGAAGATTGAGACAACCAGCGACGGTCTGCAAACAATCTTCACGGCCAACGGAAGCCGCGCCTACAACCAAGCGTGGAACGGCCACGAAGATTTAACCTACAAGCCGACCGAGGACTTTGAGTTTGATTAAGATGTGTATTTCATAATTTGTTTTGTGTGTTGCAAGCCGCGCCGGAATGGTGCGGCTTGCTTGTTATAAACAACAAAGGCCGGGTACTATGCTTCGCCGGCCTTTTGAGTTTTTGAGCTTGGAAAAATCATTTGCCACAACCATTAAGGGTATGCCCATTATGATTAGCAATAATTTTTATGCAAAAATAAACTTTTTATACGGTTTATGCAAAAAAAGGCGGCATTTCACAACGCGGCCTTTCAAAATGAAATTATATGTATAGAATTTGCCACAAATATACCTATTAAAAATGGCACTAAAAAATCTTTCCAGTTTTTCCCAATTCTTGCTAAATTGGAAAGAATTAGCAGGAATTGGCAACTACCACTTGATACCAATGAGGCTATTTACCACTGTCGCGTAGCTGTTGTGAATGTAGGTCATTGATATTTTAATGTCCGCGTGGCCTAACAGCTGCATAATGGTATATGGGTTGCCAGTCTTTTCGGCAAGCATTGTGGCGCAAGTGTGCCGGGCAATATGGAACGACAGCCCCAAGTTGCGGATTTGCGCGGCTGCGGCAAGCAGCTTCAGCTTCGCGTTTGTCTTTTGGTCGCTTATTTGAGGAAAAACATAAGGACTACCATACTTGTTATTATCCAAGTATTTCTTCACAATCTCCTCGCCTTTTCCGTCAAAAAGATAGTGCAGAGGCAGCAATACTCTTATCCCGGTTTTAAGCGTGATACGGTCAATAACCAAGTGGCCGTTTTCGTCGTAGGTGATGTCGGTGCGGCGCAAGTCGGCGTTGTCCGAAATTCGGAGGCCGGTGTAGCACGACAGCAGGAATCGGTCGAGAACCAACTGCGTGTTTTCGTCGAGCCAGCCGTCAGCGGCTATTTGCTCCAGCCGCCGCAGCTCATCAAATTTCAGTGCGTCGCGCACGGTCTGCTTTGTCTCCCTGCCCTTTTCAACCTTGAAACCAGCAAATGGGTCGTGGCTCAAAAGCCCCTCGTCTTTGGCAAGCCTCGCAAACTTGCGCAGATATACAAACTGCTTCCTCACGGTCTCAAAACTTGTATATATGCCCTTGTAGAATATGTCGAGCTGAACCAGCATATCCTTGTTGAGAATGTCGAATGTCAGCAGAATGTCCATCTGCCTTTCAAACCGCTCAAGCACATTGCAGAATGTCATATAGTGCTTCACCGTTCCGGGCGCGTAGAGGTTGCGCCTTATGTCGATGTCGATTTTCTCCCGACAGTACGCCACAACGCTGCCGCTGCCTATTTTCAGCCCCATATTGAGCGATTCGGGGCTGAACGGAATACCCTTTGCCATACAGTCAAGCTCCACGGCCTCGTATTTGCTTTTCAGTTGGAGCAGGTATAGGTTTATCTTGTCGCTGTTCGGGTATTGCTGCACCACCGTTTGCGTCTCGGCGTTCCACGCGGATTTCGGAACCTCAATTTTTGCCGCCACATACCGCCGCGTCGAGTACCCAAAATTGATTAGCAGCTCCAACTTGTTGTCGCCGCGCCGCGAGTGAATGATGTCAAACCGCGCTTTTTGGGCGACCCTCTCATCTTTGTTTATCCTCGGCCTTGCCATAATGATAGATTTTAGTTAAAATGTTGTTATATAGTTATTTGAAAAACGATTGTTTGCTACAACGCTGTTTGCGGACAGCAGTCGCCAAAACGCTGTTTTTAAGGCTTTTGCGGCTGAAATTGTTTGCTACAAAACCTCAAAAACCCCTTTTGGGCGTGTTTTGCGGAAGCGTCCGTTTTGTAAATTGCTAATTTACAAGCCGTTGCACCGTAGCAATAAATAAATTACTGATTTTTAATAAATTACCCATCATTTCTTTGTAAATACTTGTGTTTCAGTTGTCAGTTTTTAAAAAATCGTAGCGAATATAATGGAATTTAACGGAATTAGACGGAATTTAACGGAATTACAAAAGTGGAAAAACGAAAATCGGCAGGAATTATTTGCTACAACACAAATTATTGGTTTTTAGTCTGTTACGAATAAAAAAAGTGCCGCAGGGAACGCCTACGGCACAAAAAAAAGTGAACCAGCTGGGTTGCAATCATACCATATAAATCAATATGTTACAAATAGTTTTCTAAATTTGTAGCAAAAAACTATTTTTATATCATTGATTATCAATTAGTTATGAATTTGCGGCGGTATTTTTGCTGTGGTACAAATATTCAATCAACTAATTATCAATGATATATGGCGCAAAAATGCCGTTTTTAAACAAATAATCAACACTCAACTGTTGATAGCCGCTGGCAAGATTCGCTCTTAAAGAAAAGCCGAAAACAAAACCTTGCTTCTTATTGTCAGCAACACATTTTTCATCAATCGCACAAGTTTTTGTTTCTAACAAAAAAAATATACATTGTTCCGTTGTAACGTTCTGAAAATCAGTTGTTTTATATTGTAGTTAGTTGTACTTTACTGCACTTTGTTGTAGTTTCTTGCACCCAAAAACAGCCAGCTCGATTTTCAGTTTTTACAACTCTCGCGGCAAAATCCGCGTTTTGGTTGATTTTTTTAGAAAAAAACGATATGGAAACAAAGACAAAAGTCATTATCGCAGCCGCAAGTGTCGGTACGCTGGCGCTGGGGTATATCATCTACAAAAAACATTTTGCGATTCGCAACCTATTTCTCAATTATCAAACAACTGGAGACGAAATGAAAATTACAGTCAAACGATTCAAGAAAAGCAAAACCTGCACCATTGGCGAGCTTTTCATCAACGGCAAACATTTTTGTTACACGCTGGAAGATGTGGATAGAGGGCTTACTGCCGATATGCCACTCGCAGCCATCAAAAAACTAAAGGTAGCTGGTGAAACCTGCATACCGGCTGGCACATACGTTATTGATATGAACACCGTATCGCCAAAGTACCAATCGCGTGGGCAAAACAGCACCTATGCAAAAATCGGCTTCAAGCTACCGCGACTGCTGAATGTTCCGGGATATGAGGGCGTTTTAATGCACATCGGAAACTACCCGAAAGACACCGAGGGCTGTTTGCTTGTTGCCGAGGGAATTGCAAGCAGCGGCGAAGCCGTCAACAATTCGTCAAGCGCGTTTTGGGCCCTTTACAAAGAACTGGAAAAGGCACACAAGAACGGCCAAAGAATAACGATAACCATAAGTTAACAAACTATGAGAACAACTACAAAACGCACGGCAAAAAAGGCTTCGACACGCAAGCCAGCCGTAAAACGCACATTGGGCGCGGCCAAAAAGCCTATCGACTATAAACTGTTAGCCACGTTGGGGCTGAAAGCGGTTGCCTTGCGCGATGTTAAGCCGGAGGGCTGGTTTACACTGTCGCCAATCGAATACCCCAAAGAGAATCAAGTGTGGATAAAGGAGCGCAACGGCTACGACCGCGCCAGCAAAACCTACGCTTGCCAAAATTGGGGAAATGTCAACTATGAACGCTTTTTCAAAGGCGACAAAATTGTGTATCAAGAATTTATTTTCTAAAACAAGCTGAATATGACAACTACTACAAGAAAGCGCACAACGCGCACAGCAGCAAGGAAAACCACAACACGCCGTCCATCGGCAAAACGCACATTAGGCGCGACAACTCGCCGCGCACCGAGAGTTAAATCAATGACCGTTGCAGAGGGCAAACGCTGGAAAATCAGTGAATACCCGAAATTCGCCAAGCCCGGCAGCGTAACTGGTATGAGAAAAAAATACCACGCTAAAATGGCCTTGCTGGTACGCTGCGGCGATTATATCTACAACGTAACGACCGCGCCCGAAATCTACGAGGCCGCAAAGTAACACCCACACCGATTATGGAACACGAACACTCTTTAGGCTCAATCCGCACCGAAGCCGCACCGCGCAAAACAATTAAGGCGTACAAACTTATGCGGCTGGTTGACGGCAAGTTATATCCGCTATACATTGACCGCGCCAAACCGCTGGAAATCGGTGTATGGTATAATGCCGACGCTCCCTCGCTCGATGTTCTGCAACGGCTCGATTTTGGCAACCATCTTATCGACCTGCAAACGCAGCGCGTTATCGACCACCGCGCCAGCATATCGAAAGAAGATATAAAACGCGCCAACGCCAATAACCAGCGCTGGATTCACGTAATCAAACAAGCCACCAAGATAGGCTACAAGCAATGGGGTATTTCAAAAAGCGGCGGCAAAGAGGTTAAAAACGATAGTTACTCCTACCGTCCGGGCTGGCACGCCGGACAGCTGCCAGTTATGAACCAAGTTGCCTACGACAAAACCGAAAGCCACCCAAAAGGCTTCCTCGACGAGAGTTTTGTTTTTACCGAAATCGAAATATCAGCCGACATTGACTACTGCGCTGTGGCAAGAGCCAATGGCGGCGAACTTTACTATCTGCCCGAAAACGGCTATTACATTCGCTGCACTAACGCCAACCGCAAGGCCGCGCAAGCCGACGAGCTGGACTGGTACATTGCCGGTGCAATCCGAATCAACCGCATAATCAGCGACCGCGAAGCGCGCGACATAATCGACCGCTACAACCGCAAACACGGCACACACGTTGCCCACTCCGTACCGCGCAAAAGCGGCAAAATGTTCAATGCTGAAACAATGAGTTTAGAGGGTCTGCACGGCACAAAAAAAGCCAAGCAGCCGACCAATGAGGGCAAATACATTGACGATGAGCGGCATAAATTCTTTATGCGACTGATAACCAAAGGCCGCGTAAAGGTTGAAGCGGCGCAGGAATTGTCGTTGATGTTAGTTAATGCGATGGTCGAAATCAGCCAATGGAAAAAACGCCAGTACGAAAACCCTGAAAACACTACCGACAGCCTATATTTTCAAAACCGTATGGCAGCGCACGATATTGTTACACGTATTACTGGGGAATTGTTAGACAAAGGAGTAAGGGTAAAAGCCGCTATAGCCGTTTGCGATATGATAAGGGATTGTCTGCTGGAATTTGCCCAATGGAAAGACCAGCAACACGAAGCGGAAAAAGGTCTGCAAGGCACAAAAAAAGCCGATATGAAATCGGCTAATCTTCGTCTGCACAATGCCGAGCCAAGTGTTGAAGCATTGTTCGGAAGAAAGTCAAGCCTTTTAGGTAGCTCTAACAACACCTTTTCCCAAATCGACATTGACGAGGCAAAGTTAGAAAAAAACACACAATCAGCAAAAAACAATCTAAAGAAATACCAAAACGGCGATTATAAGCCGTTTGACATACCGCTTAAAAAACTCAAACTTGAAAGTTTGGGCAGAGTGCTTTTATGGTTGCGCCGTTTGTTTAAAATGATTTATCACGGACAAAGTTCTTATAACTATTACATAACACCAAAAGGGCTGCTAAATTTCCGTATTAGCAACCACAATGCGAATCCCAAAAATTTCAAAGCGAACAATGCCGATTTTAACATTAGCGTTTATGTGGCCTTGTTTGAACATAAATATCCCGACGCTGATGTTGAATACACTGAATATCGATATTCAAAAGAGGACTACGAAGCTTACGCCGAGAAAATTATTGATGCTATAATCAATGGATTTGGCCACGCATTAGAAACTGGCGAATTTGTTGATTGTTCGGGTTACGCAAAAGTAATAGAACATAAAAAAGCAGTACAGCCTACCGACCAATCCGCCCCACTTCCCGACACTAACGCCGCCGCCCCATTCGACATTTGGTTCAGCGGTTCAAAAGTTGTTGACGCTGACGGCAACCCCCTTGTAGTCTATCACGGCACAAACGCCGAGTTCGACACTTTCGATGTGGCCAAATTCGGACTTTGGGATAATGGCACAAAATGGGATTTTGAAGAAAACAAACCATTAAAAGACAAAGGCTTTTTCTTCACAGCCGACAAAACCACAGCGAAAGACCACGCGGAGGGTGCGGTTGATATGGCTGGCGGCAAGCCGATTGTGTTAGGCGTGTATTTGCGGATTGAAAAACCGTTGATTGTTCAAATTGACAAATTCAAAGCGCAACGTGGGTACGACAGTCAACAATGGTTTGATATGCAGACTTCCAAGTTATTGCACCAATACGAGGCCGGCGACTACGACGGAATCATTGTAACCAATCCGATTGATGAAAGCGATAAATTGTTTGTTGTTTTCAAACCCAACCAAATAAAATCAGCCACTTACAACAACGGCCATTTCAGTCCCGATAGCGACAATATTTTCGAGGGCGTTTCCGGCTCCGATACCCCAATCGACGAGCGCCGTGAGGCAGGAAAGGTGCTGGCCTTTATGCTGCACGATTGTTTTGTCAGTCGAAAGCGCAACGACCAAACACCACCACCGACTGAAGCAATGGTTATTGGCGACTACTTGCGTATAGCCACTTGGAACAGCAAACGGGCGAAAACCGAATTTGACTTTTATTTAGGCTGGCGCTGCATTAAACACGCTTTCGACTGTAAAAACGAGAACGACAACGAATATATCTACACAATCAAAGACGGCTATCTCGACAAAGTGAAGAAAGCCGTAGGCTACACCGAAACCGGCTATCTGCTAAAACACCAAGAGGAAAGCCGCCCGAACCTTAATCTGCTAAAGCTAAAAGCAAAAGCAGCCAAAGCAAAGCTGGCACTATTGAGTTTAAGCGGACTTGGCGCTGCTGAATATCGCGATGTCTATTATATAGCCGACTGTGAAAACGAGGGCGATATAAATTATGCGCGACGCGAGGTTACTGAAGCTGGCGGTATTATTGATGATGTTGTTAGCGAATCAAAAGACACCGACGAGAATATTGACGATTACTATGAGAGCAAAAACTGGTATGTGGCCTTTCATTGCGATACCAAAGAACAATTCGTGAAAACTTGCCAAAAGCTCGGCATTAGAAACAAGGAAACAATGGACGCGCAAGAAAAGGCAAAAGAGCTGGAAAATGACAATGGCAATATCAAGCTGCTAAAACTCAAAGCCGCAGCAGCAAAGGCAAAACTTGAACTAATGAAACTTTAAATCGCGCAATTATGGAAAACAAGAAACTTAAATTACTGAAACTAAAGGCTAAAGCCGCAAAAGCGAAGCTGGCACTTATGAAGATAGGCGACACCGCGCCCGATAGCAAGGTGTTGGAATGGCTGCAAGTGGCCGCTGACCACATAAAAGAGCTTGCCGCCACCGAAAAATACAAGGGTTTAACCAGCACCACCGACGGAAAAACAATGCAAATTCTTTCGGCTGGCAAAGTTATAGGCACAATCGAAACCTATACTAATCAATGGGGAACTATTAGTTTTCATTTCGACGGCGAGAATAGCAACGATTGTTATATCAACACCTATTCCGACAAAGATTTTAGAGGGGCGATAATTTACACAACTGACCTAATCGTTGAACACGCGCTATATCCCGACACTAACGACCGAAGCCAAGAATTTGCAGAGTTGGCGGTTAAAATAGTTAGCCGTTTGGCGCAAACCGACGAATACAAAGATAAAAAGTTGAAAGTTAGTGTTTTTGACCGCGACTATGCTGGCCATTCGTCGAAGCAAATAGAAATACGAGGAAAAGTAAAGGGCGGCAATAAGCTAATTGGGGTTATCAACATTTATCATTCTCCCAAAAGTATGCACCGCGACGATTATTCGCTTATGGTTGACGTTAAAATAGGCTGGCACGGCTGGGGAACTGGCTTTAACTCAAAGAAAGACGATATTGAGGCCAAGCTCACACACCATATATCGAATATTTTAAAAGAAATATACGGGAACAATTAAAAATCAGCAATATGGAAACAAAAACTACAACGAAAATAATTTTTGCAGGGGCGGCGGCTCTGCTTGCCACGCGCTTGCTTAAAGATAACAAAAAGATGTCTAACTCAAAATCCGTAAAAACTATGGAAGGAACGAAGAAGAAAGGCGGCAAGAAACGTTCAGCCGCCGCAGCTCGTAAGGTAATGACCGCAGCTGCAAAGAGAATCCGCAAGGCCACTGGTAAAATCTTTGCCCGTGCGCGTAAGTCAGCGGCAAAGGCAACCAGCAGAATCATCAAATCTGCAAAGAAAAGGGTGAGCAAGTGATTGCACGGCCACGCTCCGCGCCGTCGGGGGGTGGCCTTTTTAAAGAAAACTAACGATTTAAAATACAATAATATGGAAAATTTATTACTGATTGCTTTGGCAATATTGGTGGTCTATCTTGCGGCCACAATAATTGTATTCGGAATACCGTGCAGCATAAGTAACACCTACTACTTATGGCACATTTTCAACCTCCGCTTTCTATTTACTTTTGTGATATGGGCGGTTGGTGTTCTCACTGTTATCTATTGGGAGCATAAGTGCGCCGGTCGGTATGAGTTTCTGCCGTTTTTATCGGTCAGCGGAATGATGTTTGTTGGAGCTGCCGCCGCGTTCAAAGAAACACTGACACGCGGCACTCACTACACCGCCGCCGCTGTTTGGGCTGCTTCGGCCATTGCCTTTTTCGCGCTCATTGGCGATTGGCAGTCAATCGTTATTGGCGCTGTGGCAGGACTGGCTGGCTGCGCCATCAACCGATTCCGCAACCTTACGTTTTGGGCCGAGATTGCGGTTGTGTTTACAATCTTCACTGGACTTTTAATGCTATAACTATATGGAATATTTCAAACAATACATTGGAAAGGAAAAATCGAGCCTTGTAAACGCTTTGGCCGAAATGGGTGAGCAAACCTCATACAACTATCGCGCACAAATAGCGCAAGCCAATAACATCGAGAGTTATTCCGGCACCGCCGAACAAAACCTTACAATGCTGGGGCTGCTGAAAATCGGCCAGCTTATCAAACCGGGCGGCGAGATTCTAACCCCAAGCGACACCACCGCCACTCCCCCACGCCGCCGATGGATTATGGGCGGTTTAGCGTTGGCTGGAATTGCGCTGGCTGGCAAAGTGTTTGGCAAGCAAACACCGAAAAGTAAGGCTATCGCCAAAAGCAGGAAGAAACGGAGCAAAAAGAAAAAGAAATAAAGCAAAAGCGAGGAAATCATTAGTTGGTTTCCTCGCTTTATTTTTATTTCAAGCCAGCCAGCGTTTGAGCCAGTAGCGCACGGCCTTTGTCGAGCTTTGATTTTGGTTTCGGCTTTGCGGCTGGCGATTCGTTGCGCTGCGGCAACACCTCAATTTCCTCATAACCGCCAAAACGATTCTTACCAGCTACGGCTCTCATTGCTTCAACCTTTATCTCTGCGTCCACATCGTGTAAGTATTCTTGTGAGCCGCGAAACGCACCCGACTTTGTGGTTTGAAAAACATACACGTAAAAGTGGTCGGGCGGCAAATTCCTTACATCTTCGGGCTTCATTCCGCAATTATTAACCGAATCAATGAAGATATACTTGTATTTGCTGACATCGGCTGGAAATTCGCCGGTAATTGTCAAATTAGGGTTAGCTACGCCCAGCCTCTTTAATTTCTCTTGCAACGTGTACGAGAACGGTTCCTCACTGGTAACGTAGAGCGTTTTGCTGCCCAGCGTCCGCGAGGTGTAACCGGCAAACTGGAGCGCCAGCGTGCTTTTCCCGTTTCCGGGCTTGCCATAAAACATAATCTTGCTGTCCGATTGAGGATAGCCGATTAGCTTCTTCCACCGGCCAGTAAGCGGTATGATTTCAAACTTTTCCCGCATAAAGTCCATACTATTCATTTGGTCGCTTTTAAGCAGACGGCGTTTAGCTGGCTGCGGTGCGGCTGGTTCGTCGTTGTGGCGCGGCTCACAACCGCCCAAACCGTTGATTGGCTGGATTGGGTGCGCGTTGTGAATATACTTGTTCATTTCTGCCCTATAAACGCGCTTCTGCGCTGGTGTGGGGTTGAATTTCGTGTTGAATTTGTCGAGTATCATTTTTTTGCGATTTTGTTTTGCGGTTTCAAATATTATTTCCATATTTGCAATACGATATGCGGGGGGTAGAGCGAGAAATCGCAGCCTCCCGCTCCCTTTTTATAGCGCACAATCAACAACTATAACTCCTTTATGAATACATATAATCCTTTCAAATTCTCTATATTGGCCGTTGTTGACCTTTTTTAATCCCTTGTATCTTTGTAATGTGCGGTAAAAGACCTTATGAGAAAACTCCTTTGGCAAATACAATAGCGCAACTTTAGTCTTTGGCTTTGACGCACAATGTGATAGCCCCGAAAGCATATTATTTGACGTTGCTGTTTCTCGCCCAGCAATCTCAAGCGGTAGCCCGTCCCAAGTCCCTTCCGTAAACCTTTGGTTAAAATCTCCGTCCGATTCATTTTCTAAAACGACACAATGGCCTGCGCTAAAACCTGCTTCCATTGCTTCTTTTTCGTAATGGCCTTTTTCCTTATCAAAGTTATGCCCATAATGCACGGCTTTCAAACCACCGTTTTCGGGGTTAAACATTACATCGTAATAATTGCTGTCGTTCAGCAGTTTAAGATACAGCGCGTGGCGTTCTTCAAAATCGTTTATGCCGCCCATTTTATCGGAATCACTTAACTTTGCAAAGCTATCCAAATCTTCGTCATAAAACATTTTGCCGTGTCCGTGTATTTTGTTGATAGCGCGGCCATTCATTAAATCGGCAAGGTATATCCACTTTCCTTTTGCGTTATTGAAGCCAACCTGCGTTATTTGATATATCCAGCCTTTTTTGGGATTGTAGCCAACTATCGTTCTTTTATCTAAAAACCTATCGCCAACCTTGTATTTCGGTTCTTTCGATTCGTCGCTAATCTTCATCAGCTCCAGCTTCGCCTTTGCCGCTTTTGCTTTGAGTTTCAGTAGTTTTGTTTTGTTATCGGGGGCGGCTGGTTGCTGCGCTGCGTGTTCTTTCATTAGCCTATTTAGCGTGGCTTCTTGGTCGCTGACTTTCCGTTCTTCAGCGTTGATTTTTTCAAGCAAATCATACGGGCGGTCTATGGTTTTACTATACTCTTGTTGCACGTTAGTATATTCCTCGTTCAGCTCGTCAATTTTCTTTTTGTCTGCCGGGTTGAGCTTATTGTAGCTTTCTCTTGTCAGTTTCTCGCCAACTATCGCGTCAGCCTTTGCCGAAATAGCCGCCAGCCGTTCCTTTATTCCTCTTTGTTCCTCTGCCGCTGCCACCTCTTTGGCTATTTTCCATTCCGCTTTCCAATTTGCGATTTTCCGTTTCGACCTTTCTATCGCTTTGCGACATTTTTCCATCGCTTCTTCGTCCGCTTCGCCAAGCCCGAACAAGTTATGACTGGTAATCTTTGCGTCGTTCTCATCAAAGATAACGTAGCAAGAGCCGTCGCGCCAATGACCAAAATAGTGTATTCCGACAAAGCCGCAGCGGTGTAAGAACTTGCTGGCGCGCATTGCTCTCTCGGTGTCGTTTTCACCCTCGAATCTATCTCTCAACCAGTGATATAATGTTGCACCTTCCCACACTTTGCCAAAATCATACGCAAACAACTTGCCTTTATCGTTGGTTGGCAACTCCAAAGCCATTCCCATATAGGAGTAGTCGGCAATATATTTCCAGCCAGCGAGTATTTTTTGTATTTGCGCTTGCGTCAAATCAAAGTCGGCCTCAATGTAATTCCAGCCGTTGTTGTCGGGTATTTCAACAATGTAGTGGTGGCGTTTTTTTTCGTGCCGTTCAAAGTCGTTGGGGTCGAACCTTTCGTATGCCTTGTATTCCTCTTTATAGTCCTCAATTTGCCGCTCAAAACAATCGCGCCAGCCTGCTATCAATTCGCTGTATGGTGTTCCGTAATATAAATCCATTCCAATATGGCTTGCGACATCGCGGCCAGCAGTAGTGTCGCTTATTTTATTCCATATCTCATCGCATAGTTTTTTCTTTTCGGCCTCATTGTGCGCGTAGTCAATGCTATCGTCGCCGATATTGGCGATTTTGCTTACCGCCTTGTTCTGCTCCTTTATATAGGCAATTTCTCTTGTGCAGAAATCTTTTCTTTCCTCGATAATTCCTGCCGGTGTGCGGCTGGGTGTTTCCAGCGCCTCTAATACGTTATAAATGGCCTCGCTCAATGGACGCGGCATATCTTCGGCGTTAATCTCGTTTATTGTCTTTCCGCGATATGTGTTTAGGTTGACATAGGTTTCTGCGTAATTGGGTAAATCTTTCTCGCTTACATACGTTCCCCAGCCGTGCGCTTGTGCGCCCTCGCCAGTTGACATAAACTTATGGTCGAAGCCTAAACGCTCGCCGGTTTCGGGGTCGATAAATGAGCCGTCGGCACGTTTCAGCAAGTGGGGGCTATTATGGTGGACGGACATTCCCAAATCGAAGCCGTCCAGCTGCATTAACGCTAATTTTGCTTTTGCTGCTTTGGCTTTCAGTTTCAGTAATTTGAGTTGTTTGGTTTTATCGCCGCCGCTGGTTGGCTGCTGGTTGGTTGCGTCGAAAACATTGGCGAAAACGGTATTAAAATCCAAATCAAGCAAATATCGGTTTGCAAAAATACGGCCAGCCAAAAAGTCATAACCGCTTGCGTGGCAAGGCACAGCCAATACATACGACGGCCTTTCCTCGTCAGTTTGAAACAATAGTATGCTGCAATATGCCGTTGCGTCGTTTCTTGTTACGTATAATGACCCGTTGCCAAACGTGGTTGCAGCGGTAAGAAATCGCAGTATGTGTGTGCTTTCAAAAACAATCCTTATCGGCTCGTTTGTGGTTGGGTGTAACGCTTGTATCGCAATATATTCTTTTGTGGGCGTTTGAACACGCTTCACTTCGGCCTGCCTTTTAGCCGTCAACACAAACTCGCATAACTGGCCGATATTGATTGGCAGCTTGCAGTATTTGTCGAGCGACGGAACAACCGCACGCCAGTTGACATAGATACCATCTATTTTCTTGCCGTCGGGGGCGACAATTTCGCCGCTGCGTTTAGCGTCGAAAACTTTTGGCGTGGCAATCAGTGTGTAAGTGTCGGTTGCCACCGCGTAGCCGTCGGGGTCGTGATAAATGCCGGTTAGTTGTGGCCTTATATAATCAGTGCTGGCAAAGTCGCTGACGATTTTGCCAATATCCTTTTTGGGAATAGCCGGAGTGTTGACAAAAGCCCATTTGTAGCGGCTTTCCAGCTGGCCGTAAAGTGTTTTGCCTTTGTCTATTTCGACGATTCGGTTTCGGGCGTATGCAAGCAAGTCCGATTTTGTCGAATAAGGCGTTGATTGGTCGTTGTCGTACTTTTGCAGAACCTCTAAATGTCTGCAAAACTCGGCCACCAATGCGCCATAATCAATCTTGTTGAGAGCCTTTTTGGTTTCGTCCAAATCGTATTCGATTCCGAACTGGCTATAAAATTCTCTAATGAAATTAGAGGCAATGCAATTATCCAACTCGCCCGGCTTGCCAGTATAATGCTTTTCAATATCCTTTTGCCAACCGGCATAGCCGCCGCGCCCCCAAAGAGGGTTTATGCTGTCGCGGTCTAAAAACGTTTCGTATAACTTGCCAAAATCTTTTGCTGATTCCAAATCGACAAACAACAAGTCGCTGCCATTGGCTGCGATTGGCAGCACGTATTGCCATTTTACGCCTTGCAGTATCTTGGCTACGGCCAAAACGCGCTTTGCAACATCGGGCGCACCACAACGGACGGCAAACAAACAATCGTCGGTAAACCACACATCGGTTTTTCTGCCTTGTGGGTCAATTATGCGTCCGTCGGGTTCGCATTTATATTTTTTGCTCAACAAGTGGGGCAATACATCTTTAATCACGTTCATAGTTTCAGTTTTTTTTATTTATTGGTTTCGGGCCCAAATAAATTATGGCTGGTAATCTTCGCGTCGTTTTCGTCGAAAATGACATAACATTCGCCGTCGGAATAACTGCTATAATGTATGCCGACAAATCCGCAATCGTGCAGGAATTGGCTGGCGCGTCGGCCAGCGTCGGCTGGCTTCATAGCTCTATAATTGTGTTCGTAATCAAAGGCCGCGCAAAATTCTTTGTATAGGTTTTCGCCTTTCCAGTTACCGCCGCGCAAGTAAGAATACGGTTTGCCGTCGGGGTTTGTGTATGGTTTTAGCCAGTCGTTAGTGCGAACATCAATAACTTTCCATCGGCTTAAACCGTCCAGCACCATTTGTATTTGCTTGTCGGTCAAATTCTTTTGTTCTTCAATATAGTTTGTGCCGTCGTTGTCGGGAATTTCAACCTCGTAGTGGTGGCGTTCTTTTTCGACGCGCTCAAAATCATCGGGGTTTAATCTTTCAAACGCAGCCAATTCTTCCTCATTTTCGACACACACCGAATCGCAGGTAGTTTCGTATTCGTTTATGATTCGACTGAAAGCCATACGGTCGTATCGCAGCGACGAAGCAATGTTCATATATACATTTCGCCCAGCCTCGCTGTCGCCAAGTATCTTATCAATCTTCTCGCACAACTTTTGTCTTTCAACCGATTTGTTCCAATATTTCACGCTGTCATCGCCGATATTTTTGATTTTTAACAGCAAGGCCAGTTTTTTTTCTACCAGCGCAGTATTTATCTTAATATCGCGTATGTATTCTTGTATAAGTTCCTCTACCGTGCGTTGCGGATATAAGTCCATATCGCCTAATATGCACATTGCAATGACGCGCTCCGTTCTTTCAAGATTGAGTTTGTCGATTTCGTCGGACGTTACCCCTTTGTATTTGTTGGGATTGCGCTGATTATTAGCATAATTTCGTCTATCATTCTCACTAAAATAACTGCCCCAGCCGTGCGACTGACAACCCTCGCCACTTGCCATAAATCGGTGGTCAAAGCCTAAACACTCGCCAGTTTCGGGGTCGATAAATGAACCGTCGGCACGTTTCAGCAAGTAGGGACTGTTGTGGTGGACGGCCATTCCCAAATCGAAGCCGTCCAGCTGCATTAACGCCAGCTTTGCTTTCGCGGCTTTGGCTTTGAGTTTGAGCAGATTAAGGTTGCCAGCGCCTTTTTTGACTAATTTATTGTCGATAATATTGTCGCAAACAGCCACGCGCTTGCCTGCACGTACAAGTTTGGGCAGATAGGTGTCAATGGCGTAGGCTGGGAAGCCGGCCATTTTGCTATCGCCAGCGGTTGTGAGCGTAATGTCCAGTATTGGGGCTATCTCTTTCGCGTCGTTGTAGTAGGCTTCGTAAAAGTCGCCCACACGGAAAAGCAGAATAGCGTCGGGGTGTTTGCTCTTTATTGTGTCGTATTGTTCGCGCCAATAGCTGCCCTCTTTCAGCCTCTCAATGGTGGAGTTATCTTCTTTTATCTTTTGAACATACTCTTTGATTTCGGTTTCCAACTCGTCGAGTTTTGTCTCTATTTCCTTGACAGTCATTGTGTCGAACCGTTGCTTGGTAAACCACTCAACGCTCCCTGCCTCATATTCCGTCTTGAGGTCGGTTGAATAAGTGCCAACCGAATAAACGTGTTCGGCAAAATCGTATGCTTGCGGCGATACCTTGCAGTTGTACCAATGGGTCAATATGTCGCGCTCGCGGCAAAGCCGAAGCAACTGCTGATATAAATACTCGTTTGAGGTGGCCGGATAAGATTTTTGTTCTTTTTTCTTTACAAAAAGAACGGCGGCGTTATCGTTGGTAATCCATAAATTTACTGGTTGTTTTTTTGCGCTCCTAAATTCCTTAATGGCAAGCACAAACGGAAAGTGCGGCCAGCCCAAACCGGCCAGTCCGTCAATCTTCATAAGCGCCAGTTTTGCTTTTGCGGCTTTCGATTTGAGTTTTAATAGTTTGAGTTGTTTGGCGCGGTCGGTGTATTCGTCCAGCAACTCGTCAATTTCGGCTTCGTTTACGTGGTATTTTATGCTTCTATCTTTTTCGTCTTGAATGATATACTGGTTAATGGTATAATCAATATCGACAATCGTACCAACATAAAACTGACTGCCGTCTTTGAACGTGTATTTTTGAAATCTTACCTTGTCGCCAACCTTGTATTTGTGATACATACTGCGGTTTATTTCGGCCATACGCTTTGCGGCCAACTCGCCGGGTGTGAGCAACTGCGGTGCGTTGGCAATCTCGTCGGGCGTGGCCGCTTCAAAATCGGATTCGGTAAAATCGGTCAACGTGCCTGCCTTTTCGTTGCTGGCGGTGTATAGGTGCGCTCCCTTTTTGGTGTAGGCTTTAACGATTGTCCATATCGCGCCTTTGGCGGTCTGCCAGCCGCGCTTTTCGCCAACATACTTAACCTTGTCGCCAACCTTGAAGCGGTGTTCGGTTGGTTGGCCTTTCCACTTGTAATAGTCGAATATAACGCCGTAGATTGGCTCTACGGTGCAGTTTTCTTTTTGGTAGTCGGCTCCAATGTGGGGCGTTGAGAAAAATATCTCAATGGCCGCGTCATAGGTTTTGGGCTTTTTGGGGTCATTCCACCTAACCCGCTTGCCGAATGAGCCTACATCGCCCAGCCAGCGCACTTGAAAGTAGCCGCCCGACTGCCATAATATGTCGCCAGCCTCTTTGCCGTCGTTGGTTTTTATCTTCGCGCCAACAACAACATCGTCGGATTGCTCCATATAATCGAGCAACGTTTTTAAAACGTGGCGGTAGAGTTCGTCTTTTGTATCGTCGTTCAGCGATTCTTCGCAGTCGCGCCTATTGAAAGCAAAGTTGTGATACCTTTTCAGTGTCGAATCAACATCTTCGGTAATGCCGTACAAGGCTGGTGTGTATTTACTCATAACGGAATGTAAATTTTAAAGTGCAGGGAACGCGGAACGCTCCCCACACTTGCGGTTATTAACTAATTAGATACCAGCCAGTCCGTAAATACCGCGCAACTCGCGGCCAGTGGCGTAAACGGTTTCGTTCTCGCCGTCGATATAGGCTTTCAGTGCCTTTTTCATTGTGGCGGCTTCGGTCGAATCATCGCCCTTAAAGGCGCGTTTCATAATGCGCTCGTAGAGTGCTTTGGCCTCTTTCTTCTTGTCGGGTTGGCCGATAAGGGTAACGAATTTGCGCGATATGTTCGATATTTCCGAAACGTTCTGCCGTGCCACAATCTTGCGGAGTTCGTCGATATGCTCAATGCTAATTTCAGCGTCTTTTGCACGGCTGTTCACAAGTTTAATCAACGAATCCTGCATAGCGTTGATTTCCTTTGCATACTTGCTGGTTTTGCGAATCTGCTTGTTGATAATCATTTTCTGCAAAGCGGCCAGCACAAGGCGCGGCTCGTCGCCTATCTTGCCTAACTTTTTGCCGTCCAGTGCAATATAACGGTTGATTATCTTGATTTCGGCTGGCAGTTCGGGTACAAGTTCGCCGGTCTGCACAATGGCTTTCGGTGCGCGTGTTTTGGACAAATCGCACTCGGCCACAAGCGATTGCTCCTTTGAGCCTACATACTCGATATGATAGAGCCAGCAGCCGCGCTCGTCGCTATAACTCAAACGCTCGCTGATAATACCGGCGCGCTCGCAAGTGTTGTCGATTGCCCACGAACCAGTTTTGAACAAAGCGGCAGGCAGCTTCTTCTTTGGCTGCTTGGCTTTAGGCTCTTTTTTCTCTTTCGGCTCTTTCTTTGGCTCGGCTTTCTTTTCCGGCTTTTTTTTAGGCTCGTCCTTTTTCGGTTCGGGCTTTTTTGGCTCGTCTTTCTTGCCAGCGTTGGCTGCAAGGTAGGCGTTGGCTTTCTCTACAAACAAATCAACTGTTTCGTCAATCTCTGCGTCCTCGCCGTATGCTTCGGCCATATCCGCGATTGAGTTTTCCTCGTAGAATTTCATCAGTTCAGCCGAAAGGCTTACGTTCTTGATTTCGCTTTTAAGGTTCTGCGGTGTGAGCTTGCTGCCAGCCGGTTTCTTCGGTTCTTCCTTTTTCGGTTCGGGCTTTTTTGGCTCTTTCTTTGGCTCCGGCTTCTTTGGTTCTTCCTTTTTCGGTTCTTCTTTTTTTTCGTGAGCCGCAAGGTAGGCGTTGGCTTTCTCTACAAACAAATCAACGGTTTCGTCGATTTCCGCGTCCTCACCGTATGCTTCGGCCATATCCGCGATTGAGTTCTCATTGTAGAATTTCATCAATTCTGCTGACAGTTCCACTTTCTTAATGTCCTCTGCCAATGTTTTTGCTGATAGTTTCATTTTAAAAAAATATTAAAGGTTAGTAATCATTTATTTCGCTAAAAATTCGTAGCAATTCATTCTTTCGTCTATCCACATACGGTCGATTGAGAGATTGTCGGCAGCAAGCGTTTCGGTCAGCCATTTTTCGGCAAAGTCGTAATCGTCGCCGTATAAATCTTCGCAGTGATACAAGGGTCTAACCGTGCCGCGCTCGGTGTAGTCGCTCCAGTCAAGTTCAAACAACTCGCCGCCCTCTGCATAATTTTCCTGCTCATCGTCGAGGTGTTCTTTAAAGGCGTTTAGATTATCGTAGAGTTCGGCGTAATTATCCCAATAGTTGGCCACATAGCTCTCAATAAAGCTGTCCGATATAGAGGGGAAGCGTTCTTTAATATTTCTAAAGGCTTTTATATACCATTTGCTATCGGGGGTTTCCTCGCCAGTATTGCCAACTCCAGCGGCCATTGCGCCGTAAAGAATAAAGAATCGCCACGACTGGCTGCGGTTATCGTAGCCCTCCGCGCCAAAATGCCAGCCGCTGCCGTGCATTACTTTCTCGTCAACCATTGAGGCACAAAACTCTTTCGCGGCCTCGTATTCGTCAGCGTCGAAGCCGCTAACATAGGCAACCCTGCCCTCCCAATCGAAACTGAACGACGGGTCGCCAGTGCCGTTAAGCAGACAATAGTGGCCGTGTTCGTTTTTGTACCATTCGTTATCATCGCTGTCGGTGTAGATATACTTGCGACGCTTGCTATCCCATCGTTTCTGCCAGCGGTCGCGTTGTAACTCATCGTCGAATAAGCGACCAGTGGAAACGCCGAATGTTTGCGGCCTTGTAGCTACATCAACACCATTAACACAGCCCAACTGCATTAACGCCAGTTTTGCTTTTGCGGCCTTTGCTTTGAGTTTGAGCAATTTGATTTTTTTTGCCTTGTCCTCATCGTCCGATTTTTTGGGTTCTTCTTTCTTGCCGTCGGCTTTGGCGTAGCCTTTTTCGACAAGCAGATTGGCAAGATTCTCGACCACATCGCGCTCACTGCGCTCGGTGCTGCCAAACATTTTTTTGTATTCGTCAGCGTCGTAGCCATACTGTTTGATAGTCGCCGTCATATCAATTTTTTCGTCCGAAAGTTTTTCGGGGCTTTCGTACTTGTCCGTGATTTCCTCAATCAAGTTGCGGAGTTCTCGGTAAATGTTTTCTTCGCGGCTATCGCCAGTTATGGTGGCCGCGTTGATAATCTTTAGATTTTCTTTGAGAGTGTTCATATTGTTATGCTTTTAAATTGTTGATTATTAGTTTATGCGGCCTCGCGAATGATATTGTAAAGCTCGGTCTTGCTGAATTTGTTTTTACTGAATATCCAGCCTACTACTGTCTTGCCGCCAATCTTTAAGAATTTGTTGAAATGACCGCCGTTTTGTTTCAGCGTGTAGCGTATCGGCATTGTGTTGCCAACAACCGCCCAAGCGTGTTCGGAGTAGTCAATGATTCTTATATTATCGTCAACGTTCACATCGGCACCCGATTTCAGCAATTTCAGCTCGGTAAGCAGCAACATTGGCACAGCCACACGTTTCGGCTTATGGCCGGTGTAGCCGGTTGGTATCTTGTTGCGGTCGTATGACAGCTTTATCCAGTCTTTTGCCTTGTATTTTGAAAAGTCGAGAGCGTCAGCGTAGTGTTCAAGAGCAGTAATAGCAACTCGCGCCGAGAAATTAAACTCGTTCAGTTTTTCGAGGAATTTACGCAGGTTCTTAATTGTAACCCTAAACATACCTTGAACAAACGGCACATCTTCGCCATACAACAAATCAAACTGTTCTTTAATATCCTCACGGTTAAGGAATTGTATATATCCGCGCTCGGCAAACAATACAAACTCCATATCGCCACCGAATCGGCGACCCTCAATGTAAAACTCGCCATTGCCCACTTGCGACATAAGGGTCATTTGTGTTTCAATTGAAAGCGAAGACATTATCGGCCTTATGGTTTTGTCGTTAAGCGGTATATAGGCGAATTTTGCCCATTCGGGATATTCCCATTGGTCGTTGACAAGTTTTGGCTTAACAACTATGCCGTTTTCCATACTGCCGTCGTAGAGCGTGTAACGTGTGATAACCGTTCCTTCTTCCGACAAATACGGCACAATGTTGCCGGTTATGATTGACACTTCCTCGCGGCGCGAATCGTCTTTGATAAACTTGGTGTAAGCTGCTTCGGACGAGGGCTTTTTAACCAGTTCTTTAAGAATGTTCTCGCGGTCGTTCTCTGCAAAGTTTGCGTTCACGCCCTTAATACTCATCGGGTCGGTGCAGGTAAGGCTAATCAAAATATTCGACGGTGCGTTGTAAATGTTGCCACTATCGCCTATCTTGGCGTTTACCGACAATACACAGTAGATATTTGAATTGCGCTCAAAATACTGGCCTACGCGCAGTTTGTCAAGTAGCTTGCGTATTTCCTCGTATGTGGCTTTTTTGTCGGCCAAACGCTCATCAAATTCGGGGTCAACGCCTTTTTTGAGGTCTTTGAGCTTGGCGGTGGCCTCTTTTAGATTCTCACGCAGCTTGTCGATTCTCTCGGCAGACATTCCAGCCTCGATAAAATCTTCAATGGTATTGCTGGTTTGTGTTACTCGGTCTTGCTGGCGGTCAATCTCTTGTTGCAGCCGGTTGGCGTGGCGCTCTTTCTCGTCTTTGATAACGGCCTCGTAATCGTCTTTGAGGCGTTTCAAAATTCCGTCGGTGTCGGCCAATCCGCTTTGCGTGTTGCGGTTCAGCGTTTCGTTTATGTTCTTGACTGACATAAATTTGGCTTGTGCCTTGATTGAGTAGCGCGTGAGAAACGCAGAGCCTTTCAGTTCGGAGTGTGTACCGTCATTTTCGACTTGACGCAGAATATTCTCGCTTATCTTCTTGGCTTGGAAATCGGCCTCTTTCATTTCGAGGTCAAACTCATCGTCGGCTTTCAGTTGCTCAACCTTTGCGTTATAAGCGCGAAGCACCATATCGTAGTATTTTTCCTGCTCGTCAGCTGGCAGAATCTGCATACGGCCAAACACAGTCCGCGCCATTTCTTGCGGACGCTGTTTTGTGCGTTTGGGGTTTACCGGGTCGGGTTCAACACCTAATGGGTCGTTCAGCGTGTGATTCAGCCGCAAATCGGCTTTCAAAACATCTTCCACAATCTTATCGCCGTACTTGTTAAAGAAATCGTCGGTTTTAAGGACAGTTTCGTTACTGTTCTTTTGGTTTGAGGTTGTGTTAGCGTCGAGCGATTTGAGCTTTGCCTTCAACATCATCATAAATCGCTTTTCGCACGGAATGGCCGAAAATATGTATTCATACTGCGGCGGTATGTGTGCAAACTGGCCGGTTCGGTTGATACGGCCTCGCTTCTGCACTTCGGTATTGACATCGAGTTCGGCCTGCGCGATAATCATAACGCGCTGTTTAACCTCGTCGGGGCGCAACTTTGTGTTTTTGTTGGTTGCGTGTGCCGACTTGCCGGTTGAGCCGGACTGATTGATAATCATTACATCAATCTCGTTGTTATTGAACTTGCGGAAGCATAAAGCCTTGTGTTTCTCTTGGTTGCTGCTGAATTTGTCAATATTCGTTACCGTCGCATTATAGTAGTTGCCATTTGTGAATTTAATTCGCGTTTTGCGGCCAGTACATTCGCCAATTTGGTAGCCCTCGCGCTCAATACGCTCACGAATCACATCAATAGGCGAAAAACACAATCCGCTGGTGGTTTTGCTAAACAATTCGAGTATGCTCTTGTATTCCTCTACGGCTTCCTCGCCAAGCTCATCAACCGATATATAAACCTTGTCGATAACCTTGCGGCCTTGCCGTATGTTGTAGTAGAATAGGTTTTTGAAAATGGTGTCGAAAACCTTTGTGTAGTCAGCGTTGATTGTCTGCCCCTCGCGAACCTCTACCGATACTCCGCTATCATCGCCCTCGTCAACGTTGCCTTTTTTACCGGCCTCGTTGCGGTTTTTCAATACGCTTTCGTTAGTGTCGGCCAGCGCAATAACAACCTTTTTTCCCTCTTTAAGCAGCTGGAGCGTGCGCTCGGCCACTGGCAGCGCTTTGAGTGAAAGCAAAATGTTGTTTGTCAAATGGAAAAGCGAACTCATAAGGCTTGCCGAAGCAACCGTAGGCGGTTTTGATTGGCGACTGCCTTGTGCGGCAAGTGTTTCGGCAATATCGGCCAAATACGGCTGGAAATATTTTTCTTGGAATCTGCGAATCCGCGAATAAATATTGGTAATGTTTTGATACACTTGCCAATGTTGCTCTTTCAAGTCGGGATAGCCAGCCCTCATTGCGTCCTCGTCGGAAGCGTCGAGAGTGTAATAGTTTACGTTCATACCTTCGGTTATGCGCTCACGACGGATAAACTGGCCGAATCGTGCCATAGACGAACTGATGATTTCGGCAGCTGGCAGCGAAACAAAGTATCGGGCCACATCGTAGCCGCCATCGTCAATGTCGGAAATACACGTTTTCTGCGCGTAAATCGGCATATTTTTTGGCGATTTGGCGTAGGTGGCCGAAAGGTAGATAACCGATTTACACTTGCCGATAACATTTTCTTGGAAAAACGCTGCGATTTTGCCGCTGACAATATCTCCGTCTTTGTTGTATTCGACCTCGCCGCCTGCATTGTGCGCCTCGTCGAGTACAATAATGTTATTCTCGGCAATGGCCGCGATAAAATCCTGCTTTGTTGTGTTGGTTGGCAGCTGCGAATAGGTGCAGCAAACATACTGGCAATCGTCGGGAACTTTGCCGTCGGCAAAAGCCGCTTTCAGCACTTTCTCGTCCCACGAATAGACAATGTTTCCATCATCGTCGGTTTGTGCCGCGTTTGAGTTAATCATAAGCGGCTTATAATCTTCACAATGAATGTCGATAAGGTCGCGGTAAATGTCGTTAAACAACGAGGCGTTTTCAGTAAAGAATATAGGCTTGTGGCCGTGAATGACACCGTAGCGGATAAAGGCGGCAGCGACACGGCCTTTGCCTATGCCGGTTTGGTCGCCAATAATCATACCTTGATTACGCGCTTCGGCGTTGTAGATAGCCAGCGCAACCGCGTCGATTTGCTCCAGCGCAAGACACTCGGCCAATTCTTCAAGCGAATATTGCAGTCTTTCAGCCACAAATTCTGCCACGTTGCCGACGGCCTTTTTCAACTGGTTCAACGCTTCGGCGGTGCTTTCGTCCATACTGTCGGGGGTCAGCACATCGAGAAACTTGGCGTTTTCAAGTTCTGCCGCCGGTGTGTATGCGCCATTGAGCGTTGCCGAATCGTCGGGAATGATAATGTCTTTGAGCCGTGCATTGGGCAGGTGCTGCCACTTGCTGCTATCGTTCCAGTTGGCAGGAAGCGAGTTGCCGCGAATAGTGATATAGGCCACGCCTAACACGTTCAAATTGTAGTCGCATTTTGCTTCGGTGCAAAAGAATGTCCGGCTATCGTCTTTTAGTCGGAATGTGCGAAACTGAATGTCTATTTGCTTCATTGTTTTAATGTTTATGTTGTTATTTCATTAGTTCAATCTCTTTTTTAAACAAGACTGCGCGGTGCGGTATTGGCTGGCCGTGCCATTGAATCAATGTATCATCAGCTTTGAAATAGTCGTTTTCGATTGTGAGCATATTCTGCTTGTATAAATTGAATATGTGGCGAGCCATTAACCGATTGACGCGCTCCGCTTCGCTATTGCAATTCCATTCGTCTTTGTTGGCCATTTGCTGCAAGCGTGTAACCTTTAGTTTTAACGCTTCACGGAAAGTCAAAATTTCGGCTGTACCTTGCTGCCGTTGGTCGAGTGGAAAATATTTTTCAAAATACTCCCAAAGTTTTTCAAAACCAGCTTTTTCGGTTTTATCAATATCGGGGTTAAAGACGCGATACTTTGTGTCGGTGCGGCGTTTTGCATTGCGTCCGACTATCAAAATAAGCTGCATTGGAAAGCCAGTGCCTTGCTTGGCGTAAACATCGTAGCTGTTCAAGTTTATGATTTTAACTACGTTGTATTCGGTAAATAATCTATCGTAGAATGTATTGAACTTGCTACGCTGCATTGTGTTGTAGTAGTTTTCAAACTGATTCCAGCCGTCGCGAATAATGGCGCACCGTCCGTTGTCTTTCATTGTGGCAAGGGCGTTGAATATCATTTTTTCAGTACCGCCAGCGCGTAAAAACGGTGGATTGGTTATAACACCGTCGAAAATTTGGCCGTAGTTGAACGGTTGGAGCGCGTCTTGGTCGGTAACTTTACGGTAGTGTTCGCCGCGTAAGTTAACCAGTCGGTTTTCGTCTATCTCATTGCAGATTGTTTGTTCTTGCGGCAGAGCTATTGTCAAGAAGCCGTTGCCAGCCGACGGCTCAAAAAACACCTTGTTGCTATCACAATTCCAGCTTGTTGCGTCGCTGTCTTTCACAAACTCGCTCATAAGATAGGCCACTGGCAGCGAAGTCGAATATTGCTCCTTTGTCATTTGGTTTAGCGTCATTTTTGCACCCACAACCGGCTGGCGGTTGTATAAGCCGATAATCTCATCGTAACGCTGACGAATGGTTATGCTGCGGTCGGTGGCAATAGCCCTCGCCGCGTGCATAAGTGAAATTTCAATGGCCTCTTTTACACGACTGATAAAGCGGTTGTGGTCAATTCCCAACTCTTTGCATTTGTCGGTTATCTGCTTGCCGCCTACCGTATTACCTTGCACAAGTTCCTGCTCTACATATACTTGAAGCACTGGCAGATTCTTGTTAAGATTGTCGATTATTTGCTGCGCGCTTTCCATCGTCTTACTGGATTGTATTTAAGCCAAATGGTGTTTTTACTTGACGCACACTCTTGAATATGCCGTCGTAAATGTTTTCAAGCCTATCAAAATCTTCGGTATGAGGATATGGATAGAGGTGTCTATGCTCCTCGTCGGGCAGTTTGCCAACCTGCGCCAAATATTCGTTTACATAACCCTTGTCGGCTAATTTCTTAATTACGTACCACTCAAAGCCGCGAGCCGCACACTCAACAATCGTTGACCAGTATTTCTTGCTGCGGCCTTCTTCCTCATCGAGTTTGGCGGCAGAAAGGAAATATTTGAAACATTTTGACTGATACCATTTGTCTTTTGTCGCGTCGTTGAAATATCCCAAATAAACGGTTAAATCGTCGTTGCCGGTTGCGCCGGAAACAGTGCCGTATTCCAAGTGGTTGCGGTCTTTAGGCGCATACGAGAATTGGTGGCGGTCGGTGTTGATTTGATTATCGAAAGCGTGGAACCATTCGTGAGCCAAACAGCCAGCACCACTGCGTCGTGTAAGATTGATAACCTTTTTTACTGGCTCGTAGTGTGCTGCTGGCGCGTGTTTGCCTCCGCGTCCGCGTGAACCGAAGCAAATTGCAAGCGTTTTGCCCAGCGATATGTTTTCGGGCTTGATATTGAGAATGTCGCATAAGTCCATAAATGAATCGTAGGTGCGGTTAAGGTGTTCCCAACGCTCCTTTTGTGGCATTGTTTCGCCAAACTCTACGGCGCGGAAGCCAAATGTGTCGGTAAAATCTTTTGGCTCGGCGTTGCGTCCGTTGCGCCAGTCTTTGCCATCGCGTATTTTGGCGAATACGCCAACCTTATCTTCATAGAGCCATTTTTCCGGCTTTTCCTCGTTGCCGTATTCTTCAAGGTATTTCTTTAGTCCGGCCATATAAAGGTCAGCGTAGTTGATAAAACAGTTATCCCACGAATAACAATCGCCAGCTTTCACATAGTGCGTATCAAACCGATACGAACTGCGGTTTTCGGTTAAGTGCTTTTGTTCCGTGAAAATTGCGTGGCCTAATCGGTTTGAATACATAACGCGGTAAATCGGTTGGCCGTCGCGTGTGTTGCTATATTCAATGTTGAATACCCGTTGTTTTGTTTCTACTGATACTTTCTCGTTTTTAAAAATGCTCCAGTCGATATAACCCCTAAATTTTTGATTGCCGCGTTTGCTTTGTTTGACAACAATCTGCCAATCAAAATCTTCGCCCATTTCTTTTTCAAGATTCATACCGAGCGCGGCATATATGTAATCGTTGCGGCTGAACGGCGAAACGCTATCATCATTCATTTTAAAGCCGTGCCAATTATCAACAAAGTTGAGCGACCGGCGATTGAGCAGGAAATATTCCGTCATTTCCTCTTGTGTTGAGCTGCCAGCAGCGACTTCTTTCATTGTTTTAAAACTACTGCTTGACATTCCGTACTCACTGTAATACTTTAACAAGTATAATCGAGCGCAAACCTTGTTCAATCCAATTTCCTCAAAATCGGAAAGTTGGGGTCTATACTTTTTGTTCAAATCGCCGTAGTGCGTTGCGGCTTCATCGTCGGTGGGCAGGCGGTTAAAGTCTATGCGTTTCTCGCCGTCGCCAGTGGCTTTTACTTTGCGACCGTTATATCGGTCTTTTGCCGAGCCGCCAATCTTTTCGCCAAAATCTTTCAGTTCGTCAATCGTGAGCAACTGCATTTCGATTGATTGCAGATTATCGTTGATTCCAAAAAGACCGTTGATAGACGGAGTTGATTCTTCTTCCGACCAGTATTCGGGTTCGGTTCGGCCTAAATTGCCAGTATGCCCGTAGTGTTTCATATCATCAAAACATTTAAAAAATCGTTTCAAAACGCGGATTTTGCCGCGCAGGGCGTAAAAACTGAAAATCGGACGGCTGCTTTTATCCTACAACAAAACACAAGAAAGTGCAGAAAACTACAACTAACTACAATATAAAACAGTTGATTTTCAGAACGTTACGCGCTTACAATGTAAATGTTTTTTGGAATGATACAAACCGAAATAAAATTTTTTCGGGCGTGTAACCAGTGCTGTAATGGTTACAAATTGGGAATTTTTGGGTGCGGATTGGGGAAAATTGGGGAATTTTGGGGACTGGCTGATTATTAGGCGGTTAGATTTTGTAGTGAACGTTCACTACAAAATAAAAAACCGTCCTGCGTGTTCGTTTTGGACGGTTATTGCTGGACGGCTGAACACACCAGCATAATCAAGTGCGCCGTCTGCCTTGCCTTGCGGCTTGCCGTTGGGCTTGGGCGCGTGGCCTAACGGCGGCTCTATCCTAATTAAAGTGCCTTTCGTGGTTTAAACCTTACGCTCATAAGGTCAAAATACATTGGATATGTTTTTGTTGTGGATTCGTCTAATTCTTCATCTTCGGGTATCTTCGATTCGTCAATATTACATAAATAATCAAACATCATTCTCTTATAAAATTTTCGGGCTTTAGGCAGGGCATCAACGGTTATAAAACGGCAACCTACAAAATTGTATGCGTCTTTTATTATTTTACTAATAATCAAACTTCCAAAACCATTTGAAGCATAATTATCATCAACAGCTAATTGACATAATTTTAATGCGGGATAGCCTCGTCGTTGTTTGTCGTGTGGTATTTTTCTATTGATTCGATTCCTTATAGGATTCTCAATTTCATCAGTAGAAATTCTGTCGTTTGCCAATGTGAAATATGCAATTACAACATTGTCTATTGTAATTACTCTTGTGGTGGAAAGGTGTTGATTTTGATATTGTAAGGCTTCCAAATTTAAGAAATTCTCAAAATGATGGTTATATGTCAAACACTTAAAATTTTCAATTGAAAAATTAGGTGTCAACACTCCCCAGCGCCAATCAAAATCATCAGTTGAACCAATCATATTATACTAATTCCCTCTTTTATTTCTCGACCTTCAAATTGTGCAGCGTTAGCGGCAATTCTATCTATTACATTTCGTGGCAATTGTTTGACATTCGCCATTTTATTAACGAAACGTTTTGCGTCCTTACCTTTCAAAACTGGTGTTTCCGTGTAAAATGATGCCGTTTCCATATCCTTTACGTTTAAAATATTTCTGCAAATATATAAACATTTCACAATGTTTTCTTAAACTCATAAAACTTAACACCGAGCCAACCGGCAAGCAGGCCAGCCGATTCGTAATCGTCGATTTGCGCGTAACGGAGCAACCTATCTTCTACGTGCCGTTTTTCGTGCGAAAAGACATTTTCCCGTTCAATCTCGCTGCTAAACGGATAAAACAGCACAATTATCTGCTTCAGCTTCGGATTGGATAGGGTTATGCCGCCGTCGATTCGGTTGGTTTGGAAACACAACTCGCCGTTGTGGTAGTACAGCTCTTCGTCGAGTTCGTCTTTGCCCAATCCTCGCCTTTGAAGAAACCGGGCTATCTGCTGGCTGGTGTCGCTGGCTTCCAGCTGCACAATGGCCAAATCGTAGCCGTAAAGCGGTATTTTCAATTCTTTAATCTTCATACTCTTTTAATTCGCCGCCGCTGATTCCGTGCATTTCTTCCACAATATGACCGGCTAAAAGAATTTTGACATATTTCTCGCGGAGTTGCCACTTACGGCGCTCCACCGGCAAAAGTTTGTTCATATATTCCCAACCAGCCAAATCTTCGAGTGTTACGCTGCCTAACGTTTCATACAAACGATAGGGCGATTCATTAAAACGCCTGCTTAAATCTTCCATTCGTAACCAACGCAGCGTTTTGTTTGCCGTTGTGGTATCGTTCAGTAACTTGCGAACAGCCTTTGTGTATTGATGTTTAGTGCTGTGCAGAATGTAGCTGTATGATAACGCCTTTTTCAGTCGGCGCGGTAGTTTAATTTTTTTCATCGCTATAATTCTTTTGATACAAAATTGAACAGCTTTTCAGCCCATTCGTTTTCTTTAAAATCGGTTGTGTGCTGACTGCTGTTTGTTCCTTTTAGGGCTTCGTGAGCCAGCTGTATGGCCTCGTCGAGCTTTTTCTCGTATTGCTCTTTAGTCCACTCAAACATTCTCATCGCGGAGTCTCTTACATTAGGGCAACCGCCGTTCCATACTCGGCACACATCGCCAACTTGATACTCCCTTGCTTTTGCTTCGGCTTTATATTCCAGTGTCATAGTTTATTCTTTAGAGTTTTTGTTAATTTCTTGTTCCACAAACGTTACAAGCGTTACAGCAGCATATAAGGCAAGGCCAAACAAAACAACCACTATGCACGCTTTCACAATGTCGTTATCGAATAGTAGGTAGTGAATAAAATCTTTCATAACTCATTCTTTATTAAAAAGTTCAACATCTTCCTTTTTCTCTTTCAAATAGCTTTCAACCTTATCGAGCGCCCTGCGGACAATATCAATCGACCGCACATCGTCAAACTCAAAGACGATTTGACCCTTGTATTTAATTTGGGCAATCTCATCGTCGGTAATGTCGGCACCGGCTTCGTGCTGGTTAGGCAGCTCCGAAAAGCCTATGACTGGATTGTTGGTCTTTTTGCTAACGCCGAAGCACAGCTGAATTGCACCGCCGAATTTTACGTGGCCGAAGCCTTTAATGTAACTTGTCTTTTCCATAACTGATTCGGTTAGATTCTTGTAATTGATTCAATTAGATAATCTTGATAATCACCCCATTCGTCGGCCACATCTTCTAATATTTCTTCCACTGTTGGCTCGTTGGAGAAAGAAATCAAAAGTTGCGCTGGGCGACGAAGGTCGCCATATTTTATTTCGCCATTGACCCAAAACTTGATTGTCTTACGCTCGTCTTGTAGTTGATTTAGTTGCTCATCTTTAAAGTTTGCAACTTTCAACGCGGAACAAAATGCACTACAAGATTTAAAGCAATCTTTGGAGAGCATTTCGCAACCTTCACAAACAACACTTGTAACTATTTCTTCATTTTTTGTCATAACTCATTTGTTTTTAGATTTGTAAAACTCACCTTATTCCTCATCAATCGTGTAATCAAAGTTTTTCGGGTGCCAGCGGTGGCCGCACTGGTCGCAGATACACGTTTCGGAAAGCGTGTCGCTATCATCATAATCAGCACCATTAGGGTAAACGTGGCCGTCAATAACCGTGTATAGCATATAGGCCGTTACTTTTGCCGTTATTCCAAAGTTGCGAGAGCCACATTTCGGGCATTTCTTGTCAGTCATAACTTACTTGTTTTTAGATTCATAATTTGGACAAGCGGCGTGGGTGGTCTTGATTCGATACAAGCCAAACTCACTGTGGCAATATGGGCAGTGGCTGTTCCAAAACAGCCCGCACGTTTTGCACGTTTTACGCTGCCATTTCTGCGCTGGCGAGGGCGCGTGGGTCGCTTTCGGCTTATAGCGTGGCGACACAAACAAGGGTATTTCATCGCAAAACATAACTCATTTGTTTTTAGGTTTGTAAAACTCACAAGCAGCACCAATCGGGTTAATCACACTGCAATCATTCGACTTAAACAATCGGCAGCTCTTACACTTTTTGCGCTTCCATACTGGCTGCGGTTCAACTGCACGGCGAGGCGGTACGCCGTATAAAACTGGCTGGCGGTTGACCGCCGACCCGAAAAGCGACGAGGCTATTGTGCCTAAAAAATCTTTCATACTCATAACTCAATCATTTAACAAGTTTAAAATCATAGACAAACACGTATGGGTTTCTTTTCCAAGTGCCTTTGCCGCCAATTTTGTCAATTAGCGCGGCGTAGGCTTCGCGTGGGGTGTGGTAATCGTCAACACCATTTGGCATAGGGTCGAACACATAGCCCCTGCTTATTTGCTTTATCCCCTCGCGCAAACAATCTTCATTGCTAATATCCTGCAAGTGTTCTACTCTCGCGTTGATTATGCGAATTTGGTGCGGCATAAGGTCAGCTTTTACAAACATCTTGTTATTCCAGCCTTTGCTATTGGCAAGTGTCTGCTTGCCATCGTCGAGCAACAAGCCTTGCGCGTTTAGTTTTGCGTATGATTGAGCAACGGCAACATTTAGATTCGGTATGTATGGTACGTGCCGCAGCCAGTCAAGTGTATTGTTTCCATACTGCATTTGTAACCAGTGCAACGTTGCACAGTCTATCACTCTCCGCGTCATTGTCTTGCGGCCTTGCATTACGGCTTCAGTGAGGCCGTACTTATCGTTGAACATTATCTTTTTCATTTCTTATTATCCTTTTTTTTGTTTGTTTCTCGCGTTCAAAAAACAATTCGGCATACTTGAACGCGGTTTCCACCGCGTTTTCCTTGTCCTCGTTATATATTTGCCACCACTTGCCGTCGCTAAACATCGCGCACAAAAAGTTTTCGGCCAGTTTGTTGATATGGTTTGCCTCGGAGATTGTTAAAGGTTTATCCATAATTACCTCCTTTCTTCTTCGGTTTGCGGTTTGTCAACCAGCACTGAAATATCTTTGTGAATGTTGCCCACAATGTCGAATACCTTTGAGCTGCCGTTGAGCATATAGTCCGAATAATGGTGTTGCTCATCAATGTTCGGTCTGCCGTCTTTGTCAATGTAGCCGCGCCCTTGTGTGTATAGGAGCTTCACAAAGCCTCTATCAGTGGCCAAGAACACGCCACAATCGTCGGTGTGCCAAATGTCGAACAAGCTGTCGTAGGGATTCAAGTGCAGGAAGAAAATGTCGCCCTCATAGTACGGTATTTCCTTGCCGTTGTCGGTGCGTATCTTGTCGATATAGTGCGTTAGGTCGATAACTCCATCGTCGTAGTGTTTTTCGGGGTCGAGCGATTCTAAAAGTCGGGCAAGGCAGATTATGTCGGTCGAGTTGGTTAGATTAACATCGACCGTAAGCAGCGCACCAGCCCTGCGGATAAAGTAACGCCGACGGTCTTGCTCATACACATCGCGGTTGATATTCGGAATGTCGCCCGAATACTTTTTGCCGCTGCCGCAAAGCTGGTAGGTTTGTTTCGCAATCTCCAGTGCTTTTGTCAGCTTTTTGGCGTACCCCAGCCGTCGGTCGGCTGGGTTATACCGCGATTGGTTCGACAATGCGAAAAGGCCGTCTTTCAGTTCGTTGAAAACGCAATAAAGCAGCTCCGCGTTCTCGCTGCTCTCGCCTTGCGCCATTGCAACCCACTTGAAGCGGTCGGCAGTTATGTTGTTTTTAATTTCGTAGTATTCGCGGATAGTGTCGCCTAATTGTTGTAATTCTTTAATGTCCATTGTTTTGTGTGTTTAGTTATAACTTAATTTCCGTGTCGATTTGAAGCAGGTTAAGCGCCAGTTGCAGACGGCTGACGGTTTCCAGTTCGCAGATTCTTGTGATTGAAGCGCCCTCGCAGAAGCACAGTGCAAAGCCGCGTGTATGGAAGATTCTTAACCTATCAGTTACCGTCCAGCTCATATTTACGCACCGTTCAAATGTGTTATCCAAGATTTCGGCGGTCAGCGGCAGCTCCTTCATTTCGTTTTCGGAGAGAAAGTTCATCATATTGCCCTTGCCGTAGATTATGCCTTTGCTGTTGATACTTGCAACCCTTACTGGTTTGCCTTTTTGGTCGGTTACATAATTACCGAGCATTAAATCTTTTACTTTCATAATTCTTTGTGTTTTAGTGGTTTTATAAGAATGTGAGTTGTACTTTATCGTCAGTTGTGCTAACGGTTATATCATCGTCCTTGACTGCGATTTCAAAACTTATCGTACCCGATAGCAAAATACTTTTCTTGAATCGTCCGTCGGCAACTTTTACGCCGCTGGCTTTTATGGCGCGGCATAACAAATCGCTCAAAGATTCGCGCATATCTTTGCCGGCTCGCGACAAATGGTAAAAATCGGTCAAATACTTGTCAATGTTTGCTTCGTCCATCTTCTGCTCCAACCGGCGCGGACATTCGCTAAATTCGTCAACGTGTTTGCCCTTGTACGGTGGATAGCAGCAACCGATGAATCGCCAGCCGTCTTGTGCGCTAATAGGCAGCGCATACGGGCATTGTTGGTGTGTCTTTTTACATTTCATAGTCTTGTGTTTTTTATCGTTCCCAATGAAAAAGTGATTGTTGTTTTGGCTGGCGCGGTTGCTGGTGCAGGGTGGCCGCGTTTTGGGCAATCATATCGTCAACCTCTTTTTCCAGTGCTTTCGACTGGCGAAGCGCCGTTGCGTCGTGGGTCTTGAAAAACTCCTTTTGGTATTTCCGCATAGCGCAAACTTTGCTTATAAATTGTTGTGTGTCCATAGTTTATCGTTTTTTGCAGTATGCAATTTCATCGACCATTTCGGACGGGTCGGTTATTGTTCTATCAAGATGTTCCTTGCCGCGCCGCTCTTTGTAGATACGGCCAACGACAAATTCGCCATCATCGTCAAATTCAAGCTCAAACAGCTTTCCGCTTGAAATAATTGACATTTTTCTGCCACTTTCAAATACCGTGGTGAAGAATCCCAGCCGGGCAATTATCTTCAGTAAAAACATTTCACTTTTCATATCTTATCGGGTTTGTAAGTTTCGTGTGTAAAGGAAACGCGCTGGCTTACAAGGTAGGTTTCGCCGCAGTGTGGACAATCCCATTCCATATCGTCAAACTCCAAATCGCAGTTGCCAAAATATTCAGTGTGGTCTATCTCATCAGCGTAGCCGCAGAAAGGGCAGATAAGTTTACCCTCGTCGCTCCAAGTGTCAATTTCTTGTGCCATAGTGTTTTGTGTTTTAAAGTGTTATCAAATCTTGTGTATGTTCTCATCGCCAACTTTTTGAGCGATAAAATCAAAGTGCAGGAAAACGTGTATATCGCTACGGTCGATACAGCTTCCATCGTCGTAATAGCAACATTCGATAGTGGTCTCGTATGAACCGTCTTTCGCTTTAAAAATCTTCAGTACGTGGTGAATACGGTGTTTGCTGACGGCCAGCGTGTGAGCCTTTTGCATAGCCGCGCCAATATCGTCAGTCAGCCAGCACTCGTATATGTCGCCGTCGCAGACGCAATACTTGTAGTTGGGGTTGACTGATTCTCTTGCGTCTTTAACCGCCATATAGATTTTATCTTTCAACTCGGTTTCGTTTTGCTGGCAAGATTCGGCTCTTGCCTTTTCTCGTTCTTCGGCAATCACCCGATTCAGCCGCTTTTGCTGGTTGCCAAACAAACCTTTCAATGTTGGTAAAATCTTGGCAAGCCGTTGCGCGTCGGTTTCTTCACCGGGTTCAACCGGCTCATCATCAAAGTAGTAGTCAACAAACGCCTCGATAAACTCCAGCGCCTCGCTATATGCTTGTCGTTCTTTTGGTGTAACTAAACGCTTCATAGTGTTAATTTTTATAGTGTTTGTAATCGTCGGCAATCTTATCGGCAGTATCAAGAATCTCTTTTACTCTTTGCATATTTGGGTTGTAGTTATTGAACTCTCCATAAATCAACGATTTGCCAATGTTGTGGTAATAATCGCGCATATCATTGAGAGCTGCCAATCTTGCCTCTTTACAGCTTATTTTTTCCCAATGTAAGCCTCGCGCTCTCATTACTTTATCAGCCTTATCAGTAAATAGATATTCCTGCGTAGAAGCATAGCCAGCTGACCCACACTCTTACATCGCCGTCGATTCGGGTAAACACAACGGTTGGCAGAAGATGAAACACACAGTCTTTCTTGGGCGTGTTCGGATAACGGCTCGTTCCTAACTCAAATTTAATTTTCATAGTTTTTTTTTGTTTTAAAGTGAATCAATAAGTTCTTGTTTTGTGCGGAAAAGTTTGTTTTGGTCAATCCACGCCTCAATGTCGCTCATATCGCCCTCGTCGCAGTCGTAAAACGACACCGCATAGGTGATTTGGTTGTCAATGTCCTTGTAATGAAAATCGTCAGCCGATTGTGGCTCTTCGGTGTTCCACTCCTTGTAGCCGGTGCGTAGGATTTTAACCCCACTGATAATAACCTCTTGCAGTTGGTTGTTCCAAATCATTAAGGCTTTATTGCCTACATCGAATTTTGTTGTAACGTTCATTGTTTTAAGTTTTAAAGTGTTAGTAATCAATAGTGTGTTCAAAATCAAGCATACACTCCATAACCAGCATAATGAATTGCTCGTTTTGCAGTTGTATGCGGTGGCGGGCGTGTATGAATGGCAGCACGTCAATCTGCATTGCCGTAAGCGCGTCGGCTATCGGCTTCAAGTGTTTGGGCAGGAAATTGGAGCCGTCGATTCTTATGCAGTAGGTGTAATCAAAATCTTCCTCGCCGTCCTCTACCCCGACAAAGCCCGAACCGCCGCATACCGGGCATTGGAGCTTTTCCCAATAGTGTTCGCCGTCGTGTGCCTCAAAAACATAGTCAACGTAGCCGGTGCCGTGGCAGTCGCAGCACTTTTCGGTTGAAATGATTGGCACTTTGGCAATAGCCTTTTGCAGTTTGCTGACTGAAATTGTGCCGCGCAAAAGCGTGTTGGTTATTATAACGCTCTCAACATTCGGCTCGGTCAATTCGTCAAGCGTTACCACTGGCCGGTTGGAATTGAACAACTGGTTGGAGTTGAATAGGCAGAGCCGGTGGCCGTCAGTAGCGACAGCGGCCATCTTGCCGTCGCTCATCTTGTAGAGAAACGGTTTCCGCTCAAACGGGTGCAGAGCGTCGGGGTCGGAAAAGAGTTTAAGTGTGTCGATAATAGTGTTCATTGTCTTGTGTGTTAAGATGTTATACCATTTTGATTTTTGCATTGTCGGTGCGGAAAGCCTCGTTCATCGCCAGCAGATAGCACGTTTCGCGCAAGCGGTCGGCAAGACGGTCGCGGCCAGCCTCGGTTGTGCCGTATCGGGCGGCAAGGTCGGCCATCGAAAGGTTGCTGGTTATGACGGTTGGCAAGGCACGGTCGTAGCGCGTGAATATGATGTCAGCGAATAGGTTGATGTCGTTGCCGTAGTCTTTCACAATGGCCATTTCCTCGCTGCCTATATCGTCTAAAACCATAAGGTCGCGGTATTTGAACTCGGCCAGTCTGCCGTCGGCGTGAAAGTCGCGCAGCTGGGTGGCTGCAACGTAGCTGCTGCCGATTCTAAAGGCTTGCAGCTGGTTTCCGCTGATTATGCCTATTGTTCCTGCTATTGTCCGCGCAAGGGTTGTTTTGCCAGTGCCGACCGTGCCGGTGATAAACAAGTTTGGTTTGATTGCCGCCTCGCTGGTGAACCAACGCGCCACAACATTGATTGTTCGGCTTACGTTTGGGCTTATGCTGAAAGCGTCGCCCCAACGCTCGGCCATAATGTTGCGATACTTGATTAGCAGCGCGTCGTAAAGGTGCGCCTCGTCGTAGCCGATTTGTAGCAGCTTGCGGCGTATCTCGGCCTTGACCGGCACTGGCGCGTTTCGGGTTGCCGACGGTTCGCGCTGCATTATCTGCCCGATGGAGAACGTTGTTTCCTTTGCCATTTGCTTTGCGGTCGGCTCGGTTTGGTGAGCCGGTTGCTGGTAGGCTGTCGGCTCGATGATAACTTTCTTTTCCATTTCAAGTGTTTTTTTTAGTGTTATTTACTCAATCCGCTTGGGCGGCTGTATGCCACTTTCAACTCGCGGCTGGCGCGTGTGCGACCATCGGCAAAATGTGGGTCTTTCATATTCTGCTCCGTTTCGATTCGATACTGCAACTCGCTGTAACGGCGCATTAGCTCGGTGGCGTTTTTCGGACAGCCTTGCAGCTCGTCAAGAATATCGTTGCACTCTTGTTGCCAACGCTCCAGCGGTGTAGGCTCTTTCTTCTTGGCGGCTTCCTGCGCGGCCTCTAAAGCGAGGGCGGCTTTTATGGCTTCTCGCTCGGCCTTGCGCTTGGCTTTCTCAATTTCCATCGCGGCCTCTCGCTCGGCTTTTACGGTGGCTTTCAGTTGCTCCAGCTCGGCTTTTTTTTGTGCTTTTTCGGCTTCGCGCTCGGCTCTTTTGGTCAGCTTTGCGGTTCTCGCCTTGCACAATGCGGTTGCGTGTTTTTGTTTGGCGCTCATTGCTTTGGTTGGTTAAGGTCAATAACAAGATTCGTGAGTTCATCTTTGAATGTCGGGCAGTCATTGGCAAGCTCTCGCAATTCGCCCAACAGCGTGTCGAAATCCATATCGTTGACAAGTGTTATCGGCTTTCCAGCACAACGGACAATCATAAAGTAGCCAGCCTTTTTGTTCATAATCGCCTCAATAACAATAGCTTCTTCGGGAGTTAAGCTCACCTCTCTCATATTGCCATACGGGTCAGTCCGTCTAACGTATGACTGTCCGCTGTTGTGGCTGTGCCTTAATAACCAGTTTGCCAATCGTTTGAACATATCAGCCGAGTATTATCCAGTCGTTTGAAAGCATATCGGTTTGTGAGGCCAGCCAGCCGGTCAGCACCTTGTTGTCGGCGGTTTTCATACATACGGTTCCGAGAGCCGTAATCTCACCACCGTTAGCGTCAGCTATTGATTTAAGAATCGGGTCTTTGCAAAACTCCGATTTGACGGTTGTCTGCGGTTTGAGCCACAAGAACATACCTTTGCCGTTCCAACCCTCGCGGGTTACTTTCTTTCCTTGTTTGAGAGCTTCTAAAGCCTCGCCAAAATTCTTTTTAGTGTTCATTTTCTTATAGTTTAAAATGTTTGAAATCAGTCTTTATCTTCGGTGAAATAGCACTTGCCTTTGCCAGTGTGCATACGGCAGAACATACAGCAGTTAGGGTCGTTGTAGTTGCCGCAATCAAGACAGCAATCGGTGTCGCACGGTTTGGCTTCGGTGTCGGGCTTAATTTCGGCCTCCAGCTCCTTACGCAAGCGGTCGGCTTCTACCTTAAACGCCTCGCGTATGATGGAAGATTCGCGTTCCGAAAGGCATAGGTTGCCAGCATAGAATTGGGTCTTGCCAAGCGTAAGCTCATCGAGTTCGGCAATCTTCTGCGCCTTAACAATTATTGGGTTAACGTTCATAGCTTTAAGCGTTTTGGTTTTTAGTTACTTGCGGCTCATAACGTATGCAAGCCGGTTGCTCACTCCGCACTCTCAACCGTTTAGCGGTTGTGCGGCCATTGGTGATGGCGTCGCATACATAGCTGCGTTTCAGTGTTTCGGGGTTCAAATACCGATGGGCGCAAGTGCGGCACGTTTTGCCAAACATTTGTTCTTTTATGCGCTCGTAGATAAAATCATCGGGGTTGAACAGTTGTTGTTGTGTGTTTGGTGTGGTCATAGCATTATGCGTTTAAGTGTTAGAATTGGTCAGAATCATCGTGCTGCGGATAGTAGTCGGGTGCTTTAATATCCGACGGTGCTGGTTGTGTGTAGGTCGGGCGGCGGTTTATAAAGGCTTCTCTTTTAGCCCACGTTGCCAGTCGCCCAGCAAGATTCCAAGTTGGCTGCATTTCCCAGCGCATTTTTTTGCCCCCCTCATTGTATTCGCCCCAATAATTGTAAAAGGCTTGCAGCATTTCGCAGTCGTATTTGTCTTTGTGCTGTTCGATTTCCTGCCAAAAATCAAGATGGCGTTCCTCAATCGGTTTTTTGGCTGGTGCAGGTTCTTTTTCTTTTTTCGCGGAACTTTTTTCTTTTTCTTTCGGCGAAGCCGAGTTTTCAATAGAATCGGCTAAAACATCGTCCGATACTCTATTTGTTTGGGTAGTCGCGTCAGCGACGGCAGAATTTTCACTCTCCAAAAAATTATCATTTACATTTACATTTACATTATCATTTACATTTACATTAGGTTGTTTTTGGTTGTTTTTAGAATCAACCATTGGTTGTTTTTGGTTGTTTTTAGAATCAACCATTGGTTGTTTTGGGTTGTTTTCAAAATCAAGTTCGGGCATTTCGCTTTTCTTTTTTGAGTTGCTGTTACCCATCGGCGCACCACCTTTCATACCGTTTTCGCGGCGGCGTATATTAGCGTCGAGTTGTGGTTTAATCAGTTGAAAAAAACCGTTTGCTATACCCTCCAGCTTAATCTCATTGCCATATAACGCATACTCATTAACTGCCCTACTTACAGCATTATAGTTAGCTTCGTCGAGGTATTTCATACCCTCATAAAAACTTGCATAGAAAATGAAACTTTCGCGAGCCATTTTAATTACCCTTTCAATCGTTTTGGTTGTTTTTAGGTTGTTTTTAAAATCAACCATTGGTTGTTTTTAGGTTGTTTCAAAAATTAACCGTTGGTTGTTTAACATTGGTGTTAGGTTGTTTGAATCAGCCAGTATCTTGCACACGGTCTGCTACCTTGTTGCTCTCTCACCATATCAACTTTGATATTAGCGCCGTGTCGCTTCATATCGTGAATAAGAGCGGCCAGTCGCAAAAACTTAAATCTGCGCGTACACTCTCTTTGTGTGAGCGGCAAGCCTCTCATCAGCCACTGGCGTATTGCCGAGCTTTTTGATTCTATTGTTCTCATTGTTTATTGTTTTTATCGTTTGGTAATTTGATTAACTGGTATCGTGCGTAAGTGTAGCCGTCGGGCTTTACAATCTTATCCACTTTAAATTGATAGCCTTTCTTCCGCATTTTGCTTATTACACCGGCAAGGTGCAGGACATCGAATCTGCGCGAAGCCTCTAATTGTGTCAGTGTGTTGCCTTTGATAAGGTATTCGCGTATAGCTTTGCCTTTATCGCTTTGCTCTCTTGTGAGTTTGCGTGTTACCATAGTTTTATAGTTGTTAGGTTTATAATACTTGTTTAAAAATCAGCATAAAGAAGATTATCCACATTGTCAGCGTCAGTGCGCCGATGATGATATTTGCCCACATTTGGATTTGGAGGAAACGAAGCAAACTGCGTATTGGCTGGAGCCAGTTACGCTCACCTCTGCGTTGCCTACGTGCGCCACAACGCTCTCGTAGCCCGGCACGTTTAGAAACTGCCGACTTGTTTTCTTTCTCATTATTGTTTTGATTTTGGTTCATAGCTATTTTTTAAAATTGTTGATTAAATCGGCGATATTCTCGCCAACGCTTTTGCTCAACACATCATTGATGGTCTTAACCACTTTCGGCTGTTTTTTGTAAAGGGCTTCAACACCAGCAACCACTGCGCCTTTCAAAAACATTGCGACGGCATCGGTGTTTTGCTCTGCTTCTTCTTGCAGTGCAAATTCAGCTGAACGCTTTGTGTATTCGGCGTTAATCTCGCGTATCTCGTCGTTGTCAACGTTTCCGTTAGCGTCGGGGTGGTATTGCCGCAAAAGCTCATTACGGACGGCTTTCAGTTCATCAATCGTTGTGCAGTTGTCAAAGTACATAGGTGTTTAGATTTGGCCGTTGTATAAAAAGGTGGCAATAATCAGTCCCTGCGCCGGAGTAAGAAACTTTGAGGCTTTTTGATAGCCGTGTTGTGTCAGCTTATCAGCCAGTTCTTTATTGCGTGAGATAATCTGCTGGATATTGCGCCAGCGCGAATAGCCGACAATTCTTGCAAGCTCATTCTTGTAGATGGCGGCTGGCTTGTTTATGTAATCTGCAATAGTCATAGGTATTAGGCTTTAGGGTTGCGTACATTCTTATCTAACAAGTAAATGAAAGTGAAAAGCACCCATTTACGCATATTGCAAAGGTGTTTGCTTGGATTTTGGTTAAGCAGCATATAACGGCGCACCAGCCACTCGTTAATGTGGTGTTTCAGCCTAAAATACGCTTTGAGCCTAATCTGCACACCAATCAAGTACGACAGCAAGCGACGCTCCTTATTGTCAACCAGTCGGAAAACATCTTTTTCAGCTACCGATAGGCCGCATTTAGGACAGCACCACACACCGCCAACACCAATCAAGGCCGTAACGTGTTCTTGGCCGTTCTTGCCGTTTTCTTTGAGTTGTTGTTTTACAAGCTCGTTGATTTCGGCGGTTGTCTTGTTTGGAAAAGCCTTTTTGTTGGTTTTAAAAAAGATACTTTGCAGCGTCATTCCGTGCCAGCTCTCGCCGCAGCGTGGGCAAAGGCAGTCCGATTCATTCATCTTGTTTCTCATAATCTCATTATCTTAATGGTTCAAACTTTGCTTTCTTGCCGACAAGGGCGCGTTCCAAATCTTCGGGCATAATCATCAGCTGCTTCACTCCTTTAGTTTTGAAAAAGCCATAATTTTTGTTTTGTGCCGCTGTAAGCACTGCACGATGATTCTTAAACCAACCGCCATTTTCGGTGAGTAACCGAGGGTCAGTTGATAAAATTGGGCAGTTGGGAATGAAAACGCCCAATATCAGTTCGTGTCCCTTTTCGTCCATAGTTGTTAAGTTTTATAGTTTTGGTATTTCAGTATGACCGTTCCATTCACAAAACCAATCTTCCAATACGGAAGCCTTTATGTAGTATCGGTGTTCACCGGCTGGCCGTTTGAATTTGCAGCCGTTTTCCTTTGCGCGGTAAACATCTTTGTAGTCTTTAAAAGGTGAGCTTGGTTCGTTCCATAGCCGCTTGTCGCACATCGCAACTATCTCATTGCGTTTGAACAACCCGAACACAAGCCTATCCTCTTTAGCCGCCGCCGCACCCGAAAGCACCTCTTTGAGCAAAGATTTTACCTCTTTCAAATCGGCTTGCATATCGCTCAACACAGCTGGAACATCGTTATATGAAAGGTTTTTCCTCATAGTTCTACGCATTTTGCCGTTGTAACCAGCAAGCGGTTGCCTGCTTCACCAAACACTCTTTCTCATCGTCTTTGAGAATTGAAAAAAACAAATCATCAACGCCCCATTTTGTAGTTGTGCATTGTGTTTCGTATTGCTCATAGAGCCGGTAAAGGTGTTCCGCGTCGCGTCCAAATAGATAGCGACATTCGTGCAAGTCCCATTCGTGCTGCATATACCAGTGGTACGCCTCGACGCATTGTGCCGGTGTTGGCTCCGTGTTGTTGGTATCAACCGGCTTCGGATTGTTAATAGATTCGCTCATTTTGGTAACTTCATTGAATTGTAAAAACTTGTTTCATAAGCCCTTTTAATTGGGTGTCGGTGTATGGGGTGCAATCAAAAGTGATAACCTTTTTTCCTCCGGGCTGTATCGGTGCGTTATTCAGCTCAAAACACAACTTTTCAAAAATTTCCTTTTGAGCTTCACTCACTGCAATTATGTGTTTTGCCATATCCTTATGATTTACAGTCAATCAATTCATTAGCACCAAGCCCAACCAATACTTTCTGCAAGTGGGTTAAGTTTATTTTCAGCTCCTTTTTAAAAAGAGAAAGCGATTGATGTGTCAGCTCAAACGATACGTAGTTAGAATCGTGTCGCATTGAGAGCCGCGCAACGGCCTCATTAACCTGCTTCAATGACGAATAGATGAAGCTGTCGCTATCAAGCGGAGTGTATAAATCTACGGCCTTGTGGTCGTGGTGTTCGTATAGCTCGATTAAATTGATAATGTTTTTGATGATTTTGATAATATCGACAAAATCTACAAGCTCCTTATCCGAACTATCTTCTTCTTCATAATCATAAATCCATAAAACTACATCAACAATTTGCTCGTCAGCCATAACCACAAATTTTAAAAGGTTGTTGTCCATCGTAAACGTGGCGATGGCAAGGCCGTCTGCGTTAAGTGGTTGGTCGTTTTTATAAAACTCAACCTCTTTTGTCCATTTCTCAAAAAATTCCCAACTTGTCATAATTCAAAATTTTTATTGGTTGTTAATAGTGTCATTGATAATTTTTGCCAGCTCGTTCTTTTGGGTCAAATAGTCTTTACGAATGTTTTGAGCGGCCTTGTATAAGCGTTCAAACTCATCGCGGCTGATGATGGTTAGCGATTTGATTTTTGCAGGAGCTAACCAAGTGGTTTCGTAAAACTCGATTATCTCATAATCGGCGATTGAGAATCTGCGTCCGATAAAGCTGCGCTTGCTGTTTCTTTCAGCGTCGATAACCAGTAGCTCACCATCAACATACTGGCAGATGAAGCACTTGCCAACTAACAGTTCTTTCATTTCATTTTCGGCCTTTTTAAAGACCATAGCCGAAAGTTTTTCGGCTGATTGAACGCCTTTAATTGTTTTTGCAACGTCAGCGACCGTTACTACTTTGTTTGCCTCTTTCATATCTTAAAGTGATTATTGGTTATTGGAATTGTATTGCTTCACGTATGATTCAGCCCAAGTGTTCAGTTCTTCATACAAACCGCTTTGTATAATGATTACCGAACCGCTGCCATCGTCCCACCAGTCTTTATGCCAGTTGATAACGCCATTGGTTTTGAACCATTCACCCTCGTCGGTCATTCCTAAAGCCTTGTATAGTTCTTTAAACTTTGCGGACAGCTCCTTGCGTTCAAAGTGTTCTCCGCGCCAAGCCTCGTTAGGCAGATAGACGAAGCCATAATCTTCCTCGCCGTTAAAATCCTCGCCGCCGGTGTCGCCCCAGCCGCCATAAACGATTGTGTCGGCAAGCAATAGTTTTTGCTCGTCGCTCAATCCTGCAATAATGTTTTCTGCTTGTGTGGTCATAGTGTTAAGTGTTAAAGTGTATTATTCGATTTTAAAAAGCGGTGCGGCTGTTGTGTGAAAAACTTAAACTGACAATGAAAAAAGTTATCCTTAATAATTATGAGTAATTGCCTTGAGTGCCATAGGCTTGTGTCGCCGCACCGCTTTTGTGTCATTTTTTGTTGATGATGTTCTCTTTGATGTAGTTCTCCCATTTTTGGCACAGTACCGCCGCGCAGATAACGACCGCGAAAACTGCCGTGCAAACTCCGATGTAACCAAGTGTAAATAAGTCCATAGTTGTATAGTTTAATAGTGTGATTACTTTGTTTCGCGTCCACCCAGCTCTAACGCCATTTTGCGTATGCGCTGGCTTAAATCGTTGTTGGTTATGCCCGACAAGTGCTGGCTGATTGAGGCCGTTGAGCGGTCAAACGCTCTTGCCATTCGTTGCAGCGTTCCGCGCTTCGGCTGTACTGGATTGATTTTCGATGTTTCCATTTTCTTAATGTTTAAGAACGTTGCAAACTTAATCATTATGATTAAACCAACAATGGTTTTTAAGCAAAAAAATTAAGTATTTTAATCAAAATTTATGGTAGTATATATAAATGTTTGTTAAATAGTGTTTTATGAAAGGGGAGATACATATAGGTAAGATAATATCGCAAATAATTGCAGATAAAGGCGGTATAAACAAGTCGGAATTTGCCCGATATATGGGTGTAAACGTGCAAAATATTAACCGAATGTTGGAATCGGCAGACTGGCACGTAATCAAATTGATTAAGGCTGGAGAGTTTCTTGATTATGATTTTTCTTACTTATTCAAAAACCAAGAGGAAACGAAAACCGAAGTGCTGCTACAAATAAAGATTGATGAGAACAAAATCGCCGATGTGCTTAAATATATCAATGATAAGAAGCTGGTTAAGATATTAAAATAGAAATATATGGAATTTTCAAATGTAACCGCCACCGTTGGATTGATTGAAAGAATTATTGCCTTGTTTTCAAAGGCAAGACGGCTTTACAATAAAGCAATGACAACCATTGATAGAAACGAAAAGAAGAAGCTATTGGAAATTGCCCAAAAAGAAAAGCCAAGCAAAAGGCTGGCGCGGCTGATAGAAGAATCGTTGAGTGCAATAATAGAGGCAGAAAAGGCCGAGAACACAATATTGCCGTAACTTAATATTATAATCGTCGCCAACTCTCTCGATACGCCATCGGAACGCAAACCGAACAATTTTGCGCGTAGCTCCGCAGAGTTTTAGGTTTCGGGCAGTTTTTCGCAGGAACGCGAACCAAAATCAGCCTTGTTTCCATCGGAAAAGTTTGGGGTTTCCGATTGGAAATCCAATCGTTTCCAAAACTTTTCCAAAACTTTTCCAAAACTTTTCCGTCCACTTTCCGTTCACTTTCCGACCACTTTCCGACCCCAACCCGACCACTTTTCAAAACTTTCCCGATTGAGACGGTAATTTATTGTAGTTTCTTGTAGTTTGAACAAACAACATTTTGGGCGCTGCAATCAGCGTTTTGTTCGTAAGGAAATCACCAGCCGCCACCTATGCCCTTTAAAAAATATGCCGTGGCTTGGAATTATACGGAATTAGAGATTGTTGTAAAACACCCAAACCACGCGCTTGTTGTTCCGTTTAATTACTTATAATCTGCCACAATCGGCCATTATTTCTTATAAACAACCATAATTATCCCGAAACAGCCTCTAAACTACATTTGGAAATTCACGGAATTTTTAACCGCCCACAGCCTACATAAATTTGTTTCACAAGGCTTTAAGTGAGGAGCTACCATATTTTTTCGCAGGACGCTGCACTTTTTAGTTGGTCTCAAACGCCCCTCCGCCTTTTTTGAAACGATATGAATAAAGGAACGAAAATATTGATTGCGATTGCCGTTGGCTTCGGGATTTACAAGGTTCTCACCAAAAAGGGGCTTCTAAAGTCCACTGGCGAGAATTTTTCTGCACGCGCACAAATAAATAATGCGCTGTCGTTTAGCAATTCCGCGCTCAACATTCCTTTGTCATTCACAATCAACCAATACAAAGAATCAACCGTTTCGATTGATGGCGTAGGGCTTACCTACAATGGCTACGACCTCTCAAGTGTGGTTTATAATAGTGTTAGTCGGAAGATGGGCAAAAACGGCGTTATCTCAATGGTATGCGCCGTTCCATTTTCCCGATTGGTTGCTGTCGCCGGGCAGAACATCACTGACTGGATAACAAAAGGCAACTATGATGAGCTGTTGAAATACCTGCAAGTCAAGGCTACAATAGGCGTTGACAACTACCGCTTGCAGTTTGCCCAGCCGCTCAATCAAACACAAAGCTACAATTTGAGCCTTATGGGTGTTAACGGTTTGGGGCTTACTGCCTCGACCGTCCGCAATATTCGCCCGATAAGCGATTATGCCGCCTATATTCCACCGCGTGAGGCACTGGAGCAAACCGACCCTATCCTATTTGAAAATGGCGACGAACACGACACTGTTGCGCTTATGCGTAAAGTGGCCGTCAAATATAAATCGGACACCACAAAATTGGCTCAATGGCTCAAACGCCCGACGCTGAAAGAAACGCTGCAAAACATCTTCGATTTTGTCTATTCGCACGTTCAGTACGTGAAAGACAACCCGATGGTTGAACAAGTACGCCGTCCGCTTCGCGCACTGTACGACCAAAAGGGCGACTGCGACTGTTTTGCAACTCTCATCGGCTCTATTCTTGAAAACTTGAACATCAAATACAAGTTTCGCGTGGCAGCTTATCAGCGCGGCTGGCAGCACGTTTACGTGATTGTGCCTTACGAGAACGGCTATTACACGGTTGACCCGGTATTAGACCAGTGCTTCGCCGAGAAAAAACCAACAAGAACATTTGAAGGATAACATTATGAACGGAATACCTATACAGTTTTTGAATGGCGCACCAGCCGAGACAGCCTACAATCAGCAGCTCAATACTGCTGGCAAAACTCGCCGTGGCAAATTTCAGCGTTGGACGATGGAAACGCCGGATAAAATTCGCCGCCGTCAAGCCGCCGTGCAGTATTACACTCGCGGCCTCGACAACAAGACGGTGCGTAACATCGGCTATCTTACCAAAGGACTGGATTTCGTTGGTTATCAAGGCAACGGCTCGATTGAGGATTCGGAAATGATTTATAATCATCTGCTCCGCACAAAACAAGTGGTTGACAGTGCGCCGCAGGCCGTGGCCATTTATCAAAATCCGCAGCAATTAAGCGATATGCTCGGCTACGTTATTGATAATTGGGATAGCGCAAACCGTGAACAAGCCATTGATAATATGGCGCGTGAGGAAAGCCGTCTTATCGACGAGGGCAAGATTCGCCTCGCAAACAACGAGAGCGACGCTCATTTTTTGGAGCCGGGCGAAAACTACGACCCGGACACACAGCGCGTTTTGAAGAATGGTGCTGTTGAGACGCTGCCCAACAAGCGCGGTTTGTTCAACCGACTGAAAAAGACAACAACATTCGCCAATGTAGCCTCGAAAGACGCTGAATTGGTGAACGACAATACATTCACTCGCAAGCTGAAAGCCACAATTAGGCAGAATGTTGGCGCGAACCGCAAGCCGACAACAAAGAACTTGCGCCAAACAAAAATTAAAAACGGTTATGTCCGCACAAAGACAATCCGCGTGCCGGTCGTAACAATCTCAATCGCTTCGCTGCAAGGTCTTAACGGACTTTCGGGAATCGACGATGATTTGCAATTCTTGATGTATGGCGTTGATTTCGCCTACAATGCCGACGAGGGCTTGACAGTGCAGGATAATATCGACAACTGCCGACGCTATTTTGCACGATTGAGCGGAGCAATAGCAGCTCAACCGCTGGCTTTCTATGACACCGAAGCCGAGGCAAACGCTGTGCGTAAAATGCTTTCGCAACTCATACCAGTTATAGGCAATGATAAGGCGATGGACGCTTTAGTCTCTAAATACGAGACGCTTAACGGTTTTGAGGGATTGGGTGAATTGAACGGCAAACTTAAAAAATTGGTTAAAAAGGCCACAAGCGCCGTCAAGACCGCCGCCACCAACACTGCAAAAGCGGTTGCCAACACTGCAACCAATGTTGCAAAAACAACCGCCACCGCCACAAAGAGCGTGGCCAACGCCGCCGCCAACACCACCAAAGCCGCAGTAAAAGCGACTGGTACGGCTGTCAAACAAGTGGCGAACACCACAAAGAACGTTGCCACCGCCGCCGTAAAAACAACGGCAAACGCGACAAAGAGCGTTGCTAACGCCGCAGCCAACACCACCAAAGCCGCCGTAAAAGCGACTGGTACGGCTGTCAAACAAGTGGCGAACACCACAAAGAATGTAACTACCGCCGCAGCAAAGACCGCAGCAAACGCTACTAAATCAGTGGCTAAAGCCGTGGCCGATACCACCAAAACGGCAGCAAAGACCGTGGCTAAAACAACCACTACTGCCGTAAAAACGGCTGCTAAAACAACCGCCGCAGCCGCTAAATCGGCTGTCAACGCGACAAAGGCCACAGCTAATGTCGTGAAAGCTGGTGTGCAAGCAGCAACTGGTAACAAAGAAGCTGCAAAGGAGACACTGAAAAAGGCTGGCGAACAAGCCAAAGCCGCAGTTACGCAGCCTGCAAAGGCCGTTGTAACCGCAGTTAAAGATGTGGCTAAAACAACCGCCGCAGTTGTAAAAGACAATGCTAAAACGGCTGTCTCCACCACCAAAAACGTGGTTAAAAACACCGTGGTTGAGCCAACCAAAACGGCTGTTAAAACCGCTGTTAAGGAAACTAAAGACCTTGTTAAAAACACTGTTGTAGCTCCGACAAAAACCGTTGTAAAGCAAGCTGTTGACACAACAAAGGATTTGGTTAAGAAAACGGTTGTTGAGCCAACCAAAACGGCTGTTAAAACCACAGTGCAGGAAACCAAAAATTTGGTTAAAAACGCCGTGGTTGAACCGACAAAGACCGTGGCTAAAGCAACCGCTGAATCGGGGAAAGATGTGATTAAAAAAGCCGTGGTTGAACCGACAAAAACGCTTGTAAAAGAGACTATTGTTAAGCCGACCGTGGCGGCTATCAAGATAACAAAGAAAGTTACCAAAGTGGCGCTGCAAATGACAAAGAAGATTGTCCGCGCCGTGCTGCTTTACAACCCTATCACCCTGCTTATAAAAGCCGGTTTGCTGGTTGCGTTCCGCTTGAATATGTTTAAGATGGCCAGCCGCAGCTATTTAGGCTCAATGACCGAGGAAGAAGCCATCAGCACATACGGCATAACACCCGAAGAATACGAGGCTCAAAAGAAAGCCTACGACCATATCCACAAGATATTTACAAAACTTGGTGGAAAGGAAAGCAAGCTGCTGGCAGCTCTTGAAAAAGGTGCGTCGAAAAAGTGGAGCGGCACACTCGAACCAACCGAGGACGAGATAAAAGCAGCCGCACAAGAAGCTGAAGCCGACGAGGAAATTGTAGAGGAACTTCAAGCCGACATTGATGAGGGTAATAACGAACTCAAAGCCATTGCCGAAAGCAAGGGCGCAACCGTCAAAGCTGACGATACGCTCCCCGAAGATGTGCCATACAAAGAGGATAAGGAAGAAACGCAGCTTACCAACCAGCGCACAACCAAAGAGGCTACCGTGATGTATGAACAAGGCGGTGAAAGCTCAAAAAAAGTTGCGGAACTGCCAAAGGGTACAGCACTCTATATTGAGACCGAAGATAAGACAATGACCGACGGCACTTGGATTGCCGCCACCACAACCGACAATAAGTATAGCGGTTATGTGAAAATATCGGCATTGGACGAGGTTTACACTCCCGACGGTCAGCCGGTTGCGGTTATTTCGGGATTGTGCAACAATGGCTACGATTCGATAGCCGGGCTTGGCGAGGCCGCAACCGTTGCAGCTTCGGTAACAGCCGCTTCGTCAACCATCTTGGGAATCTGCTTGAAACTCAAAAATTTCTACGAGAATGTAAAGGGAGTTGTCGAGTTTGGACAAGAGCTGAAAGAAGATTTTTCGCCAGCCGACAATGACAGCGACGAGGGCGGCGACGGTGAACAACCGACACCAGCTCCATCATCTTCGCAGTCGCAGCAACAGCAGCCGTCTTACAGCCCCGAATATCCAATGCCGGGCAACGGACAGCAGAACTGGTCGCAGGGCGAACAACAAATGCAGACCGCTAAACCAAAGCAGCAGGAATCGCAGCAAAGCGGAATCAACAAAAAGACTTTAATAATAGGCGGAGCCGCCGTGGTAGGTTTGGGGCTGTTTGCCTTTGCATTTAGAGGCAGAAATAACAATCAAAGTAACAATTAAAACATTTTAAAAAAATGGGAAAAGGAATTGTCATAACGGAAGCCGGCAAAGGCGCACCTTTTCGCAAGCTCCCCAGCAAGGACGGCGAAATGATTGGCGTTTTTGAGCCGAACACGGAATTGGAACTCCAATCATACGACAACGGCTGGTATGCTGTGAACTTCGAGGGCGACGAGGGCTTTATCAACGGTAAGTTTGTTCAAGCGCTTGACGGCATTGAGGGTTTGGACGGCAAAAAGGTGAAAGCCGCAAAAGCCGTAGCCAAAGCCGTGAAGAAGGTAACTGGTAAGTCCAGCACCAAAAAGGCAGCACCGGCAAAGGTTGTCGAGATTAAATCGACAGTATCACCAGTTAAAACCGTGGTTGCCGCACCGCAATCAGCCGCTGCTGTGAAAGACGCGGTTGCCAATGCCACCAACGCTGTTAAGAATACAGCAAAAGCCACAAAGGTTTCAACCACGCTTAAAAAAGCTATGGCCCAAGCAAAACCACAAGAGCTAAAAATGTCCGGCTATCCAAAAGCAATCGCTGACAAAGCAAAATCGGCTGTTAAGGTTGCAAAGGTTGAGCCGACAAAAAAACTCACAAAAGCCGAGGCCGCAAAAGTCTATGAGGCCAATAAGATTGTGAGCGTTGAGCGCACACCGAAAGGTTTGTCAATCACCCTTGAGGGTACTGACGGCTTCGATGGCTTCGACGGAATTGATGAGCCGGAGGTAATGGACGGTTTGTTTGGAAGATTGAAAGAGGCTATTAAAAAAGCCACTAAAAACGCTGCCGCCACAAAAGGCTCGGCTGGCAACCCGATTAAGGTAACATCGAAAGGTGTGTACGAGGCAAACAAGGTAATCAACATTCAGCGCACCAACAACGGTTTCCGCATTACCCTGCAAGGCATTAACGGCTTCGACGGCATTGATGGTCTTGACGATGAGGAAACACTGAACGGTTTGCTGAAAAACATTGCTAACGGCGTTAAGAACGCGGCAAAAACAATAGGCACTGGCATTAAAAACGCAGCGCAAAAAGTAACCGGCAAGGCTAAAGACGCGGCTTCAGCCGCCTCGGAGATTGCCACCGCCGCACAGCAAGTTGAGCAAGCTGCCACCGCAGCCCAAAACGCTGGTGCAGCCCCTGCAAACACTGGAGCTAATTCAAATCTTAATATTCAAAATCAATCTACTATGGACACAATCCAAGAAACGGTTGTCAACGCGGCAGCGGCTGACACCAAAAAGAAAAAAATTCTGCTTTGGGGCGGAATAGGTCTTGGTGCTGTTGTTCTTGGCGTTGTGGGCTACAAGCTGCTCAAAAAGAAACCGGCTGCCGAGGCACCGGCTGCAAAGTTGAGCGGCATTGGGCGCAAAAAACGCAAGAAATCAGCCGTCAAGAAAATCGAACTGTTTTAATAACTTAAAAACAAATCAAAATGTCAAAGAAAACTTTTGAAGAGAAGAAAACTATCGCGGTCAACAGTTTGGTACGCGCTGGTTTTGTGGCACTTGGTTGCATCTGCGGCAAGCTGATTAACAACTTTGTGTCGAAAAAGACCGTTGGCACATCGGGCGAGGAGGAAGATTTGCTCGGACTTTCGCCGAAAGTGTCCAAATGGGTTGTTCCGGCAGTCGTTGCCGGAGTGGGTGTTGGTGCAACACTCGCGGTAAAAAACCAAAAAGCCAAAGACGCTGCTCTCGGCGTTATGGCCAGTGGTTGCGTAAGCCTTGTTCAGTCGGCTTTCAAAAAAGACTTGAGTACGCTTAACGGCGGTGATGATGATGATAACGCTGTTCCCATTTCGGGAGTTGGCGCAGCACCAGCACTCCCCGGCGTAGGCGATGTTGTTTACGGCGAGCTGCCGGACGAGAATGATTACGTGAACGACTTTGCGTCGCAGCCTCTGCCTACCGAGGGCAATATGGGCGAAATGGGCGATTTAGGCTTTATGGCCGGTGAACCCGCAGTCGCACAGCAAGTTCTTTTGTAATCGAAAGAAAAAAGCAAACATTCAAAAAAAAACAATTTTCAAACCTTTAAAAATTAGAATTATGGAAGTTACAAAAAATGCTTTTGTTGGTTCTAAAATGGCTACCGCAAAAGCCGAGTTCGAGGCTCGTCTTTCTTCGATTAACGCAACTGTGGCACAAGCCGTGCTTGCAGGCCAAATGCAGAGCGTTGACTACGCTTTGTACGTAGTACGCTCAATGGGCGCAGAATCAACCGTTGACTTGTTCAAATCGGGCGACGCAGAGGAAGTTGGTCTTACCAACATCAGCAAACGCCAGCTTGAGGCCAATACCTATATGCTGGTAACACACATTCAGCTGTTGAGCGCAGTTGGTGATGGCGGTGCCGACGAGGACAAACAAAAGGCCGCAAACTATGGTCAAATCACCAATTTGATTGCAAACGGTGAGTTCGAGTTGAAGTCAAACGCAACAGTGCTGATTCCTCGCGTTTCAAACGAGGTGTTCCGTCAGCCAGCCGGAAACGGCAAGTTAGCTGGCGACTGGCAGCTTGAATGTCCGAAAATGCTTGTGCCGCTTACTAACATTGACGCAAAGATTTACACTCCGACCGCTTGCCCAGCCAATACAATTATCAAGCTGGTGCTGCACGGTGTGAAAACTCACCGCGCATAAGCAGCGAGGGCGAATCTAACCCAAACCTACCGAGAAACCCAAACCGCAACCCGACATTGTGGTTGCGGTTCGGGCTTCTTTAAAAGAACGATTTGAAGATTAGAGATAAGAATTAGCAACAAATAAGCAAACAAGATGTTTTACTCCATTCCATCATCGGCTGACGAGGTGATAACCGTTACACCGCACAATGTAAGGTCTATCCGCTACTTGTTTTTTGAGAACAAGAACGATAAGATTTTCCACTACGGCGGTAAGCTGGACACCGTTTCAATCGCAATAGACGGCAAGCAGATAGCACAAGAGCTGCCCATTTGTCCGTTTTGTACCACCACGCCCTACGGCGCAGGAAGATTTGATTGGCAAAAGTGCGCCCTTGAGGTGAATTTGAACGTTGACAACAGCGAGATTAAAATCAGCGGCACGGTCAACAACGAGTATAACATTGTCTTTGTTTGCAACGATGAGCCAGTTGACGAATCGGGCGGCTTCGATTTTGTTGAGTTTAAGGAGTTTACACTAAAATCCACACTCACCGAAAACGAGGCTATTGAGGTTGTTAACAATATGATAAGGCAAAAATTTACCGAAATCAAATCAATATTAGCCAGCGACGCACCTAACGACGCAGTAGCTGTAACCTTATACAAGGGGGCAACATACGTAGATGGCCGACTGGTTGAAGAATCGGTCAGTTTGACTAAAGAAGATGTCGCTCACTTGGGTTTAGGTGATGTTATTGCCGATAGTTATGAGAATTGGAATACAGCATACACCAACGACGCGACCATACAATACCTCATCAAAGCATACGCACGAAGAATAATTAACAATCTTGCTCCAACGTTCAACATTAACGTACTGGAAAAAGAGCAGAACATCAATCTTGACCACGAACCCGAAAAGATGGTGGTTTTCAACTACACATCGCCAATATTGACCGAGGGGGCAAAATCGAGAGGCGAGATTGAGCCTATGCAGATATGCGACATCAACCTTGCCGCGCTGATGGAAACTGGCGACAACCAAGAGCTGCCAAAAGGCTTCGATTTGGGCATTGTGTCGATAACCAACCGCATACCCTACGCCGACGCTGTTTACGAATTTCAGCAAAAGACCACCAAAAATATCAAGGCCACATTCGAGATATGCGGCAATGAGGATTTGCTGAAAGCTGGCAACGGTGTCAGCATTGCCAACTGGAAACTGGCTATGATTTTCATTTACAAAAAATTAGCATAAAATGAAAAAGACATTTCAAATTATCGAGGATATAACCGTAGCCGCACACGGCAATAAAACGCTCCGCGAACAAATGTTGGCCGATTACGAACACGTTACCGGCGTTATGATTGTGCCGCACAACTTGTCCGACGATATATCGGGCTTGAATTTGTCGTGCCGAATCGCGCAAAAAGAGGTTTTGCCGTCGGGTACTGACGCGGTGCTGATTTCCTACAACGGTAATTGCGCCCGAAAGGACTGTATCTACGATTTCAAAGCCGACAAAATACCTGCGCGAAGCTCAAACGCCGAGCTGGTTCTTTACAACTCTTCGGAGAAAGATGTAAAGTTCAATTTCTATTTCATTTTGGAAAACGAAAGCGAGTAAGACAATGTTGTACGTAGCTCAAATAGATGTGCCTAACCGTGGAGTATGGGGCAGTGTTCACAGCCTTGAACTGCTTTTGCCGTCAAAAATTCGCCGTATCAACGGTTTTTTGACCAACGCAGTATTAGGGGCTAATACGCGGCTCAAACGCTGCTATTCCAGTCAATTTGCGATGGAGGGCGGCGTGATTAAGAGACAAACGACCTACATTGTCAGTCGCAACGCCGACGATTCGATTTTTATTACAAACGATAAGTTGGAAGTTTTTGCTGACAGCAGCGAATCGGCTGTAATTGACGGTTTGGCACTGTTGGCTAAATTTCAAGAGCCAATAACAAACGACCAACTTGTAGAACAACCCATATCGTCGCAGATTGGCGTTGTCAGTTTGAGCCTAAACAATACGCAGATTATTGCCGACAGCACTCCGCTTTGCGTCAGCCAACATCTTAATAAGCAGGGCATTGTGCCCAACACAATCACTCTGCCCAAACCCGAAAAAGTGCAGGGCGGCTCGTTCTTGCGAATCATTATTGAAGAACAACAATTAAGTCCATTACTTACAAAAGAGGAATGGAACGCGCTGGGAGACATTTCCAAAGAGGGGTATTTCGGTGAGGGTAATACCACAACCGAGCCAACTAACAATTACACCGCTAAAATCTACTTGAATTATGACTGACGCTCAAATAATTAAGATGGAACAAGAGCGGTTTCAGCGAAACGGCTACGACACCGTTCTAACGCCGGTTGAGATTTTTGTGAGCGACACGCTGACAAACATCACTTGCGGCAACGACAGCTACGTGCTTTGCGGTATTCGTCCGTCGGACATCGACATTGTGGACGACGCTACCAAAGTGCAGCTCATATCGCCCAACGCCTGCTTGGAAGCCACGCAGCGCACTATTGCGGCAATGGGCAACGGAATCAACAAGTTATTCCGGCGCAACATCACCATCAAGACTTGCGGCCTCGATGGTTGGAAGCGCGAAGAACCTTGTCCGAGATACGTTCTCGAATTTATAAAGATTACGCCGGTCAAACCCATTAGGCTCGAAGATGATGATGAGCCTATTGTGCTAAACCGAAGAAAAAAATAACAAAACAACACACAACAAAGAATTATGGCACAATCATTAGCAGACATCAACGCAAAAATCGACAAATGCAAAGCGTTTGTTGACGGCTACAAAAACAAAGTATTCGGCTACACAATATCAGCCACCGACACCAGTTTTGGCAAACCCTTGCAGCGTTTCTCGGAACACTACAACAACTACAAAGACCGACCCGAAGAAAGGGCTATGCTGACGGAAAAATTCAAAAACGACATTGATTCGTTGACCCACGATTCGACAATAGCCACAATCCACGTTAAAATTGTCGGGCGCGGCAATGACGATGTTAAGTTCAACGAGGACATTGCGCTAAAAGACCCGTGGGAAAATCACCCGGCAAGTTTTAGAGAAGGACAACAGCAACAAGAGCAGCCAGTAAACGCACAGCCGCAACCGCAGCCACAAGTTCCTAACGCACAGTTTGAGGCGTTCAAGCAAGTTACCAACGTGCTTACGCTGATGGGATTGGGCGGTTTGGCCGGAGTTGACGATGGCACTGGCGGCTTGAATCAAATACTGCAAGTGCGCGACGGTCTTAACGAGAAGCGCCACGCCGACGAAAAGAGAGAAGAAAAGATAGCCCAGCTAACCGCCGACCTTGCCGTTAGAACGCAGGAACGCGACCAGCTAAAGGCTGAAATAGACAAATACGAGAAGCGTATTGAACGCGCCAACGAGCGCATTGAGGATTTGGAGATAGAGCTTGAAGATAAGAATGAGGAAATCCGAAAGTTGCACCCCGAAGCCAGTTTGTTCGGCACAAGCCTAACCGCTTTGCTGACAAAGGGCATTGAGGGCTTTGCCACACGCCACGCCGCAGGAATTGGCGGTTTGTTCGGCATTGACGGCGAGGCGCTAAAAACCGCGCTTGCACAGCCCGACAGCCAAGAGCTGCCAGCCGAGACCGACGATGAGGACAGCAACGACCCACGCGCCGAGCAATATAAAATGATTCGCGAGTTCTTAAAGACATTGAGCGACAGCGAGTTTGACGATTTTTGGCAGCTTATGCGCGTATTCAACGCAAATAAAGAAACAATAGGCATTGTGCTGACAATGGCTAAAGGCGGCGGCAACACCGCCACGGCAGAGCCAGCCGATGATGAGCAATAATAAAAATGACGAGCTATGGGGTATAAATTCAATCCTTTTACTGGCAAGTTGGATATGACCGGGGCTTCGGAATCACAAATCGCCGAAGAACTGATGATTGACAATGGTGTTGTGTTTACCAACCACGGCGGATTGGGCAAGAATTACGATTTTGCACAAAAACCAATGTCGGTTAAATCCACGCTGGAGACAATCATCTTCCCCGATACAAGAGCTACGGTCGCTGCAAAAACCGGCAACGTGTCCAAATTAGAGGGATTGGAGGTGTCGTACACCCCAAAATTTGAAATTACCAAAAACTCGTTTGAAATATCTTCAATAACCATTGTAAGACTGGAAAATGGCTCGGAAAAAGAAAGGTTTACTATTGCCAACGACAGTCTGCCCAACATTTCTTTTGAAAGCAACGGTGGTATAAATAACAACGATGTTCTTGGCGCTTTAAACAGCAACCGTAACCTAACAATCACACTGCCGACGGTTCCGGGAATAGCCGTAAACAATACTTGGACTTGTAAGGTATATGAACGGAAAAAAGACAGTCAAGACAATTTCGACCGCGATTTGCCGACAGCCGTTGAAAGCGTAAGTTTCTATTATCCGAGAATGTTCATTTACGCAAGAACATCTATCATTAAAGACTTTGTTGAGCCAATGTTGCACCTCGACATTGACACAACCGCCAACAATAAATTAAGTATTGTCGATAATGGCATTATTCAACAAAATGGTCTTGATACCGATGGTTTTATTTCGGCAGGATTGTTTGGCAGCGGGGCGATTCCAACACAATACGAGAGTTTGTCTGCCACAAAGTTAACAATGGATTATCAGCAGGGAACAAACACCGAGGGATTGATTGTTATAACTAAAGGTGATAAGTTCAACGGCTATTATGTAGGTCAAAGCTCACTTTTTTCATTGCCCAAAAAGCCGATTAAAGTTCTTTGGACAGTTAATGGGCAAGCAAAGGTTTCTCCGCCGCTGCAAGAGGGGTGGTTTATCTATTATCCCGATATGCCGTCAAGCGGAAAAGTTGAAGAAGTAACACTTTCATTCAAATAATAATGGGAATAGAAAAAAAATCCATATTCGATGGAATGGCGCACGGCGTATTGGGTGAGAGATATTTGTTCTCAAAGCAAGCGCCCATCGACGCAAGAGCCGAGGTTAGCAGCCGGGACGGGCTACTTGTTTTAAGTGGTGAGGCTGGTAGTGAAGATGATATAGAGGATAACGTATGCTACGACGGTATGCGCGTATGGGTGAAAGATGAACACAAGCTCTATTGTTATTATGATAACGGCTATACAGCAATTACTAACACTGTCGGGAAAAATCCTCGCAACGAGGGCTGGTTTGAAAATGTAGGCACTAACAGCGAGCCTCGTTACGCTCTCACAAGCGACGATGAGCCAGCGCACAACAAAACATATTATCTTGCTCCTATTGACGGCAGCGAACATTGGAGAGAGTTTCAAGTAATGTCGAGCCGTGTAGAGCAAGCAACGTCAGCCGATTATTTAAGGACTCCGCGTAACATACAAGGACACGCCTTTAACGGTCAAGACAACGTTGAATCGGGCTTTTTCTACCCCGAAATTCTTAATCTCACGATTGAAGAACAAAGAATAACGGTTGACGGTGTAGAGCGAGAGCGCACAATCGCTGAACAAACCGAAAAATTGAAAGAGAAAATGCTCTACACAACGCAGAGCGGCTTCTATTATGGCGCATACCCCGATGGTTCCGGCCAATTCGGGCTGGTAATTGAAAAAATCGGCGACAATCTATATAAGCGGACACTGACCGAGCGTAACACTAATGGAGTAATCGTTAGAAAAACAGCAATCGGGAAAGCAAATCTTGACGCTAACAACCCTGCCGACGCATATCCAGTATGGTATCAGCAAAATCCGTCGAGCGTAGCGCGTATTTTGAACATAACACCAGTGGAGCGCGAAAACAGCAACGATACCGAATCGGGAATAAGACTGCCGATTGTATTTGGCGAGATTTCCGAAAAATGGCTGTTTATGCACGTTGATTTGCCGGTCGGAGTAAAGTTTGTGCGCGACAACAACGGCGATGAGTACGATTTTCCGCTGGTCAGCACAGCAGAGACCGCGCAGCCATATTATATCAAGCTAACAAACGACAATGGCATAAAAACAGCCGTTGCAATATCGACACGGGCTGACTATATCAATCACGGACTTATAAAATTATCTGCCGACTTTAAAGCCACTGCCGAAAGAGATAGGAATAATAGAATTGTACCCGATAGCCAAAAATACGGGTTGGTAAAATTGTCTGATGTTATTGACAACGATACTAACGACGCAGGCGATGGCGTTGCCGCCACTCCGAAAGCAGTTGCCAACTTAAACGCGACACTTTCCGCAGCACTGGCTGTCCACGCTGCCAAGCAAGCCAACTGGACTGACCCCGACCACGACATAACAACGCCGCAGCCCGGCCACGTTCTGCTGACCGATGAGATTGACCCTGCCAACGACAAAAACGCTGGCATTGCGGCCTCGCCGAAAGCCGTGCAAGCCGGACTGGACGCAAAAGCCGACCTTACCGACCTTGCCACGGAGTTTGACCCAACGGCCGCCTACGCAGTTGGCGATTATGTTACTCACAATGGCGACCTTTACCGCTGCATTAAGCCGCACCGCGACGAAACAGCCTTTGAGACCTACGCAGAGTTGATACAAGAGCGGTTTGGCGGTTGGGATATGGAACACAACTACGCCGACGGTGAATTTGTAAAAGGCAATAAAAACAGCCAACAACAAACACCAGTGCGGAAACTCTTACACCCTATTGTGTTTGAGGAAATAGAGGTAGAGGAATTTTCTTTGACTGGAACTTATGAGGCTGGGAAATATATAAATTGGGCAAATTCAGCGATATACTTGACCACTCAATCACTTGACATTTTAAATCTTGTCGATTTCTTCAATAGTTATGTTTACGTTGTTGACGGCGAAACCACCACAACAATATTCTCATATTCAAATAGTTATAATATTGGCAAAACGGTTAAAATTGGTGATAAAGTTTACCGTTTTCAAAGGAAATACCAAGCCAGCACCATTAGACAAATACTTGACCAAAACTGTACCCTGCTCCGCTTGTTGGGTAATGTTGACACTTGGTTTAGCAAGGCGAATTTTTCTATTATAAACGGCGATGTGTTTGATAATGCTACCGACCTTTATCAATCGGGAAGATTTTTCAAATACGTTGGCGAGACATACACAAATCACTCGACCGTGGAGCAGGATTCGATAGCCCAATTTGCAGGGCTGGAGAGTGCCGAGGCTGGCAAATATTTCTATAAAAATGCCGAGGGTGAGTTTGATTTTACTGACATTCGCATATTTTCACTTTATCGCTTCAAAGAATCGTACCCGATACAATTTAGCGACTACTTTGCAAAAGTAACGGTTTGCGGTGAGCTGACTGGCGAAGCTGGCACACGCGCAGCCAACGACACCACACTGCAAAACAATCTCAACGAGGAAACGGTAAACCGCGTACAAGCCGACATTACCCTGCAAGGGAATATTGACGGCGAAGCCGCAACGAGAGAAAACGCGGACAATTTGTTGAACGAAAAAATTGAAAACCACGCAAATAACAAAGCCACTGGCGCGGTATCGGCGCACGTAAGGTTGTCGGATTCGGAATATCAGCCCGAACTCGACGCATACGAACACGTTGCAGCCACTCCAAAAGCCGTTTCAAAGAAAGCGAACACCACCACCCTTGCAGCGGAGTTTGACCCAACGGCCACCTACGCAGTTGGCGACCTTGTAACACGCAGCGGCAATCTATACCGTTGTATCGACGATTATGCTGACCCCAATTCGTTTGAGACCAACTTTGAGGCGGTTGGCGACAATGCTACAATCGACATTGAAACACCGTATGTTGTTGGCGATTTTGTGGTTGTTGGCCATAACCTTTACCGTTGCAAATCAGCTCTCGACCTGCCCAATTTGCTGGAAAAGATTGAGCCAGTTGAGTTTGGCAGCTGCTACAACTACGCAGCTGGCGACATTGTTGAGTGGCTTGGCAATTATTATCAAATCAACGACGATGTAACGCTTTTCGCGGTGCTTAAAAATTATTTACACCTATGGGCAACCAATAGTAGCGGTAATTACAGCACCGGCTTCTACACTTACAACCCACATACCACTTACGACAGCCACGACGATGTTAAGATATATGACGAGGTAAAAAATGTATGGTATTATTACTATACACGCTGGGCGTATGCTTTAAACCCCGAATATTTATCCCCCGCCGTACTGACAAATTGGCTTGCAGCCAACGCCACACAACTTGACGTTGTTGATGGGTTTGAGCTAAACTCGTCGTTTAACGAGCTAAATGTGGTAAAACTCAACGACTTTATTTACCGTCTTGTTGATACCGACACAGCACTGAATATAGCCGAACATTTTGAGCAGACCGACTTTATAGAGGTGGCTACCGCCCCAGCTGGCGAGATTCCTGCGTTGAACATCGGCAGCGCTTACCAAGCCGGCGATTGGATTTCCGACAGTGGAAACAATTACCAGTGTATTAACAGCGTTGATTTCGGCGCTGTGATTGAGGCGGCTCAACCCCCTATTGCATTTGGAAGCCGATATAATTATGACAAAGGCGACATTGTAACGTGGAATGGTTCACACTATCTAATTTTAGAGAATTGTACGCTCGGTAAATTACTGACGGATAGCGGATTCTTTGATAAATGGAGTAGCTTCTTGTATGAAGAAAATTCATACCCCATACTTGATATTACGAAAGATTATAGCAGTTATGGTGGCTATGCCAGTTATTCTACTGCAATATATGGAATTTGGGACGAAAGGCAAAACGGCTGGATTCAGTATCAACACAAACACAAAAGCGAATATGTAAGCGGTGTCGGATTTGTCTATCACTACTTTAATTCTGCCAATGTTACCGAATGGCTTGAAGCTAACTCGCGCCGACTGATATTTGCCGAATGGAATATCCAAACCTCTTTCGACGCTCAAACTTGGCTGATGGAGAGTGGTGTGATATACCGCCTTGCCGCAGGTGCGCCAGCCTTTAGTGTGGCCGACTATTTCACCGCGCCCGAAGCCACAACCCCCAACGGTGCGTTGACGGTCGCTCGCGGAGCGTTTATCCGTCGTGCGTCAGTTATCTATCGCAGTCGATACAACTACCCTGCCACGTTTGCCGGAATGTTTGAAATAATTACGGTTGCCGGGCAGATTGCAGCCGAAGCAGCAACTCGTCAAGCAGCCATTGAAGCCGAGAAAAATAAGCGTTCAGCAGCAGATGTTGCGCTGGAAGAAATGATAGCCGGAGCAACAGCACATTGCTTAAACGCCATTGACAACCACGCCGACAAAAAGGCTACTGGCGAAACCGTTGGCCACGTAACTCTCACCGACGAAATACTAAATAACAATCTCGACAGTTCTTTCGGCGTAGCCGTTACCCCCCAAGCGGTTATTGATTTTGTCAACACTTATGTAATTGGTAAAATCAACGAGGCAATCCAAGCAAACAACAGCGTCAACGCTGATGTAATACCGAGTGGCAACACATATCATATCAACGCCACCTCCAACTACACTGAAAGAACTTATGTTCCTAATAAAATTAGAGATATAAAAGACGAATATTATTATGGCGGCGACGATAATGGCTATTATGTTCTTTTCTCACACGACATACCACAACAGTTATATGACGGCGATAAAGTGATAATCACTTATCAATTATATAGATTGGCTGGCTCCGACACCCCCCACGCTTACGACAACTACATCTTTATAAAAATAAACGATATGGTTTATCGCCTATCCACACAAGGATTGAACTTTAACCAAAGCAGCACAAGCGATTTGCGCCCGACTTGCACAATAACCTATGTTGTTAGGAACGGAATATTAGAGGTGGTAGAATAATGACGCATTAAAAGTAACAAACTATGATGAGCTTATTAACAAAAATCTTACAAGTATTAGGCGTGGTGTTCGACTGGCTTACGGTGCGAGGCCGTCAACGCCGCAGTGAACGCCGCGAGGCCGAGAATCGCCGCAACGAAATTGTGGAGGAATTGCGCCGCGTAAACGACGAAATGCTTATCCGACTGACGGAAATGTACCGCACTGTGAACGACAACAACGCGCAGATTGCCAAACTGCAACTCGAAAACGCGCAGCTGATGAAGAAGCTGGAGATAACTACCCAGCAACTTGAATTGTTGACATCACAAAATAAGGCTCTTATTGCCGAACTGAAGAAAAAAGACAAGACCGCAGCCGCGAAGATAGACGCGCTCAAATCAAGAAAAAGCACAACGCGCAAACCGAAAGGCAAAGCCGTTGCCAAATAATTTATTTATAAACATTTAAACACAAACAGTTATGAGTTACAAAGTAAAAGTTACCGAACAAACACTGGCTGGCGACCGCGCCGACCAAGAGCTTGAAAGCGTATTGGAGCGTATGCTCAACAAAGTGGACATCAACGACGCGAAGAAACTACTCTCCGCCGCCGCCGCGAAGCCACAACTGGTGAAAACCGCATTGAAATTCATTTGATGGTGATTTGGTGCTGGGCGTTGGTTTTTGTGCCATTCTTCCACTGCCCGGCACCAAAACCTAAAATCTTACAGCAATGAGCAGGAAAAGGAATAAGAAACAGCTGGGAAACATCAGCGCGGAGCAGAAAAACGCACTGAAAGCGCAAGCTAAAGCCGCAGCCGACAAAGTGGCGCAAAAGGGCGCTACCGCCGCAAGCAAGGCACTCGCCTACTTGAACGAGGGCGACAATATGAACAAAGCGCTTAAAGTGGCCGGTTGCTTCGGATTGTTTCTTTTCGGCTTTATCATCGGCAAAAGACGCGGCAAGAAAAAAGCAATGGGATATTAAACTTTAAACGATACTACTATGGGAACACCTAAACAAAACGCGGCAATGCGTAAGGCAAGAGCCGCAAAGAAAGCAAAAGCCGCAAGAAAGCTGAACGGCTGCGGCAAGAAATCAAAAGCGCTTGTGCGCCGCAAGAAAGGATTGGGCGACGCTGGCAGCGCCGTTAAATCAGTTGTGGCAACCAACAAAACCGCCGTTAAACTGGCGGTTGGTGCAGCCGCTGGTGGTTTATGTTTCCTCATTGGCCGCAAGATTGTCAAAAAGATTAAAGAGGCTAAAGAGGGTCGCGAATTTGCCGACGCTATTGCCGCTATCAAAGTGAATATGGCAAACACAACCATCGACGAAACTACCGCCGCAACAAAGGCAAGCCGCCTGCTGGCCGCAATGAACAAGTGGGGAACTGACGAGAACACCATCAAAAAGGAACTCGACAATTTAAAGACAAAAGACGATTATCTGCTTGTTTACAAGGCGTTCAAAGATAAAGGCTATAAAAACGGCAAGTTAAACGCAGAGGGTAGAAAAATGGACTTGACCGGCTGGCTTCGCGAGGAATTGAGCGGAAGCGATTTGAAATGGTTTGAAAACAAACTGCAAGAATGGGGAGTTGAGTAATTATGGAAAACAAAGGATTACTAATTGGACTTTCGGTATTAGGGCTGGGTGTGGCTGGCTTCGTGGGTTATCGAATCTACAAGCGAAAGAAATCTCAAATACCAACGCCAACAGCCAAACCTATACAAAAAGGCGACGCAGACAAATCTACTTGGTATTTAACTAATGGCAAAGATTATCTCGACATTTTAAAGTCATATAATGCGGCCAAAACCGAAGAAGAAAAATACAAAGCACTGGAAAGTGCGATTGTAGGCAGTTCGGACACCCACGCCGATATGAAGAAAGTGATAGAAGAAGGAAGAAAAAGAGGCTACTATGTAGAAAGCAACGTAGAGGCTTGGAATAACAGTAGTTTGCGAAAAAAGGCTATGGACTTGTTACAATTAGCAAAGTAAAAATATGACACGAATCTATCTAACCATATTGTCAATACTTGCGCTAATAATCAGCGTGTTGTTCAATTTTCACCAGTGCGGTGAGAGCGACCGTCTGCGCGGCAACATCAGTGCGCTGAAAGACGGGCTCGATTACTTTATGACCGCCGACAGCGTTTTGGCCGCACGAACCAAACGCCAGTCAGCAACAATCAGCGAGTTAAAGGCCGACAACAGCCAGCTTGCCAACGAGGTTAAGAGCTTGGGCGTAAAGCTCAAACATCTGCAATCAGTGCAGAAGATTGAGCAAAAAACCGAATACAAATTCTTGGTTGACACGGTTATAATAACCGATACGGCAACCAGTGAACCGATGGAGCAATACGAATATCACGACGAATGGATTGATTTTCGTATGCTGGCCGGTGCTGTCAACATTGAGACACGCGACAGCCTTACGGTGGTGCGTTACCAACGCCGCCGCCGTTTTTTGTTTTGGACAATCAAACGCTACACCGGGCAGGTTGTGGTTGAGAACCGCAACCCTAACGCTAAAATAGTGGGTGTTAGCGAAATAGATATAATCGACTGACTATGTTAATCAATCCCTACATATACCAGCACATTCGCAATAGCCGCAGCCCGAAAGTGGTTGAAACCGAGGCTTCGGGCAACGTGTATGTAGGCGACTGTCTGCCAACTTGCAAGGGCTACGGACAAAAGCAATGGCTCATCAAGCTCATTACCACCGACCCCGAAACTGGCTTGCAGCAGATTTTGTTTGCCAACGGCTCAACGGCCTACAACCAAGCGTGGAGTGAGCGCAAGCAGCTGAAATACACAATCGCGCCAAACTTTGACTACGATTTGCGTCCTGCTGACAGTAACGGCGATGTACCGGCTGGCGCACTTATGACCGCCGATGGAGCTTACATAATGACCAGCGATAACAAGTTTATTGTAGTGATATAAAAAAATACGGATATGGATAGTGTAGTATTAAATCAAATACAAGCGGCGCAATCATTGATTGAGGGCGCACGGCTTTTGGGTATAACCGCAGCTGGAAAAGAACGGCTGTTCGATTCGTCGCTTTTGCGCGGCGAAAAGGGCGTTGGTGTCCGCTCGGTGAACCACGAACTCATCGAGGCCGGAGAAAAAACTCGTGTAACATTGATTCTTACCGACGGCTCACAAACCATTTTTGATATACGCAACGGACGCGACGGCGCAAGCGGCGAGGGCTTTGCCATCAGCAATGTTTTTGCCACAACCGCCGAAATGCAACAGCACGCCAACGATATAGCCGACGGCAAGATGGTTGCAGTGGTTGATACAGCCACCGAACCGCCAACCGCCGATGTTTATTTGCGCGACCGTAACCGCACGGCTGACGGTAACAGCCTCGATGGTTTTGCTTGGTTTTGCAACCTTGCAGACGCTTCGGTTATCAAAGGTGAGAACGGCAAAACGCCCACATTCCAAATTGGCTCGATAACCGCCGTAGCACCCGACGCAACGCCGAATGTAACTGCCACGCCGCTAACACTACCTAACGGCGATGTAATTATAACGCTCGATTTTGCCATTCCTAAAGGCGAGAAAGGCGCAACTGGCGGCTTCGGAGCAAAAGGCGACAAAGGAGATAAAGGCGATAGATCGGAAG
>Ga0265298_10000291_pt1 | contig 77637 bp, 77 predicted proteins | sample AusTroGonzalo_MG_3_FD_193486 | JGI IMG/M metagenome (GOLD analysis project Ga0265298, IMG submission 193486) | Bovine rumen microbial communities from tropical cattle in Woodstock, Queensland, Australia - Gonzalo_01 | ecosystem: Host-associated > Mammals > Digestive system > Stomach > Rumen ... | reverse complement strand
GAATCGGCAGGAACAATTCAACTTTTTTATCTGCTGATGGTTCTTCTTGATGTCTGTCGGCAGGGAAAAACTCTTATAATTGACGAATTTGATTTGAGCCTTCATACAGAACTTGCTGAATTTATTATAAATCTTGTTCACGCTTCAAAGAATGCCCAGATACTTTTTACAAGTCATAATACTAATCTGATTAATATAAAGAAATTCCGCAAGGACCAGATTTATTTCACTAATAAGAAAGATGATTCTTCAACTGATTTCTATTCTTTGTTTGACTTTAAGGATTTCCGGGAGAACATGGATGCCGAGAAAGGGTATCTGCAGGGAAGGTTTGATGCAGTTCCATATGTCTCTTCTTCTATCGAATCAATCAAAAAACTGTTTGGAGATTGATTATGCCGAAAAATACCCGACCAAATCGAAAAATGAAGCCTGTTATCTTAGTTCTGTGCGAAGGCGAAACAGAAGAATGCTATGTTGATTTTCTCAAGCAGAGATACAGACTTCCAATAAAAATTGTTTCTAAAATTGTTGGAGGTAAGATTAATTCAAGACTTATTTCCAGGCACAAAAAGGAACTTGCTTTGACAAACTCGGAGAATATAGCTTGTTTCTTGATGTATGATGCAGATGTAAAATCTGTTGTTGACTATCTTGTTACATGTAAAGAAAATGTGATATTATCTAGGCCGTGTATTGAGGTATGGTTCCTGGCGCATTCTAAAAAAGTACCATCCAAAGACATTTCCAGCGAACAGTGTGTTAACATGCTTAAAAAGGAAATTCCTTGGAGTGATTATAAGAAAGGTAAACTTTCGTCAGAGCAGCAGGAACTGTTATGGGATAAACGTAATACGGCAGGAAAAAATATTCGTCATGAATTATCTATGGATAGGCCCTTTTCTATGATGAGTGATTTTATTAGTGTTCTGGAACTTAAAAGTCAGAAAACGAAATGAATAGAGAAATAGATTATGGCATCATATAATGAAGAAGCTTATGAAAATGCTCTAATTGAACTGTTTCAGAACATGGGATACACACATGTCTATGGTCCAGATGTTGAGCGTAATTTCTACAGCCCACTATATGATTTAGTGCTTGAATCCTCAATCCGTAGGCTGAACCCATCTCTTCCTGCAGATGCTATATCTGATGCTCTATTTAAACTCCGCAATTTTGATAATGATGATCTGGTTAAGAAGAATGAGCTGTTCATGGACTATCTCCAGAATGGTGTGCCTGTCCGGTTTGTGGTGAAAGGGGAGGAGCAGTCCTCTTTAGCTTACTTAGTCGACTATAAACGCCCTGAAAACAATTCATTCATAGTTGCAAATCAATGGACATATATAGAGAACAGCAATAAGCGTCCTGATATGGTTCTGTTCTTGAATGGTATTCCTGTGGTTATTATTGAGCTTAAATCTCCTTCCAGGGAAGAAACTGATGCCAGTGAGGCATACTTGCAGCTTCGCAACTATATGCAGGAAATTCCCTCAATGTTTATCTACAATGCCATTTGTGTAATGAGCGATATGGGGCTTTCCAAGGCTGGAACCATCACTTCAGGTGAAGACCGCTTCATGGAGTGGAAGACCAAGGATGGCAGTTATGAGAATACCCAGTATGCCCAGTTTGACACCTTCTTTGAGGGAATTTTCCAGAAAGAAAGGTTACTTGATATCCTTAAAAATTTTATCTGTTTCTCCAATGAAGGTCTTAGACAGGTTAAGATTCTTGCAGGGTATCATCAATATTTTGCTGTACGGAAAGCTATTGAATCCACAAAACATGCAACAGTAACTGATGGCAAGGGTGGTGTTTTCTGGCATACTCAAGGAAGTGGCAAGTCCCTTTCAATGGTATTCTATGCCCATCTTCTCCAGGAGGCGCTGGACAGTCCTACTATAGTTGTCCTTACCGACCGTAACGACCTTGATGACCAGCTTTTTGGACAGTTTGCTAAATGCAAGGAATTCCTGCGCCAGACCCCAAAGCAAGCAGAAAGCCGGGAGCACCTTAAATCACTTCTGGCGGGGACACAGGCAAACGGCATAATCTTTACCACAATGCAGAAGTTCGAGGAGTCATTCGACTGCCTTTCTGAGCGTAGGAATATCATTGTGATGGCAGATGAGGCTCACAGGGGACAATATGGCCTCTCTGAGAATATTAAGCTGACAAAGAATGCACAGGGAGAAGATATAGCGAAGCGGGTTGTTGGAACAGCCCGGATTATCCGCAACAGCCTTCCAAATGCCACATATATCGGCTTTACCGGTACACCTATTTCTTCCAAGGACCGGAGTACAAGGGAAGTATTCGGAGATTACATTGATGTCTATGACATGACTCAGGCTGTAGAGGATGGTGCAACCCGCCCTGTTTACTATGAAAGCCGCGTAATAAAGCTAAAACTGGACGAAGAGACCCTGAAACTTATCGACCAGGAATACGCCATTATGGAAGAAGATGCTGATCCAGAAGTCGTTGCGAAGAGTAAACATCTGCTTGGTCGTATGGAGGCTATCTTAGGCAATGAAAAGACAATAAACTCCCTTGTTGACGATATTCTTAACCATTATGAAAACTACAGGGAGAACCTGCTGACCGGAAAGGCCATGATTGTTGCCTATTCCCGGCCTATTGCAATGATGATATATAATCGGATTCTGCAGCTGAGGCCAGGATGGACCGAAAAAGTCGGTGTAGTCATGACATCGGATAACAGTGACCCTGAAGACTGGCGCAAAATTATAGGTAATAAACATCATAAAGAAGAACTGGCCAAGAAGTTTAAGGATAATTCCAGCCCATTGAAGATTGCTATCGTAGTTGATATGTGGCTTACTGGTTTTGATGTTCCGTCGCTTGCAACAATGTATGTTTATAAGCCTATGTCTGGTCATAACCTGATGCAGGCGATAGCCCGTGTTAACCGTGTATTCCGTGATAAAGAGGGTGGTCTTGTAGTCGATTATGTAGGTATTGCCTCTGCTCTGAAGCAGGCTATGAATGACTATACTGTCAGAGATAAGAAGAATTACGGTGATACTGATGTATCTAAGGCTGCATATCCAAAGTTCCTTGAAAAGCTTTCTATCTGCCGGGACTTGTTCCACGGGTTCAATTATTCTAGGTTTGCTTCTGGAACAGATTTAGAGCGGGCAAAGATTATAAGCGGTGCGGTGAACTTCATAGTAGCCCTGGATAAGGCAGACGATAAGAGTTCATTTGTTAAAGAAGCTCTCATGCTTCATCAGGCACTTTCCCTCTGTTCATCAATGGTTGACAGAGATACCCGCTTCGAGGCGGCTTTCTTTGAGTCTGTCAGGGTACTTACACTTCGGTTGATGAATCAGGGTGATGATCACAAAATCTCTTTGCCCGAGATGAATCAGCGTATAAATGAGCTTCTTAAGCAGAGCGTCAAGAGCGATGGTGTAATCAATCTATTCTCTGATGTTAAGCAGGAGTTCTCGCTGTTCGACCCTAAATTCCTTGAAGAAATCTCAAAGATGAAGGAAAAGAACCTGGCTGTAGAGTTGTTGAAGAAGCTGATTGCCGAACAAGTTCATATCTACCGCAGGACCAATGTGGTTAAATCAGAAAAATTCAGCGAGATTATCCAGAAAGTTATGAATTCCTATCTGAATGGAATGTTGACTAACGAGCAGGTAATTGAGGAATTGCTTAAGCTTGCAAAGCAGCTTTCAGATGCAAATAAGGAAGGGGAGAAGCTTGGTCTTACAGCTGATGAGCTGGCTTTCTATGATGCTCTCACAAAGCCCGAGGCAATCAAGGACTTCTATAAGAACGAGGAATTGATAGCCATAACTAAGGAATTGACCGAAACTTTGCGCAGAAACCGGACTATTGATTGGCAAAAGAGGGATTCTGCTAGAGCCAGGATGCGTATGTTGATTAAAAAGCTTCTGAAAAAGCATAAATATCCGCCAGAAGGAATGGAAGACGCAGTTCAGACAGTCATGACACAGTGTGAATTATGGGCCGACAATACTGATATGGAAGTCCATCCACACCATGAATTTGGGCAGGATTCCGGTTATGCTCTGGAAGCCGCTGATTATCCTAAAAACCTTTAATTGTATATATAAGTAACGCCTTATTTTACTTTTAGCCATTAAAGTAAAATAAACACTTTCGCTATTTTATTTTTTTGGCAACAGTTTCTTTTGTACATTTTATATCTAAATCGTTATGAATAAAGTAATTAAATTAAATAACTCATTATTTAATAATTTTTATTCAAAATTTAAAGTTGAATATCTATTGAGGTCAAAATTTTTGACCTCAATAATGCAGACTTCTGGAATGAAAGGTGGACAGGTATATCTTCTTCTTGCTTTTATAGAATAGATCTTACATATTGTTTATATCCACTAACTCAGTGTTAGCCAAAGTGTAGCGGCTGGCGATGATTTTTATCAAAGCACCGGCAGTATCCAAGCTGGTAAGGCATGGAATACCTAGCTGCATTGCCCTGCGGTGGATTGCGATAAAGTCGCCCATGGTGGCATCCTTGACCGCACCAGTGTAGATCAGATAGTGTATCTTCTTCTGCTCCATAAGGGTGTAGATCTCTGCCGACTCTGTGGCGTTGGATACGCTGTGCACCGGTATTCCCTGCTTCTTTATGGCGTCGGCTGTTCCCGTGGTAGCGTAAATCTTTATCCCAAGGTCATAGAACTGCTCGGCAATGGAAAGAATCTCCTGATAATCTATCTCTGCAACCGACAGGAGCACACCGGTTTCCATATCGAACTTAGATGGGATTGTGAGTCCGGCGGCTGTAAGCCCTTTGAACAGAGCTTCTGCTGTAGTCTTTCCAATACCAAGCACTTCTCCGGTGGACTTCATCTCCGGTCCCAGAATTGCGTTGGCATCGTTCAGCTTCTCGAATGAGAATACCGGCACCTTCACCGCATGGCATGGGGGAGTGGGGTACAGTCCTGTGCCGTAGCCCATATCCTTGAGCCTTCCGCCCAGCATGACACGGCTTGCGATATCCACCATTGGAACCCCTGTCACCTTGCTTATATAGGGGACAGTCCGGGATGCCCTCGGATTTACTTCTATTACATAAAGCTCATTCTCATAAATCAGATACTGGATATTAACAAGACCCTTTGTTCCCAGGGCCAGTGCCAGCTTCTCGGAGCGGTCACACAGTTTGTGCAGCATTCTTCCCGAAAGGTTGTATGGAGGGTAGACTGCAATGGAGTCACCCGAATGGACTCCTGCCCGCTCTATGTGTTCCATGATGCCAGGGATAAGGACATCGGTGCCGTCGGAAATTACATCCACCTCAAGCTCGGTGCCCGGCATATACTTGTCCACCAGCACAGGGTTCTCGATGCCTGTGGCCAGGATTGCAAGCATATATTTACGTGTCTGCTCATCATTCCACGATATAGTCATGTTCTGACCGCCGATTACATAGCTTGGCCTAAGCAGCACAGGATAGCCCAGGGTATCTGCAGCATGTACAGCCTCTTCCAGTGTCTTTACTCCCATTCCCTTTGGGCGGGAGATGGCAAACTTCTCAAGCAGCTTGTCAAATAGGGCACGGTCCTCTGCCAGGTCTATTCCCTTGGCCGATGTCCCTAAGATAGGGATTCCCTGCCTGTCCAGGAACTGGGTCAGCTTGATTGCGGTCTGGCCTCCGAAAGCAACTACAACTCCTATAGGCTTCTCAACCTCTATGATGTTCATCACATCCTCTGGTGTGAGAGGCTCGAAGTAGAGCCGGTCTGCAGTGTCGTAGTCGGTGGAGACAGTCTCCGGGTTGTTGTTCACAATTACCACATCATAGCCCATCTGGCGCAATGTCCATACGCAGTGTACCGATGAGTAGTCGAACTCGATTCCCTGTCCTATGCGGATAGGGCCGCTTCCCAGCACCAGAATCACCGGCTTGCCGGAACGCTGGAAGCTCCTTGCCTCGCACACCTCATCGCAGGTGGAGTAGAAGTATGGGGTCTCTGCGTTGAACTCGGCAGCGCAGGTGTCAACCATCTTGTAGCTGAACTGCCAGCCGGGCATCTTCTTTGCCCTGCAAATATGCTGCAGCGCCTTGTCGGTGTAGCCCATGTGCTTGGCCCGCGCATACTCTTCCTTTGAAAGACGTTTCTTACCTGAAATAGAGAGCTCAAAATCGGCCAGGTTTTTTATCTTGTCCAAGAACCAGCGGTCTATCTTTGTTATCTCGTGGATCTTGTCCACTGTAATACCTGATTTCAACGCCTCGAACACAGTGAATATACGCCTGTCATCCTGCTCGGCAAGGCGCTCTTCCAGCGTTTTATTGGATAGAGGTGGTGCATTCAGAGTGTCAAACCCAGTCTCGGTACCACGCACCGCCTTCATCAGGGCGGCCTCGAAGCTGCTTCCTATGGCCATCACCTCGCCGGTAGCCTTCATCTGGGTTCCCAGCCTGCGGCTTGAGCCTGCAAACTTGTCGAAAGGCCATTTCGGGAACTTTACCACCACATAATCCAGGGCCGGCTCGAAGCAGGCACAGGTCTTTCCGGTGATATCGTTCTTAATTTCGTCCAGGGTGTAGCCCAGAGCAATCTTTGTAGTAATCTTTGCAATAGGGTATCCAGTTGCCTTTGAGGCCAGGGCAGAGGAACGTGATACACGTGGGTTCACCTCTATTACTGCGTACTCAAAGCTGTTGGGATTCAGGGCAAACTGGCAGTTGCAGCCACCCACGATGCCCAGGGCTGTTATCATGTCCAGGGAGGCGGAGCGGAGCATCTGATACTCCTTGTCCGACAGGGTAAGGGCAGGGGCAGCAACAATGCTGTCGCCTGTGTGGATTCCCACCGGGTCCAGGTTCTCCATGGAACAGACTGCAATAACGTTGCCAATGCTGTCCCGCATGGTCTCGAACTCAATCTCCTTCCAGCCCGAGATGCACCGCTCCACCAGTATCTGATGGATAGGGGAGAGAAGCAGACCTGTGCCTGCTATAGTCTTGAGCTCTGCATCGTTATTAGCAATGCCACCTCCGGAGCCCCCCAGGGTGAAGGCGGGGCGTATGATGACCGGGTAACCGATAAGCCGGGCAGCCTTGAGAGCCTCCTCCTGGGTATTGGCTATCTCGGAAGGCACTACGGGCTGACCTATAGCCTTCATTGTGTCCCTGAACAACTGCCTGTCCTCGGCTTTCTCTATGGCATCCATGTTGGAGCCTATAAGGCGCACGTGATACCGGTCCAGGATGCCACGCTGGGAAAGCTGCATGGCTATGGTCAGGCCGGTCTGGCCTCCAAGGCCGGCCAGAAGGCTGTCCGGCTTCTCTTTCATTATGATCCGTGTGACAGTCTCGGCATTCAACGGCTCAAGGTAGATCTCGTCGGCCATTGCCTTGTCTGTCATAATGGTGGCCGGGTTTGAGTTCACCAGAACCACGTTTATTCCTTCGGCTTTGAGCACCCGGCAGGCCTGGGCACCGGCGTAGTCGAACTCTGCCGCCTGGCCTATGACTATAGGGCCTGAGCCTATTACCATCACTTTGCGTATATTCTTATCTTTAGGCATTGTCGCGGTCCTCCATCATGGCTATGAACCTGTCGAACAGGAAGCCGGTGTCCTTGGGGCCTGCACAGGCCTCGGGGTGGAACTGGACAGTGAAACACCGCCTGCCGGGGTATTCCATTCCCTCGCAGCTTCCGTCGTTTGCATTAACAAAGGTCTCCACACCTGTTCCCTTTAGGCTGTCGGCAATCACTGCATAGCCGTGGTTCTGGCTGGTTATGTATGTCCGGCCGCCTGCTTCCTTCACCGGCTGGTTGCCACCCCGGTGACCGTATTTAAGCTTCTCGGTCCTGCCTCCCATGGCTAAAGCTGTCAGCTGATGTCCCAGGCAGATGCCGAAGATAGGCACCTTGCCCACCAGCTTCTTAATCTGGGCTATGGCGAAGGTGTTCTCTGCCGGGTCGCCGGGGCCGTTGGAAAGCATTATGCCGTCAGGCTTATAGTTCAATATCTTCTCGGCTTTGGTGGAGCTGGGTACTGTTATAACTTCGCAGCCCCGCTGTGTGAGACTACGTATTATGTTTCTCTTGGCGCCATAATCTATGAGCACCACAGTATGCTTTTTCTCTCCCTGAGGAGGGTATTCAGTCTCTTTTTTACAGCTTACTGCATCCACCACCTTGGTGACAGCAAACTCTTTTATTACAGATAAATCCTTAGGAATGCGGGAGCAGATCATGGCATTCATCACACCTTCTTCCCTTATCATCCGGGTAAGTTCCCGGGTATCTACACCGCATATTCCGGGGATTCCATGCTTCTTAAGATATTCATCAAGCTTATACTGGCTCCGGAAGTTGGATGGGGTATCGCACATTTCTCTTACTACATAGCCTTTGAGGGCGCTCTTTCCTTCGAAGTCTTCCTCGATTACTCCGTAATTCCCGATGAGAGGGAAGGTCTGGATAACTATCTGCCCTGCGTAGCTTGGGTCGGTGAGGGTCTCAAGGTATCCCTCCATGTTAGTGGTGAACACCAGCTCTCCCAGGCACTTTCCCGGTGCTCCTATATGTTTTCCTTTGAAAATCTTTCCGTTTCCAAGGATTAAATATGCTGTTTCCATCATTTCTCCAATGCAGCCTGAATAAATCCTTTGAACAATGGATGAGGGTGGTTCGGCCTGCTCTTGAACTCAGGGTGATACTGCACTCCGATGTAGAAGTTCCGGTCGGTGAGCTCCACTGTCTCAACCAGCCTATTGTCCGGGGAAAGACCGCTGAGTGTCAATCCTGCAGCAGTCAGCTTTTCCCTGTAGTCGTTGTTGAACTCATATCTGTGTCTATGTCTCTCATGGATGGTGTCTGTTCCATAGCATCTCTCCATGGCTGTTCCTTTTGCTATGCAGCATGGGTAGCTTCCAAGCCGCAGGGTGCCTCCCTTGTTTATCTCGTCGCTCTGTCCAGGCATGAAGTCTATCACTTTATGAGGACAATCAGGGGCAAACTCGCCGGAGTTGGCATCTTTAAGGCCTGCCACATTTCTTGCATACTCGATAACTGCAATCTGCATTCCCAGGCAGATGCCGAAGTAGGGCACCTTGTTCTCCCGTGCATACCTGGCTGCCTCTATCATTCCTGGGATTCCCCGGTCTCCGAAGCCTCCCGGAACTATGATTCCATCCATTCCCCCGAGAATCTCGGCCACATTTGTTTCTGTTATAGTCTCGGAATCTATCCAGCTTATATCCACCTTGGAATTAAAGAAGAAACCTGCATGGCGCAGCGCCTCGGCCACAGAAAGATAGGCATCATGGAGCTGCACATATTTTCCAACCAGTCCGATCTTTACGGTTTTTTCTGCATTCCGTACCCGCTCGACCATCTCTTTCCACTCGGTAAGTGCCGGTCTTGGGGCCTTGATGCCCAGTTCCCTGCACACGACTTCCGAAAGATGCTTGCTCTCAAGGTAGAGAGGAGCCTCATAAAGGATAGGCATAGTCAAGTTCTCGATTACGCAGTCTGGTTTAACGTTGCAGAAATGGGCAATCTTGTTGAAGATGCTCTCGTCTGTGATAGGCTCGTCGCATCGGAGCACTATGATGTCAGGAGAGATTCCGGCAGCCTGCAGCTCTTTGACTGAATGCTGTGTTGGCTTTGATTTATGCTCGCCGGAAGCCTTCAGGTAGGGGACCAGTGTAACATGGATATACAGGGTGTTTCCTCTCCCTTGCTCAAAACCCACCTGCCTTATTGCCTCAAGGAAAGGCTGGCTCTCGATATCTCCGATGGTTCCGCCAATCTCGGTGATGACAATATCTGCATCTGTCTTCTTTCCCACGCTGTAGATGAAACTCTTTATCTCATCTGTCACATGGGGGATTATCTGCACTGTCCGTCCCAGATACTCGCCGTGGCGTTCTTTTGCAAGCACGTTGGCAAACACCTTTCCGGTGGTAAGGTTTGAATACTTGTTAAGGTCCTCATCTATGAACCGCTCGTAGTGGCCCAGGTCCAGGTCGGTCTCGGCCCCGTCCTCGGTGACATATACCTCTCCATGCTGGTATGGACTCATGGTTCCCGGGTCCACGTTGATGTATGGATCCAGTTTCTGGGCCGCCACCTTAAGCCCTCTGGCCTTCAGAAGCCGTCCCAGGGATGCAGCAGTTATTCCCTTTCCAAGTCCCGATACAACACCGCCAGTCACAAAGATATAATTTGTCATTTTTTCCTCCCGAACAGATCAGGGCATAAAAAAAAGGCGCTCACCGACAGGAATCCCTTCCTGGATGAACGCCTTTGTCCTTCCAAAATTAAATTCTATCACCATCAAAAATATCTGTCAATGATAATCTTGGTATGTCCGGATAATATTTTTTGCAACATCGGTTTTTGATAGCCTGGTGTCCATGGCAGTCTTTTCTATATAATGCTGTGCCTCGCTCTCTGTCATCTTCATGTAGCCGATGAGGAGCCACTTTGCCTTGTTCATCACCTGGATCTCATCAATCTTCTGCTCCACCGACTTCTGTCTGTTCTCAATCTGCTTTATCCGCTGCCGTGTGGCGCACATTATTTTCAGATTCTGGGATATTACAGAAACTGTCACAGGCCTTGTCACCACCACAACCCCGTAGTCAGCAACTTTTTCATTCACTTCTTCATAGGAATCTTTGCTTGACAGGATCATGACGCAGGAGCTTGAGCCGGTGCAGATGTCGGTTGCCAGTTTAGTGCCGACCTCGTCGGGGAGAGGTGTGTTGATGACTATGATGTCGTAGGTACGTTCCATCATCTTTTTTCTGGCAGAGGCGGCATCTGGGACAGTGACCACCGGCCAGTACTTTGATATAGGGAATAAAGATGGGGTGAGCATATTGAACTTTGCGGATGATGAGACAATCAGGATACTGAAGATATGCTCTTGGAACATATTTTTACTATACTTTTTTATACCGCTTTCTTGTCAATGAGTTTTCAAATAAAAATTATGTTATATATTTCTGATATCTATGGTATACTTTCCAAGGGAGGGGACATGACACAGGATCAGCGGTTAGACTATCTTCTTGAAAAATTTAAGGAAGATTCCGTCAGATACATGAACCTCCGGGTGGGGGAGAGCGCTGAAGATAAGCGGATGGCACTCCGTTCCCTCATGAATATCCGTATGCCTGGGCTCATGGATGAAAAGACTCTTGAGATACAGGATGAATATCTGTCTGCCCGTATCAGGGAGAAGGGGATAGTGTCCCTCGATTCCATTCCAGGGGCTGCCGATAAGATTTCAATCTGGCAGGGGGATATCACTCTTCTTGCTGTAGATGCCATAGTGAATGCAGCCAACTCCCAGATGTTGGGCTGCTTTGTCCCCATGCACACCTGCATAGACAACTGCATCCACACCTTTGCCGGCATACAGCTACGCTGGGAGTGTCACCAGAAGATGGAAGAACTCCGCTCTGTCCACGGCCAGTCCTACCAGCAGCCCACATCTGTACCCATGCTTACCGAAGGCTACAACCTGCCTGCCAAGAAGGTGATTCATGTGGTGGGGCCTATTGTCCAGGGGCAGCTTGCTGCCAGCCACGAGAAAGCCCTTGCTGACTGCTATTCCAATGTCCTTGATATGTGCCTTGTGAACGGGCTTAGGAGTGTAGCCTTCTGCTGCATCTCCACAGGGGTGTTCCATTTCCCGAACCAGCGGGCGGCCGAGATTTCCACAGAGACTGTGAAGAGCTGGCTTAAAGGGCATCCCGAAGCCATGGATCGTGTTATTTTCAATGTATTCAAAGACAACGACCGGAGGTTATATGAGCAGCTCCTTTGACGTTAATCTCTCTAAAGGCCTAGTTGACCCGGCCGATGCACCACGTCGCATAAAGGAAGAGCTTGCCACTGCAGATGCCATCGTAATAGGGGCAGGGGCGGGACTTTCCACATCAGCAGGCTTCACTTATTCAGGCCCACGGTTCGAGCAGTACTTCTTCGATTTTATCAAAGCCTATGGCATTCCAGATATGTATTCCGGCGGCTTCTACGACTTTCCCACTCCCGAGATATACTGGGCCTGGTGGAGCCGCCACATCTACTATAACCGCTATATCGATGCACCAAAGCCGGTGTACAAGAACCTTCTTAAGCTGGTGCAGGGCAAGAACTATTTCGCTATAACAACAAATGTGGATCATCAGTTCCAGAGGGCTGGATTTGACAAACAGCGCCTCTTCTACACCCAGGGGGATTACGGCCAGTTTCAGAGCCCCAGCCCTAAGGTTAAGAAAGTGTACGAGAATGAGGATATCATCATGCAGATGATGAAAGCCCAGGGCTTTGTTCGGGACGAAAACGGAGTGTTTCAGGTGCCGGAAAACAAGCGTATAACTATGCGTATTCCGGCCCGGCTTGTACCAGTGTGCCCTGACAACGGCGGTCCTATGGTGCCACATCTGCGTTCTGACGGCACTTTTGTGGAGGATGATGGCTGGAATAAGGCTTCGGAACGGTATTCGGCTTTCATGCAGCCTTGTCTCAAGAACCATGTGCTGTTGCTTGAGCTTGGGGTAGGGGGTAACACTCCTGGCATAATCAAGTATCCGTTCTGGAAGATCACGGCGGCCAATCCAAAGGCAGTCTATGCCTGTATTAACTATAATGAAGCCTACTGCCCTAAGCAGATTGAGGGGCAGTCTATCTGCGTAGATACCGATATAGGAGATTTTTTGGAAAAATTGCTGTAGTGTATCATTATTTGATACACCTTTTGTGCTATCATGCTGAATAAGGAGTGAATATGTTGATTGCTTTAGTTGTTCTGACATTGATTATATCTGTGATTGTGCTTCTGTTGCTTCTGACCAGGAAGAATGGGGGAGAAGACCATCTGATCGCCGACAAGCTTGCCACTTATGAGAAGAATTTGAAGGATGAGTTTGCTCGCAGCAGGAATGATTTGTCTGCTATGAACAGTGTTTCAAGGCAGGAAACCACTAAATCACTTCTTGGTTTCCAGGATACAGTAAGTACCAAGCTTGATTCACTCACTAAGTCTTCCAACGACTCTTTTATTAAGCAGAAAGAAGCGATGACCGCTGAGATGATCAAGTTCATGGAGACAGTATCGGGCCGTCTTGACTCCCTGTCCAAGGCTACTCAGGAGAATCTGGCCCTCCAGCAGCAGTCTGTCCAGAACAGTCTGAAGCACATACAGGAGAGCAACGAGAAGAAGCTGGAGGAGATGCGTGTCACTGTGGACGAGAAACTGCAGTCTACATTGGAGAAGCGGCTTACCAGCTCCTTCGAGCTTGTCACCAAGCAGCTTGAGGCTGTGCAGAAGGGCCTTGGCGAGATGCAGACCCTGGCAAATGATGTGGGTGGCCTTAAGAGAGCACTTACCAATGTGAAGACAGCCGGCGGAATGGGAGAGGTACAGCTTGAAGCCCTTCTTTCCCAGTTTCTTTCCCCGGAGCAGTTTGAGAAGAATGCCCATCCGAATCCAGCCAATACCCGCCTTGTGGTTGAGTTTGCTGTCAAGATTCCGGACAAGGGCAATGCCTCTGAATATATCTATCTGCCTGTGGACTCCAAGTATCCTGCAGCTGTGTGGGATAAGCTGACCAAGGCGTATGAAGAGGCAGACAAGGAAGAGATTGAGGCCCAGCGCAAGGCTCTCCGGACCGATATCCGCACCATGGCTAAAGATATAAAGGAAAAATATATCGAGGCACCATATACCACAGATTTTGCCCTTATGTTTGTTCCATTTGAGGGGCTCTTTGCCGAGATTCTGCGCATACCTGGCCTATTCCAGGAGATTCAGAGCGAGTTCAAGGTCAACATCGCCGGTCCTACCAGCCTTACAGCCTTCCTGAACAGCCTCCAGATGGGATTCCGTACCCTGGCTATCCAGAAACAGACTTCCAAGATCTGGGAACTTCTGGATACCGTGAAGAGCGAATTCAGCAAGTACAACCAATTAATCGCAGGAGTAAAGAAAAAGCTTGAAAGCGGTATTACAGATATAGAGAAAGTTGAGACCAGAACCCGTGTGATAGAGCGGAACCTTAACAAGCTGGACAAATTGCCTGAGCCCCAGCAGGAACCGTTCCTGCTCTCCGAGGAGTGATTTATGATTGATTATTCAGGAAAGGATGTGTTCAAGCTGGGATTCGGCCTTATGAGGCTTCCTAAGCTTGCAGATGGAAAAAGCATCGATGTGCCCCAGGTGTGCAGGATGGTGGATGCCTTCATGGAAGCCGGCGGTACATATTTTGACACAGCCTATGTCTATGATGGAGGTGGCTCTGAGAAAGCTATAAAAGAGGCCCTCATTGACCGTTATCCACGGAACAGCTACACATTGGCCACCAAGGTCAATGCCTGGCTCAACAGCCCGGATGAACAGGCTGCCAAGCAGCAGGTCTACACCAGCCTGGAGCGGACCGGCGCTGGCTATTTCGACTACTACCTGATCCATGCTATCCAGCCGCAGAATTATAATGTTTATGATGACTATCATCTCTGGGACTATGTGAAAGAGCTGAAGGCAAAAGGGCTTGTAAAAAACTGGGGTTTCTCCTTCCATGCCGATCCTGTTCTTCTGGAGCATCTTCTAACTATTCATCCGGATGTTGATTTTGTGCAGCTCCAGATTAACTATGCAGACTGGGAGAACCCGGGTGTAGAATCCCATAAATGCTATGATATTGTCCGCAAGCATGGCAAACCTATTGTTGTAATGGAGCCTGTGAAGGGCGGAGCCCTGGCCAATCCTATTCCTGCAGTCCAGGAAATCTTTAAAAAAGCCAACCCGGAAGCATCCTGCGCCTCCTGGGCAATCCGCTATGTGGCTTCCCTGGATGGCATTCTTTCAGTCCTTTCAGGCATGTCCAGCATGGCGCAGATGGAGGACAACCTTTCCTACATGCGCAATTTCAAGCCACTTTCTGCTGTCGAGCAGGAAGTGATAAAAAAGGCTCAGGCTGCGCTGGAGCAGGATAAATCTATACCATGCACCGCATGCCACTACTGCACCGACGGATGCCCAAAGAATATCCCGATTCCAGAGATTTTCGCAGTGAAGAATGACGAAGATCATCATAAGAGCTGGGACGGCGGAAAGCGCAAATATATTGTTGCTGTTGTGAATAAAGGGCAGGCATCAGACTGCATAGAATGCGGCCAGTGCGAGAACGCCTGTCCTCAGCATCTGCCGATAATTAAGCTGCTCAAAGAATGCAGGTGCATGGAATTTAAACATTGACGGTTAGAAAGTTGCATAATATGATATAATTATCTTGGAGGATTTTATGGCCAACACCCTTTCAATACAGCGTCGAAAGCCGCTCTCAATCTCTGCGCAGGCAGCAGCAACAGTTATAGCAGTTGTAGCTGCTGTTGCCGTTCCCCAGTTCTTCCACTGGCTGGGAATCGTCTCAGGGGCAGGAAAAGCACCTGGGGTTGCTTTCAGTCCTATGCATCTGCCTATTATCCTTGTAGGATTCCTTGCCGGCCCTTATGCTGGCCTTATCTCCGGTCTGCTGGGTCCTGTGGTTGCCCACTATATGTCTGGTATGCCTAATGCAATGCAGCTTCCTTTCATGATGGTTGAGCTGGCAGGCTACGGACTTTCTGCCGGACTTTTACGCAGCATCAGGCTTCCCCTTGTGGCCAAGACACTTATTGCATTGATTGCTGGCCGCATCTTCCGTATGATAGCCTGTGTTATAGCATTCTATCTGCTTGGAAATGAGAAGATGCGTCCATTAGGTATCTGGATGAGCATCCCACGGGTTCTTCCCGGTATTGTACTGCAGCTTGTCCTTATTCCTCTGATTGTCTTCCGTGTTGAGAACAGAGAAAAAGCTGACCTTTAAAGCTTAGTTCTTATCTCGTTCAGGAACAGTTCTCCCGCCTTGGTGAACTGCTGATGCTTCCGCCACACCACATACATGGCTGTTGTCAGGGCAGGCTTTAAAGGTCTGAAGCACAGCTTGGAATCAGTTCCTGTATCCACCAGGCCGTCAAAGGTGAGGAGATAGCCGGTACCGCTCCGGGCCAGGACTGAGCCGTTATATGACAGGTCCAATGTCGCTACCACATTCAGCCTGCTTATATCATCACCGAACCACTTGGGAAGGTCTGCCGCAAGAGCCTGACGGGACACCATGATGGGTTTGTCAAGTAAATCCTTAGGTGTTATGAACTTTTTCAACGCAAGCTCATCATCCTTTCTCATCACGGCTCCCCAGCGGTCAACTGCCGGCACAGTCAGACAGTTGTATTTCTCAAGGTCCACGTTCTCCACAATCACGGCAAAGTCAAAAAGTCCCTTGTCCAGTTTCTCAAGGACCCGCTCGCTGTCTCCTGCATAGAGGTTATAGCATATTTTGGGACAGGTCTGTTTAAGCGAGTTTATACATTCTGCTATGAAGGATATATTCTTGGACTCGGCTGCCGCAATGGAGATCTCGCCGGTAATCTCGTCCTCACCCAGGGCCTTGAAATCAGATAGTGTCTTGTCAGACAGCTCCACAATCTCCTGGGCACGCTCCTTCAGGAGCTCTCCTGCCGGGGTGAGCCTTATGGCATAGTTGGTCCGCTCGAACAGCTTCTCTCCCAGCTCCCATTCCAGATCCTTCAGCTGACGGCTCATGGTGGGCTGTGTCACGCTCAATGCCTCTGCTGCCTTGGTTATGTTTCCCTGGCGTGCAGCCTCAAGAAAATATTTCAATACTCTAAGTTCCATGTCAGCATCTTAGCACACTTTCTTGAATTAGTCATTACTAAAAGGCATAACTGGTTATAGAAACAAAATATTGGTAATATCTGCCGCTTCGTTCTATATTATAGTCAGCGAGGTGAAAAATGAAACTGAAAAAATCATTATCAATATTATGCGCAGTCGCAGCAATGGCAATCATTATCACATCATGTGCAAGCACAAAAGGAGCAGGTATGAATACAACATCAGCAAGAATCAACACTGGTGATGAGCATTACACATTCAGACTGGACGATGGGGTGGTGCGCACCAAAGTAACTTTCCGGAACCATTTCGGCATTGAGCTGGCAGGAGATCTCTATACACCTGAGAATGCACCGGCAGAAGGAAATGCGGCCATCGCAGTATGCGGACCCTTCGGAGCAGTGAAAGAACAGGCTTCCGGTCTTTATGCGGCAGAGATGGCAAGACGGGGATTCATCACCCTTGCATTTGACCCTTCCTTCACAGGAGAGAGCGGTGGAGAGCCACGCTACATGAACAGCCCTGACATCAATACAGAGGATTTCCAGTCTGCAGTGGACTTCCTTTCCACCCGGAGCAACATCGACCCTGATAAGATTGGTATAATCGGAATCTGCGGATGGGGCGGAATGGCTTTGAACACAGCTGCCATCGACACAAGAATCAAGGCAACAGCTGTAATAACTATGTACGACATGACCCGTATCGCAGGAAATGGATACTTTGACGAGGCTGACAACGAGGAGGCCCGGTATCAGGCAAGAAAAGCCTTGAACGAGCAGCGGACAAAAGACTTTGCGGCCGGCGATTATCCTACAGGTGGCGGACTTCCTGACGCAAGACCAGAGGGTGACACCTTCTTCAGCCATTACTGGGACTATTACAAGACAGAGCGGGGATATCACCCACGTTCCCTGAACTCCAACATGGGCTGGGCAAAGAGCGCAGGATCATCCCTTCTTAACGATAAGCTGCTTGCCTACTCAAATGAGATAAGGAACGCAGTCCTGATCATCCACGGAGAGAAGGCTCACAGCCGCTATATGGGCGAGACTGCCTACAACAACATGATAAAGGGCAATAAGTTCACAGACAACAAGGAGCTTATGATCATCCCTGGAGCAACCCACTGCGACCTGTACGATGGCGGCAATGGCAACTTCATCCCATGGGAAAAGCTTGAGAAATTCTTTTTGGCAAATATGAAATAATATGTAATAATAGGAAAGAGGAGTTTTTATGAAGAAACTTATTTTTGTCCTATTAATCAGCTTTTGCTGTGCAGCAGGAGTTTATGCAAAAACAGTATTTGTCTATTTCAGCGCTACTGGAACAACTGAGAATATGGCCAAAAATGCGGCATCTGTAATGGATGCCGATGTTTTTAAAATCCAGCCTGTCCAGGAATATACAGCCGCAGATCGGAATTGGCATGATAAGAATTCCCGCACATCAATTGAGTGCAATGATCCCAAGTCACGCCCCGCAATTGCAAATAAAATAGATATCTCAGAATATGATACAGTTGTTCTATGTTATCCAATCTGGTGGGGTTATGCAGCCAGAATAATGTACACCTATGTGGAAAGTCAGGATTGGAGAGGCAAGAAACTTATAACCTTATGCACCAGTGGGTCAAGCGGCCTTGGTCAAAGCGGAACAGACCTGGCAAAGCATGCCATGGGTGCCGAATATCTTGGTGGCAAGGATTTCACACGCAAAGGTGGTGATGAAGTAAAAAAGTATATAGAAGGACTTTTTAAATGAGAAAGATAGTTTCATTATTTGCAGTGCTCCTGCTTATGGCAGGCTCTTTCAATGCTTTTGCCAAGGAGAACAAGATGGCATCAACATACAAAGGTTTTGAGACTAAGGATAAGAATGCTCCTGTGGTGTACTTTATCAAAGATATCACACCAGAGGCCCTGGTTAAGGTATACAAGGCAACAGGATACCAGATCAAGGGAAAGACAGGTGTTAAGGTGAGCACCGGCGAGAGCGAGAAATCAAACTACCTGCGGCCAGCTCTCATTAAGAATCTTGTGAAGGATGAGCTTAATGCCACCATTGTGGAGTGCAACACTGCCTACGGCGGAAACCGGAGCAACAACATAGACCATATGAAGACAGCCAAGGATCACGGCTTTCTGGATGTGGCCAACGGCTTTGACCTTCAGGATGCAGATGGCTATATGACTATCCCTGTCAAGGGGGGAGTACGCCTTAAGGAAAACTATGTGGGATCCCACTTCAAGGATTACGACACCTACCTGATTCTCTCCCATTTCAAGGGACACGCCATGGGCGGCTTCGGCGGAGCTATAAAGAATCTTTCCATTGGCTTTGCATCTGGTATGAGCTGCGAGAAATCGGGTAAACTCAATATTCACAGCGCAGGTCGTAGCACCACAAGCTGGACCCGCTGTCCTCAGGATGAATTCCTTGAGAGCATGGCAGAGGCTGCCAAGTCTATTTGCGACTATATGCAGGACGGGAAGGGTATTGTATGTGTGAATGTCATGAACCGCCTCTCTGTGGACTGTGACTGCGATGGCAATCCGGAGGAGCCTGATATGCATGATATCGGTATTCTGGCATCCCTTGACCCTGTGGCTCTTGACCAGGCCTGTGTGGACCTTGTGTACAAGGCAAAGGATTCCGGCAGTCTTATAGAGCGCATTGAGAGCAGGAACGGAATCCACACCCTTGAGCATGCCGAGAAGATCGGCTTCGGCAGCAGGTACTATCAGCTGGTGGAGATTAAATGAGAAAGGTTATAATATTGATATTGCTATTGTGTGCAGCATCTTTGTTTGCGGATTCAACGGATAATATGAAGATAACTATAAATATCTCCAGCGACAGCGGGAACCATACACTTTCGGCAACTCTTTATGACAACTCTTCCTCCCGCGCACTGGTTGAGCTTCTGCAGAAAGGGCCTGTAACCATTGATATGCACGACTATGGCAAATTCGAGAAAGTAGGGGAGCTGCCTGTATCACTGCCTCAGAATGATACCCCCACCGATACAGATAGTGGCGACCTGATCCTTTATCTGGGACATCGGTTTGTCATCTATTATGATAAAAACAGCTGGACATTCACACCGCTGGGCAAAGTGGATGACGTCTCCAAGCCCGAACTTAAACGCATTCTTGGCAAGGGCGATGTGAAGGCTGTGCTTGACCTTCTAAAATAGAAGTTTGCTTACGGCCAAAATCTGTGTTATACTATAGATAGGAGGCACTATGAGCAAGACTTTAGTAGCATATTTCTCGGCTGGCGGAAACACCGCATACACAGCCCGCATGCTGGCACAGCAGATGGATGCAGATATCTATTCCATCAAGCCTGTGCAGAAGTATACCCCCGCAGACCTCAACTGGCAGGATGCAAACAGCCGCAGTTCAGTTGAGATGAACGATCCGAAATCACGGCCTGAGATTATCGACGGCGAGATAGATCTAACCCCATACGACACAGTCTGCATCGGATTCCCTATCTGGTGGTATGTGGCACCTCATGTGGTCAATACATTCATCGAGAAGAACGATTTCACCGGCAAGAAGGTGATTCTCTTCGCCACATCAGGCGGAAGCGAGATAACCAAGGCACTGGACACCATGCGTGCCCAGTACCCACGGATGAACATCGTGGGTGGCAAGATGATCAACGGCAAGGTTGAACCAGGCTGTCTGGATTTATGACCACTTTTATCTCCAATTCCGACCACTATGCTCAGGTAGTGGAGCGGATGCAGGATGTGAGCAGACTCCTATGGATAGGGACTTCTGATATCAAGGATCTCTATGTGCTGGAGGGGCAGAGCACCAAGCCCCTCCTTGGAGTGCTCGCTGATCTTGTAGGCCGGGGAGTGGAGGTGCGCCTTATCCATGCAAAAGAACCGGGGCCGGCCTTCAGGGAGGACTTTGACAAGTATCCAGACCTTATAGACGGCATGGAGCGGGTGCTCTGTCCCCGGGTTCATTTCAAAATCATCATATTTGACCTTAATACAGCATATATCGGCTCTGCAAACCTGACAGGGGCGGGGCTTGGTATGAAAGGCGAGAATACCCGTAACTTCGAGGCTGGAATCCTGACAACAGACCCAGAGCTGGTGGAGAAAGCCATACAGCAGTTTGACGATGTATGGATGGGTTCCTTCTGCAAGGAATGCCGCCGCAAAGACTTCTGTCCCGACCCGATACTCTGACAAATGTCAGTTCTTGACGCTTAAATATTAAATAAATATAATATTCCGCATGGAAAAACCAGAAGTAAGAGTCAGATATGCCCCGTCCCCGACTGGGCTTCAGCATATTGGCGGGGTCAGAACCGCCCTGTTCAACTACTTTTTTGCCCGCGCCAACGGCGGTAAATTCATCCTTAGGATTGAAGACACCGATCGGGAGCGCTATTCCGATGAGTCCCTGGACGACCTTTATTCCACACTGGAATGGCTGGGCGTTAAATGGGACGAAGGTCCTGTAGTTGGCGGCCCTTATGGCCCATATGTGCAGTCTGAACGGACAGAGCTTTACCGGGAATATGCCAAGAAGCTGGTTGAAAGCGGCCATGCTTACTACTGTTATTGCACCCCGGAGCGGCTTGAACAGCTTAGGGAGAAGCAGACCAAGGAGAAGAAAGACTTCGGCTACGACCGCCACTGCCGCAACCTGACACCGGAGGAGGAGCAGGCATACAAGGACGCAGGAATCAAGCCGGTAATCCGTCTTAAGATTCCTCTGGAGGGTTACACCGAATTCGAGGACTTCCTTCTGGGCAAGATGAAAAAACGCAACTCCGACATAAGCCCAGATCCTATCCTTCTTAAATCTGATGGCTTCCCGACATATCATCTGGCAAATGTAATCGATGATCACTTCATGAAGATTACCCACATTCTGCGGGCACAGGAGTGGGTTCCATCCATTCCTCTTCATGTGCAGCTCTACAAAGCTTTCGGCTGGGAGCCACCGGTCTACTGCCACCTCCCTATGGTAATGGGCAGCGACGGCCAGAAACTCTCCAAGCGCCACGGCTCCACATCACTCCGGGATTTCCGGGCCAAAGGATATCTGCCAGAGGCTATTCTCAACTATGTATCACTCATCGGCTGGAGCTACGACGACTCAAGAGAGTTCTTCACCAGGGAGGAGCTGGAGGAGCTTTTCTGCCTTGAGAAGCTGAACAAGGCACCCGGTGTATTCGACTACAAGAAACTGGACTGGTTCAACGGCCAGTACATCCGCAAAAAGAGTGACGCAGAGCTGACAGAACTCCTTATGCCGTATCTTGAGAAGGCTGGCATAGTCCACACCCCTATGACATCATCAGAAGAGGAGATTCTTTCAAAAGCTATCCCGCTGGCAAAAGAGCGGCTTAAATATCTTTCCGACATCCCGGAGGTCATCGGTTTCCTTTTCAAGGCGCCGGAGAATTACAATACCGAGGAGCTTATACCCAAGAAGCTGGATAAAGAGAAGACTTTGGAGCTCTTGGCAATCCATGACACCATGATTCCTCAGTACATAGAGCTTTCCGAGGAGGCTATAGAGCCGGTTCTCAGAGCCAAGTGCGACGAGCTGGGGGTAAAGCTGGGCGATTTCCTCATGATTCTGAGGGTGGCTGTCACAGGCACAAAGATTTCTCCACCTATAGTAGGCTCCATCAAGCTGCTGGGTGTTGAAGAGACACATAATAGAATTCAAACTGCAATTAAATTTTTAAAGGACGAGGTATAAAAATGAGCAACAACCTTACAATGGATACATTGGTTTCCCTGTGCAAGAGAAGGGGATTTGTATTCCAGTCAAGCGAGATTTACGGAGGTCTTTCCTCTGCATGGGACTACGGTCCGCTGGGAATTGCGCTTAAGAAGAACATCCAGGAGTTCTGGTGGAAGGAGATGACCAGACTTCATGACAATATCGTCGGTATCGACGCAGCCATCATGATGCACCCCCGCGTATGGGAGGCATCCGGCCACGTAGAGAACTTCACAGACCCGCTGGTAGACTGCAAGAAGTGCAAGATGCGTTTCCGCGAGGACAAGATTCCAGAGGAGAACGCAAAGAACAAGATCTGCCCAGAGTGCGGTGGCGAGCTTACAGCAACCAGACGGTTCAACCTTATGTTCAAGACCCACATCGGCCCAGTAGAAGACGATAACAACAACATCGTATACCTGAGACCAGAGACAGCCCAGGGTATCTACGTGAACTTCAAGAACGTAGTCCAGAACTGCAGAATGAAGGTTCCATTTGGTATCGCACAGGTTGGAAAAGCCTTCAGAAACGAGATTGTTACCAAGAACTTCATCTTCAGAACCTGCGAGTTTGAGCAGATGGAGATGCAGTACTTTGTACAGCCAGAAGACGACATGAAGTGGTTCGAGTACTGGCGTAACGAGCGCTGGAACTACTACAAGAAGATGGGTATCCGCGAGGAGAAGCTGCGCTGGCATCAGCACGGTCCGGACGAGCTGGCACACTACGCAAAGTGCGCATACGACATCGAGTACGAATTCCCAATGGGCTTCCAGGAGCTTGAAGGCGTCCACAACAGAACCGACTACGACCTGACACGGCACACCCAATATTCAGGCAAGGATCAGTCCTACCTGGAGGAGGGTACAAACCGCAAGTTCATCCCATATATCATCGAGACATCAGCAGGACTTACCAGAAATGTCCTTATGGTTCTTTCCGATGCATACGAGGAGCAGCAGGTTGCAGAGGGCGACACCAGAGTTGTTCTCCACTTCCATCCGCTTATTGCACCTATCAAGCTGGCAGTATTCCCACTGGTCAAGAAAGATGGCCTTGCAGAGCTGGCATCCGACATCGAGCACAGCCTGCGTGACGAGTTTGCCACATACTACGACCAGAGCGGAGCTATCGGCCGCCGTTACCGCCGTCAGGATGAGGTTGGTACCCCATACTGTATCACAGTTGACTATCAGACCAAGGAAGACAACACAGTCACACTGCGCTTCAGGGATTCCATGGAGCAGGTGCGCGTGAAGATTGAGGATATCCCCGCATTCATCCGCAAGGCAGACAAAGAATATAAGAGAGTATGACGATGAACAAGGCACTAGAAGTACTTAAAGCGAGAGGTTTTTTTCAGCAGTGTACAGATGTTGAGGGGCTTTCTGCCCTCATGGACAAAGGCCCTGTCACTTTCTATGTAGGATGTGACCCCACAGGACCGAGCCTCCATATCGGCCATATGATTCCGTTCTTTGCCCTGCGCCATCTGCGGGAGATGGGACATGTAGGAATTGCACTGGTAGGTGGCGGTACAGCACGTATCGGCGACCCTTCCGGCAAGACCGAGATGCGGAAGATGCTCTCCTACGAAATCTTGGACCAGAATACCGAGTCCATCAAGAAGCAGCTGGACAAGTTCATCGGCTTTGACGGCAAGACAGCCTTCAGCGCCAACAACAAGGACTGGCTGGCAGACTTGAACTACATCGACTTCCTACGGGAGATTGGCTCTCAGTTCTCTGTGAACAAGATGCTCACCTTTGAGTCCTACCGCAAGAGGATGGAGACAGGCCTTTCCTTCATCGAGTTCAACTATCAGCTGCTGCAGAGCTATGACTTCCTGATGCTGCACAGAAAATACAACACATGCCTCCAGCTGGGCGGCGACGACCAGTGGGGCAACATCGTGGCAGGCATCGACCTGATCCGCCGTCTTACTGGCGATGAGTCCTACGGCCTTACATTCCCTCTGGTAACCAGAGCAGACGGTCAGAAGATGGGCAAGAGCGAGAAGGGAGCTATCTTCCTGAATCCTGAGCTTACCCCGGTATACGACTTCTTCCAGTACTGGCGGAATGTCAACGACCCGGATGTGGAGAAGTTCTTCAAACTGTTCACATTCCTGTCGCTTGAGGAGATTGCAGAGATCTGCAAAGGCGATATCAACGCTGCCAAGGAGCGGCTGGCTTACGAAGTCACAGCCCTTATTCACAGTAAGGAGGAGGCCGACAAGGCGCTCTCCGGTGCCCGGGCTGCATTCAGCGGCAGTGGCAACAAGGAGCATATGCCTACAGTTGAGATTGCAAAGGCCGACTTCGAGGCTGGAATCGGCATAGTGGACTTGTTCTTCAAGGCCATAGGCGGCACCAAGAGCGATGCACGCCGGCTGGTGGAGCAGGGCGGTGCTGTGGTTGCAGACCAGAACATCCGCGATGTGAAGGCTGTAATCAAGGCGGATGTGCTTGATGCCGACGGCGAGGTTGTCATCAAGGCGGGCAAGAAAAAGATGTTCCGCATTGTGACTAAGTGATTTTCAGTTGATTATATTTGAAACACCCTGTAACCGCAGGGTGTTTTTTTTGTTTGACTTTATGAAAGTTTCATCCGATAATTAATATAGAAAAAAGTGAAAGGAGCTGATTATGGCAGAAACTAACGATAAAAGCAAAACCAAGAAGATTATTCTTATCATTATTGCAATTGTCATCATAATCCTGGCATGCCTCTATGGATGCATCGCAAAAGGTAAGACAGCTCCTGCAGCTGAATCTCAGGCACAGGAACAGCCTAAGCTTGAACAGGCACCAGCTCCGGCACAACCTGCATCACAGCCGGCTCCTGCTCCAAAGCCAGCACCAGCGCCAGAACCGCAGAAGTCAATCTTCCCGGACAACAGCGCTGACACCCCTGTAAAAGAAAAGTAAATATAGCAGTTCTGTAATAGAACCAGGCAAAAAAATGCCCCTGGCGGTATCCCCGGCCCGTAGGGAACGGGACCACCGAGCAGGGGTATTTTATTTGACTGGGAGTATTTTTAAGAAAACTGAGATATTTACAAATATTTATACTTATGATAACCTAATATGAGACTATTATAATTTAAGGAGACTGTATGTCCGGTCATAGCAAATGGGCAAGTATCAAGCATAAAAAAGGTGCTGCAGACGCAAAGCGCGGTCAGATCTTCACAAAGATCATCAAGGAAATTACAGTAGCTGCCAAAATGGGCGGCGGCGACGAAGAGGGAAATGCACGGCTGAGAACTGCCATCCTTAAGGCAAAAGCAGCCAACATGCCGAAAGACAACATCGACAAGGCTATCAAGAAAGGTACAGGAGAGCTTGAAGGTGTTGAATATGTAGAACTTCAGTACGAAGGCTACGGTCCAGGCGGAATCGCACTTCTTATCGAAACACTTACAGATAACAAAAACAGAACAGCAGCAGATGTCAAGAGCGTTCTTGGAAAGGGCGGCGGAAACCTGGGAACTCCAGGAAGCGTATCCCACCTGTTCAAGAGAGAAGGAATCATCTGTTTTGATGCATCAAAATACACAGAGGATGCAGTTCTCGAGGCAGCTCTTGAGGCTGGCGCAGAGGATGTGGCTACCGAGGATGACGAGATTGTTGTAAAAACATCCCCAGAGGATTTCATGACAGTTCTCGATGCCCTTAACAAGGCTGGATTTGAGCAGACCTCTGCCGAGATTGAGCGGAACGCCATGATGCTGAAGACCCTGGATAAGGAAAAGACAGAAAAAGTTCTTAAGCTGGTTGAGCGGCTTGAGGAGCTTGATGATGTCCAGGAAGTTTCACATGACCTGGATGTTCCAGATGATTTCGAGCTGGACGACTGATAGTCGTGAGAATAATCGGAATCGATCCGGGACTTGCATCCACAGGCTTTGGCATCATAGAGACTGTGGGTAATAAAATAAAATATGTTGCACATGGGGTCATCAAGACCTCGCCGGAAAAGCCGCTTGGAGAGCGGCTTTTTCACATTTATCAGGACCTGAACCAGGTCATAGAAATGTACAAGCCCGAAGAGGGTGGCATAGAGGCCCTTTTCTTTGCAAAAAACATAACAAGTGCAATTCCGGTGGCCCATGCCAAGGGGATTGTCCATCTGGTGTTCGCCCAGCACGGTATTCCTCTGGGAGAGTATACACCTATAGTGATAAAGCGGGCTGTTGTAGGCGAGGGACGGGCCGAGAAAGGTCAGGTTCAGGAGATGGTGAAGGTGATTCTGAATCTTGAGAAAGTGCCCAGGCCAGACCATGCGGCCGATGCTCTCTCTGCAGCCATCTGCCATGTGAACAACAGGAGCTTTGCCAATGTTTAACAGTTTAAGCGGAACCCTTACTTATAAGGGAATAGACAACATTTATCTTTTGAATTCCTGCGGCATAGAGTGGGATATCACAGTCTCTGCCAAGACTCTTCAGGCTCTTCCTCAAGTAGGGGATGAGTGCCAGGTCTACACCTACTATCTCCACACCGAGAATATGGTCAAGCTTTACGGTTTCTTCACCAAGGATGAGAGAACTTTCTTCCTTGAACTTAACAAGGTGAACGGCATAGGTCCTAAGCAGGCCATGAAGATGCTTTCCTCTATTTCTGCCAAGCAGATGGCCGAGGCCCTGGATAAAGATGATGTGGCCCTCCTTTCAGAAATACCTGGAGTAGGCAAGAAGACAGCTCAGAAGCTTATGCTGGCTATGCGGGGCAAGCTGGTTATGGATGATGAGCTTACAGCTGCTCCTGCCGGCAATCCTAAGTTTGCCGATATTGTTAACGCCCTTTCCGACATGGGCTTTGAGTATAAAAAGGCTCTCAAGGCAGTGGAGGAAGTGGCCCGTGATTCCGATATTATGAATATGAAGGACGATGAGCGCGAGAAAGAGATATTCAAACGGGCCATCGTATTGCTGAGCACATGATAGAGACAGAGAACAACGACATTTTATCTGGTGAGATTATAGCAGAGGACAAGAAAGATTTTGCCCTCAGACCTCAGACTCTGGATGATTTCCAGGGACAGAAAGCCCTTAAGGACAATCTCCGTATATTCCTCAAGGCTGCCAAGGCAAGGGGAGAGAGCCTGGACCATGTATTCTTAAGCGGCCCTCCGGGACTGGGAAAGACTACACTGGCCGGCATCATTGCCCACGAGATGGGAAGCGAGTTCAAGGTGACATCTGCACCGGCCCTGGATAAGCCCAAGGATCTGGCAGGTCTTCTGACCACCATCTCTCCAAACACTGTATTCTTTATCGACGAGATACACCGTCTTAAGCCTGCAATAGAGGAGATGCTCTATGTTGCTATGGAAGACTTCGAACTGGACTGGGTGATCGGTCAGGGACCGTCTGCCCGCTCCATCCGTCTTCCTATTCCTCCCTTCACACTGGTGGGAGCTACCACCAAGAGCGGCAATGTATCAAGTCCTCTTTTCAGCCGTTTCGGAATCAACATCAGGATGAACCTGTATGAAAAGGACGAGATTATTTCTATCCTGACCCGTTCTGCAGCAATCCTGGAAATCAAGATAGAAAAATCTGCCATGAATGTTCTGGCCACCTGCTGCCGGGGAACTCCCCGTGTTGCAAACCGGATCCTGCGCCGTATGCGGGACTTTGCCCAGATCTACGGTGATGATGTTATCACCCTGGAGACAGTGAAGTTCGGCCTTGGCAAGCTGGAGATAGACGAGATGGGACTTGAGAAGCACGACAGAGAATTGCTTCATGCCATTATAGAGAAGTATGGAGGAGGCCCTGTGGGTGCCGATACTCTTGCCATTACAATAGGGGAATCCACCGAGACATTAGAGGATTTCTACGAGCCATACCTGATTCAGCAGGGTTTTATACAGCGTACCCCACGGGGTCGTGTAGCAACTCCTGCCGCATATAAACATCTTGGCCTTGAGGCTCATCTCAATGAAGACCAGCGACTTTTCCTTTGATCTTCCCAATGAGCTTATAGCCCAGTATCCACCAGAGGTGAGAGGTACCTCCAGGATGATGGTCCTGGACAGAGCCAATGGTACATTCACAGACCGTAATATCAAGGACATAGTAGACTATTTCGGTCCAGATGATGTTATGGTGGTGAACAATACCAAAGTGCGCAAGGCAAGGCTTTACGGCACCAGCGCCACAGGAGGGAAGGTGGAGTTCTTCCTCCTGCACCCCATGGATACAAACCGCTGGAGCGTCATCTGCAAGAAAAGCAAAAAACAGACTTTAGGCAAGACTTATGATTTCCCCGGTGGTATAACCGGCACTATAGTGCAGGACGACGGCGACTCCAAGGTGCTGGAATTCAGTGTGTCAATCGATGACACATATCTGGATGCCAATGCCCATGTCCCGCTGCCACCGTACATAAAACGGAGCGACGAGGAGGCGGACTCAGAGCGCTATCAGACCATATATGCCAAGGAACTGGGTTCGGTGGCAGCCCCCACCGCAGGGCTCCACTTCACCGACGAAATCCTGGACCAGATACGCAGCAGGGGGACTCAGATACTGGAGGTGACCCTCCATGTGGGAGCCGGCACCTTCTTCCCGGTCCGCACCGAGAATATCGAGGACCACAAGATGCATACCGAGGCCTACACCATACCCCAGGGCGTAGCCGATGCCCTCAACCAGGCCAAGGCCGCCGGGAAGAAGATCACTGCGGTGGGGACAACATCCATGCGCACCTTGGAGTCGGCCTGCACCGGGGGAATCATACCGGCCGGCAGCAGCTCCACATCCATATTCATCTACCCAGGATACCAGTTCAAGTTCGTAGACCGGCTATTCACCAACTTCCATACCCCGGAATCCACGCTCCTGATGCTGGTTTCTGCCTTTGCCGGCCGGGACTTGATAATGCGGGCCTATGAGCATGCGGTAAAAGAAAGGTACCGCTTCTTCTCCTATGGCGATTGCATGATCATCCTTTAAGTGTTATATTATATACAAATTCTGATTGGAAAGCTCAGTGCTGACCAGAAAGAGAGGAATAAGCAATGAAAAAATCAATTTGTCTCATCCTGTGTGCTATCATCGCAGTATCTGCATTTGCATCCGGCAAGAAAGAGGAACAGCTTAATGAGATCAACATCTCCTATGTCCGCTCTCCATTCAACCTGCCTTTGATAATAATGAAAGAGAAAGGAATGGCAGAGAAGGCTTTCGGAGAGAAGGGAATCAAAGTCAACTACTATGAGATCACATCCGGTGCCAAGCAGTCCGAGGCTATTGCCGCCGGCTCACTGGACATCGCATCGGTGATCAACTCCGCATCTGTAATTCTGGCCAATGCGGCCGGCAACCCTGTTGAAATTTTCGCCGGGTTCAGCAGACCTGAGAAAATGTTCACCATCATGACAGCAAACCCGGATATTAAAACACCTGCCGACCTGAAAGGAAAGAAAATAGCAGGTCCAAAGGGAACTGTACTTCATGAGCTTCTGGTGTCGGCTCTTAAGAGAGAGGGACTTTCTGCCAATGATGTTGAACACATCAATATGGGTATTCCTAACGCTGTTCAGGCTATGCTCTCCGGCAGAGTGGACTGCGCTCTGGCTGCCGCCGCATCTGTAGTCAATGCCGAGAAAAACGGAGGCCGCATCCTGGTTACATGCGAAGGCTATGTCAGCCCGCTGCTGATTTCTGCCTGTTCCAAGGATTTTACCAAGAACCATCCTGATATGCTTAAGCTTTATACGGATACTTATAAAGAGGCAAAAGCTTGGATGGAAGCCAATATGGACGAAGCCCTGGCAATCGGTGCCAAGGTTCAGGACATCTCTATGGAAGATGCAAAGAAACTCTACAGCTGGAGCAATTTCACCGACCATCTCACAGAAGCCGACCTGGATGCCCTTGAGTATGACGTGAACTTTATGCTGGAGACCGGCATGATAGAAAAGCACATCGATAAGATGGACTTTGTGAATAAAATGTCTCTTAAATAAAGAATATTATTCCCGGCTGGCCTCGGTAGCCTTGGCAACCTCAACGTAGTGCTTCGGATGGGCATGGAGGCCGGCAACCTCTGCATCGGTAAGCTGCCGCACAGCCTTGGCAGGGCTTCCAATTATCATGGAGCGGGGAGGGAATACCTTATCCTTGGTCACCAGAGCGCAGGCTCCAACTATTGATTCCTTCCCGATAACAGCACCATCCAGTATTGTTGCACCCATGCCGATAAGACAGTTGTCTTCCACAGTGCAGCCGTGGAGTATGACTCCGTGACCTACAGTAACGTTATCGCCTACAGTGCAGGGTGTTCCCTCTGATGTATGCAGTATGCACAGTTCCTGTACATTGCTTCCTTTCCCTACAGTGACAGGCTCAATATCGCCCCTGAGAACAGCACCATACCAGATGCTGGCATCTTCCTTGACAGTGACATCTCCAGTGATAACTGCATTGTCTGCAATAAAAGCAGGCTTTGTAATCTTAGGTTCTATACCATTAAATTTTGCTATCATTCTATCCTCCAGGCTGAATATTTGTTATCTATACAGGACTTAACATACTAAAATAATTATGTTATAATAAATATTTGGATGAATAGTAGCAGTTTTAACAGAAAAAATAAAGCATTCTCTACACTCTTTGTCCTTATTTTCATGGTGGTGGGCATATCTTTTCTTAAAGCTACCGCCGCAGTGTTTGCACCTATAGTTTTTGCGGTTATGATCAGCTTTATGCTCTTTCCTGTCATGCAGAAGATGGAGAAGCATCATATTCCCCGTACTTTGGCTGTTATAATCATCATGACAATGCTGGCAATTGTCGTCTATTTTATTGTTGTGATTGCCCAGAACAGCTTCAACCTGTTTATCAACAACTATCCCCGTTATCTCCAGCAGTTCCAGGAAATTTACTATGATTTTTCCAATAAGCTTATTGAGAAATTTGAGCTTCAGGTGCAGCCGGATATCTTTGCCGGCACCAACTGGCCACGGCTGGTTCAGACCTATGTCATAAGCTTCTCCAGTTCTCTTACAAAGATGGCAGGATATACACTGCTTATCTTCATCTTCATGTTCTTCCTGTTCCTGGAGTATCCGTATCTGAACGAGAAGATTAAAAATGCTTTCAGCTTCCGGGAAGCCAAAAAATTCAATATTATCAGCACCCGGATTCTGAATCTTGTTGGACGTTATTTCTTTATCAAACTTATCATCTCCTTCCTCACCGGTCTTGAGGTATGGGGTGTACTTAAGCTTCTGGGTGTGGACTTCGCCCTTGTGTGGGGTGGTATAGCTTTTGCACTTAACTTTGTTCCTACTGTCGGTTCTACAGTAGTTGTAATCTTGATTTCTATCCAGGGAGTTGTACAGTTCTATCCGGATGTTTTCTTTCCAACTTTAGTATTCCTGCTCAACCTGGGAATCCAGCAGCTCATGGGTAACCTGATAGAGCCCCGTATCCAGGGTTCCAACCTGAACCTGAGCCCTGTGCTTATCCTTATCTCATTGGCTTTCTGGGCATGGCTGTGGGGTCCTCTTGGTGCCATTCTTGCTGTTCCTATTACTGTTATGCTCCGCGTTATGTTCAGTTATTTCGAATCTACCAAGTTTATAAGTATTCTTATGAGTACGGGTTATTCTAAGAAGAAGTGATGCGCCATAGAAGTGAAGCGTATCTGTCTTTACCTTTTCTTTGCATTCTTTAAAATCTCTTTCTTTACGGTAGGGGGCGGGCCTGTCATGCTTGCTGTCATGGATCAGGAGTTCCGGTGCCGGAGGAAGCTCCTTTCCGACAGCGAGATGAACGACATCCTTGCAATCATCTATTCCATGCCAGGTGCTATAGGGGTGAATGCAGCCCTCAATATCGGCTATAAGCTGGCTGGCAAAAAAGGCTCTGCCTGTGCCCTTGCAGGGGTTCTTATCCCGCCGGTGGCAATTATTCTTTTCATCACCACTTTTGTGGAGATGCTGAAGAATTCGCCCCTGACAGAATATGCCTTCATAAGCATCCGTGCCGCTGTTACTGTGTTCATCATCAACACTGTGGGCAACATGATGAGAAAGACATTCCGATGCTGGAAAGATATTGTAATCGGTCTCTTTGCTTTCCTTGCAGTAGAGTTTATCGACCTTCCTGCAATCTATGTGGTGGCTGCCTGCGGCCTTTTTGGAATGCTTATGTACCAGGGGGATGAGCGATGATCTACCTTATGCTCTACCTGGTTTTTGCCAAGATTGCCTTCTTCGCCTTCGGCGGAGGATATGCCAACCTCCCCATAATTCAGTCAGAGCTTTTAAGCCGCGGCTGGTGCACTGTGGAGCAGTTTGCCGATATTGTGGCTATAGCTCAGATGACCCCGGGCCCTGTGGTAATCAACACTGCTACTTATGTGGGCAAGACTCTGGCCGGCACCCTTGGTGGAATAATAGCAACCCTGGGCTTCATAACTCCAGCTGTACTCATCACTGTGGCAATCTACCTCCTGGCAGAAAAGTTCTCTTCTGTCTCCTTTATCCGTCATGGAATCAGGGGAATCCGGGCTGGAGTAGCGGGGCTTATTATATGTGCTGTCATATTCTTTATCGAGAACTCTGTGCTAAATCAAAGGCTTAATCTTAACCGCCTTATCTACGATTTTGCCGGTACAGTGCAGGGATGGGGGACTCTCCGCCTGGTTATTCCTGCCATCTTCATAGTCATCATCAACATATTTTTTGTTAAAAAAACTCATCTCACTATCTATCTAAGTATTATAATTTCTGTTATTATAGGAACGCCGTTGATGTATTATTGGAGGTCTATATTTGGATAAGTTAGCTGCTGAACTGAACGCAATAATTGAGAACAAACCTGTTTACCGGCTCTTGTCTGACTTGGGAAGAAGGATGTATTTCCCAAAAGGCATCATCTCCCAGTCTGCAGAGGCAAAGAAAGATGCATATAAATACAACGCAACAATAGGAATGGCTATGGAAGATGGACAGACCATGTTTATCCCTTCCATGCGCAAGCTGGTCAATGGCCTCTCTGCCACCGAGATGTTTGCCTACGCCCCTACAGCAGGCCTTCCTGAACTCCGGCAGATCTGGATGATGGAGATGATCCGGAAGAATCCTTCCCTGGTCAAGAAAACAGTATCCATGCCTATAATCACTTCCGGGCTCACCCATGGACTTTCCATAGTTTCAGACCTATTTGTAGGGGAGAACGATGATGTGATCATCCCCAATATGTTCTGGGGAAACTATAAGCTTATCTTCAATGTGCTCCACAAGGCAAAGGTGGATACCTTCGCACTCTTTGACGAGAACTACCACTTCAATGCCAATGCCATGGAAGAGACTATAAAGAGGATGGGGGATAAGGTTGTAATCCTTCTCAACTTCCCGAATAACCCCACAGGCTATTCACCTTCCACAGCAGAGCAGCAGCAGATTGTCCAGGCCCTGATGCGCCAGGCCGATGCAGGCAAGGACATTCTTGTAATCTGTGATGACTCATACTTCGGCCTTTTCTTTGAGAACGATATAGAGCATCAGTCCATATTCGCCTCCTTGTGCGATGCTCACGATAACATAACAGCAGTCAAGATTGACGGTGCCACCAAAGAGGAGCTGGTATGGGGCTTCCGCACCGGATTCATCACCTTCGGCGGCAAAGCTTTGGACGAGGCCGCTCTCTCTGTGCTGGAAAAGAAGATCATGGGCTCAATCCGCTCCACAGTCTCCACCTGTTCCACAATTTCCCAGAATATCATCCTCAAGGGAATGCGGAGCATCACATACCATCAGGAGAAAGCAGCGGTTGCAGCAAAGATGAAAGGGCGCTACATGCAGGTGAAGAAAGCTGTGGAGTCTATGCCTGCCGATGTGCCTCTTGTTGCACTGCCGTTCAATTCCGGCTACTTTATGACATTCGAGGTCAAGAAGATAGGGGCAGAAAATCTGCGCAAATATCTTCTTGAGCACTATGGAATCGGAACCATCTCCATAGGGGAGAAATACCTGCGGGTAGCATTCTCATCTGTGGATATCAATAATATCCATGACTTATATGGAACTATATTCAAGGCAGCCAGAGAGCTGAACAGGTGAGCAGAATGGACCTTAAAGAAAAATCATTGAAATATCACAGTTTTCCTGTTGCGGGAAAGATAGAGGTAATGCCCTCAAAACCATGTAAGACCCAGGATGATCTTTCCTGTGCTTATACACCGGGCGTTGCTTTTCCATGCCTTGAGATAAAGGCAGACCAGAGTCTGGTATCCACCTACACCAGAAGAAAAAACCTGGTGGGTGTTATCACCAACGGTACTGCAGTTCTGGGACTGGGCAACATAGGCCCCTATGCCGGAAAGCCGGTTATGGAAGGGAAGGGTGTACTCTTCAAGCGCTTTGCTGATGTTGATGTCTTTGACCTGGAGCTGGACTGCGGCGACCCCAAGGCTTTTATCGATGCAGTCAAACTTATGGGACCCACCTTCGGCGGCATCAACCTGGAGGATATAAAGGCTCCTGAATGTTTCGAGATAGAGGACAGCCTGAAGGCTGCAATGGATATTCCTGTGTTCCATGACGACCAGCACGGTACTGCTATCATAACTGGTGCAGCCCTGCTGAATGCTCTGGAGATCATAGGCAAGAAGATTGACCAGGTCAAAGTGGTCATAAATGGAGCCGGAGCTGCCGGCATTGCCTGTGGCAAATTCTACATTGCCCTGGGTGTGAAGAAAGAGAACATTACCATGTGCGACACCAAGGGAATTATCTTCAAAGGCCGGACAGCAGGTATGAACAAGTATAAAGAGTTCTTTGCCACCGGCACCGCAGCCGGCACCTTGGCCGATGCCCTCAAGGGAGCCGACGTATTCCTGGGCCTTTCCGGCAAAGGGCTTGTGACCGGTGAAATGCTCATGACAATGAATGCCGATCCTATTGTGTTTGCCCTGGCTAACCCAGACCCAGAGATTACTTATCCCGAGGCAACTGCTGCCCGGGCTGATGTCATCATGGCTACCGGCCGCTCCGACTATCCGAACCAGGTGAACAATGTAATGGGCTTCCCGTTCATTTTCCGCGGAGCTCTGGATGTTGAGGCTTCAGCTATAAACGAAGAGATGAAGATTGCGGCATCCCATGCCCTTGCCGCCCTGGCAAAGCTGACCGTACCTGAAGAAGTGCTCAAGGCATATAATATAAAAAGCCTGGAGTTCGGCCGGGATTACATAATTCCAAAGCCATTCGACCCACGGGTATTTGTCCAGGTTTCTTCAGCAGTGGCCGAGGCTGCTGTAAAAAGCGGTGTGGCAAGAGCTCCATATGCCTCCAAAGAGGCTTATATCCAGGAACTTGAGACCCGGATGGCCACCTCAATCAGCCGCTTCAAGGAGTCAATATGAAAAAATTCTTACTGATTGCTCTTATCCTTATTCTTCCAATTTCTGCATTTGCAGATAAAAAAACCGAGCAGTTCGCATCCCTTGTCGGCACAAACAATGTGGCCAAGATCGAGGCTGCAATCATAGAGGGTGCCAACGTGAACGGCGGCAGCGGCGACAAGGCCAGGACTCCTCTTATGATAGCAAGCCTGAATGATGATGCCCTTGATGTTGTGAAACTTCTGCTTAAGCACGGTGCCAAGGTGAACGAGACCGACACCCATGGCGACACAGCACTGCTCCTTGCAGCACAGCGCACTACCAATGTGGATATTTTCAAGACTCTTATTGAGGCCGGTGCTGATGTGAATGCAAGAAACAAGGATCAGGAGACACCTCTTATGGTCGCTGCCGGCGGGAACTTCAAGTCTGCTGTCACCGATACCCTGATCAAGGCTGGTGCCAATATAAATGACAAGGATATGGATGGAAGAACACCCCTTATCTTTGCTGTCACTTATAACGAGAACCCAAAGATCACAGAAGCTCTTATTAAGAGCGGAGCAGACTGTAACTCCAAGAACCGGTACGGCCTTCCGGTGGTAATGATGGCAGCACAGTCCAACAAGAACGTGGATGTTCTCCGTGTCCTTATCGACAACGGAGCTGACCTTAACTGCAAAGTAGATGCCTTCAACCCTATGTGCTATGCAGCTATCTACAACCCTAATCCTGCAATAGTTGAGCTTCTTCATAAGAAGGGCCTTTCCATAAGCGAGTATAATGCTAACGGTGTCTCTCCATTCCTCTATGCATGCTTCTACAACTTCTCCTCAGAGATGACACAGAAGTTCCTGGAGCTGGGAGCCGACCCGAAGCAGACCGATGTCAACGGAATCTCTGCCCTTATGTATGCAGCTATGCACAACGGCAATCCCGAGGTCATCCATATCCTTACCAAAGCTGGTGCCGATGTGAACGCCAAGGAGAAGAACGGCGGACTTACACCTTTGATGCTGGCAGCTCTCCAGAACGAGAATTCATCGATTATCAAGGCACTTCTTGAGGATGGAGCCGACATAAAGCTTAAGTCAGATGCCGGGATGACAGCCTACGAATATGCGGTAAAAAACGAGAGTCCTATCTCCAAAGTGGATATAGTCCAGGAGCTGGAACCGTAAATATTTTATATATAAGTAAAATATTTATTGACAATTCAGGCCTCTCTCCCTTATCATATATAGAGCCCAACAGGAGGATTTTTTATGGGATTTACTACTGAACAAATTAAAAACACAGCTATAACTGGGCATACAGGCACAGGAAAGACTACTCTGCTTGAGCATATTCTTTTTGCAAATGGTGCAATTCCTAAGGCTGAGACTGTGGAGAGCGGAAAGACAGTCAGCGATTATACCGAAGAGGAGATCGACAAGAAGATTTCCTTCCATTCCACACTTTCTTTTATTGAGAAAAACGGCAAGAAGCTTAATTTTATAGATACTCCGGGTGCATCCGACTTCGTAGGAGAGGTAATCCTGGGACTCAGAGCATGTGAGACCGGCATGCTGGTTGTAGGTGCAGACACTGGTGCTCAGATTGAGACAATCAAGCTGTGGCGGCGTATGGATGGACGTAACATTCCACGGTTCATCTTCATCAACAAGATGGACAAGGACAGAGCTTCCTTCTCAGCAGCTATGGAAGACCTTAAGAAGAAATTCCATAAGACTTTTGTTCCTGTAGTCATTCCTATGGGCGATGCAAAAGATTTCAAGGGTGTCATCGACCTGCTCAATGAAAAGGCATATATGATTCCTGCCGGCGGTGGAAAAGAGGTTGCAGTAGATATTCCTGCTGATATGGCAGATCTGGTTGCCCAGTATAAAGAGGCAATGATCGAAGGTGCTGCCGAAGGTGATGATGAGATCATGGAAAAATACCTGGAAAGCGGTGAGCTCAGCCCAGAGGATGTTAAGAAGGCTCTTATCGAAGGTCTCCATGACAACAAGCTGACTCCTGTTCTCTGCGGTTCAGGTCTTGTAGGTTCCGGTATTGAGGCACTTGTAAACTTCATTTCCGAGATTTCCCCATCTCCGCTTGGATTCAACGATGTTCTCCTGGATGAAGAGGGAAAGCAGACACTGGTTCCTATCACTCCAGATGGTGAAGTAAAAGTATTCACATTCAAGACAAATATTGACCAGTTCTCCGGTAAGCTTTCATTCTGGAAGTGTATCACCGGAAAGGTTACAACTGATATGGAGCTTATGAACTCCAGAGAGGGAAAGAAAGAGAAGGTTACCAAGCTTTATACAGCAGTCGGAAAGAAGCTGGTTGACCTTAACGAGCTTGTTGCAGGTGATATCGGTATCGCTTCCAAGATGCCTCTTACTCTGACAAACGACACAATGTTCACAGGAGAGCTCAAGGACACATTCATCAAGCTGCGTCTGCCTACTCCTACATATGAGGTTTCTGTATCTGCCAACGACAAGAAGAACGAGGACAAGCTGGCACAGTTCATGCAGAAGGCTTCCACCGAGGACAATACATTCCGTATCTCCTATAACAAGGAGACAGCTGAGACTATCGTATCTGGAATGGGTGAGCTCCAGGTCAACATGATCCTGGACAAGATCCAGAACAACCAGAAGATTGGTATCACCACCAAGATTCCACAGGTTGCATACCGGGAGACTGTCACCAAGAAAGCTTCCGGCAGCTTCAGACACAAGAAACAGTCCGGTGGTCACGGTCAGTTTGCAGAGGTTCATTTCGAGATCCAGCCTATCGAGAGAGGCGAGTATCTCAGATTTATAAACACCATCAAGGGTGGTGCAGTTTCCAAGGGTTATATCCCTGGAATTGAGAAGGGAATTGCGGAAGGAATGCAGGAAGGTGTTCTTGCAGGATATCCGGTTGTAGATATAGAAGTAAACCTGTTCGATGGAAAAGAGCATCCTGTCGACTCATCAGAAATGGCATTCAAGCTTGCAGCCAAGGGCTGTCTTAAGGATGTCATTGAAAAGGCTTCACCTGTTCTCCTGGAGCCTATCATGAAACTTACAGTATTTGTCGACGATCAGTATCTGGGTGATGTTCTTTCTGACCTTAGTTCCAAGCGTGGTAGAGTGCTTGGTCAGGACAGCATTGGTGGTGGTATGCAGCAGGTAAATGCAGAAGTTCCGCAGTCTGAGCTTCTGCGGTATGCAATTGACCTGCGCTCACTTACATCAGGAACCGGCTCCTTCGAGGTTGAATTCGATCACTACAGCCCGATAAACGGCAAGATTGCTGATGCTGTTATTGCAGAGGCAAAGGCTAAGAGAGAGGCAGCACAGGCTTAAATGTCCCCAAGCCCAAAAGGCTATGGTCAATCTCTTATGTTTCAATTCCGACCCCGGTGTTTTCACCGGGGTTTTTACTAGGTATACCTTATGAAGAAAATTGCAATATATGGGAAAGGGGGAATCGGAAAATCCACCGTAACCTCCAATATATCAGCAGCTCTTGCTGTAAGCGGCTATAAGGTCATGCAGATAGGCTGCGATCCTAAGGCTGATTCCACAATCAACCTGATGCATGGAAAACAGCTTGAGCCAGTCCTCAACTATATGAGGGATCACGATTCCAACCCAAAGATTGAAGATATAATTCACACCGGTTTCTCTGGTGTCATGTGCATGGAGACAGGTGGCCCCACACCTGGGCTTGGCTGTGCCGGAAGAGGAATAATAGCCACCTTCCAGCTTATGGATGAACTTAATGTTTTTGATACCCTTAAGCCGGATGTGGTTCTCTACGATGTTCTTGGGGATGTGGTGTGCGGAGGTTTTGCAGCCCCTATAAGGGAAGGCTATGCACAGGATATATACATTGTCACCTCAGGCGAGAAGATGTCCCTCTTTGCCGCCAACAACATACGCACAGCTGTAAAGAACTTTGAGGAAAGAGGCTATGCCAGGGTGAGGGGAATAATCTTCAACTCCCGCGGTCTTAATGGCGAAGAGGAGAAAGTGCATGCCTTTGCCGACAGCATTGGAGTTCCTGTAATCGGACATCTGCCACGTTCACAGGAGATAATGGACTTTGAGGATAAGGGAATGACTGTCGTGGAGGGTAATCCTGACCTTCCTATAAGCAGAGAGTTTTTCTCGATTGCAGATAAAATAATGAAGTGTAAGAGCAATGAGTGCTGAATTCAGGACTATAAAACAGCTTGCAACTGAAGAAAGACAGAATAAATCGGTAAGCGTGTTCGGCGGCTGCTGGCTCCATTACAACGGCCCGGGCAGTTCCGGTTATGGAGTAAAGCGCACAGCTATGCTGCTGCCCGAAAGCGCAATGCTTATGGTGGGCCCCATGGGGTGCAGCCGCTCCGGCACAGTTGTTGCAGAAAAAAATGGCTTTGCTCACCGGATGTTCTATCTCAATCTTGACGACAGGAGCATATCCCTCGGCTCTTATCTGAAGAAGATTCCCGAGGCAGTCCAATATATAAAAGATCTTGGCGAATTCAAGGCAGTCCTTATCTGCATGACATGCCTTGATGCTCTCCTTGGAACAGACCTTGCAGGATTGGGCAGAAAGATAAGCAGGCAGGTTGGCATTCCTGTCACCACCACCTTTATGGATCCTATTGTAAGGGATGGAAACTACGGTCCAATGGTGCAGGTGCGCCAGGCCATAACAAACTGCTTTGATGCACAGGAAAATGCTTCTGACTTTAAAGATGCAATCAACCTACTTGGAACCTTTGCTCCTCTTGAGAATGACAGCGAGCTTTTTTCTCTTCTTAAAGGGGCAGGCATAAATAAGATAAAGACAGTTGCAGGCTGCAGAAGCTTTGAAGAACTGCAGGGTATGGGAGGCTCCCGGGCCAACCTTATAGTTCATCCACAGGCAGCTGAATGCGGTGCAGACCTGGAGAAACGCCTTGGCATGCCTTATATAAAGCTGTATACATCCTATGTTCCAAACATAATAGAAGATAATTATAAAAAACTGGGCAGTTTCCTTGGTGCCCGGATCTGCTGCGGAAACGAAAGGCAGGCGGCAGAAAAGGCGATAAAAGAATTTGCCCTGAAGTATAAGGGCAGAAGTATTGCTGTAGGGGAGGCTGTCTGCGGAAATCCTTTTGATATAGCCCTTATGCTTATTAATGCTGGAATAGAAGTTCCCTTTGTATTCCGGGATATGATTCATCCTGAGGATTGGGATCTGATTGCTGCACTGAATAAGACAGTACCGGAACTCAAGGTATATTCCGGGGTGCATCCTTCCACTGCCGCCTGCCCAGCCACATTGCCTGAGGCCCATCTTATGCTTGGTCTCGATGCAGGCTATTTCAACAAGGATGCAATAAGCGCAGCATGGCCTTTCGACAGGACTTTCTTCGGTTTTGACAGCATACATGCGCTGCTTGGAATTATGGACACTGCTTTCACAACCCCTAGGGGGCACAGGGAGCAGATGAAAGGAACATATCTTACGGTGTAGGGGGTGGATATGAAAGGATTTTTCAGATATTTGGCTCCCTTTGCACCAGACTACTCAGGGGCAGTCTCTGCGCTGTATGCTGCCGGCGGCCTTGTTGTGCTGTGCGATCCGGGTGGCTGCTCCGGCAATGTGGCTGGCTACGACGAGCCCCGGTTCTATGGCGATAAAGCATGCTTCTACAGCGCTGCCATAAGAGAGATGGACACTATTTTCGGCCGGGATGACAAGCTTAAAAGAAAGATATGTGCCGCCACAGCTCTTGGAAACTATAAGTTTGTGGCCCTGGTGGGTACTCCGGCTGTTTCTGTCATAGGTACCGACCTGGCTGCTGCCGCAAAGGCTGTGGAACAGGAGACAGGCATACCTGCCTTCAGCGTATATACATCAGGGATGGAGAATTATTCCTTCGGCGAGGCCAAGGCCGTTATGGCTTTTGTAAAGAAATTCCTGCCTGCCAGTCCTGAGACTTTGCCATCACCTGGTGCTGAAAAAAGAGCAGTATTCGGGGCAACTCCCCTCAACAGGGCTTTTGACGATGATCTTGTCTCCTTTGCATCAAAGAGGGACAGCATCCTGTTATCCGAAGGTGCTGCAATAGAGGCATTGAAAAGCATAACTCAGTTCAAGGAAATTTTGTGCTATTCTGCAGGTGCTTCAGCTGCTTGCCGTTTTATAAAAGAAAAGTTTGGAATTCCTTACACTCTCAGCTATCCTGAAAGTCCATCTTTGGTAAAAGCGGCCAAAGAGGCCGGCAGTGCAAAGCATATACTTATAGTGCATCAGCAGGGAGCAGGAAATACTCTGCGCAATATAATAAGGCATACTTCTGATGCCGATGTTGCTGTGGGCAGCTTCTTCCTGCAGGATGATGAGTTTGAAGAAAAACAGGATTTATTCTTCCAGGGGGAGGACGAGCTTAAAGCCGCATCAAGAGAGGCTGACCTTGTCTATGCTGACCCCATGTATCAAAGGGCTTTGGCACCTGATGCCAGGCTTGTTCCTCTTGTGCACTGCGCTCTGTCGGGCTGCTGATTCTCATGTGTTGCTACATGATGCAATTTGTTGTAGGATATTTATATGGCTAAGAAAGAATCTGCCATAAAAGAACTGGCTCTCTTCTATCCCCGTCTGCTGGCTGGGCTTCTGACTATGCTCCTTACAGCAGCGGCTGGCGTTGCTCTGGCTGCAATAGTGGTATATCCGCTATGGAGCACCGCAACCCATTCCAAGACCGCCTACAACTGGTTCATCCTGCTGTGTGTGGTTCTGGCTTTGGTCATTATACCGGCTGTTCGTATCCGTGGCCTTAAGAAAGCAGGTGTGAGTTCCGGAGATATAGTCAGACATCACATTCTGCCAGTGATTGTACGCATTTTTTATTTCTTCCTTTTGTTCATGTCAGCTGTCCTTGCCTGGATGTTTTTTGCAAACAATTACATTCCGGGCGGTATCATTTCAATCCTCTTCATACTGCTGATTACAGGAATTTTCAAAATATATTTGAAAAAATAAAATTTTCCTTAAATATTTATTTTCTTATTCCGATAATAAAAGTGTCGAGGCAATATAGTTCCCCTCCCAGTTAACTATTTGCAATTCGAATCTAGGCTGATTGAAAAATCAGCCTCTTTTTTTGCCCATCCCCATTAAATAGTTGTTTTTTATATAATTTTTATATATAATTTTTAGTATGTTGCAGAAAGTTGTCGAGGCTATATTCGGTTCCAAGCATGACCGGGATTTAAAGGCGCTTCTTCCTATTCTCCACAAGGTGAACGAGAAGGAAAGCTGGGCAATGTCACTTAAGGACGGACAGTTCAAGGAAATGACCCAGAGCTTCAGAGCCAGGCTCAGTGCAGGTGAGACACTGGATGATATTCTGCCCGAGGCTTTTGCACTGTGCCGGGAGGCATCCCGCCGTGTGTTGGGAGAACGCCCTTATGATGTCCAGATCATGGGTGGAATAGTCCTGCACCAGGGGAAGATCACCGAGATGAAGACAGGTGAGGGAAAGACCCTTGCCAGTGTAACCGCAGCTTATCTTAACGCCCTTTCCGGCAAGGGTGTCCACATTGTAACAGTAAACGACTACCTGGCCGAGCGGGATGCCCAGTGGATGGGCAAGGTCCACAGATTCCTGGGAATAACAGTAGGCACTGTCCTTTCCAATATGGACTTTGCTGCCAAGAAGGTGGCCTATAACTGCGACATAACCTATGCCACCAACAACGAGCTGGGCTTTGACTACCTCCGTGACAACATGCGGTGGAGCGATGACCAGAAGGTGCAGCGGGGTCACAACTTTGCAATTGTGGACGAGATAGACTCCATCCTTATCGACGAGGCCAGGACACCTCTTATTATTTCCGGTGCTGCCGAAGACGATACCAGCAAGTTCTACCAGGTGGACAAGCTTATCCACTATCTTGATGAATGCAAGAAAGATCCGGAAACCGGCGAGTATCCTGAAGATGAGAAAGACCTGACAGGCGATTACAAGCTGGAGGAGAAGACCAAGCATGTTGTCTTCACCAACGCCGGAATGAATAAGATAGAGGCCCTTCTGCTCAAGAATAAATATATAGAAGGCTCCCTTTTCATCGATGAAAACTTTGAATATATCCATTATTTCACCCAGGCTCTCAAGGCTCATAAACTGTTCCATAGGGATGTGGATTATGTGGTGCAGGCAGGGGAGGTGCAGATAGTAGATGAGTTCACCGGCCGTATTTTGACAGGAAGGCGTTATTCCGACGGTCTCCACCAGGCTATAGAGGCAAAAGAGAAGATCAAGGTTGCCAGGAAGAACAGGACTCATGCTACCATCACATTCCAGAACTACTTCAGAATGTACGACAAGCTCTCTGGTATGACAGGTACTGCCGATACCGAAGCACGGGAGTTCACCAAGATATACGACCTGGATGTTGTTGTCCTTCCTACAAACCGCCCTGTGATCCGGGACGATATGGACGACGAGATCTATCTTAACGAGGATTATAAGTTCAAGGCTATCTGCGACGAGATTTCAGCGGCTCATACAAAAGGCCAGCCAGTGCTGGTGGGCACAGTCTCCATCGAGAAGTCGGAGCAGCTTTCTTCCCTTTTAACCAAGCGGGGAATCCGCCATGAAGTATTGAATGCAAAGAACCATGCCCGGGAGGCTATGATTATATCCGAGGCTGGTGCAAAAGGCTCTGTCACCATTGCCACCAACATGGCTGGCCGTGGTACCGATATCAAGCTGGGTGGCAACCCTGAGTTCATGGCCCGCAAGATTTGCGGCACCGATGCGGAGCCTGAAGAATATGAAAAAGCCCTGGCCAAAGCTACCGAGAAATGGAAGCTGGACTACGAAGAGGTTAAATCTCTTGGCGGTCTCTATGTGATAGGTACCGAGCGCCATGAATCACGGCGAATCGACAATCAGCTCCGGGGCCGTTCCGGACGTCAGGGAGACCCGGGAAAATCCAAGTTCTACATCTCTCTGGACGACACCCTTATGCGTCTTTTCGGTGGCGACAACCTTAAGTCCATGATGGCCAGGATCGGCATGAAAGGGGATGAGCCTATCCATCATCCATGGATAAGCAAGTCCATAGAGAATGCCCAGAAACGGGTGGAGGAGCGGAACTACGAGATCCGTAAACACCTTTTGGACTATGACAATGTGCTCAGCGAGCATCGTAAATACATTTACTCCAAGCGGGAAGAAGTCCTTGCCGACACCGACTTTATAGGCCATATAAAGGGGATTATCGCAGAGTTTGCCGATGACCTTTTCGAAGGAACCAAAGAGATGTCAGAGGTTCCCGAGATCATCAACCGTTTCAGGGAGACCCTCTATTACACACCAGATGCCCATATCGATGTGACAAAACCTAAGACCTTGGATGAGCTTAAGCAGGCTATCCTGGACAATATCTACAGTGAAATGGATGACAAGGCTTCCAAGGTGGGTGTTGAGAACTTCAATATGTTTGCCCGGATGGAATATCTCCGGCTTATCGACATAAAGTGGCAGGAGCACCTCGAGAATCTGGATGCTCTGCGTGAAGCTGTGAACCTGCGGGCTTATGGACAGAAGAACCCGCTTCTTGAATATAAGCTTGAGGGCTTTGAGATCTTTGACAAGATGATAGATGAGATCCGCAAGGTGATTGTCCGCAAGGTCATCAATGTTAAGGTGGAGCGGTATTCAGAGCAGCCCCAGAGGACACAGGCTGCGTCGGTTGCGACCCACCAGGAGTCTTCCCAGTTCGATTCCCACCGGAATATGGCATCCCAGAGCGGGGCAGTCACATCCAATCCAACCGGGAATGTGCAGGTGATACGCAGAACCCCGAAAGTAGGACGGAATGACCCGTGCCCCTGCGGCAGCGGAAAGAAATACAAGCACTGTCATGGTGCATAAGGAGAGCATAAATGATTAACACAGTAACTGAAATTGATGACATGGTTGCACTTAAGAATGTGCTTATCAGCGTTTCAGATAAAACAGGGCTGGAAGAGTTTGTGAAAGGACTTATCCAGATCAACCCTGATATCAAGATTTACTCCACCGGAGGAACCTACACAGCAATCAAGGGGTGGCTGGGCTCTGCTGCCGAGAAGAACCTTATCCAGGTTTCCGACTATACAAAGCAGCCTGAGATGCAGGGTGGCCTTGTGAAGACACTGGATTTCAAGATTTACCTTGGAATCCTCAGCGAGACTTACAACGATGCCCATAAAAAGGACATTGCCCGGACCAATGCAACAATCTTTGACATGATAGTTGTAAACCTCTATCCATTTGAGAAGACAGTGGCAAAGGCAGAGTCAACCTCCGAGAATGCCCGTGGAAACATCGATATCGGCGGTCCATGCATGCTCCGCGCTTCAGCCAAGAACTTCCTGCGGGTGGCTTCTGTGACAGATCCGGCCGACTATCCGGTGCTTCTCAAGAACCTTAAGGCACAGAAAGGTGCATTGAGCTTTGCACAGCGGTTTGAGCTGGCTAAGAAGACATTCAGCACCACAGCAAAGTATGACACAGCCATAAGCGCATATCTGGCAGGTCTCTCGCCAGCTGATGCCGCCAAGGTATACAATCTTCACTAAGGAGCCCAGATATGGCAGAAAATCTTAAAGATATGTACAAGAACATAAACAAGGATTCCTTCCCGCAGTTCATGGATATCAGCTTCAGAAACTCTGACAGCGACAAGCAGACACTGTTCTATGAGAAGGTGCAGTGGGACATCGGCGGCGAGAAGCTGGGACTCCGCTACGGCGAGAACCCGGACCAGCCGGCAGCCATGTACAAGCTTATAAACGGAAACCTTGCCATCGGCGGAGTGGAGACAATCCTCCAGGGGCGATATCTTGCATCTGATGTGGAGCTTCTACAGTCTGGCAAGCATCCGGGAAAGATCAACATCACCGATGTGGACAACGGACTTAACATACTCCGGTTCTTCTCCGATACACCATGCAGCGTAATCATCAAACATAACAACCCCTCTGGTGTTGCAAAGGGAGAGACACTGGCCGATGCATTCCATAAATCCCTTATGGCAGACCGCATTGCCGCATTCGGTGGAGCTGTAATACTTAATAGAGAGGTGGACCTGGAGACTGCCGAACTGGTGACTGAGGGCTATGTGGAAGTAGTTGCAGCCCCGGAGTTCTCTCCAAAGGCTTTCGAGCTTTTCCAGACCAAGAAGAATCTCCGTGTGATGCGTATCAAGAACATCGACAAGCTCCAGGACTTTGCCTATTCAAGGTTCATGGACTTCAAGTCTATCCTGGACGGCGGTGTCATCGCCCAGTGGTCATACCTTCCTAAAGCCCGGAAAAAAGAGGATTTTCTCCCTGCTGTATGTGAATACAAGGGAACCGAATACAGAGTTAACCGTCAGCCTACCGACAAGGAGTTTGAAGACATCATCTTCGGCTGGCTGGTGGAAAGCGGTGTAACCAGCAACTCTGTCATCTATGTGAAGGACGGTGTCACCGTAGGAATCGGAACTGGCGAGCAGGACCGGGTAGGTGTTGCCGAGATTGCCCGGGACAAGGCATATAAGAAGATGTGCGACCGCATCTGCTGGGACCTCTATGAGAAATCCTGGTACGAGCTTAAAGACCCTGAAAAGCGAGCTTCCATCGAGTCTGTAGTAAATGATGAGCACGGCGGCCTTAAAGGAAGCATAATGGTTTCCGATGCCTTCTTCCCGTTCCGTGACGGAATCGATATCGGTCTTAAAGAGGGTGTCACCGCAGTGGTCCAGCCTGGTGGTTCTCTCCGTGACTTTGAATCTATAGAGGCCTGCAATGAATATAATGCAGCCATGGTCTATACAGGCCAGAGGAGCTTCCGGCACTGATGAACAAGGCCCAGGTCCGCTCCATAATCCTTATCTCTCTCTTGACCTGCTGTCTTATCGGTCTTTTGGTGTTCAATATTGTGACACTCCAGACTGTCAAGAAACTCTCTGCTTCTGCGAAGGAGACAGCTGCCGCAGTAGGAAATCTGGATTATACTCTGCAGAATATGGGCGAGGACCTGTCGGATGCACGGAATGTGCTTGGCCTTAAGATAAACAGCTATGGATCAGACCTGACCCAGGATACCCCTGAGGCACCAGCCGACGATTATGCCTATTACTACAGCGCTCTGGACCAGCTTATGTCAGAGTTCAGCGAGTCTATGCTGCGGAAAGGATGCGCCTACTTTATGGAATCCAAGGAATGTCTGGACCTGTACCGCGCATATAACCTGACACCGGTGCAGAAGGGGAGAGATATACTCCTTTCCAACGGCAACAAGCTGTTCTACAGGCTCTCTATCCTGCCGTATACCACTGGAGGCAAGGTTCAGTTCGATGCCGAGACCTTTGACAAGGTTTCTACTGCAAAAATAAGCACAGACAAAGAGCTTGCATCCTTTATCGAGGCCAACAACATCCGCATTCATGCCCATTATGCAAAAATGGAGCCTGTGGCAAGGAAACTGGACCAGTATTCCAGGAATCAGCAGCTTCTTTCCTATCTTTCAGAGCATAAGCTTTATATAAAGAAAAGAGCAGAGGAGGCTACCCAGACCGGTTATGACATCCGCCGTACCGACGGATCACTTCTCTGCAGCATGATGCTGGATCTGGTGGAGGGAAATATCACCCTTGGAAGCATCAAATGCAGTTCTGCCGATGAGCTTTGGGAAGACCTTTTGAAGCTCCATACTCTGTTTGATGTCCGTACTGTATCCGAAAAGAAGACTGAATCAAAGCTGGAAGAACTTTCTGCCATGGTTAAGGATCCTGCCTTTATGGCATTCCTTGAGACAAAAGGATTCACTATAGCCCAGGAGCCGCAGGATAACGAGGAAAGCTACGATTTTGCCATCACCGACAGGGGAGGCTTTAGAATAGGCACACTCTCCCTGGAGAAGGATACCGGCGAGGTCTACCTGTTTGACAGCGACAACGTGGTTGTCTCCTCCGTAAAAAAAAACTGAATTTTAAAACAGGTGCAGACTCGGACGGCAAATATACCATACTTATCTGCGGCATGAACCAGCGGAATACCGACACCCTGATTGTTGCAACCCTGGACCTGAATTTCAACAAAGCCACCCTTATAAGCCTGCCTAGGGATCTGTTCTACAAGCGGACCAAGATAAACAGCATATACCGCCGTTTCGGGGCTGATGTCCTGAAAAACGCTATATCCGAGATCACAGGACTTGTAATTGATAAATATGTGATGGTGGATATGTATGCCTTTGCCGAGCTGGTGAATGTCCTTGGGGGCATTGATGTGGAGCTTACCGAGCCTCTGGTGGATCCCACCTACCGGGTCAGGGACGAGAACGGCAAGTGGTCGACCCTTTACTATCCGGCTGGAGTGCATCATGTGAACGGCGTCCAGGCGCTGCGTATAGCAAGGGCCCGCCATTTTACCCCGGTCTTTTCCCGGGATATGCGGCAGCAGCAGATTCTGAAGGCTGTGAGGGACAAGCTCATGTCCATAGGACTCTCCGATATAAACCAGCTGAGCCGTATCATCAAGCTGGGCTTCAAATATGTGGAGACAGATATCTCATGGCTTGAGGCTTTCAGCCTTTACCGCAGCTATCAGGATGTGCCTATCAGCCAGGCGGTTCTCAGTACTAATAATGTTCTCTATGCCACTTACACCAATCTGCTGGCAACCGGCCTTGCTGAGGACCAGGTGGACGAGGACTTCGACAAAGGAGCCTGGATAGTGGTTCCCCTTGACAACGACTGGAAAGTTGTTAAAAAATTCATTGAGGAAAAGATTGCTGAATGAAAAAGTATTTTATTGAGACATACGGCTGTCAGATGAACAAAGCAGAATCCGACTCCCTTGAGCTTATATTAATGCGAAGAGGATGGGAGAGCGTATTGTCCGACAACCAGGCAGATCTCATAATCATAAACACCTGTTCGGTGCGCCAGACTGCCGAGGACCGCATCTGGGGCCGCATAGGCTATTTCAAGAAGCTTAAACAGAGCCACAGCTTCAAACTGGTCATAATAGGCTGCATGGCCCAGCGGGTAAAGGAAGAGCTCTACACCACCTGCAGGGGAACTGTGGACCTGGTGCTGGGAACCTTGGAGAAGAACAATATTTTAGAGTATCTTGAGGGGCTTCCTGAAGAGGAGAGCAGCACCTATACCTTCCAGGAATACCATTCCGATGGAAAGAGCTTCAAGACTTTTGTCCCTATAATGCATGGCTGCAACAACTTCTGCTCCTACTGCATTGTCCCATATGTTCGGGGCCGCGAGGTATCCCGGAATGCCGAGGAAATCCTCCACGAGATCGAGTTCCTTGAGCAGCACAATGTGAAGGAGATAACCCTTTTGGGGCAGAATGTGAACTCCTACCGGGGCACATATCAAGGAAAAGAGATATCTTTTCCAGAACTTCTTGAACTTATCTGCGGCTACATAGATTCCATCGGCTGGGTACGGTTTCTCTCATCCCATCCAAAGGACTTCAGCTCCCGCCTGATTGACACCATAGCGGCCAATCCACAGGTATGCCGTCATATACATCTGCCGGTGCAGCATGGCAGCAACCGCATCCTGAGCCTTATGAACCGCCGATATACCAGAGAGCACTATCTGGACATTGTTTCGGAGATAAAGGAAAAGGTTCCAGGAGTCTCCCTTACCACCGACATTCTCATAGGCTTCCCCGGGGAGACCGAGGAGGACCTTGAGGCTACCTTGGAACTTATGCAGAAAGTGCGGTTTATCGATGCCTACACCTACTATTACAACCCACGGGAAGGGACTAAGGCCTGCACCATGGCCGACAGCCTGCCCCTTGAGACCAAGCTTAAGCGGCTGGAGAAAGTCATAGCCCTGCAGCACCGTATAAGCGCCCAGGAGAAGGAGAAGAAAGTGGGGCAGGTGCAGCGTGTTCTGGTGGAGGCTGTATCCAAGAAAGATGAAAAAGAGATGCTGGGGCGCACCGAGGGTGACGAGATGGTTGTTTTTCCCGAAAAATGTGATACAATAGGGAAGTTCTTAGATGTGAAGCTTCTTTCCTGCAATGGAAATACATACAAAGGAGTAAGAGTATGAGATTCAGGATGATACTGTTTGTTATCTTCATCTGCTTTTATGCGCTGTTTGCTGCGCTTAACCTTTCCAACGCCACCGATATCAACTTCGGTTTCACCTCTTTCAGCCATGTGCCTATATTTCTCTCTGTTACAGTAGCATTTGCATTAGGAGCCATATTCATGCTCCCATTCATGTTCGGACACAAGAAGGAGAGAAAGGAAAAGCCTGTAAAGGAAAAGAAGAAGAAAGGCAAGGATAAGGATATTCCTGTTGAGCAGTCTGAAAACAATCAGCCGTTATAATTTAATCCTCATTCTGCTGCTTTTATCCGCATCTCTGTGGGGAGCAGACCTGGACCAGTACTATAAGACTGTCCAGAACAGCAAAGAAGTGCCGGACAGGGCCCTGAACGAGATATTCAGGCAGGAGACCAGTGCCAGCAAGATTCTGGAGGCTGTGGGTTCCTGCAAGGACAGGATCCAGGAAAAGTACGATATCTTCACCAAGGCGGCAAACCTGGCCCTGATGTGCGGCAAGTTTGACCTGGCCCAGCAGTACTTCCAGCTGGCCTTTGATGCAAACCAGGAGGCCTGGTATTCCCTGTACATGTCTGCCGCACTGCTTTACGAGCAGGGGGAGTTTGAGCTCCCTTACCTCAAGTTCAGGGTGGTGCAGGAGAAAGCTCAAGCTCCCCTTAAGGATAAAGCCAGGGCCATGGGTGGGGCAGTCCTGCTTTCCCAGGGCAAATCGGATGCAGGAATCAAGCAGCTTGCCGCCTGTATTGCAACCAGCTCCGACGACGGCGTGCTCTACCTTGTATACGACATTGCGTCAGCCTTCTCCCTTTCCGAGATAAAGGATGCAGCGGCCAAGAAGCTGAAGGCGGGCGGATTTGAAGCACGCCTTGCGTCGGAGAAGGCCGCCTTCCCGATTACTCCATCCCGTATCTTCCTCTCCTCCGATTATTCCGGCACCACCATAAGCAAAGCGGTGGAGAGCCAGACAAAAACCTCGACCCAGGCGGAGCAGGATGCATCGGTAAGGCGGCCTGTGGCAATCCAGGTGGGCTCCTTCGGCAGCGAGACCAATGCGAAGAACATGGAGAAAAAGCTGAAAGACCTGGGGCTTAAGCCTGCTGTCAATACAGTCAAATCTGGAGATAAGACCCTCTATAAGGTCTCAATACCGGTGGATGCCAATATGGATGTGAACAACACCGTGCTTCTGCTTAAAGACAACGGTATTGAGTCATACTACGTGTTCTAATTTTTCCTTTAAATCGGCCACAAAGCTTCTGGTGTCTGTGTGCCAAGGGAGAAGATCAACTCCTAAGAATTCTGCTTTAGAACTATCATTTATTAAAAATGTACGACCGAAAAGTAATATAAATTTGCAATTATTTAAATTATATTTTGAAAAAAGATAGGCACTTTCCCAGTAGTCAGGATAATCATCATAATTGAAAAGAATCACATCCGGGTTCTTTTTTCTCATCTCATCCAGGGCAACAATAGGGTTGTTATGAAGCACCAGGTTGTACTGGGGTGTGGCAGCCCGCTGGATAGCCTGCTGAAGGTTCTGGTTCTCTACTATACTTAAAATTGTCATATCTTTCCTCGCTTTATTATCCCACACATTTGTTCTTTAATCTATATTTAAATAATATTTTTTTTATGGTATCTTGATTTTGTGAAATTGATTGACGATTTCATCAGAGATCTTGCCTCACGGTTCAGACCCCTCCCGGCTCACAAGAAGCTGGTGGATATCTTTTGCTCCAAGAAGTTCCCTATTACTATAGATGGCATCCGTAAACTGCCCCTTGCGGCAGTCATTGCCGACCTTTTCCGTTATTCCAAAGGATCTTTTTTAATTGTTCTTCCTAACGATAAAGAGGCTGAGCTTTTTTTTGAGGATATTTCCCTATGCTGTAAGGATGCCTGCTTTTTACCTGCCTGGACCACTCTGCCCTACAGAGGGGAAAGCCCTGGCTCCCAGAACTGTGGAAACCGGGTCAAGGCTCTGACCAAACTGATTTCCAGCTCCAAGTGCATAGTTGTCACATCGGTGGGGGCATTCCTTACACCTATGGTACCGGTGGACTATTTCAAAAAGCATATTTCTTTCATCAAGAAAGGGCAGAGTGTAAATACTTCTGAACTTGAGAGGCAGATGCAGAGCTGCGGCTATATCCGCACCCCCAAAGTGTCGGTTCCCGGCGATTTCGCCATCAGAGGCGAAGTATTCGATTTCTATCCTTTCGGCAGCGATGAGCCTGTCAGGGCTGTCTTTGAATTTGACGAGATAGAGGCGATCAAGACCTTTGATCCTATCACCCAGTCCACCACAGGTAAGCTTGATAGCGTTGTGATTCCCCCATGCAAGGAGATTCTGTGGGATAAGGTGCATATTGAGGCAATAAAGCAACTTGGTATTCTTAAGGAGTCAGAGCTTGAGAAACTTGAGGCGGAGAACGAGGTGGCTGAGGAGGAGTATATATTCCCCCTTGCTTTTGAGAAATGCGGTCATCTCTCTGATTATATGGGTGCTTTCTCATCTCTCCTTTTAATAGACTATGAACTGCTGCAGCAGCGTTCCGAGGCTATTCTTGATGAATATAAGTCCTGCTACCGCCAGAGTGCCCATGATGCCTTTGAAAAGCCTTCTATGCCTGGTGATCTTCTGTATGACTTTGTTCAGGAGACCGAGGCTATGGAACGCCGCATAGTTATGCCTATGCTGCACGACAGCCAGAAGAATAACGATTCTATCACATATTCCTACGAGTCGGGCCGTTCTTTCTTCGGCAACTTTGCCTATCTTAAGGATGAGCTTTCATCCCTGATAAAGAACGGCTATAAGGTTTATATCTTCTCAAGCTCCGGAGTCCAGGCACAGCGGATAGGCAAGATTCTTGAGGATCTGGATGTCCTGGTTATAATGGGTGCAATCTCCGGCGGCTTTGTCCTCCCCGACAGCCATATAATCGCTATCCAGGAGAACGAGATATTCGGCCGCAAGAAACGGCCCCCTGCATCGGTTAAAAAAGTGAAGAGCAGCCCCATAGACTCCTTTGTGGAGCTCAACAAAGGGGACTATGTAGTCCACATAAACTATGGAATCGGCAGGTTCATCGGTATAGACCGCATCAAATCCACCGGTACAGAACGGGATTACATACACCTTGAATATGCAGGGGAGGAGTCAATCTTTATCCCGATAGAGCAGGTGAATCTGATCCAGCGGTACATAGGCGGGGAGGGCAAAGCGCCCCACCTTGACCACATTGGGGGCAAAGCCTGGGAGGCCCGCAAGAGCAAAGCCCGCCAAGCCGCAGAGGAGCTGGCCGCCCGGCTTATCAAGCTCTATTCCAGGCGGCAGAATGCAAAAGGGTATGCATTTCCCTCCGATTCAGACATGCAGATGGAGTTCGAGGCCGCCTTCCCTTACGACGAGACCGACGACCAGCTCCGGTGCATAGAGGAGGTTAAAGCCGACATGGAGAGGCCAAACCCTATGGACCGGCTCATCTGCGGCGACGTGGGTTTCGGCAAGACCGAGGTGGCAATGCGGGCTGTGTTCAAGGCGGTGGCCGGCGGCAAGCAGGCTGCTTTCCTGTGTCCTACCACCATCCTGGCCGAACAGCACTACGAGAACTTCCTGGACCGTTTCAAGAACTTCCCTGTGGAGATCCGTCTTCTCTCCCGCTTTGTTCCCCCAAAGAGGCAGAAGGCAGTCATAGAGGACCTTAAGAATGGCAAGGTCGATATCATCATCGGTACACACCGCATCCTCCAGAAGGATGTCATTTTCAACAACCTGGGGATCATGGTGGTGGACGAGGAGCAGCGGTTCGGAGTAAAGGACAAGGAGAAGATGAAGGAGCTGAAGACCTCCATCGACTGCCTTTCCCTCTCAGCAACTCCTATTCCCCGCACTCTCCATATGTCGCTCCTTAAAATCCGTGATCTTTCTGTGCTGGAGACCCCACCCAGGAACCGGAGGCCTATCGAGACCTTTGTCCAGCCCTACAGCATGGAGGTGGTCAAGAAAGCTATCCTTCAGGAGATTGCCAGGGGCGGCCAGGTCTACTATCTCCACAACAGGGTGGAATCCCTGGAGAACGTGCGCCTTACCCTGGAGCATATGATGCCGGAGCTGATTATGGAGACAGCCCATGGAAAGATGAGCGGCACAGAGCTTGAGGATATAATGGACCGGTTTGTCCATCAGGAGATCCATGTCCTTATCTCCACCACCATAATCGAGAACGGTATCGATATACCTAACGTAAATACCATAATCATAGACCGGGCCGACATGTACGGCATCTCCCAGCTCTACCAGCTGCGGGGCCGTGTGGGGCGTTCCGACAGGCTGGCATACGCCTATCTGCTTTATCCAGAGCAGACAGCTATGACAGAGCTGGCTATGAAACGGCTCCGTATAATCTCCGACAACACCGGCTTGGGCGCCGGCTTCAAGGTGGCCATGAAGGATCTGGAGGTACGGGGTGCCGGGAACCTGCTGGGCAGGGACCAGAGCGGAGAGATAAGCTCTGTAGGCTTTGATATGTACCTCCGCCTGATAGATGAGGCTGTCCGTGCCTTGGACGAGCATAAGAAGGAAGAGCTTGATGTCCACGATGTCTATCTTGAGCTTGAGTACAGCGGTTTCATACCGGACACCTATATAAGGGACCAGAGCGAGAAGATGGAGATCTACAAGAAGATTGCCTCCGTGGTCTCGGAAAGGGAGCTTGACACTATCTGCAGCGAGCTGGAGGACCGTTTCGGACCGTTGCCGGACGAGGTGGAGAGCTTGGTTTCTTTGGCCGAGATAAGGGTGCTCTGCGGAAAGCTTTATATCACTTCTATGAAGGAACACCGCGGAGAGATAGTGATCACCTTTGGAAAAGTCCATATAATCAACATTGAGAAATATATGCGGCTTATCAAGGAAAGCGGTGGTAAAGTGAAGCCTTTGCCGGATAAGCCGAATGTGATGATAATTACTACTGACCTTGTAGATCTTAAGGAGAAATCAGCTTTCCTGCGGGATAAGCTGATGCAGCTGATATAGGAGTAGGGATGGAAGAAGTATTTCACAGGACAATAAAAAGCTTTGTGCTCAGGAGCGGGCGTATAACCAAGCTCCAGCAGCATGCACTTGATAATTATTCGCAGCTTTATTGCATCCCTTATGATGCAGATAAGAACCTTGATTTTGCCGCTGTTTTCTGTAACATCAACCCCACAGTGATTGAAATAGGCTTCGGGGATGGTGAGGCTGTATATCAGATGGCAGAGCGGAATCCTGATATGAACTATCTGGCCATGGATGTGTATCCTCCTGGAGTTGGAGCACTTCTGGATATTATTCATTCAAAGCAGCTTTCCAATGTACGCATTGTGCATCACGATGCCGCCGAGGTGGTGGAGAATATGGTTGCGGACTGTTCTGTGGCAGGGTTTCATATCTTTTTCCCCGATCCATGGCAGAAGAAAAGGCATAACAAACGGAGGCTCATAAACAGTACCTTTGTCTCCCTTCTTTCCCAGAAGCTTAAAGTTGGAGGCTATATCTACTGTGTCACCGACTGGGAGGACTACGCCCATCAGATGCAGGAGGTCCTGAGGGGAGAGAAGAGCCTGTCAACCCCCTTTGAGGGCTTCGCAGAAAAGCCCAATGATATTATACCCTGGCGGCCTCAGACTAAATTTGAGCGCAAAGGTATTGCTGTGGGAAGAACTATTTTCGAATCCTATTTTGTAAAAACTTGCTAATTATTTTTATTTATAATATTATATAAAAGGAGAGGTTCTGCAGTGGCCAAAAATCGGAAAAGAATTAAGATCTCAAAGAAGAATTTTCCTCTGATTGTGGCTGCTCTTGTAATATTGGCCGCTCTTTTAGTACTTGTGGTGATCATAAATTATCAGCCAGCGGCAAAGCCCCAGGCACCTGAAACCCCGGTTCAGCCAGCACCAAAGCCAGAACCGGAACCCCAGATTCAGCCTCAGCCGGCCCCGGAACCGGCTCCAGAGCCTAAACCAGAAGCCTCTAAAAAGCGTATCTACATCATCCTTGATGACGGTGGTCATAACACAAAGCAGCTTATGCCTTTCCTGGAGTTCCCGGGCAAGCTCGCCATAGCAGTCATCCCACGTCTTGCTTATTCCAAGGAGGTGGCAGAGCTTACCTATCAGAGTGGCAAGACTGTAATGCTCCATCAGCCTATGCAGCCGTTGGGAAAGGCAGATCCAGGGTCCGGTGCCATCTATGTTAATATGAGCGACGATGATATCCGCAAGACTCTTAACGACAACATAGATTCTATCCCTCATGTGGTAGGTTTCAACAACCATATGGGCTCTGCCGCCACCAGCGATGAGCGGGTTATGGATGTGGTGCTCAAGGTGGCCAAGCAGCGGGGGCTGTTCTTTGTGGACAGCTTTACCCACGCAGGCACTGTGTGTGCCAAGGTGGCAAAAAAGAATGGCATGCGTATTGCAAAACGGAATATATTTCTCGATAATGACAAAAGCAAGGAAAAGATAATGGAAGCATTCAACGCGGGTAAGGCAATTGCAGATAAGAACGGCTATGCGGTGATGATTGGACATGTCTGGTCAGATAATCTTGCCAGCACCATGATTGAGCTCTATCCTGAATTCATAGAAGAGGGGTACTGCTTTGAGTCTGTTGCTGATTTCTTCAAGCTGGAAGATGATTCCGAGGAATAGAATTGAATATTCTTGGTATTGAGTCCTCTTGTGATGAATGCTCTGTAGCTGTTGTCTCAGACGGCAAAAAAATACTTTCCAATGTGGTTGCTACCCAGATTCCGCTGCATCAGCCCTATATGGGGGTTGTGCCGGAGATTGCATCCCGCACCCATGTGGAGTGGATCAAAGGGGTTGTGCATAACTCCCTGGAGACAGCAGGCTGTTCAATCAAGGAAATTGACGGTATCGCAGTGACAGCAAAGCCGGGTCTCGCCGGATCCCTTCTGGTAGGGCTTTCCTATGCCAAGGCTCTTTCCTATGCAACTGACATCCCATACATCGGGATAAACCATATCTACGGTCATATCCATGCTGCCCATATCGAATACGACATACAGTATCCTTATGTAGCACTCCTGGTATCCGGCGGCCACACCCTTATCGCAATCATGGAGAACTACGATAAGATGCAGATTATGGGTACCACCATAGATGATGCCTGCGGAGAGGCCTTTGACAAGATTGCCAAGTTCTACGGCTGGGGATATCCAGGCGGGGTAGTCATAGACAAGCTGGCTCAGAAAGGGGATACCAATGCTTTCTCCTTCCCAGACCCATCCCTCCACAAGGGAGAACACCAGTATGATGTCTCCTATTCCGGCCTTAAGACTGCTGTCATCAACCAGCTGCATCAGTTCCAGAACCCAGGCTATGAGGCTACTCCGGAGAATATTGCGGCATCCTTCCAGAAAGCAGCCATCGACATGCTTATAAGACGGCTCAAAAAAGCGGCTAAGGCTGCTGGAATCAATACTGTGGTAACCGGCGGCGGTGTAGCTGCCAACTCATACCTGCGCAAGGCCCTGTCGGAGCTTAAGGGAATGCAGGTCTATATCCCGTCTATGAAGCTGTGTGGTGACAACGGGGCTATGATTGCAGCCCTTGGGTATCATTTCTTGAAGGATGGCATGACATCCGATTTATCTCTCTCCATCATGTCCAAGGTCATGGCTTTCCATAGGAGCTATCCTCGGTAGATGCCTAAGAAGAGTATTCTTTATATCTTCATAACTGCACTCTGTTTCGGAACCATGGAGGTTGCGCTCAAAATAGGGGGCAGCACCTTCACTGCGCTGCAGATGAACTTTCTCCGTTTCCTTATCGGCGGCCTACTGCTTCTCCCACTTGCTCTCAAGGAGATTAAACGACGGCAGATAACCCTGACTGCGGTTGACTGGGGCTATATGACTCTTTTAGGAGTGCTTGGAATAAGTTTCAGCATGTCCTTCTTCCAGATTGGTGTGATGTATCTTAATGCTAATACGGCAGCTATTATCATTTCCTGCAACCCGGTATTCACTATGCTTTTTGCCCATTTTCTGGTGCGTGACCGCTTTACTCCAAATAAAGCTATTGTATTGTGCATCTGTCTTGTGGGGCTTATATTTGTGGCAAATCCTTTCCATCTGGCAGAGGGCAATACCCCGAAAGGATTCTTGTATATGCTGGTTGCAATGATATCCTTCGCCCTTTACTCATCTCTGGGCAATATAAGGGCTCAGCGGCTTGGGGGGGCTATCCAGACCTGTATACCTTTCCTTATTGCATCGGTGTTCAATCTTCTTATTCTGATTATGCTGAAAGAGCCTGTTTTCAGCGGCATCACCTTGAGAAGCTGTCCAGTACTGCTTTATATCGGTTTCATTGTCACAGGTCTTGGTTACTTTACCTATCTGGGAGCTATTGAGATGGTGGGACCATCAAACGCATCCATCTCTTTCTTCCTGAAGCCGGTAGTTGCTGTTGCCACAGCTTCCCTTATCCTTCATGAGACTATAACCTGGAATATTGTATTAGGCATTGCCATTATTCTTACAGGCTTTTGTATAAACATGAAGAAGCGCTAATGCAAACAGGGCGCCGCATCCTTCGCCGGCTATAATAGCAGAAACCAGTCCCGATATCCCGAAAAGCCTGTTCAGCAGGTACATGAATGGAATATAGAACACCAGCTCCCGCACCACGGCGTGGATAAATGTGCCCCTGCCGTTCCCCATAGCCTGCATGCAGAAGGAGGAATGGTAGTTAAGGAACTGGAAGGGGGAGGCAATGCACCGGATTCGGAGGAAAACTATGCCGAAAGCTATGGTTGTGAATGCTTCCTTTGAATACCCGGTGGAGGTGCTCATGAATATCCGCACTACCGGCGAGGCCAGAACCAGGAACAGGGCCATGCTGATGGCACTTACTATAAGGCCGTAGCGGCGCCCGGTGCGGATCACGCTCTTCATCCGTTCATGGTTGCCAGAGGCATAGTTGTAGGCCACAATAGGGAGCATCCCCTGACAGATGCCGATGTTTATGGCATTTGGAAGCCTTTCAGCTTTCATCACTATGCCGATGGCGGCCAGCTGCAGGTCGCCCCAGCCTGCCATAAGGATATTGAGCACTATGTTGGCTATGTCGAAAAGCAGGGTGAGGCAGGAGGATGGGATACCCACCGCCATAAGTGCCTTGAAATCGGCCATCCGCAGACCCAGGGCATCCTTGAGCCTGGTGCTCAGTGGTGCAGACTTTGATACTTTCTTCAGGTATACCAGCAGGAATATGCAGGCTGCAGAGTTGGAGACTGCGGTGGCCAGGGCTGCTCCAAGCACCTCGTTTCCCGGGCTCATTAGACGGAACATAAAGATAGGGTCCAGTATTACGTTCAGGATACCTCCTCCGCTCAAGCCTATGCTGGCCTGCTTGGAGTAGCCTGTGTTACGCAGCAGGTGGGCGGCTGTCAGGGAGACTATAGTAGGGAAGTTTCCGAAAACCAGCACCACCAGAACATACTGTTTGGCAAAGGGCAGGGTGGCATCCGATGCCCCCAGGAAGCGGAGTATCGGGGTCAGGAACAGAAGAAGGAGCAGGGAATAGAGCAGGGCAGAGCCCATGGAGAAGTAGAGGCTGGCAGCTGCCACCCTTTTTGCATTCTCCAGGTCCTGTCTCCCTGACAGCCGGGCGATAAGGCTGCCGCCGCCGATGCCGAACAGGTTTGCAAAGGAGATATTCAGCATGAAAAGGGTAAAGGTGACAGTTACGGCGGCCATCATATAGGAGTTGCCTGTCCTGCCTATGAAGAATGTGTCTACAATGCTGTATATCAGGTTTACCAGCTGGCTTATGACCGTAGGTATGGCCATTGCCCTGATAGCCTTGGATACAGGCATGGATTCAAATAGATTCCTTTTGCCCTCGCTGATTGTCATATTGCTGCCTGGCCCTTAGTATAGCATAAAAAAAGGCATCCTGTAAAAGGATGCCTTGAAAAAACGCTGTTTCAATCAGCAGATCTTTACAACCCAGCCTTCTGGTCCCTTGATTCTTCCCATCTGGATACCAGTAAGTGTGTCGTACAGCTTCTTGGTGACCGGGCCCATGGAAGTCATGCCGCTTGGGAAGCAGATTTCCTTGCCGTGGTCGTTGATCTTTCCGACAGGGGAGATAACTGCAGCTGTTCCGCAGAGTCCGCATTCAGCAAAGTCAGCAAGCTCTTCCTTGTAGATCTCTCTTTCCTCAACCTCAAGGCCCAGATAGTCTTTTGCAACTACCATAAGGGATCTTCTGGTGATTGATGGAAGGATAGAGTTGGACTTAGGTGTTACAACCTTGTTGTCCTTTGTCACGAACAGGAAGTTTGCTCCACCGGTCTCCTCAACCTTGGTCCGTGTTGCAGAGTCCAGGAACATATTCTCGTCAAAGCCCTGCTTGTGTGCATCTACGATGGCATGGAGGCTCATTGCATAGTTAAGACCAGCCTTGATATGGCCAGTTCCATGAGGTGCTGCCCGGTCAAAGTCACAGATACGCAGTGTAAGAGGCTTTACTCCGCCCTTGAAGTAAGGTCCTACAGGGGTAACGAAGATTCTGAACTGATACTCGTCAGCCGGCTTTACACCGATTACTGCACCGGTAGCATTCATATTAGGCCGGATATACAGTGTTGCGCCGGAGCCATAAGGTGGAACCCATGCTTCGTTTGCTTTTACTGTGTCAATGACAGCCTTGATGAACCGGTCTTTCGGGAATACAGGCATCTCAAGACGCTCTGCACTCTGTTTCATACGCTCTGCGTTCAGGTCAGGTCTGAAGCATACAATGCTGCCATCCTCGGTTGTATAAGCCTTGAGGCCTTCAAAACATGTCTGAGCGTACTGGAATACACCTGCACATTCAGTGATTGAGACAGTTGCATCGGAGATGATTGCTCCCTCGTCCCATGCGCCGTCCTTGTAATTTGAAACAAATCTCTTGTCGGTCTGCATATAAGCAAATCCAAGATTTCCCCAGTCAATGTTTTTCTTTTCCATATTCCACTTCTCTTTAAATAAGATTTATATAAAATGTTATCATTTAATAAAAAATTAGGGAATAGTTTTGTTGCAAAAAGGGGAGGAAAATAATAGTATACAGGTATGATATGGTTTCCATTGGGTGTTTTTGCGCTTCTTATTATTCTGGGGTTGACTTTTATTCCCTCTGAAAAGCGGGGTTCCGGTTTTATATTCAGCTGTGTTCTGGCTCTTCTTATCTCTTTTCTGGTCAGTTTCCTGTACAGCTTTATAAAGAATTATCTTCCCCTTACTGATGATACCCATCGGATTCTTGTCCATTATCTGGTTCATGACCACCTGTTCTTCTACTTTCCTGCCGTTGCTGCAGGACTGCTCTGCATGCTCTGTCTCCGCAAAGAGGCCACAATGGGTGCAGCAAGGGCAATATGTCTTGTGCTCTTCGGCTTTTATATGTTCCTTGCTATGCTGGCCACATTATTCTATTCCCAGCATGGATACTGGGCAGATCCCTATTTCCTTTTCTTCCTTACAGGAAGCCGGGTGCTGCAGTGCATAGTGTTTGCCTTTGCTGCACCTCTGCTCCTTATCAAGCCTTATAAAATTTGGAAAATCATTCCTGCAATAGTAATTTTGGCTGCTGTTCCATTTATTACAGCTTCTGTTTCATATCTATACTATACTTGCCGCATCCATCAGGCCTTGCAGCTTTTAGTTGTACTTTATGGTGTCACCATGGTGGCTGTTGTTACGCCATCCATCATCTTCTGGAGGCATAAGGCTTGAGATTCAGGTCTTGGATCATAGCAGTCCTTTTTGTTCTTTTTTTCTCAGGCTGCTCCTCGAATAAGGGAGAAAAGCTTGTATTCTTCTATGACCATGATTTCGGCCAGATGGCAGAGTTTGTCCCAGATATCTTCTCGGGTCATTCTGCGCCTCTTTTCCCAGAGCTTTCTGCTGTTGCAGAGGAATCGGGCTATTCGTTGAAGCTTGTTCCAGTTGATATTCTTGAAGATGATTATATCAGCGCTTTTCAGAATAAACTGCCTAAACATAATAAGCAGGTGGTGATAACATCATTTCTTTATAGTGTACCAGAGATAAAGGAGCTCCTTGCTGGATATCAGACTGCTGTGGTTGGCGCTTCCATGGATGTTGATATGGACAGCCTTAAAATAATTGGAAATGGTTTCAGGATGATTGAGGATGAGGGAAGACTGCTGGCAGCTGCCGGACAGAAGATTAATTTTGTAGCTCTTAAGAGCAGTTTTCAGCAGCGGATTTTCCAGGTCTTCAAAGATGGAGCAGGAGAGATCACTAATGTGTTTGAGGTTGCGCCTGACGCAACCAGTGTTATTATGCCTATATCCGATAATCTTATTGTGGCCAGCTATGGGAAGTGCTTTAGAAATCTCTCTACCTCTATGGTCATAAAAGGTAAAATCAGGGTTTTGAACTATCCTGGATCTCCCGATTATGTGGATGCCAATACTAAAAAGAGGGTAGATTCATTTATCTGCTACGACTTCGCCACATCCTTCAAGAGTGCAATATTAGAACTTGCTTCCGGCAGTGGTGAGAAAAAAAGCTTTTATTCCTTTGACTTAATCAGGCGATAGGTGGGTAGGTGTTCACAAACACCACCTTGTTCTCCACCTGCTCAACACCCTCATAGGCTGCAACTGCCTGGCCAACCTGGTCAATCAGACCCCGGACCTCAACAGTACCCATGATTGTGGCTGTCTTATCATGTACATCCACCTCAAGGAAGTGGACTGGAATCTTCTCTTCATACAGCAGATAGATGACAATCTTCTGGGCCAGGTACAGCTCCTTGAGCCGTTTCACCAGCTTTTCGGTGTAGTTCTCGTGGTTGAATACCTCGATTGCTCCCTCTACCATTCTATAGACAACCTCAGTACCCAGTACGTCGGTGTTGATTACCATATCGTAGGAGCCTGGGTCGTCCCAGGACATATTGTAGAAGAACCGGGTGTAGCCGGCCCGCTCGTCATCCCTTTGGTTCACTAACTTCCGGGCTGCTTTCTCGTCCAGGTGATAGCGGTCCATGATCCGTGCTACCCGAACATTCTCGCTTCCAATTATGCGGATGCGCAGTACACCAGGTACATTCCGCAGGAAGAATGCACCGCCTCTTCCTAAAAGGATACACTGTGGCGTATCGATCACTTTCTCAAAGAAGTAAAGTTTGAAGTAGTTGTTGTATTTGTCGTGCTGGTTGGAGAAGCTTGCCAGAAGACCTGGTTTTTTCTCGTCGAATTTAGAGATGCTTTTCTCTGTGATGCCGTAGTAACCTGCCAGCTCTTTGTTGATCAGATCTCTGGAAATAAACTGCCAGCCGAAACGCTGAGCCAGACCCTCAGAAATCTCCTTGCTTAAACTTCCTTCCTGTCTTGCGATAGTGATGATAGCCATTCATATACCTCCAAGGTAATTTTACCACATGTTTGACATAAAAAGCAATTGTAAAAAATAAATGAATTTGATATAATTAATGAGTCAAATTTATAATTAGTAAACTTTTTTAGTAGTCGGGGTATAAAAATGAGCGAAATTATCAAAGCTGTAGCAATTGATAAGGGAATGTTCCTTATGATCAAGAATGCACCTTATTATGTTGTTGACAGAGAGTTTGTAAACCCAGGAAAGGGTTCTGCATTCTGCCGTCTCAAGCTTAAGAACCTTCTGAACGGTCAGGGTCTCGCAACCACCATGAAATCCAACGAGGATGTGGAGATGACCGAGGTTACAGAGTGCAACTGCCAGTATATGTATGCAGATGATGAGAACTATTACTTCATGGAGAGCGAATCTTTCGAGCAGTTTGCTATGCCACGGGCTGGAATGGAAGAGAAGATCTATTACATCCGGGAAGGTGAGGAATACAGAGTGATCAAATGGGAAGGCAATCCTGTGGACATCAAGCTTCCTGCAAAGATGGTATTCGTAGTTGCTGAAGGTTCCGAGGGAATCAAGGGCGATACAGTCACCAAGACCACAAAGCCTGTTAAGACCGAGACTGGTCTGGTGGTAAAAGTTCCTCTGTTCATCAAAGAGGGCGAGAAGATTCTGGTGAACACCGAGACAGGCGAGTACCAGGAGCGGGTTAACAAATAACCATTTATTTGAGATTTGTTTTTTCTTAGAGGTAAAAAAAGCCGGTCACATAGACCGGCTTTTTTTGTCCTTGTAAAACTGAAACAAGTCCAGGGAATAACTCAGATATTCTTGATCTGGATTCTTCTGGATGGCAGTGGAATTCCCTGCTCCTGGAAAGCGTGTACAAGAGCGATGTTGTTCCAGGACTTTGCTGTTCCCTTGTCTGCTACATCTGCAATTGTGATGTATGCGATAAGCTGGATTCCCAGTTCTTCGAAGGAAGCGATACGTACATCAGCCTTTGCCCCTTCCTTGTTGGCAGGGTTTTTCTCAATAGTCTCGGCCATAACCTTCATAGCCTTGTCCACGTCGGCAGAATAGTCGATCTTGATTGTGGTATCGATAGCAACACTCTTGTCATCGCCGAAGGTGTGGCTGTGGCATACCTCGGAGATAAGCATGGAGTTTGGAACAATCAGAGTCTCATTCATAAGTGTTGTGACAACTGTGCTGATAAAGTTGATCTTTGTGATATAGCCCTCTGTTCCAGAGATTGTTATTCTGTCACCTTCCTTGATAGGACCTGTGAACAGGATTACAAGACCTGCAGAGAAGTTGGAGATAAGGGTCTGCAATCCGAAGCCGACGCCTATACCTAAAGCTCCCAGGATAACTGCGATGGATGAAAGGTTGATGCCCAGCATCGTAAATCCTATGAACAGAGCCAGGACAGTGATTCCGTAGCTCACTATTTTTACGATACGGAACTGTGATGTCTCCGAGATAGGCTTGTTCTTGATTGAGAACTTGATCACTTTGCCCACTATCTTTCCTATCTTCTGTGCAATTATAATGACAGGGATAAAGAGCAGCAGTGTAAGGATAGAGATATTGATGCTTCCTGCTGTCAGGAAAGGCTTGTTAATAAATGCATAAATGGCATTGAGCACATCCATGACACTTTCTGGAAGAATATTTTCCATTTTTTATTTCTCCTTTTAAATTATTTTTTCGGGTTATCGGTGGAGTAGAATCCACTTCCTTTGAAGATTATTCCCACAGAGGAATTCTGAGGGATTATCTTCTTCACTGCCTTTCCACATTTGATGCACTTTTTTACAGGCGCGTCAGATATGGACTGCTCAACTTCGAAGACATGCTTACAGCTCTGACATTCATATGTGTAGATAGGCATTTTATTTTGTTCCTTTAATTTCAGTACTATTTGCGCATCTTTCCGAAGATGTAGCCGAATACAGCGCCAGCTGCACCGCAAGCCAGAATCTTAAGCCGGATAGTGCCCAGGTCAGCAGCCTTGGAAGCCAGCTTCTTGATTCCATTTTCAGCAGGCAGACACAGTGTCTTAAGGGAAATCATGTTTCCGTTCACTTTTCCAAAGATAAGGTAACCGATTACCAGTCCTACAACAACCCAGCATACAATTGCTACGATATTGCTGTTCTTTTTACTCATTTTCTTCCTCCGAAAATATGAAGATAATCTTCAAAAAGCTCCTTGGCTTTTTCTACGCAGCCGCCGCAGACTTTGCCCAGCTTGGTCTTCTCCTGAAGCTCCTCAAAGGTCTTGCCCCCAGCTTTGACAAAGTTCTCGATGTCTACATCAGTTATATTGTTACATACACAGATTACTTTTGCAACTTCTTTTTCCAGCATATCCTCTTTGCCATTCTTCTTGCAGTAATCCTCGATAGCTGCCCTGAGAGCCCGGTCGCCAAGGACAGAACAGTGGATCTTGTGGTCCGGCAGACCGCCCAGCTGACCCACAATATCTTCCGGTTTGATCTTATAGGCTTCCTTTATAGGCATTCCCTTCACCATCTCGCTCATCATAGATGTGCTGGCAATGGCACTGGCACAGCCATAGGTCTTCCACTTTATATCTTCGATCTTGTCGTCCTTTACCTTGATACCTACCAGCATCTCATCGCCGCAGGTTATATTTCCTACTTTTCCCCAGCCGTCAGCCTTGTAGGATGCCTCATCCTCCAGGATATTCCTAGGATTGGTGAAGTGGTCTTTGACTTTTTCTGTATATACCCATGAAATCATTTTGTCTCTCCTTTCTTATATACAGTGGACATTTTCCTGATTTTCTCGATTATAGGAGGAAGCTTCTCAAGCACATAGTCGATATCTTCCTCGGTGTTTTCACGCCCTAAGCTGAAACGGATTGAGCCGTGGGCCAGCTCTGCATCCACACCGGTGGCCATAAGAACATGGGATGGCTCAAGAGATCCGGTGGAACATGCGCTTCCTGTGGATACCGCAATTCCCTCAAGATCCATATAGAGGAGGATAGACTCACCCTCAGCTCCTGTGAACGATACATTCAGAGTATTGGGCAGGGTGTGCTCCTGGTTTCCGTTTATCTTGATATCTGGAATTGATGCGATTATGCCGGCTTTAAGCTTATTACGCAGCTTGAGAAGCCGTGCCGATTCAGCTTCCAGCTCCTGTTCTGCCAGCTCTGCTGCTTTGCCCAGGGATACAATACCGGTGGTGTTCATGGTACCGGCACGGCGTCCTGCCTCCTGGTGTCCTCCGTGCACAAATGGACAGTAGGGGGCTCCCTTCTTTGCATAGAGGATACCGATTCCCTTTGGAGCATAGATCTTATGACCTGACATGCTCAGGTAGTCGATGCCCATTTCCTTTACATCAATCTTAATCTTGCCGATAGCCTGCACTGCATCAGTGTGAAACAGCACTCCCTTCTCGTGGCAGATCTGGGCAATCCGTTTGATATCCTGCAGGGTGCCGATCTCATTGTTGGCAGCCATGACCGATACCAAGGCTGTCTTGTCAGTGATAAGTTCATACAGTTCTTCCGGGTTCACCAGTCCGGTGGCATCCACCTTCATGAACTTGGTGTTTATGCCGCTTCCCTTGAGGAACTTTACTGTCTCAAGGATGGCAGGGTGCTCGATAGGTGTGGTGATTATCTCGTTCTTTACACACCTGGAGCAGTATTCCTTAGCTACGCAGGAGCTTTTCTGGCAGCCCACATACTTAAGAACAGTGTTGTCGGACTCAGAACCGCCGGCGGTGAAGATAATCTCGCTGGGGTCAGCGTTAATAAGGTGGGCAATCTGGGCCCTTGCCTTGTCTATGAGCATTCCAGCCTGACGGCCGTAACCATGCATGCTGGAGCCGTTTCCAAATATATCCAGGGACTCTATCATCACCTTTTTGACTTCGGGATGGATAGGAGTGGTGGCATTATAATCCATATAGACATTTCTATGATCCATGGGAACTCCTGATTCTTAGTAAAATATACTAAATATATAGGTTATATTCAAGTTAGACATAGAAAACTGTACATTTTTTGGTCTCTATGTTATTCTGTGATTGATTTAGGAGATAATAATGAAGAAATACATCTTCATCACTTTATTGATTCTGCTGTTCTGCACTGGCTGTACCACTTCCAAGGGCAATGTTTATCATGTCTCCCTGTACAATTCTGTGGCCCCGGAAGAAGGGGTGACCTATGTGGTCGGACACATCAATCCAGATACCGATACAGTCAGCACAGCGATAGCTTATGCCAGACTCCGCACCGCCCTCGGTTTCAATACAGTTGCTGTCATACCGGGAAAACTGAACAAGGAAACCCAGTTTGTCCTTGATTATTTCAAGGTTGAACCCCCGGAAATCCTTGATGATGCCACAGGCAAGAATATAATTCTGGTGGATCATGCCGACTTCCAGCAGGCAGTTCCAGGCATGGACAAGGCCAATATCATAGAAATTATAGACCATCATCAGCCGGCAGGGCTTTCCTTTGAGAAGAACCTGATATACCGCAGTGCACCCATCGGAGCCACCGCCACCATGGTGTACTACGAGTTCAAGCACAACCATGTGAGCATAGACCGGAAAACTGCTGGACTTCTGGCGGCTGCCATCATGTCCGACACCAATAATCTTACAAAAGAACGGACTACCGATGCTGACAGGGCTGCTCTGACAGCGCTGTGCAAAAAGTCTGGAATCCAGAAGCCGAAGAAGTTCTATAAGGCTATGAAGGTTGCCAGGAAATCCTTTGAAGGTCTGACTGACGAGGAGATTCTTCTTATCAACTATAAGGAGTTTGTGTTCAGCGGCCATGTCGTGGGAATTGCCAGTATTGACAATCCTGATGCTGATACCCTGTGGGAGTTTGTAGACCGCATGGATAAGGCTCTGGCTGCATACGCCCCGAAGACAGATGCAGAGCATATCTTCCTTAAGCTTGATGTGGACTGGGAGGAGAAGCAGGAGGACAGCACTGTGATCCTGTGCAGCGGCAATGGAGCAGAGGAAATCGCTGAAAAGAGTTTCCCCAATGCACAGATTGAGAACAATCACTTAGTCTGCACCCCTAAGCTGAACCGCACGAATGATGTGGTGCCAGCTCTTAAAAATACATATGAGGAAATGAAGAAATAATGAAAATTGTAGTTAAAATCGGAACATCGACCCTGGCTTATCCCAGCGGAAGGCTTAATATCAGGCACACAGAGGAGATCTGCAAGATCATAAGCGACCTTAAGAACTCTGGAATTGAGATTATCATGGTATCCTCCGGTTCCATAGGAATGGGAACAGGAAAGCTCTCTCTCAAGGAACGCCCTTCTGATATGCCGACAAAGCAGGCTGCAGCAGCAGTGGGACAGTGTGAGCTTATGTACACCTATGACAAGCTTTTCTCCGAATACAGGCATACTGTGGGGCAGATCCTGGTCACAGCCGAGGATATCCAGCACAAGGAACGGCATAAGAACTTCTCCAATACCCTGAACCGGCTTCTGGAGCTGGGTGTCATCCCTATCATCAATGAGAATGACTCCATCGCTACCGAGGAGATAGGAGTAGGCGACAACGATACATTGGCTGCTATTGTGGCCACCAGTGCCAAGGCCGACCTTCTTGTACTGCTGTCCGATATAGACGGGCTTTACACTGCCAATCCTAATACAAATAAAAAAGCTGAGCTTATACCAGAAGTACGTAAGATTGACGACAAGATTATGGCTCTGGGTGGAAGCAGCTCATCAAAACTTGGTACCGGTGGCATGAAGACCAAGCTTTCAGCAGCCAAAATCTGCACCGAGGCAGGCTGTGACATGATTATTGCCAACGGAGCTGACCCTACAGTGCTCTATAAGATTGCAGACGGCAAGCAGGCGGGAACCCGCTTCTATGCAAAAGGAAAGAAAGCATGACCACAAAGGAGATTCTTGCAGCAGCTAAGAATGCCAAGTCCTATCTGGCAACTCTTTCTGAATCAGAGAAAAACAGGGCCCTTTCTGTCATGGCAGATGCTCTGGAGGAAGAGTGCGCTTCTATCCTTGAGGCCAATGCTCAGGATATAGAGGCTGTCCGAGGAACTATCGGAGATGTGATGCTGGACCGCCTTATGCTCTCCAAGGAGAGGATAGAGGGTATGGCCCAGGGTATCCGTGAGGTGATTGATCTGCCCGATCCGGTGGGACGTATCCTTACAGAACGGACAACATCCGACGGGCTTCTCCTTAAAAAGGTTTCAGTTCCTATAGGAGTAATCGCCATCATTTACGAAAGCCGGCCCAATGTCACCTCCGATGCGGCCGCCCTCTGTATAAAGAGCGGCAATGTGTGCATTCTGAGGGGTGGTAAAGAGGCATACCGTTCCTCCCACGCTGTTGTAAAGGCTATGAAAATCGGCCTTGAGAAGGCTGGTTTCAGAAGCGATATAATCCAGATTCTGGACGATACCACAAGAGCTGGAGCCACCGAGCTTATGAAGGCTAACGGCTATGTTGACCTGCTTATACCGAGGGGCGGTGCAGGGCTTATAAGAAGCTGTGTTGAGAATGCCACAGTACCATGCATCGAGACTGGAACAGGAATCTGCACTGTCTATGTTGACTCGGAGGCTGACCAGGCGAAGGCACTGCGCATAATAGAGAATGCCAAGACCCAGCGCCCCTCGGTCTGCAATGCGGAGGAAACCTGTCTGGTGGCCCGCTCTGTTGCCAAGGAATTCCTGCCTAAGCTAAAGAAAATGCTGGTGGAGGACCGCATTGCAGCTGGTAAGCCACCGGTAGAGCTCCGGCTCTGCCCAGAGGCACTGGCTATAATACCGGGTACTCCTGCAGCAGAAAAAGACTTTGATACAGAGTTCCTGGACTATATCCTGGCAGTAAAGGTTGTGGAGAATGTGCAGGAGGCTGCAGAGCATATCGCACAGCATTCAACCCATCACAGCGAGGCTATTGTAACAGAAAATAAAGAGAATGCAGACTACTTCACATCCCATGTGGACAGTGCAGCAGTCTATGTGAATGCCTCAACACGGTTCACCGATGGGGGCAAGTTCGGTTTGGGATGCGAGATGGGAATATCGACCCAACGCCTCCATGCAAGGGGACCAATGGGGCTTGAGGAGCTTACAAGCTACAAGTATATAATCACCGGCGACGGACAGGTGAGAAAATAGGAGAGACTATGGAAAAGTACGGATTCATCGGATGCGGAAACATGGGTGGTGCCCTTATACGGGCAGCAGCAAAGGCAGTTTCACCAAAGAATATATGGATTACAGACAAGGATGCTGAAAAGCGGGATGCCCTGGCAAAAGAGACAGGGGCTGCTGCAAAGAAGATACAGGATATTGCTTCCAAGTGCAGCTGCATCTTTCTGGGGGTAAAGCCTCAGGTGATGGCTGATATGCTGGCCGAGATCAAGAAGACCCTTGCTGACCGCAATGATCACTTTGTACTTGTCTCTATGGCTGCCGGCATCGCAATAGAGCGGCTGGTCAAGATGGTTGGCGACTATCCGATCATCCGCATCATGCCAAATATCCCGGCCTCTGTGGGAGAGGGAATGATTCTCTACTGCAGCCATAAGGCCGGGGAAAACGATATAGAGGCGTTCCTCTGCGCCATGGGTCACGCAGGCAAGCTTGCCGCTGTTGATGAGAAACTCATCGATGCCGGCAGTGCAGTGTCTGGCTGCGGCCCCGCCTATGCCTTCATGTTCATCGAAGCCCTTGCCGACGGCGGGGTAGACTGTGGTCTCCCGAGGGCCCAGGCCCAGCTTCTGGCAGCCCAGACACTGCTTGGTGCCGCCAAGATGGTGATCGAGACAGGCAGACACCCGGGTGAACTAAAGGACGCAGTATGCAGCCCAGGCGGCACCACCATAGAGGGGGTTCTGGCTCTGGAGCAGGGCGGTTTCCGTGGCACAGTGTCCGAGGCAGTTATAGCTGCATACGATAAAACCAAGGGCCTTTAATGAAATTAGCAATCTGGTTCGGCATTTTTCTGTTTGTCATATGTGCTATAGGCCCTATTATTTCGGTTATAGTATCGGTGCATGTGGTTCAGAAGAAGAGTAAGGAGAACAATATAAAAGGAGAATAATATATGGGTAAACTTGATGGAAAAGTAGCTGTAGTCACAGGATCTACATCGGGAATGGGACGGGCAACAGCATTCCTTCTTGCAAAAGAAGGTGCAAAGGTTCTCATCACCGGACGGAATGAGGATCGTGCAAAGGCTGCAGTAGAAAAGATCCGCGAGGAAGGCGGAATTGCCGAGTATGTTCTTGCCGACACTCATGATATAAAAAGTGCAGATATCATCTACAATGCATGTATGGAAAAGTTCGGCACCTGCGACATCCTGGTGAACAATGCAGGCCAGCTTTCTGTGACACCTTTCCTGGAGCTTACCCTTGAGGAGTGGAACCAGTGCTTCACCGTCAATGTGACCATGGCTTTCCTTCTGGGACAGAAGTTTGGGAAAGTTATGGTGGAAAAGGGAGAAGGACATATTGTAAATATCTCTTCTATTGCTGGTACTTCTGCACACTGGGGACCAACAGCCTACTGCTCATCCAAGTTTGCCATGAACGGCCTTACCCGGGCTATGGCCAATGAACTGGGACCAAAGGTACATGTAAACGGTATCCAGCCGGGAGCAATCAAGACAGCTATGTTGGATTCTGTTGGAGGCGAGGCTGCCTGCGGCTTCCTTAAAGAGCGCTCACCGTTCAAGCGGGTAGCGGAAGGCTCCGAGATAGCTTCTGTGGTACTCTTTCTCTGCACCGAAGCATCATCATTCATCGACGGTCAGCTTATCCGGGTTGACGGCGGAGTTGATTGCTGAGTATAATTATAAAAAAGGGGCATTGGCGCAACTGGTAGCGCGTTTGGCTGGCAGCCACAAGGTCATGGGTTCGAGTCCCATATGCTCCAATATTATTTAGCACCTGCGACAAGCAGGATCTTTTCTATATCTTTTGCGCCAAGGTCTCTGGCCAGCGACAGAGGAGTGTTTCCTCCCTTTGTCTTTACATTTACATCGGCACCTTTGTGGATAAGGACTTCTGCCATCTCATAGTTATTAGACATAACTGCCAGCACCAGAGGTGTTTTGTTCTCCAGATCAGCAGCATTGATATCTGCACCCATGACCAGTGAACGGTAGAAGTTTTCCTTATTCCCGTCTGCAGCAGATTTACGCAGCAGTTCTGTTGCTTCTGTTGCTGAAAGTATTGAGGAAGGTCTTTCTTTTTCCTCTTTTACAGGTTCTGGCTTAGGCTGTTTCTGCGGCTTTGGCTTTTTAACTGCCTGTTGTTTAGGCTGCTGTGCCACCGGCTGTTGTTCAGTCTTCTGCACTGCCGGCTGCTGTGCAACCGCTGGCTCCGGTGCTTTTACTGATGTTGGAGCTGCTGCTGGAGCAGGTGTTTTTGACTTGTCTTTAGCCTCTTTGAGGATTTTTACAATCCTGTTGTATTCTTTCCTGTCAGCTTTATTTGTTTTGGATTTTTTCACAGCGTCCGACAAATCTTCCAGTCCAAAATCCTGTTTTTCATTCGCGTCATTTATTGCATATGCCCGGGAAGGGGTACATCCTTTATCAAGCATAAACTCAAGCACATCGGCACTGCAGCTGCTGCTGCCTGAAACATACCAGACAGGATTGATATATGTTTCCCAATCTTTACCGCCGGCTTTATAATCGCTTGATGCATCACGGGTTTCACCAGAGTTGATATCAATGCCGGCATCCAATAATATCTGGATTATCTTTATTGTATTGGCTGGATCGTGGGTATCTCCGGTGCTCCATACTGCGCCGGTCAAAGCATTGCCACCCAGCTGGTCGTCTGCATAAAGGGAGACATCAGCCCCAGCTTTGATTAAGAGCGAAACTATATCAGCTTTTCCAGAATTAGCTGCAGCCATTACAGGGGGCTGGCCGTTGGACAATGTTGTGTTCGGATCAAAGCCTCCGTCAAGCATAGCCTTTACTTTGGCAGAATCACCTGCTTCTATAGCAGTGTACATATCTTTCAGCTCATCTGCAGACAGAGAGGTTGTAATACACATAAATATAGCAATTAAGCTTAAAGTGATTAAAATTATTCTTTTCATTTTATTTCCTTGCCAAATCATATAACTACACTATAGTTTCAGTCAATTAACACTTTTTCAGTTCTTCCAGACCACTTTCGCACAGCTTTACTATGGAGAGGGCAGCATTCTTTATTGCCTCTGGATTGTCGCCGTCAGATGGATTATTAAGCATCAGCTCCAGCTTGTTTTCATCCCCTTGGGCAAACTTCACATTCAGGGAAAGGGTCTTCTGTATCTCGTCATACTGGGATGCCAGGTTTGCCAATGCCTCTTGGTTCTTATCTTCAATGGCCTTGATCAAGGCGCTGAAATAGTTCTTTACCAGTGTGTACTGGATAAACTCAATCTCCAGTTTGGAGAGGGCAGTCACCTCTATCTTCTGCACATCATCAATCTTCTTCTCGGCCAGATCAGTGATGTTCCCGGCATGATAGAACACATGGTCCACAGATACCGATTCCAGGTAGAACCCGTTCTTCTCAAGCCAGTTCTTGAAACCCACCAGCACCTCGCTGATATATTCTTCGCCTTGGGGTGTGAACTGTACTTCTTTCCCATTTACAAATATTTCCATATATCCCCAAAATACTGCATGAATTCTTGTCTGTCAACATTTGTTTATTTAACAAATATAACAGGTTTTAATATTATTAAAACGCATATAAAGGGAAAATAGGTGAACAAAAACCGGCTTGAAGCAATCACAGATGGAATTATTGCTATTGCTGCCACTATCGGTGTGCTGCAGTTCAAAATGCCTTCGGAACCGGACCTGAGCGGACTTGCAGGCCTTAATAAACTGTTCATTTCTTATATTATCAGTTATATGATAATCATCACATGCTGGTATTCCCACCATATGCTGCTCATTCCGGTAAAAGTCATCTCACCCAAGGTGCATATACTGAATTCCCTGTGGATTCTTCCTGTGACCCTGTTTCCTTTCCTGACTTCGTTCATTGGTAACAACCCCAACGCTGTCATACCATCGTTTTCCTATATGTGCAACCTGCTTTTCAGCATAATCATGTATTCACTGCTCAGAAGACAGCTTGAGATAGATAATCCGGAGATTAGGAAAGAGAAAAATAAGGTATTATCACAAGTTCTATCCGCCCATAACCCTATGGGTGTCGGGCACAACCACAATAATAGTCCAGGCTTGTATCTTCAGTAAGAAGAAATAAGAAATATCCTGTTTGATCACTCAGCTTTCGGCATCAGGAGTGCTGCAATGATGTAGGCAAGGATTCCTGTCCCGGCGCAGAGAACCAAAGCAACCCAGATAATTCTGACTACAGTAGGATCCATACCAAAATATTCTGCGATTCCTCCGCATACGCCCCAGATCTTCTTGTCCTTTGATTTCATAAGTTTTTTGTCACCCATAGTTTTCTCCTTTTTAATCAATAGTTGAACAGCTTGCAGTTATATTCGCCAAGCAGATCATTGACTGAGATTATATCATATATCTTGTTGATGAAACAGAACCTTATTATCAGGTCGTAGTTGTTATTCTTTGGGAGGGAATAGGCTGCACTGTCCAGGAGCTCATTGATTTCCTTCTCGCTCAATTCCAGGGAGAGACCCAGGAGTATCACGGTCTCCTTGCTGGGATGATAGTTCTTGTTGCTCCTGATCTTGGAGAAGAGCCGGCGGTCGATGTGCACCTTGTTGTAAACATCGTTGTCATTCAGGTTCCGCTCCTCAATCATCCTGAACAGAACAGTCTGGAAATTGTTTAAGTCCTCATTTTCTTTTATAAAGTCATCCACGGACCGCTTCGAGCAGATATTTGCAGAATAGGAGCATGGAGCATAAGCTGTTTCTTTGCATATATCTATTTTTTTGATGTCTGGAATCGGTTCACATAAATTAAGTTCTTCTTTCAGATACTTATCAATGTATTTCTTTAATTTTTCTTTTATTTCAGCCATGAATCCATTATATCATTTGTCGCTTTGAAAGTGACCAATTTTATCAACAAAAATACTAAAATTTACTCAAAAGGAAGGTAAAAATATGAAAAAAAGTATTGAAAAACAGATGGATGTAGTTTTTATTCTGGACAGAAGTGGCAGTATGGGTGGATCGGAAGCTGATACCATAGGAGGTTTCAACAGCTATCTCAAAAAGAATAAGTCAAAGAATTATCTGATGACCACAGTTCTTTTTGATGACCGGTATGAGATGCTCTATGAGAGGAAGAAAATCAGCGAAGTGCCTGAGCTTGATGATACGACCTATTTTGTCAGAGGATGCACTGCACTTCTGGACGCCGTAGGCAAGACAATCAAGCTGATGGAGAAGAAGGCGAAGGGGAAGGTCCTGTTTGCAATTACAACCGATGGTTATGAGAATGCCTCCCGGGAATTCAAAAAAGAACAGATCAAGGAAATGATCACTGGCCATAAGGACTGGGAATTCATGTATATTGGTGCCGACATCGATTCCTACAGCGAGGCAAGTTCAATCGGTATAAGTGCATCTCATACTGCAAACTACAGAAAGACTAAAAAAGGGATAAATTTGGTCTATGATGCGGTGGGCGTTGCCTGTGAATGCTGCCTGAAGGAGGAGCCTGTCGGTAACGATTGGAAGGAAAAGCTGGATAACTATATCAAAGAGAATAAATAATGATTCTTGTGGCTGAAAGCATTTTGACTAAGTCAACGCCGAGAAAAAAGAGAGTTGACAGTACCCTGATTCTATAGAATAAAATAATAAATAAGGAGAATTATATGAGTACAAGTTCAAAAGTTTGTATTGCTCTTTCAGGAGTGTTGTTCATTATAGCCGGCGTTTTATGTCTTTCCAGTGCAGAGGCTACTCTGCTTTCACTGGCCTGGATCCTGGGATTCTTCACTATGCTTTCCGGTATCCTGTCGCTTTACTTCTATATTAAGGTTTTAAGAGATGTGCCTGGCAGCGGTTACGTGCTTTTCACATCTGTTGCTGATATCATCATCGGAATTCTTTTCCTTGCGAACCAGGTGCTTGTTGCATCCGCTATTCCATTTGTGTTTGCCGCAATGATCCTGATGGCTGGTATTCAGGCTATC
>Ga0265298_10000289_pt1 | contig 78270 bp, 59 predicted proteins | sample AusTroGonzalo_MG_3_FD_193486 | JGI IMG/M metagenome (GOLD analysis project Ga0265298, IMG submission 193486) | Bovine rumen microbial communities from tropical cattle in Woodstock, Queensland, Australia - Gonzalo_01 | ecosystem: Host-associated > Mammals > Digestive system > Stomach > Rumen ... | reverse complement strand
AAGGAAAATCTTCTTGTTGTCGTCGGTGATGACCACCGGTATGCTGATGTTGCTCTGTATGATTTCGAGGTAAATAGAGGTGTTCTCGTTGGGGTCGGCGTCGAGGAAGCTCTCGTATGCTTTCGCCAGCAATTGCACACGTTTCTCCTCCTGTTCGCTCATCTCCGAGAAGAACGTCTTGGTGTAGTTCATCAGGTCGGCATGGCTCTGCACCGCCTCTGCCCACATCTCGATCTGCTTCGTCTCCTGCGCCGCGAAACGCTTCACCAAGTAGTTGGTGTAATAAACCGATATCGTGATGATGATGACCGCCAAGACCATCAAGGCGAGCTTCCACCATCGTTTTTGTATGTAAATGTTAGTTTTCATTCCACAAAAATACAAAATTTTTAAATAAATTAAGGTGTATTGCGAAAAATGTTGTAATTTTACACGTTTTTTTTAACGGGAAAATTTTAAAAATATTATGGAATATAATTTTGAAGAAATCGAAAAGAAATGGCAGGAATACTGGCGTGAGAACAAGATTTACCAGGTAGAGATCGACCACAACAAGCCGAAGTTTTATGTGCTCGACATGTTTCCGTATCCTTCGGGAGCGGGTCTGCATGTGGGGCATCCTCTCGGATATATAGCATCTGACATCTTTGCGCGTTACAAACGTCTGAAGGGCTTCAACGTGCTTCACCCTATGGGTTACGACGCCTATGGCCTTCCGGCAGAGCAATATGCTATCCAGACAGGCACTCATCCGGCTGTCACCACGGAGAAAAACATCAACCGTTACCGTGAACAGCTTGATAAGATAGGCTTCTGCTACGACTGGAACCGTGAGGTGCGCACCAGCGACCCTAAATATTACAAATGGACGCAGTGGACCTTCATCCAGCTGTTCAACTCATACTATTGCAACAAATGCCAGAAAGCCCGCCCGATTTCCGAACTCGTTGAATATCTTGGCAAAAACGGCACCGAAGGCCTCGACGTGGCTTGCACAAAGCCTTTGAGCCTCACCGCCAGCGAATGGAACGCCATGAGCGAGCGCGAACAGCAGGAAACACTGATGAACTACCGCCTCGCTTATCTCGCCGACACTATGGTCAACTGGTGCCCTGAGCTTGGCACGGTGCTCGCCAACGACGAGGTACAGGACGGCCTCTCAGTGCGCGGCGGCTACCCAGTGATCCGTAAGTCGATGAAACAGTGGCTGCTGCGTATCACCGCCTACGCCGAACGTCTCCTCCAAGGCCTCGAGCCCCTCGACTGGACCGAGTCGATAAAAGACGTGCAGCGTAACTGGATAGGCAAGTCAATGGGTGCCTCGATATTCTTCAAAGTAGCCGATAAAGACATTGATTTTGAGGTGTTTACGACACGTGCCGACACCTTGTTCGGAGTAACGTTTATGGTGCTCGCACCTGAGCACGAGATGATCGACCAGCTCACCACCGACGAGCAGCGTGACGCTGTCAACGAATACGTCACCTGGGCAAAGAACCGCTCCGAGCGCGAGCGCATGTCGGAAGTGAAGAAAGTGAGCGGCGTGTTCACGGGCTCCTACGCAGTGAACCCGTTCAACGGCACACGCATCCCGATATGGATCTCTGACTACGTCCTCATGGGCTACGGCACCGGCGCCATCATGGCAGTGCCAGCCCACGACAGCCGCGACTTCGCCTTCGCACGTCACTTCAACCTGCCTATCATACAGGTGGTGGCAAAACCTGGCGAGGAACCATCCGACCCGGCCACCTGGACAGAGTCGTTCGATGCCAAAGAAGGCGTGCTGGTGAACTCCGAGTTCCTCAACGGTCTCACAGTGAAAAAAGCCATACTCCGCATGATCGAAGAACTCGAGAAACGCGGCATCGGCAAGGGTAAGACCAACTACCGTCTGCGTGACGCCATCTTCAGCCGTCAGCGCTACTGGGGCGAGCCATTCCCGATCTATTACAAGGATGGGATGCCTTATGCAATGGATATCAACAAGTTACCTCTCGAGCTGCCTTCAATCGACGCCTACAAGCCGACAGAAAACGGCGAGCCGCCGCTGGCACGCGCCAAGAATTGGGTCACCGAGGAAGGCTATCCTATCGAGACTAACACAATGCCAGGTTTTGCTGGCTCTAGCGGATATTACCTCCGTTACGAGGACCCGCACAACGACAAGGAATACTTCAGCCGCGAGGCTAACGACTACTGGCAGAACGTCGACCTCTACATCGGAGGCGCCGAACATGCCACAGGCCACCTCATCTATAGCCGTTTCTGGAACAAATTCCTCTTCGACCTCGGATTGTCATGCAAAGAAGAGCCTTTCCAGAAGATGGTCAACCAGGGCATGATACAAGGCCGCTCAAGCATCGCCTACCGCGTCAACCTGGAGAAGATTTGTGAGTATGCAGTATGGAAACGTATCAATAACAATAAGTTAGGTCTCACCTTCGTCCGCGATTACAAGGAAGGCCGTCGCCGTTTCGACTTCTTCTGTCCAGAGAAAGGCCTCATCATCGAGATCAACCGTATGGGCAACCTCGAGCGTGTGGCGGAAGCCTGGCGTCAGTATGCCGACGAGAAAGGCTACAGACTCCTCTTGGTGCCTATCGTCGACATCATCAACGACTTCGAGCAAGGCACCGACTACGTGCGTGAACGTATGAGAGACTTCTGCATGGGCAAAGACGTGCCGGCATTCGTGCCTGGCGAGGAATACAGCGGCGGACCGGTCTTCGTGTCGAAGAACCTGCCCGACATCGAACAGTTCAGCGACCCTATGCTGGTGGATATCAACATCGTACATAACGACATCCTCGACATCAATGCCTTCCGCAACTGGCGCGACGACCTCAACAACGCACATTTTATCTGCGAAAAAGATAAAGAAGGCAACAAGATATTCGTCTGCGACTGGATGATAGAGAAGATGTCGAAGTCGAAGTTCAACGTCCAGAACCCTGATGACCTCGTGGCGAAATACGGCGCCGACACACTGCGTCTCTACGAGATGTTCCTCGGACCTCTCGAGCAGTCGAAGCCATGGGATACCCAAGGAATTGAAGGAACTTCACGTTTCCTCAAGAAATTCTGGAAGCTGTATTCTGAAATAAGCGACGAGCCTGCCACAAAAGAAGAGCTCAAAGTTTTACACAAACTTATCAAGAAAGAGGAAGAAGACATCGAGCGCATCTCGTTCAACACCGTCGTCTCCGCCTTCATGATCTGCGTCAACGAGCTCACCGATATGAAGTGCAACAAACGTGAAATCCTCGAGCCATTGGCAATCATGATTTCGCCTTACACCCCGCATATCGCCGAAGAGCTGTGGCATCAGATGGGTCATAACGACAGCGTGGTGAATCAGAAATTCCCTGCTTTCGATGAGAAAAACGTGGTCGAAAACACATTCTTGTACCCAGTATCGTTCAACGGAAAGAAACGTTTCGACCTCGAACTGCCTCTCGATATCAAACAGGACGAAGTGCAAAACGCAGTGGTCAACGCCCCTGAAGCCAAGAAATGGCTGGAAGGCGTCACCATCCGCAAAGTCATCTTCATCCCGAAAAAGATTATTAACATCGTGGTTGGATAATTGTAAAGACGCACGGCCGTGCGTCTCAATATACATATGAAGAGATTATTATTCGTCATATTATTAATAATAGGTGTCACCGTCTCCGCACAGAACAACCTGGTGGAGCCGGAGTCCGACCCCGTCATCACCAACCGCATCGCCGAATGGCAGGATCTGAAATTCGGTTTCATGATGCATTGGGGCATGTATGCGCAGTGGGGCGTGGTCGAGTCATGGTCAATCTGCAACGAGGACTGGATCAACCGCAATGGTGCCAATTATATTCAGTATAAAGCTGATTATCAAGCACTTAACACTACGTTCAATCCGACAAAATTCGACCCCGACGCTTGGGCTAAGCTCGCAAAAGAGGCTGGAATGAAATATGTGGTATTCACCGCCAAACATCACGACGGCTTCTGCATGTACGACACCAAGGAAACGACCTATTCCACCGTCGATCCGTCGTGTCCTTTTTCAGAAAATGAGAAAGCCGACATCACTGGAGCAATAGTGGAAGCCTTTCGTAATCAAGGCTTTTGGACAGGTCTTTACTTCTCGAAAGCCGACTGGCATCATCCCGACTACTGGGCTGAGCAGTGGGCGACTCCTGACCGTAACGTGAATTACGACCCTCAGAAATACCCTGAGAGATGGCAGAGTTTCTGTGATTTCACATACAACCAGATCCGTGAGCTGACGCATAACTACGGCGATATCGACATCCTGTGGCTCGACGGCGGCTGGGTGCGTCCCGAATACAGCCTCAACGACGAATACCGCTCATGGCTCGGCTGCAAAGGCTACATTCAGGATATCGACATGCCAAAGATAGCAGCGATGGCACGCGAAAACAACCCCGACCTCATCATCGTCGACCGCACCGTGCACGGAAAATACGAGAACTACCAGACTCCCGAACAGCAGGTGCCCGACACCTTGCTCCCGTTCCCATGGGAGACTTGCATGTCGATGGGCGACTCATGGTCGTATGTCGAGACAGATAACTACAAGAGTACCAATAAGATAGTGCATCTTCTGGTCGACATCGTGGCAAAAGGCGGCAACTATCTGTTGAACGTGGGCCCATCACCAGAGGGCGAACTTCCACCAACAGCCGTCGAGCGTATGCATGAGATAGGCCAGTGGATGAAAATCAACGGCGAAGCGATATACGGAACACGTCCTTTCTATCCTTATTGCGACGGAAAAGTGCGTTTCACACAGAAAAATGGCAAGATTTACGCTATTTATTTGCTTGATGAAGGCGAAACGATGCCTAAGTCAGTGAAAATCAATGCTGAATTGAATAAAAACAAGGTCAAGATCCTCGGCAGCAAGGCCAAAGCCAAGCTCACCAAGACTGCCGACGGATACCTTATTAATATTAATGGCGATGTCGAACTCGAACACGCCGTCGTTTTTGAATTAAAATAATCGAAATATGAAAGAAGAACTCAAAAGAATGGATCTTCCTTACCTCATCGCCGACCCGGGTCTGGCAGAGTGGGGAAGAAAAGACATCGAAATCTCAGAGCACGAGATGCCGGGCTTGATGGCTCTCCGCAAGAAATACGGCGACAGCAAGCCTCTCAAAGGCGCACGCATCAGCGGCTCGCTCCACATGACAATCCAAACAGCCTGTTTGATTGAGACTTTGACAACTCTCGGTGCCGAGGTGCGCTGGGCTAGCTGTAACATCTTCTCCACACAAGACCATGCCGCGGCAGGTATCGTGGCAGGCGGAACCCCAGTGTTTGCTTGGAAAGGCGAGACCCTCGACGACTACTGGTGGTGCACCATGCGCGCCCTCACATTCCCCGATGGCAACGGCCCTGACCTCATCGTGGACGACGGCGGCGACGCTACACTGTTGATACACAAAGGCTATGAGTGCGAAAACGACCCTAAACTCCTCGAAGTGGAGCCTACCAACGCCGAAGAGCGCGCCTTGATGGGTGTCATCAAAGAGACTTATAAACAGGATCCTCAGCACTGGCATAAGGTGGTCGCCAACTGGAAAGGCGTGTCGGAAGAGACCACGACAGGTGTGCACCGCCTCTATCAGATGAAAGAAGCCGGCAAGCTCCTCGTCCCGGCCATAAACGTGAACGACAGCGTCACAAAGAGTAAGTTCGACAACATGTACGGCTGCCGTGAGTCGCTTGCCGACGGCATCAAACGTGCCACCGACGTGATGCTCGCCGGAAAAGTCATCGTGGTGTTAGGCTACGGCGACGTGGGTAAAGGCTGCGCACAGTCGATGCGCTCGTACGGCGCCCGCGTGCTCGTCACCGAGATCGACCCGATATGCGCACTGCAGGCCGCAATGGAAGGCTACGAAGTTACCACAATGGAAGAGGCAGTGAAAGAAGGCAACATCTTCGTCACCTGCACCGGCAACTGCGACGTCATCACTCTCGAGCATATGCTCCAGATGAAAGACCAGGCCATCGTATGCAACATCGGACACTTCGACAACGAGATCCAGGTCAACGCACTGGAAAACTATAAAGGCGTAAAGAAAATCAACATCAAACCGCAGGTCGACAAGTTTGTGAAACCTGATGGCAAGGCTATCTTCATCCTCGCTGAAGGCCGCTTGGTGAACCTCGGCTGCGCCACAGGCCACGCCAGCTTCGTGATGAGTAACTCATTCACCAACCAGACACTGGCTCAGATGGACCTCTGGGAGAAACGCGGCAAGTATCCGATCGACGTGTACTGCCTGCCGAAATACCTCGACGAGGAGGTGGCACGCCTGCATCTCGAGAAGATAGGTGTGAAACTGACCAAGCTGACGCAGAAACAGGCCGACTACATCGGCGTCCCGATCAACGGACCATTCAAGTCGGATATTTACAGATATTAAAACATGTAGAGACGTCACATTGTGGCGTCTCTACATGTTTTAATTGTAAATACGTAAGGCGGTACCATCAAACTCGGTCTGATACCAGTAGAGATGAGTACCGTCTCCGTTTAAATTGAAACCGTCAAGGATATTGTAACGCAGGTCGTTGCACTCGTCGACGATAAAAGGAAGGTCGACAATAAGACGGTTGTTTGGACATGACTCGTTGTTTATCAGAGGTTTGCGGTCGTAGGCCATAAACTCATCGTACGACTTCTTATATACGATGATGCCGTAGCTTGGAAGGGGCGATGTGAGGTACATCCAGCCGCCTACGACGTTAAGTTCTTGATATTCAAGGGTATTGGGATATATGACGAAATCTATGTCCACATTTATGTCGATCTGGTTGACGGGTTTTTTGTTGCATGAAATGACAAAAATTACCATCAAAATGGCACAAATGGCGTTTGAAATTCTGAAAATAGTCTTCATCGGGTGAAATATTTTCGGCAAAAATACTCAAAAATTCTTTCCAAAACGACTAAAATTTTAGTTTTTCGGGTGTTTTTGAGTAGTGGATAATATGTTTATTTTTAATGTGTTACGATGGTTTAACGTGAATTGTTGAAAAATATTTTTCTGAAAATGATAAAATTTGCTTGTGGGGTTAAAAAAATTGTTGTATTTTTGAACCCTAAAATTGTGCCCTGAAAAAAGGAAATTATTTGAGTATAACATAAAAATTCAAGGTATGTTAAAAAAATTACTATTAACACTCTGCATCGTGCTGACGTCGTGGTCGTTGGCACTTGCACAACAAGGTCGTCTTAAGGGTGTCATTACTGACAAAGACACGGGCGAGCCTATCGCATTTGCCAACGTCGTTTTGGAAAACGGTGGAACGCAGGTCGGTGGTGCTAGTACGGACTTTGACGGTAACTACGACATCAATCCTATCCCTCCGGGAACCTACGACCTGAGAGCAACTTTCGTCGGTTACAACACCTATATCTCAAAAGGCGTTGTCATTCCGGCTAACAAGATCCAATTCGTCGACATCCAAATGAGCATGCAGTCAGAAATGCTTGATCAGGTTGAGATCGTCGACTACAAGGTGCCTTTGATTTCAAAGGACCAGACTTCAGCTGGTGCTACCATCACCGCCGAGGAAATCGCTAAGATGCCTAACCGTTCGGCAGAAGCAGTCGCTGCTACCGTCGGTGGTGTGTTCCAAGGTAATGATGGTGACATGAACATGCGTGGTAACCGTGCAGACGGTACTGTGTACTACATCGACGGTGTCCGCGTCATCGGCCAGTCATCAGTTCCTCAATCAGCTATCGACCAGGTCGAGGTTATCCTTTCAGGTACCCCGGCTCAGTATGGTGACGTTACGGGTGGTATCATCAGTATGACCACCAAAGGCCCTTCGAGAACATTCGGAGCCGGTTTGGAAATCGAACAGTCAATTGACGGATACGGCCATACCAGAGCTGGTTTGAACATCCAGGGACCACTCATCAAGAGCAAGAAGACAGGAACAGCACTCCTCGGTTTCTTCTTATCTGGCGAGTTCACCCGTGACAAAGATGGCCAGATTTCAGCTATCGGTCACTACAAAGCTTCTGACGAATGGTTGGACTACATCAAACAGCATCCACTTCGTATCGGCGAATCAGGCGACGGTGTCTATCTGAACGGTGAATACACCAGAATGGGTTCGATGGAATATGTGAAAAACTCACAGAACACCACCAACTGGTCAACCGCTTGGACAGGTAACATCAACATCCGTACAACTGAGACCATCAACTTGACTTTCGGCGGTAGCTTCAACAAATCAAGAAACCGTAACTTCAGCCGTAACCAGGAATATTTCAACTATGACAAGAACTTTATCTATGATCAACAGACATGGCGTGTCTACGGTCGTTTCACCCAGAGATTCCCAACCGACCCTGACAGCCCGTCACTGATCAAGAACTTCTACTATAGCTTGCAGGTTGACTATACCCGTTACAACTATTCACAGTACGACCCAGACCATAAGAAAGATATCTGGAAATATGGTTACCTCGGTAAGTACACCATCTACAAGACCCCATCATACACCATGGATACAGCTATCACTGTGAACGGCCACACCTATAATAATGTATGGCACACAGCATCGTGGGATTATGATACTCTTGTAACATTCAATCCATCAGACGCTAACCCGCTCCTCGCCAACTACACCACAACAGTGTATGATTTGTACCAAGATGCGGAAGGCCACTATACAAACTTCGACGAGTTGCAGCTCAGCCAGGGCTTGCTCAACTCAAGCCAGGCTCCATTATTCTATGGTCTTTATGCAGCTCCTGGTAGAGTTCAGGCAAACTACGGATACAGTGAGAGAAACCAGTTGAACCTCAACCTCTCAACAGCTATGTCACTCGGCAACCACGAGCTCAAACTCGGTCTCCAGTACGAGCAGCGTAACAACAGATCATATAGCATCAACGGCTACAGCTTGTGGTACGTCATGAGAAACCTCGCCAACTTCCATATCGACCAGTTGGATATCTACAATCCTGAAATCGTGTCATACGACGGATTCGTCGATACAATCAAATTCTACAGATTGTACAATGGCGCCGACCAGTATCAGTTCGACAAGAACCTCCGTTCAGCTCTCGGACTTAGCGTCACAGGCGTCGACTGGATCAACACCGACTCATACGACTTCAACAACAACACCATCCAGTATTACGACAAGGACGGTGTGATGCATACAGCCACATTGGCCGACGGCTTCGACATCAGCATGTTCACTCCTGACGAGTTGACACAAGGCGGTACCGAATACGTGTCATACAACGGCTATGACTACAAAGGTAACAAACTCAAGAAACAGCCGAGCTTCGAAGACTTCTTCACAGAAGTTGACGAGAATGGTAACTACACACGTCCTGTGGGTTCGTTCAGACCTATCTACATGGCAGGTTACATCCAGGATAAGTTCGCTTTCAAAGACCTTATCTTCAACCTCGGTGTCCGTGTCGACCGTTTCGATGCTAACCAGAAAGTGTTGAAAGACCCATACATCCTCTACGATTACTATACAGTAGGCGACAAGATCAGCGGCGGCAAGATCGCTCTTCCTAACGGAACAACAGCTGACGTCCCAGGTAACATCGGTGATGATTATGCAGTCTATGTCGACAATATCAAGAATGTGACACAAATCATGGGTTATCGTCATGAAAACACTTGGTACGATGCCAACGGTGCTGAGATATCTGACCCTACAACATTGAACGCCGGTAGCGGTGTCACAGCATGGGTTAAAGATAAAGACCAGCAACACGTCGACGTCAATTCATTCAAGGACTACACACCACAATGGAGCGTGATGCCTCGTATCTCATTCTCATTCCCGATTTCGGATGAGGCATTGTTCTTCGCCCACTATGACGTGTTGACACAGCGTCCTTCGAATATCCAGACGAACATCTATGACTACTACTATTTCGAACAGAATAGTGCCACACTCAACAACCCGGCTTTGAAGCCTGAACAGACCATTGACTATGAGCTCGGTTTCACCCAGAAACTCACCAACTCATCATCAATGACAATCACAGCCTACTACAAGGAGATCCGTAACATGATCCAGATGTACCGTTACACAGGTGCTTATCCTAAGGATTACACATCATACAGCAACTTGGACTTCGGTACTGTTAAAGGTCTTACAGCGACATACGACTTGCGTAGAACCAAGAACGTCCGTCTGCGTGCATCTTACACATTGCAGTACACCGACGCTACTGGTGCTTCAACATCAACCATGGAAGCTTTGATCGCAGCTGGTGTTCCTAACTTGCGTTCAACCTTCGCAATGCCTTGGGACCGTCGTCACCAGTTCAACGTTTCATTGGATTATCGTTTTGCTGACGGTAAGGACTACAATGGCCCTGTCACAAAACGCGAAGGCAAGAAGCCTATCCAGTGGCTCGCCAACACAGGTGCATCTCTCACAATGCAGGGCGGTTCTGGTACTCCTTACACAGCATCAAGCAACATCAACTCGCCAATTTCTGCAGGTACCCACCTCTTGAAAGGATCGTACTACGGATCACGCCTCCCATGGGCATTCCGTTTCGACCTCCGTGTTGACAAGGATATCTACTTCAATCTTGGTCAGAACAAAGACGGTGATAAACGTCAGGCTTACTTGAACGTTTATGTCCAAGTGCTTAACCTGTTCAACGCAAAGAGTATCGTTGGCGTGTACTCATCAACCGGTAACCCTGATGACGATGGCTACCTCTCAGCACCTGAATGGCAGCGTGAAATCGCCAGCCAGACAAACGCTGACTCATACGCAGAGTTATACAGATTGTATGTCAACAACTTGTATAACTACGCTGCACCACGTCAGTTCAGAGTTGGTATGATATTTAACTTCTAAACAGAAAATAAAATACTGCTAATATGAAGAATATAATTCGTTTATTAACTGTTGCATTTCTTATTGCAAGTGTAACTGAAGTAAGAGCCGAGAAGAACCCTACATCAGGGAATAATCAGTATCGGAATCTGAAACAAACCACTGCTGGATGTACACCTTCGTCAACGTTCTCCTGGTTGAACATCAACAACGCCAGAGTTCGTATCAACGCAGGTGGTGATATGTGGTGGGATCTTCCGGGCGGCTCAGGCTCAAAGTATTACATCCCTGCCAACGGTTCAGCAACATCATTGTATGCTGGTTCACTGTGGATTGCAGGTATGGACATCAACAACCAGTTAAAGTGCGCCGCTGTCCGTTTCCGTCAAGGAAAGGATGGTAATGGTGGTAACGACTTCTGGACAGGTCCTCTTACAGTCGACGGTTCAGCATCAATCGACGCTGCCACATGTATGGAATACGACAAGATGTACCTCATCACACGTGATGAAGTTGATGACTTCCTCTCACATCTCGATGAGCACGGTATCCCGGAACCAGGATATGAGATTCCTCAGAACATCGTTAACTGGCCAGCTCATGGCGACCCGGCAAGAGGAATGAGCTACTATCTCGCTCCTTTCTTCGATCGCGATGAAGACGGTAACTACGACCCATCACAGGGCGACTATCCTTACTATGACATCACCAACGAACTCTGCCATACCAAAACCCCTACAATGGAGGAACAGTATGCAGGTACAGTCCACGGCTCAATCCTTTCTGACCAAGTCATCAAAGGTGACCAGACAATCTGGTGGGTGTTCAACGATAAAGGTAACGCACACACTGAATCAGGTGGCTCGGCTATCGGTATGGAAATCAGAGCTCAAGCATTTGCTTTCGCTACAAATGATGAGATTAACAACATGACATTCTATAGCTACGAGATCATCAACCGTTCAACCTATACCTTGACAAACACTTACTTCTCACCTTGGACCGACGTCGACCTTGGCTATGCCTATGACGACTATGTAGGTTGCGACGTGTCACGTGGTCTCGGTTACGGTTACAACGGTGCTCCAATCGACGGTAGCGGTCAGACCGAAGCTTACGGTGCTAACCCTCCAGCGGTCGGTGTCGACTTCTTCCAAGGTCCTTACCTCGACCCAGATGGTCTTGACAACCCTAAATACGCTTCTGTCGACACTGTCGGCTATACAATTCACGGCAATGATACAATTTGGAACATCATCAACGGCCCACAGCTCTGCGACGAGAGTATCAACGGTGTGAACTTCGGTAACGGAATCATCGATGACGAACGTTTCGGTATGCGCCGTTTCGTGTATCACGACAACACTGGTTCTTCAGTGAACGGTGACCCTAAAGAGGCCGCTGAATACTACCTCCTCCTTAGAGGTATCTGGAAAAACGGTGCTAAGATGCAGTACGGTGGTACAGCTGTTCCTGGCAACTCAGGTACAGTGGGTCCAGCCTGCGACTTCATGTTCCCATACGACTCTGACCCATGTAACTGGGGTACAGGTGGTTTGACTCCTGGTGGCGGTTTCAACCAGAACGGCTTCTACTGGAGCGAGGAAACAGGTGACAACGGCAAACCAAACCCTGTAAACGACCGTCGTTTCATGCAGTCAGCTGGTCCTTTCACCTTGAAAGCCGGTGCTGTTAACTACATCACATTCGGTGTGCCGTGGGCACGTGCAACAACAGGCCAGGCATGGGCTTCAGTCGAACTTCTCCGTAAGGTCGACGACAAGTGCCAGGCTATGTTCGACAACTGCTTCAAAGTGCTTGACGGTCCTAACGCCCCTGACTTGACAATCCGCGAGCTCGACAAGAAGCTCATCATCTATCTGTCAAATTCAGAATCTTCAAACAATGCCAACGAGGACTATGAAGAGATCGATCCTAACATCCCTGAGTTCGACCCAGACGGCAACCTGTACGACAGATACTTCCACTTCGAGGGTTACAAAGTGTATCAGCTCGCAAATAAGTCTGTCAGCGTTGCTGAAATCAACGATCCTGACAAAGCTCGTCTGATCTTCCAGTGCGACGTTAAGAACAATATCAGCAGAGTCATCAACTTTATCTATGATGAAGGCATCGGTTATAGTATCCCAACACTTATGGTTGAAGGTGCTGACAACGGTATCACACGTTCATTCGTCGTGACACAGGATGCATTCACAAAGAACAACGACCCAAGTCTTGTCAACCACAAGACATACTACTTCCTTGCTGTTGCATACGCTTACAACAACTATATGACCTACGATCCTGAAACAACACAAGGTCAAGGCCAGAAAGAGCCTTATCTCGAAGGTCGTAAGAACATCAAAATGTACTCAGCAATCCCTCACAAGATTGTGAACGGTACAGTTGTCAACTCATCATACGGTGACAAACCTGTCATCACAAGATGGACTGGTATCGGTAACGGTGGCAACCAGCTTGAGCTTGCCGACGCTGACGTTGAAGAATTGTTGTCACGTGCACCAGCTAGCGAGACTAACATCTTCGGTATGCCTGACTACCCGATCCTGTATCACCCAACATACAAGAGAGGTTACGGTCCTATCAACGTTAAGATCGTTGACCCATTGAATGTCGCAGCAACAGACTATGCAATTTGGTTCAATGACTTCCATGTGAAAGAGATTACTAATCTTACTGGTGATCCGAGTGTTATCGGTGACAAAGCTAATAAGACAGTGTTCAGATGGACTTTGAAAGACCTTGAAACAGGTGACGAGTATCATTCGGACACTACAACCGAACTCTCAAGAGAAAAGATATTCTTGGAAAGAGGTATTTCGGTCAATATCATCCAGCCATGGAATGTCGGTCCGACACTTATAGGTAAGAAAGGTACAGCTGAAACTGATCCTAAGATCTACTCTTGTCTGTCACCAAAGAACGGTGTTTTGACATCATCGGTGACATACGCCGACAGTTCTAACCGTTGGCTCTCAGGTATCAAGGATTATGATGGTATTCCTGCCGATCCGTTGAACTGGATCCGTTCTGGTACTTATGCTGACCAAGTTGACCCCCAAAACAACGACTTCGCTGTGTCAAGTAAGACCAACGGTACTACAAGAGCTTTTGACCCGAACGAGGATTACGAAAGCTTTGCAGAAGGAACAATAGCACCGTATATCATGTGTAATATTTCTGGTGCAAAACAAGCTATACCAGGTCCTGTTTACCATAACAACTGTAAGAAAGACTCAGTGTTCTTCAATATGGGTTCATTCGACCTTGTTTTGACAGCAGATACCAATTTGTGGACACGTTGCCCTGTTGTTGAAATGTGCTACGACAAGAAGCTTTCAGAGAATAATGCTGAACCGTTTGCAATGCGTAGACACCCATCAATCAGCAGAAGCGGTAAATATGCTGCAGCTACATACCAGGAGGCTAAACTGATGGAAGCAAGTGATGATCCAACATCACCAGCATACATCAGCCCATACGGTATGGGTTGGTTCCCAGGCTATGCAATCGACATCGAGACAGGTTCACGTATGAACATGGCATTCTGTGAAGACTCGTTCTATCCAGACCTCAACGGACGTGATATGAAGTTCAATCCACCAGCGGTGAAAGAATCAACAGCAAGCGGTTCGGCCGAATGGCAGTTGTTAGATCCTGCTATCTATGATCAGATTAGCAGAACCGCAATCTTCGGTGCAAAACACTTCATCTACATCTTCCCAATGGCAGATTGGGGCCAGGCTGATGACATGGTTCTGAAGTGCCCGGCATACGATGCAGGTAAATATCTGTTCGATGAACTTGAATTCATGGAAAGCGTCTCAACAGGTTATCTCATCCCGATTTGGAAGCAGCCTACATGGTGCGGTATGCCAATGGCTGTTGAAGGTCAGGAGTGGTTACCAAAGAACAACCCTGTCAAGATCTCAGTGCGTTTGTCTAAACCATACGAAATCGGTTACGCACACAGTTCACTCGACATCAACCCAGTCGACAACCCAACCGAATACAACGCTTTGGTTGACTATGTCGATCATGAGGGTATGCTCCCATACTACACATTCACGACAAAGGGTTACGGTCCTGAGCTCAACAACGCCGACAAGGCTAAAGCTGACCTCGACCTGATTAAGGTGGTTCCTAACCCATACTACGCATACTCAAGCTACGAGGAAAACGCTCTTACACACAAGGTGAAGATCGCCAACGTGCCTGACCAGTGCGTCGTGACAATCTACTCAGTGAATGGTACCAAGATTCGTCAGTTCAAGAAAGACTCACCAATCACTTCAATCGATTGGGATCTTACGAACCATGCAGGTACACCTATCGCGAGCGGTCTTTACATCATCCATGTGAAAGACAACGTGAACGGTGGCGAACAAACGGTTAAGTTCTATTGCGCAATGCGTCAGGTTGACTTAAATACATTCTAATTATTTTGCGAACAAATTAAAAGTACACGATCATGAAAAAGTTATTTAGAACTATCGTAATAGCAAGCTTGACAATCATTATAGGATTAACGAGCACAGAATTATTCGCAGGTAATAAGGATAGAGCTGGTCAAGCTGGTGCAAGTGAGTTGCTCGTCAACCCATGGGCAGTCTCATCTGGATGGGGCAATGCCGGTATGGCATCCGTCAAAGGTGTCGACGCTATGTGGAGCAACGTGGCAGGTATCTCATTCACAAACACTTTAGACCTCAACTTCTCATACACAAACTGGCTAGCAGGTTCAGGCACCAATGTCGTGTCATTCGGTATGCTGTTCCGTATGTCAGAGTCAGTGGTGGGAGGTCTTTCAGTGATGTCAATGAACTTCGGTGAGATCGAGAGAACCGATACAGAACATCCTGATGGCGGTATAGGTTACTTCAAGCCAAGCTTGATGAACATCAACATCGCCATCGCAAAATCGTTCTCTAACAGTATCCACGGAGGTTTCGTGTTGAAGATCATCAACGAGTCGATTTCTGATATGACAGGAACAGGTGTCGCAATGGACGCTGGTATCCAGTATGTGACAGGTCTTACCGATAACATCCACTTCGGTATCGCCCTCAAGAACATCGGACCTACCATGAAGTTCAAAGGCGACGGTCTTTCAATCAAGACCTTGTTCACCGGAATGGAATCAAGCATCACAGTGGTGCAGCGTGCCGACCAGTTTGAGTTGCCGACACAGTTGTGCATCGCTGCTGCTTATGACTTCAATTTCGCCGATGCAAGCCGCCTGACAGTTGCTTTCAACTTCAACTCGAACGCATTCTCAAAAGACCAGTTCATCATGGGTCTTGAGGGCTCATTCAGAGATATCCTCATGCTCCGTGGCGGTTACACATTTGAGAAAGGTATCTTTAAGAATATCGAAGACCCTGAATGCAGCAACGTGAACAGAGGATTGTCACTCGGTGCATCAGTCCAGGCTCCTCTCAACAAGAAGGGTTTGAAGGTCTGCCTCGACTATTCTTATCGCGATACTGCTCACTGGAAAGGCACACATTCTGTCGGTGCAAGAATTTTATTCTAAAAAATTTCTTGTATATTAAAAAAAAGTTGTATCTTTGCATACAATTTTACGGAAAAAAAGAGCCCTTATTAACGTAAGGGTCTCTTTTTTTACAATTTAAAAATTAAAAGATATGGCAGAAGTAGAATATTTCACACAAGCTGGTCTTCAGAAACTGAAGGATGAATTAGAGAATCTGTGCGTCAACGAGCGTCCGAAAATAGCTGCGGCCATTGCGGAAGCACGTGATAAGGGCGATTTGTCGGAGAACGCTGAATACGATGCTGCAAAAGAAGCACAACAGCTTCTTGAGATGAAGATCGTGAAGCTTCAACTCACCATCGCTAACGCACGCGTCATCGACGAATCGAAGATGGACACATCGAAAGTGCTTATCCTTTCGACAGTGAAAATCAAGAACGTGAAGACAAAACAGATGATGACATATACCATCGTCCCTGAAAAGGAAGCAAACCTCAAGGCAGGCAAGATATCCATCACATCACCTATCGCGAAAGGCCTTCTCGGCAAGTCGGTGGGCGAACAATGCGAGATACAGGTGCCTGCAGGTAAACTTATGTTTGAAATAGTTGAAATAACAAGAGAATAATTATGGCATCGATTTTTTCAAGAATAGTGGCCGGCGAGATTCCCTGCTATAAGATTGCGGAAAACGACAAGTTCTTCGCCTTCTTCGACATCAGCCCGCTGGTACCGGGTCACACCCTGGTGATTCCAAAGAAAGAAGAAGATTACATCTTCGACATCTCTGACGCTGACCTCGCCGAGATGATCGTATTTGCCAAGAAAATCGCTGTGGCGATAAAGAAAGCTATCCCTTGCCGTAAAGTCGGAGTGGCTGTGATAGGCCTCGAAGTGCCTCACGCACACATCCACCTCGTGCCGATGCAGAAAGAGGGCGACCTCGACTTCAAACATGAGAAGATGCACCCGACAGAGGAACAGTTTAAGGAATGGCAGAAGAAAATTGTTGAGAATCTTTGATTAGTGAAGAAAGAACCGGCAAATATCTGAACATCGTTCTGACTTTATGGGCGATGATGGCAATGATGCGCGTTTATGAGACGTGCGCTTTGCTGGTAACTTTCGGTAACGTAGAAGGACTTGTTCTGTCGGAACTGGCAGGATTGACAATGGACATCATCGTGGGCAACGCGGTGATGTCCATTTTGTATCCGCTGTGGAGCTGGATAGCCCGACATCACGAAAAAGCAGCTACGACAGGGTATCTCACAGTTTTGACCATACTGATGGTGATACATGTGGCGGTGCTGCAGTATTTCTTCAACCAGCACAAGCTGCTCGACGCACTGCTCTTCGGATACTCATTCGAGGAGATGTTTTTCACCGTAACAACTGCCAACGTCTCGATTTGGGGCACGGTAATAACGATAATGATAGCGATAACACTGTTTTTTACAGCCTATCATTTTATCAAAAAAATCAAGAAAACAAAGGCTTTGCGGATAGTTATGGTGTCGATGCTGCCACTAGCCATTGCGCTTTGCTTAGTCCCAACAACAATTTACAACGAGTACACATGGAACAAGTCGTTTTATCTTTATAAGGAAATTTTTAAATATAAGACGACTGAAAAGATATTCTGCCATGAGATAACAAATGAGGATGTCGCTGATTTTCAAGCGCTATATTCTGGAAGAAAATTTTTGTCTGAAGAATATCCGCTTCTGCATGAGTTCGACACAAAAGACAGCTTGGGCTATTATTTCGACGATTTCGACGGCAAACCCAATGTGGTGATACTCCTCGTGGAAGGTCTTAACGACGATTTTGTGCATGATTATCATGGACTTAACCTTATGCCGAACCTCCGAAAGCTGATTGATGAGAGTCTGTATTGGGACCATTGTTTTACTCTTGGCGAACGTTCGTTTGCGGTGGTTCCGTCGCTCTTGGGCAGTCTGCCTTACGGCAAAATCGGCTTCACCTTGCTCGAGAGGTTGCCGCGACATCTCACCTTGACCTCGGTTTTTGAGACAAATGGCTATCAGACCGATTTCTTTTACGGTCAGGGAAGCTGGTTCCATAGGAAAAACGTTTTTTTCAAGGCAAATAACATCGATTTGATTTTCGATAACACGAAATATTCTGACGAATACGATAAGATTATCGTAGGGGAGAACAATTTCTTCTGGGGCTACGACGACCGATGCCTACTTGACCAGTCGCTGAAAGTGATTGACACTCTTGGTGATAGCCCGCGTCTGGACGTTTATTTCACGGGTTCGACACACTCGCCATTTGTCATTCCGGAGCCTGAAAATTACAATAAACGTCTGGCGGAACTGAGCAAAGCGGTAGAGAAATCGTCTGACCGCAAGTTTGTGAAATATTTCAATGACTATCTGCGCACTTTGCTGTTCTTCGACGACGCTTTGGGCGAATACCTTGAAAAATATTCGCAACGCGCTGATTTTCAGAATACAATATTTGTGATAACAGGAGACCATCCGATGATGGAGGTGCCGCCTGGAAACACTTTGAAACGTTACCACGTGCCGTTTATCGTCTATTCGCCGAAGCTGAAGACAGCCGCGAGGTTTGAAAACACCGTCAGCCATCTTGATTTCTACGAGACGATGATGGCGTTTATGGAGAAGTATGGCATTGAACTTCAGGAAGTTAGCGCGGCATTGGGCGGTAATATGTTCGACGAGAACAACAATATCGCGTTTATGGACGAGCCGCGCAACGTCAACGATTTTTATGCCGACGGTTATTATATCTCAGGAGAATATCTCTATAAAGTAGAAAATGATTTTAATTTAAAGAAAATCAATGATTTAGATAGATATAATGAGTTAAAGAGAAGGCTTGACGTTTTCAACAAAATCAGTCAATACACATCTTTGGAAAATTATATTATCCCGATTGAAGATTATTGCAAGACGTTGAATATGGGTTTGGTAAAGAGTTTGGAACATCTTGGCGATATGGTTGTCGGGCCGACGAGATTGGAGATTGTTGAACCTGTGGATATATCTGATTATCAATATATTACAGTTGATTTGTCGTTTGAGTGTAAGAAAGACGGCTATTTCATGATTGTTTATGAGATGGTTGACGAGACGGGGAAACGGCTTTTATTCAGAAATTATGAAGTTAAAGACAGGGAGTTGTATTGGCTGTATCAGTACGTTCCTGTTGAAAAAGGCTCAGGAAAGACCTATTTCAATGCATATTTGTATAATGTGGAGGAGGCTGAGGGCCATATCACTGGTTTTAATGGGGCGATTTTAGGAAATTATTAAGCGAAAAAATATGGAAAACACTTTCAAGATGGTTGCCAAGACGATGGCGGGGCTCGAAGGAGTGCTCGCCGAGGAGCTGACAGCCATGGGCGCTGAGAATGTCGAGGTTTTGTACCGTGCCGTCGGTTTTGAGGGCGACCAGGCGTTGATGTACAAGGCCAACTACTGTTGCCGCACGGCTCTGAGGATCTTGAAGCCTGTGACGAGTTTCGTGGCACGCAACGAGCTGGCATTGTATAACAACATCTTCAAGATAAAATGGCACGAGATCTTCAACATCAACGAGACTTTTGCCATCGACGCTGTGGTGAGCGGAAACTACTTCACGCACTCACAGTATGCCGCGTTGAAGGTGAAAGACGCCATCGCCGATGAGTTTCGCGAGCATTTCGGTGCACGTCCGTCGGTGGATGTCGAGGACCCTGACTTGAGAATCAACGTACATATTGAGAATGAGAAGGTTACGTTGTCGTTTGACAGTTCGGGCGAGTCGTTGCATAAACGCGGTTACCGTAAGGTGGTCGACAAGGCCCCGATGAGCGAGGTTTTGGCGGCAGGCTTGATAAAACTAACAGGCTGGCAGTGCGACAGCAACTTCGTGGACTGCATGTGCGGCTCGGGCACTATCCCGATTGAGGCGGCCATGCTCGCTCTGGGCATTCCGGCAGGGTTTTTCAGAAAGAAATGGGGCTTCATGACATGGCACGACTTCGACCAAGAGTTGTGGCAACGTGTGATGAGGGAGGCAGGCGCAGAGATGGAAGAGTTTAACTATGAGATACTTGCGTCGGACCATTCGGCGAAAGCCGTGGAGATTGCAAGGGCAAACATTGAAAACGCGCATCTGCAGTACGATATCAAATTAAGCAAACAGGATATGTTTAAGATGGTGCCTCCTGAGGGCGGTGGCATCATGGTTATCAACCCTCCGTATGGCGAGAGATTGGAGGAGAAAGACCTTATTAATCTCTATAAGGGCATCGGCGATGCGTTGAAGAAGAACTTCAAGGGCTTCGAGGCATGGATCATCAGTTCGAACAAGGATGTGATGAAGCTCATCGGGCTGAAACCGTCGAAAAAGATTGATGTTTACAACGGACCGCTGGAATGCAAGTTTGAGAAGTTTGAGATATTTGAGGGAAGTTATAAAGATAAAAAGATTAAAGAATCATATAGTTAATAAGCCATTAGCCGTTAGCCATTAGCTATTAGTTGTTAGTCATGTTTTCTAATGGCTAATAGCTAATACCTAATGGCTAAAATATTTCATTTTTTTCTTGCATTTATTAAAACACCTTTTTAATTTTGCAATCCTAAACAGCAAAATTGAAAAGCATGTACAAAATAACCAAACATCCTATTCTTGACATCGCCGAGGGCGAGAAGGTAGAGTTTTTATTTGACGGCAAAAAAGTGGTAGGCCATAAGGGCTACACCATCGCTGCCGCATTGCATCAGGCTGGTTTCCCGGTTCACAGCCACAGTCTTGACGGACGCAACAGAAGTTTGAATTGCGGCATCGGAAAGTGCGGTGCCTGCGAGATGCTCGTCGACGGGAAGATACGCCGTATCTGCATCACTCTTGTCGACGGAGTTAAAGAGGTGAAGCCTATCAACAACGAGGCTAACGTGCTTCCAGAGGCTAAGGAGCTGCAACAGCGTGAGGTTAAGGTCTACAAGACACAGGTCGCCATCATCGGTGCCGGTCCGGCGGGCCTCGCATGCCGCGAGCAGCTTAACAAGTTGGGCATCAGCAACGTGGTGATCGACAACAACGCACGCATAGGAGGACAGTTCAACATGCAGACACACCAGTTCTTCTTCTTCGAGAAGGAACAGAAATTCGGCGGAATGCGTGGATTCGATATCGCAAAGACCTTGGCTGGCGACAACCACGAAGGGATTTTGTTGAATTACACCGTTTGGGACTTGCTCGAAGGTAAACGCATCGCTATCAAGAACCTTGTGACGCAGGAGATGGCGTATGTCGACGCTGAACATCTGGTAGTGGCTACCGGCGCGGTGCCGTTTATGCCGACATTCGAGAACGACGACCTGCCAGGCGTTTATACAGCTGCTGTTTTCCAGAAGATGATGAACCAGGAGCACACGCTTCTTGGCAAGAAAGTGCTTACAGTGGGTGCAGGAAACATAGGATATCTCACATCATATCAAGGAATGCAGGCCGGAGCACATATCAAGGCCATCATTGAGGGTATGGACCACGAAGGCGGCTTCCCAGTGCAGGCTAACAGGGTGCGCCGACTCGGCATACCGATCATGACGTCACATATTCTGCTGAAGGCCATCCCGAATGCCGACAGAACAGGCATAGTGGGAGCTGTCATCGCGAAATGCGAGAACTTCAAGCCGATAAAAGGCACTGAGAAGGTGATTGACGACATCGACATCATCAATATCTGCACGGGTTTGATCCCTGACAACCAGCTTCTCGTGAAGGGCCGCGAGGTGTTTGGACTCAACGTCTACGGTGCTGGCGATGCCATCCGCATCGGTGAGGGCACAAGCGCTGTGTTACGTGGCAAACAAGCCGCATTTGAGGTGGCACAGAACATCGGCTTGAGATACAATTATGATGAATATCTCGAGGTTTCGAAGCAATATATCGAGTCGCAGCAGCATCCTGTGAGAGTGCTGGAAGAGCCAAACAAGCCAAGTGCTGACAGAATGGTCGCAAAACCGTTTGTGATGGCCGATTGTGTATATGGATTCGCTTGCAACCCATGCTCGTTCAGCTGTCCACAGGGCGCAATCATCAAGTCGAGCACCAACACAGTGCCGGTGATCGATTACGACAAGTGCATCGGATGTATGAACTGCGTAAACCACTGCCCTGGCTTGGCAATTTTCGGCTACGACCTGAAGAAGAACACCTTGTTCCTGCCTGTCGAATATGAAGTAAACGAGGGAGTGGAAGTCTTCTTGGTCGACGACAACGGCAAGAAAGTGGGCGAGGGCGTCGTGGAAAAGGTTCTTAAGAAGAACAACAAGACCAATGTGGCGCGTGTACATGCCACGAACATCGAAGGCGAGAAATTGGTGGAGGCTCGTGGCTTCATCGTGAAGGAGAATTATCCGAAACCTATTGATTTCAAGCCTTTGAAGGAAGTCGAATCGGAGACATACGTCTGCCACTGCGAAGATATCAAGCTTGACAAGGTTTTGAGTGTCATCGGCGAGCGTAAGGCTATCTCTGTTGACGAGTTGAAACACATCACCCGTATGGGTATGGGACCGTGCCGCGGAAAACGTTGTATCCCACGTGCTCGTCAGATCTTACGCAGCTATGGCATCGAGCTGGTGGGTGACGCCACGCCGCGTGCGCCGCTCTCGAACCAGGTGAGCCTCGACGACCTGTACAACCCGAAGACCAAGGAAACGTTTATTTTCCCGAAGATGAACGACGTGAAGAAAGAGAGAGTCGAGGTGTTTATCGCCGGTGGCGGTATCGCTGGCAGCTCGTTGTTCCGTTATTTCTCGGAGGCTGGCAAAAAACCAGTGATGATCAACTACAGCCGTGGTGCTTCGTGGCGTTGCATCGGTGGCGGTCGTCCGGCGTTCTCGAACCCTGATATCGCTGATATAGCAGTGCACAACCACGAGATCTTCAAGAACATGCAGAAGGAGCACAACATCAACTACCATCTGACGCATTACGTCAACCTGGTGCATGATGAAGCTACCTACAAGTCGCTCGACGCCTCACGCGCATGGAGCGACGCATATATGATTGACCGTAAGGATTTCAAGAAAGAGATTTCGCCTCTTTGGGATGACACCAAGACCACTTACAGCCACGCTTTGATCACTCGTGACTGCTGGCAGGCCACACCTGGTCGTGTGATCGACTACATCAGAGGCATTGGCGTGCAAAATGGCGGTCGCTACTTCGAGGACTGTGAGCTTTTGCACGTGCAGAAGGTCGGCGGACATTACGTCACCTTGGTGCGCACTCACGAAGGCGCTTACGTTGAATACACCTGCGACCACTTCGTCAACGCGATGGGATGGGGCGCTGAGAAGTTCAACGACATGCTCGGATTGGACACTGGATTATATCCTGTCAAGCACCAGGCGTTCATCACGCGCCGTCTGCCTATGATGGGACCAAACGGAGGTCCGTTGGATATGATCATCGACCGTCGTCACTACAAAGGCTTCAGCGCCGTTTACGGACAGCAGTGGGCGCACACAGGCCAGATTATCGGCTGTGCAAGCCCTGACACCGACGCTTACGAGGCACGCCAGAACATCAAATATAACAGCAAGGAGTTCTTGGAGATAGTGTCGGAGGTCTTCGCGGAGTGGATACCGAACCTCGGCGAGGTGAGCTTCTTGGCATGCTGGGCTGGCCGCTACACCGAGCCGCGTTACATCGTCGACCCGGAGGTCGGTCTGTTGACAGGCTTGCGCGGTCACGGATTCATGCTTGGCCAGTATCTGGCTAAGATTTACGTCGACAAATATCTCGGCAAGCCGGTTCCAGGTTACATGGAAGACCTGAAGATCACAGGCAAGGGCTTGAGTGAGAACGCATTTAAATAGGATTATGGTTTTCAAAGGATACACCAAACGTGATACCTCAATTATCAAAGGATTTGGCATCCTTTGCATAGTTCTTCACAACTATTTTCATTGGTTAATACCTGCGCCAGGTGAGAATGAATTTGAGTTCTCACCTGACCGGGTGACTAATTTCTTTGCTCTTCTTGGCAACAAACCGGGCGAATTCGTTAATATCCTGTTCAGCTATCTGGGACATTACGGAGTGCAGCTGTTTATCTTCATCAGCGGCTTCGGCTTGGCGGTGTCGATGATACGGCATCAGCGCTCGTGGGAGTCGTTTGTCGTCGTCAGGTTGAAAAAGCTGTATCCGCTGCTGCTTATAGGCGTGGTGTTTTTCATCTTCTCGAAGGTGCTGATCGAAGGCGCGATGATTAGCGATTACGACAAGCGCGAGATAGGCTACAAGCTGCTGCTGATACATACTTTACTGCCAAAATCGGGTCTCAGCGTCAACGGACCGTGGTGGTTCTTCGGCCTGATATTCCAGTGTTATCTGGTGTTTCCGTTTCTTTTCAAAATCATTGAAAAATGGCGCTGGAAGGCATTCGCCGTCATCTGTGTCGTGTCGTATTCGCTGATTTTCCTGTTTAGGGAGGTCTTGACGTTATACGGTGGCACCATTATCATGCAAAATGTGCCTGGACATCTGCCGGAGTTCTGTCTTGGAATATTGCTGGCTTTCAGTAATGATAAGAGAATCAATGCGTTATGGCTGCTTCTGGCAGTGACGGCATTCTGTCTCGGAAATTATTATGCGGCATTTTATCCGTTTACCTTCCTGTCGCTGACCTTGATAATGGTTTTCGCATATCAGGGCTTGAAGGCAGTGCCTGTCAGGAAGAAGGAACTCGCGGTGTTTCTTGAGTATTTTGGCGGTATCTCGATGGTCTTGTTTGCCACCCATGCCATCTTCAGGAGCCCAGTCCTGAAAGTCGCCAACACTTACACGGGTGCTTGGGGCCATTTGTGGTCGGGCGTGATGTTTCTGCTGATAGCTTGGGCCGTTGCTATAGCTGCTAAAGCGTTGTATGACAATGTGATAGCATTGCTCGATAGGATTCATGTCCGTGAAAACAAGACGACACATTATGCCGGAATAGTCGCAAAAACCTTTTTCTTGGCATTTTTTGTGTATGTCTTCGGCTATTTCATCGCCCAAAACCTTGACCGATTGGAAAACACCTCAGCTTTTGAAGACAATACGGTGTCGGGCGTGATTGCGAGCGATGCTGAGTATTATAATTTTGCAAAAACGGATTTCGAAGAGAGGATGATAGTGCTAAGCATCAACGGAAGCGTCGACATCACGAGTCTCGACACTTCGGCCGACTTGCCGTGGCTGGTGCTGGATATCCCGGGTGTTATCTGGGATCGGATAGAGATTCCTAAGAGTTTTAATAACGGCGAAACCCAGAAATTCGAGTTCTCATACCGTTATTTGACGCCTTTCAACAAGTCATTGAAAGGTAAAAACGTGAATATGTATTTCTGGAACAGAAAACACGGTTCGATGCGGTTTGAAAACGCCGAGATATCCTTGAATTATTAGGATTTATTGATGCTCAAGCATCCAACGGGCGTCGAGTTCGACCTGTTCTTGAAGCGTGATCCCATTCTGTTCGGCTTTTTTCTTCAGATCTTCGAGCCAGTTTTGGTCGGAATAGATGAAGTTTATCATATTCTGAAGGTCGTTGGGGGCTGCCGTCGCATTGTCGCTTGTCTTGACTAGGTCTTTGTTGCGTGAGACGGGCATTTTCTCGCCTCTCAGCTCTTCAAAATACCTCTCGGGTTCGAGATTGATGACGTAAATGGCGTCGTTATACAACGCTTCCTCCACGCTGACATGGTTGTTTTGGGCTTTTTCGACTATGCTTTGATACCATTCTGGATTCGATTTTATGCCGTTGATCACATTCGCGGCTACCGAGTCGATGGTTTGCTTGTCGTAGCAGAGATGAGTCAACGCCTTGGCAATGAAGAAGTTACCTAGTTTATAAAGCTGTACGGTGCAATAATTCAGCATGATGAAGTCGGCACGCATCAGCTCTTGGTCCAAATCGAGCTCGACAGTCGAGGTATGCTCGTTGTCGAAATAGATAGTGCTGTTGTAATACCAATAAGGATGTTTCGCAAAGATCTTATCCAACGGGATGTTGTACACGAAATTCCAGTAATATGAGTCACCGATGGTAATAAAATAAGGCTTTAGAGCCGTTGAATCATCGATTGCAGTGACATCGGCATAGAGGTTGGGCTCTGATTTTATTCGGAAAGTGAGGTTGAGAAGCTGTCCGAGGTCGTCGTCGGGCTCACGGGTCCGTGCCTGATATTTTTCGCCTATCGCGATATTCGTAATGTTCTTGTTTCCAAGGACTTCCATATAATTTATGATTGAATCGAAGACGTAGTCGGAGGCTATGTTCGACCAGTGTGTGCCTGTTTTTGTAAATAACTGATAGTCAACGTTGTTTTTTAATTTCTTAAAAATTTCAACATTGTCGATATAGTTTATTCCGAGTTCGTCGAAGCGTTTTTTGTAATAATCGTAAGCGTGGACGCCGTCGGGCTCAAAATATTCGGTGTTTTCCGGAAGGTGTTCGGGGAAAATGACGTCTTTGCCTGGAATCATGTTGACGAAGATATGCACATCGTGTTCTTTCAGCAATTCCTGCACTTTCCAGAGGCGGAGAGCTTCTTTCTCGAATGTCTCTTTCATCACCTCTGGGTCGTTGGTGTATTTGTACATGGCGCTTTCGTAGTGGTCCATCACGAACTCCGACTCATAGAGCCAGTTGTCGTCGCCGACGAGCACCCATGAGTTGCTGTTGGTGTGGTAGCAGCTCCAAACATATTGGTTATAAAGGCGAAGAGCCCATTCGCGGAAGCCCAGATGGTCTTTGGCATACTGCTCAAACTCGCGCTGGAACGTGTTGTCGACGTAGCTCTTGTAGGTCAGTTTCGGCATCTCCGACAACGTCATGGCGCCTTTCAACGGCTTCAGGCGGATAAATCCCGTCAAGGTCTGGACTGTCAACAATGCCATTAGAGCGATTGTCGCGACAAACATTATTTTATGGAAGTCTTTCTTCATGACATCATCACGTTAAAATCTGAAATATATGAATGGGCTGAAGCCTACCGAGTTGAGCGCGCCGAGGCAGAACAGCAGCATGAATATTGCTATCGGCCATACCACGAGGTGCTGTTTTATCGAGTAATCGGTGTAAAATGTGAAGTTTATAAGCTTTTTGCCGAAAGGGAGCAGTCCGACGAACGCAAATGCCAGGGCTACGATGAGCGTGGTGTAGAACTGCGGTCCTTGTGACCATGCAAACGACTGGAAATCAAAGGCGAAGAGACGCGTGATGAATGTCCAGGCATCGTTGAGGTCCTCGATGCGGAAGACAGCCCAGCCCACCATCGCGATGATAAAGGTGATGATGACGCTTGGCACCTTGCCTATCTTCTCATAGAATTTGCTCAGTCCCATGCGCTCGAGCACGAGCCACACACCGTGGTAGGCACCCCAGATGATGAAGTTCCAGTTGGCGCCGTGCCAGAATCCTGAGAGCAGGAACACCACCCAGAGGTTGAAATACATCCTCGACTTCGAGCAGCGGTTGCCGCCCAGCGGGATGTACAGGTAGTTGCGCATGAAGGCACCTAAAGTCATATGCCATCTCCTCCAGAACTCGGTGATGCTGGCGGAGTTATAGGGGTTGTCGAAGTTCTCGGGGAAGTGGAATCCCATGATTTTGCCAAGACCGATGGCCATGTCGGAATAACCCGAGAAGTCGAAATAGAGCTGCATGGTGTATGCGGCAATGGTGATCCATGCGGTGCCGCTGTTCATGAGGCTTAAGTCACCGCCCAAAAGCGTATCCACTTGAGCGCCAATGACATCGGCGATGAGAATCTTCTTTGAGAGACCGATAATAAAACGGTAGAAACCCTGCAGGCACTCCGACCAACGGTAATCTCTCTGTCGTATCTCGCCCTCGATGTCGCAGTAACGCACGATAGGTCCGGCGATGAGCTGCGGAAACATGATGATGTACAGCACATAATCGGTGAGACGGTCCATCGGCTTGTTGTTACCACGATAAGTGTCAATGACATACGTCACCGACTGGAATGAGAAAAACGATATTCCGATAGGCAGCAAAACTTTCGTGAAGGTGAAAGTCCTCAAACCAATAGCACTCAAGATGGCATTGAAGTTGTCAACAAAGAAATTGGCGTATTTGAAATATACCAACAGGCCGAGACTGACAGTTATCGCCAAGCCGCAATAAAGCTTCTTAAGTCGTTGATTGTCAGTTTTGTACATCAATTTTACAATGTAATAATTGATGACGGTCGAGCCAAGGAGCAAGAGAATAAAATCCGGAGCTCCGTAAGCATAAAAAACTATGGAAAACAACAAAAGTATAATGTTTCGCCAGCTTTTCGGACTTATAAAATAGCATATCAGGAATGCCGGCAGAAAAAATATAAGGAATACGTTGCTACTGAAAACCATATTTATTTGTTTAAATTGTTGATAATTATGTCGTTTATGCGTTTGTTTCTTGTTGTCGGAATGTCGCTGCCGCCCAAATCAGGGAAATACTTTTCGGGGTCGGCAAAAAGTATGTCTTTAGCATCTTTCAGCCGTTCTTCGTCCGTATCTTTTTTTACGGATGAGGCTATAACTTGCAAAGTGCTGTCAATTTCACTGTCGTCGTGTGTCAGATAAAGCAGAGCCTTTGGCAAGAATTTGTTGCTGAAAACATAAAGCTGCCTTGGAGAATATGAAAGGTTTATGATGTCGGTGTTGATAAGTTCCTCAAGGATGTCGATTTTGCTTGTATGATTGCAGCTTGGATTGAAATAGATAGTGCTGTTGTAATACCAATATGCGTATTTGCTGAATATCGAATGTAAAGGTATGGAATTGTTGATGTTCCAGAAATACGAGTCGCCTACAAGGATGAAGACCGGTCTGGTTGCTGTAGTGTCGTCGTCGACAGTCACATCAGCATAGTAGTTTGTGTTTGGCCGGATGGGACGCAGGAGGTTGAGCACGTCTTCAAGGTCTGTGTCGGGATGATGTGGCTTGTCTATGTATTTCTCGCCTATTGTATAGTTGTGCAGGTTTATGTCGGTTTTGTGCTCGATGTAACGCAAAATGCTGTCGAATGAATGCTCTGCTGCAATATACGTCCAATGCATGCCGGTCTTCGGGAACAAAGGATAGTCGGTCTTATCCTTATGATACTCATAGTCTTTTTGCAAATCAATATAATTGATTCCGAGACTGTCGAACACCTGTGCAAAATAGTAAACTGCATGAAACGGCTTCATATATGGCCCCGGATTCTCCGGAAGATATTCGTTGAAAACGAATGTTTTTCCTGGTAGTAATGTGGTGAATATGAATGTGTTATATTCTTCCAAAATATTTTGGACCTTGTAAAGACGCAGTGCCTCTTGGTAAAACTGACGTTTCATGACCATAGTGTCGTTGGTGTAGTCGTAGGTGCCACTGATATAATAGTCACGCGCCTCACGTTTCCCGAAAAGCCAGTCGCTACGACCTATCACGACGGTTTTATTGCGCGTGGTACGGTAAAAATCCCAGAGATGTTGGTTGTATAAACGCAGCGAGAACTCTCGAAAACCGAAATTGGCACGGCAATAATTCTCGAAATCTCTCTGAAACGAGCTGTTGGCATAATTATTATAAGTCAGTTTGGGCATCTCGGTCTTGACCACAGCACCATTCAATGGTTTGATCTTTATGAAACCAGTCATGGTTTGGACAAGAATGAGAACCAAAACCGCTATCGTGATGACAAATAATATTTTATGAAAAACTTCTTTCATCAACTTATAATAATTACTGCAAAATTAAAGTTTTTTCCGATATGGAATGCCAAGATTTCTAAATATTTTGTACTTTTGCAAGAATTAATGAATATTATGATTATGAGATATTTAAAATACTTATTTTGTGCGATTGTCCTGGCTTTTACCTTGACGGGATGTGAAAAATCAAAGAATTGCAATGATTTGGGCTTTAATCCTATGGTGAATTTCCCGGAAGGCGACACCGTGGTGCTTGATATGGACCTGAAAAACGTTGTAAATCAAGGTATTGTGATTCCTTCGGTGAGACAATGCGATGACGGGATGTTTGTATTTGAATTTGACGGGAAGAAAAACTATTATTATAAAATTTTTTATCAGAATGAAAGCTATAAGTTCCCCAATAACAATGAGTTAAGCTATGAAAATTTTTATGGCAGTTGGGAGGATGTGAGCGTCGGATTCAAGAAGATCGAGAAAAACGGCAAGGTGGTCGATGCTGTGCGGATTGTAGGAAATCCTCGTGATGAGCGTCGTTTTTATGGACAGGACATGACCGAAAACCCGTATTCGGAAGAGAATATCGAGTCGATTATCAATAATATTAAAAATGTGCCGGAATGGTATCAGTCGGTGGTTGAGAAGGCGGCGGTGAACCGCAACAGCGTCGAGACACAGCTGCGTCTGGATGCCAAGTGGATAGTGGCATCGCAAATCAACAATGGCGACTGCAACAACCGTTGGAAACGCAACCCGCGCGTGGGCTGCTACTCGTTTATGCTCGTGGTGTGCGACGAAGAAGCGCTGAGCCATATCCCCGAATACGTGAAAAACATCGGTATGACTGACGAAAACGGCCGGTTTGTGAATCCGTATTCTTATTTTACCAATAAAAACATTAAAGGTGTCGACGTGATTGTCAGCGATCGCATTTTGAAGACCAGAGCCGTAATCACGCCTGAATATGGCTTGTACAACGATGTCACAGCCTCTACCGATTCGATTTATTCCGACGCACTGTTTGAGCAGTTTTTCAGCGATGTGAGCCGTCAGTATTGCTTGCGCAACATCCCTGTGATTCAAGACGTTGTCAGTGATGAGAACCCTTACACACGCGCTCAGTACGAGGCCAACAAGACACGTTTCGACAGCACGCAGCTGCTCTACGACTGGCCGGTGGTGAGCGACACTCCTGGAAAGACCGTCATGATTGACAAAAACGACAACAGCATCGTATTGATAAATCCGGGCAACGACGACATCAATAATCTGAAGAAAGAATCGACAGGCATACGTACGCGACTGGGCTTCACTTATGGCAAATTCCGTGGCAAAATCAAGTTCCCGGTCATGCTCAACGACGAAAACATCTGGAACGGACTCACCAATGCGTTCTGGCTCATTCACCAGGCTAGCCATGAATGGAACAACCGACGACCGAGCAAGACAGGATATGTCAGAAAAGAGAGCATGAGCCTTGACCCTGAACGCTTTACAGAGTATTACTACTCGGAAATCGACATCGAGATAGCTAAAGCATCGAAGTTTTGGCCTAAACAATACTATAAAGAATGGGAGCGTGGCTCGAAAGTCGAAGATGCGACTCTCAACAGCGACGTGATCTTCGGATGCACCAACTGGGATATGGCATGTCGCGACCCCAGAAAATATGACGCTGGCGTGTTCCGTATGCCATACGGCAACGGCACCTACGAGGCGATGCGCTGGAACCCTGTGATGCAGGCCATGACAATAAGAACACCGATAAGCAACGATGTCTTTAAAAACGACTACTATTATTATGAGATTGACTGGGAGCCCACATCCATCACCTGGAGGCTAGGACCATCGCCCGACAACATGACGGTGGTGGGATATATGTGCGACGACTACTCCAGCATTCCCGACAACCAGATGCTATGCATCGTCACTCAAGAGTATCATTACTCGGAATGGTGGGCACCGGTGGTGTTCTGGCAAGGCCTGATACCTTACAATAAAACCGATATCGAAGGAAAAGTTTTTGAAATCGTGATAGAATAGTTTGAGATGAAAAATTTTGCCAAATACGGACTCTTGTGGCTTTCGCTGGCATTTGTGCTGCGGATAGTGTTCTTTTTTATGCTTAAAATAGCCGGAACCGTGGGCTGGCCTGCGTTTCTGACAATACTCTCGGGCGTGTATTTCGATGTCACCGTGGTGTTTTTTGTGGATGCTATATTGTTGGTGCCGTATCTGGTGCTCGATTATTTTCTACCTAAGACGACACGAGTGCTCTCGATGGTTTTCATCACGCTCTACGTGGTGGTCTACTGTTGCCTGATGGGCTATTATGCCAACGTGACGCAGCCCCTCGACCGTGTGTTTTTCATCTATTCGCCCGAAGAACTGTACAACATTGTGGTCTCTTCGGTGAAGTTCTCTTTCTGGCCCCTGTTTGGCGTGCTGGCGGCGGTTGTCGCGTATTCGTTGCTGCTCCGTTTTTGGAACCGAAAGGTGAATATAGCGCCGTGGCTTGCCGGCTCATACACCGCCATCGTGATTCTGTTTGTGATATTCTTTAATTATAAATCGCTGATAACCAAGGAAAAACATTACAAATCGCATCAGAATTACTGTATGGCTGTGAATCAGATCGCATACACAGTCAACGATTTTTACCAGTATCACCTGCAAAATCAAGAGGAAGACTATAGCACATACGATGAAAACGTGCTCAAAGACGCGGTGGAGTATCAGAGCCGTTTCCCGAATTACAACTACGTCGATATACATTATCCGTTCTTGCGCGCAAACGACGACCCTGACGTCTTGGGCGGATTTCTCAACCGAACCACCGACGGCAAAGCTCCTGACTTTGTGTTTCTTATCGTCGAGAGCCTCGGTCAGCGTTTGAGTTCCTCGAATCCGAAGATGTCGTTCACCCCATTCCTCGACAGCTTGAAGAAGGAGGGACTTTATTGGCCTAACTGTCTGGCACTTGCTGAGCGCACCTTTGGCGTGGTGCCAAATGTGTTCTCCTCGGCACCCTACGACAAACTGGGTTTCGCGCGTGTCTGGTGGCCTATTCCCGACCATAACTCGATACTCAAAGATATGTCGAAAAACGGCTATTCGCTGTCGTTTTATTTTGGCGGAAACGCTGCTTTTGACGGACAAGATGCCTATTTTGAAGCCAACGGAGTGGGTTATCTGATGGATCCTCAGGAGGCCGACTTCGATCAGGAAAACAAAGAAGAGATGAAAAACAACCAAAGTTGGGGCATGTACGACAGAGATATGTTCAATGCTGCAATCAAACATCGCGACACGGTGGCGCGTAACCGTCCCAACACCGATATTTACATAACTTTATCGACACACGAGCCGTTCCATTTCAAAGGGCAGGAGCCATATATCGAACGTGTGAAAAAGATGCTTGCCGAGACGACGGAATTCGGCCCGCGCGAGAAAGAACTGGTCACAAAAAACGAACATATATATGCCACATATCTGTATGCTGACGAATGTATCAAAGAGCTCTTTGATTATTACAAGACCTTGCCGGAGTTTGAAAATACAGTGTTTGTCATCGTCGGCGACCACCGCACAAGCTGCGTCCTGATGAACGCTAACCCGATGCTGATGTATAACGTGCCGCTGATAATCTATTCACCTTTGGTGAAAACGCCAAAAACATTCAAAGGCGTAGTGACACATCATGACATCGCGCCTACATTAGATGCATATCTGCACAACAACTATGATTTTAAAGTTGATAGCGAATGCCATTGGCTCGGCACCTCGCTCGACACATCGTCGGTGTACCACAACAGCCAATCAGTGGCGTTTATGCGCAACAACAGGGATGTGGTCCAGTATCTGCACAAAAACTACATGCTCGACCGTGAACGTGTCTATATCATCGACTCCACGCTATATGGTGATGAAATTGACGACGATTCGATAAAAAACCAGCTGAAAGAGTATCTGCGACAGTATAAAAACATCGACTGGTACGCCACCCGCAATGATTTCCTGCTGAAAAAACCGGATAATCTGAGTGTTTTGCTGGTGACCGAGAAAGATGCCACAGTCTCAGCTGAAGCTGCCGAAAGAGGTACTATCATACTCGAAGAGCCTGTCGTTTTTGACCGTAATTATGAAAAAGTCTACATCGACTTGTCGTTCGACTATAAAATCAAGAACAACGCCAACCCAAATGAGACATTTGTGGTATGTAAGATCAATGATGATAAGGGTAACTCGTTGTTATACAAGTCATTCCGTTTCTCGGAAATGAGTTCCGAGTCTGACGACGGATACAAATTCTTTAAAGCGAGGACCACATTTTTCCTTAACGGAAAAAATATCGTCGACCAGCCGATGTCTATAAGGCTTTTCTCGGCCGAAAAGCTTGAAATCGAATACAAAGACTTGAAAATCAAGGTTGAAGGCTTGCCTAATAATACTTTTTAACAGCTTCCGCAACATTGTCACCTATGCTTCGGCGACCTGCCTCGCAATAATGCTCAGAGGTGAAGTTTTTATCGATAAAACATTGGCTGTCAACGGCTTCAAGGTTGTCGACAACGGTCACATCGTCTAAGTTGCCGTATCTTTCAACGAGAAAATCGCGATTCTGATGCATCAGAAACACCAGATCGTCGCCAACAAGCTCTTGTGCTTGCTCCACATTTTCAGCTAAAAGATTGAAAACCAGATGCCAACCACGTTGTTTGGCGAGCTTGACGATGTTGTCGAAGTCTTTCACACGAGGGTTGTCGTCGTGGATTTGGAAGGCGTAACATTGCACGTATGTGACCGCCATAATGCTCAATTCTTTGTTTCTTGTGCCGTCGGCGTTCATGATGCCTTTGCGGTTTGTGGCGTAATCCCATTCATAATTGGTGTGATACGGAAAATCGTACGGAAACACAAGAGTGTCGTGATTCCGGTGGTATGTCCTGCGCACGGCGCGCTCATAATTGGTGAGTATCTCGTAATCTTTGAATGCCAACTTGAAACGGTTGACGAGCGGCGGGTTGTCTTTCAAGAGCACCAGCTGCTTCTGGATGGCGGTCTCGAGGTTCGATTCGATCCAGTTGTACCCGAACGAGCGCAGGTTCATGGTCACGATGACGGTCTCCACAGGTGCGTTTTCCGGGATGTTTTTCAAGAGATAATAGTAAACCTCGGCATGTGAGGCATCTTTCGTCATGTCGCCACAGCGCATATCCGGAAAGTGGTCGAAAACGAAGTCGCTGATCTTGCGGCGGTCGTTGTCCGACCATGAGAACGTGTGGTTCGATGACTCGCCAGTGTATACCATCACACAACTGTCGGCAGCGACTTTCCAAGCCAGCTCCACCTCGTCGGAATGCCTCATCAGGTCGGCCTTGAAGAAAAACTTCGCGTAAATCCAATTCATCAGAACCAGAAGCACGGCGAGTAAGGCAAATTTAAATATCATTTTCTTCATGGCAATCAGAATTGGAAATAGATGAATGGGAAATTATTGACACTCGAGCATGCTATTATCATGAAAATCAACACGAAATAGATAGTCCAGCGCACCACGCCTGAACGGTTGTCGCACCAACGGTCGAAACGTGAGTTGAAAAGCAAGACATCCAGCAGGATGAACAGTCCGAGGTAGACCCAGATGCTGTTTTCGACATGCAGATGCTCGGTCACGCCGAAATTGTTGACCAGTGAGGTGAATAAATCGCTGATGTTGGCGAAGCTTGTGGCTCTGAACAGCGACCAGAACAGCGTGACGAGGATGAACGTCTTAGCGATTTTGAATGCGTCGACGACGATTTTCTCGATTTTTCCTCTGTTTTCCTTTTCAGGAAGATGATTCAGTATGGCTTTCTCGATGATATGCAAAAGTCCGTGTGCGGCTCCCCAGATGAGGAAGTTCCACGCTGCGCCGTGCCAGATGCCACTTAAGATAAACACCACCATGATGTTGAACGCCCATCGTCCGAACTTAACGCGGCTGCCGCCCAAAGGGAAATACACATAGTCGCGGAACCATGTGGAGAGCGAGATATGCCAGCGGTGCCAGAACTCGGCGATGCTCTTCGACAGATACGGCGTGTTGAAGTTGTCGGTGATATTGAAACCCATCAGCTTGGCACTGCCCAACGCTATTGTCGAATACCCGAAGAAGTCGCCGTAGATCTGGAACGAGTAGAAAAACATTCCAAGGATGATGTCCCACGAGCAGTATTTGCTGGGCTCGGCGTAAATCATGTCGACGTATGCACCCACATTGTCGGCCACAACCATTTTTATAAAAAGTCCGAAGATGATAAGCCTGAAACCTTTGGAGATATTGTCGTATTCAAATTTTTTCTCTTCGTGGAGCTGCCTGAGAAGGTTGCCCGGACGCTCGATAGGACCAGTAACGAGTTGCGGGAAAAACATCACGTAAAGCGAGTAAATTCCAAAATTGCGCTCGGCTTTCTGATTGCTTCGATACACCTCAATCACGTAACTCATGCTCTGGAAGGTGTGGAACGACAAGCCTATCGGCAAAATCAGATTGACGGCGGTGTCGAGGTTTATCCCCAACGACTGGCAGAGCGCCACGAGGTTGTCGTTGACAAATCCCAAGTATTTGAAAATGAAAAGCACCAGACATGTCGAGACGATGCTTATCACCAGAAATCGTTTCTTAAGCTTGTGATTATCAGCATGTTTTTCCATCAAAATGCCTGCCGAATAGTCAACAATGATGGTGATGAGAAGTATCAGGATGTATTTCGGCACAAACCACATATAGAACACGCAGCTGGCGACGAGGAGCATCATCCAGCGAAACCTGTGTGGCAGCAAGTAAAACAGCATCACCACAATAGGCAGAAATATCACGTATTCTATAGAGTTGAAAAGCATTCAGTCAATTTTTTGCAAAAATATCAAAAATTGTCATTGATACCTTAAAATTTCGTATTTTTGCACTCTAATTTTAACACAATCATTCGATGAAAGAAGATTTCGTAGAAGAATTGCGCTGGCGCGGAATGTTGAACAACATGACCCCAGGCACGGAAGAACAGTTGAAGAAAGAGATGACCACGGCTTACCTCGGCATCGACCCGACCGCCGACTCACTGCATATCGGACACCTTTGCGGCATCATGATGCTCCGCCATTTCCAGGCTGCCGGCCACAAGCCGTTGGCACTCCTCGGCGGCGCCACAGGTATGATCGGCGACCCTTCAGGCAAGTCGGCTGAGCGTAACCTGTTGAACGACGAGACATTACAGCACAACCAGGCCTGCATCAAGAAACAGCTCGCCAAGTTCTTGGATTTCGACAGCGACGCCCCCAACCGTGCGGAACTCGTCAACAACTACGACTGGATGAAGGACTATACTTTCCTGCATTTCATTCGCGACATCGGCAAGCACATCACCGTCAACTACATGATGGCAAAGGACTCGGTGAAGAAACGTTTCAACGGCGAAGGCGAAGGCATGTCGTTCACAGAGTTCAGCTACCAGCTCGTGCAGGGCTACGATTTCTTGTATCTCTTCGAGCATAAGAACTGCAAATTGCAGATGGGCGGCAGCGACCAGTGGGGTAACATCACCACAGGTACCGAGCTCATCCGCCGTAAACTCGGTGCCGACAAAGAGGCGTTCGCACTCACATGCAACCTCATCACCAAGGCCGACGGCGGCAAGTTCGGCAAGACCGAGAAAGGCAACATCTGGCTCGACCCTGAAAAGACCTCGCCATACGCTTTCTACCAATTCTGGATGAACTGCACCGACGAGGACGCTGCACGTTATATCAAGATCTTCACCTTGCTGAAGAAAGACGAAATCGATGCTTTGATTGCACGTCATACCGCTGAGCCGCATCTCCGTGAGCTCCAGCGCACACTGGCACGTGAGCTTACTCTGGTGGTTCACTCGAAAGAAGACCTCGAGATGGCCGAAGAAGCCACACAGATCCTCTTCGGAAAAGGCACGGCCGAAGCATTGCATAAATTCGATGAAAACACTTTGTTGAGCATCTTCGACGGTGTCCCGCAGTCTAACTTCTCGAAAGACGCCCTCAGCGCAGGTGTCGGCATCGTCGACTTCCTAGTGCAGACAGGCGTGTTCCCGTCGAAAGGCGAGGCTCGTAAGATGGTCCAGGGTAACGGCGTTTCGATTAATAAGGATAAAGTCACTGAGCAGAAGACCGTCGGCACCGACGACCTCCTCAACGGCAAGTACATCCTTGTCCAGAAAGGCAAGAAGAACTATTATCTCATAGTCTGTGCATAATGTATTGGATATTCTTGATTCCGACGCTGTTTCTCGTCCTGTTGGCGGTTGCCGCAATAGGAATCAAGAGTATCGTGAAGAAAAACGGAAGGTTTGAGCGCAAATGCGCCCATTCACTCGACCCTGATGCGAAATGCGTCTGCGGTGGTGACGAAACTCAGTGTCCTAACCACTCTGACTGAATCTTACCGTCATTATCGACATAAATGAAATAGGCCTCGACACCTTGATTCTCAAGTAGTTTCGAGGCTTTTTCTTTGCCTACAATCATGCAAATCGTTGCAAGACAGTCGGCCCATGAGGCATTGTCGGCTATGATAGTGGCACTCAAGAGGCTCTGCTCCACAGGATATCCAGTCTTCGGGTCGATGCTATGTGAATATCTTACACCATCTTTTTCGATGTATTTCCTGTAGTTTCCAGATGTTACGATGCCCTTGTCCTTGAGTGTCAGCTTTTCCTGCACCGAACGCTCGGAGTCATAGTTTTCGGCAGGTTTCTCGATGCCGATAGTCCACAAGTCGCCATTGGGTTTGTTGCCGCAAGCCAAGATTTCGCCTCCGACATCAACCAGATAATTATATATTCCCTTGGTTTCCAAGAAGTTACCAATCAAATCGGTGGTGTAACCCTGTGCCACGGCGTTGAAATCCAAGGTCATGTTGGGGTTGGCTTTCACAACTTTGTTGTCAACGATTGTAATCTTTTGATAACCAACGAGTTCTCTTATCGAATCGACCATCTCTGGCGTCATCTCAAGCTCTTTTTTGTAATGGAAGCCCCAAGCTGAAACCAATGGCCCTATTGTTGCATCAAAAGCGCCGTCAGAAAACTCCGAAGCCTTACGTGCCCATTCGAAGTTATCTTTAAATATCTGATTTACAACGATATCCTCGTTTCTATTCACCTTTCGGATAATCGAATTTTCATTCCAAAGCGACACGGAATTGTCAACTTCTTTGAAAATCGAGTCTATATCAGCCTCAAAAGCCCGACCTTCATCGTCATAGTAAATAATCGAGAAATACGAGCCCTGCACCACACCAGAGTACGTCACTTTCTGTGGCCTGTGAGCGCAAGAAACCAAAATCGTTACAATTGTTAATATGATAATTAATCTTTTCATAAACAAAGTCTTCGTCATTTCGACCGACCGAAGTGAAGTCGAGACCCGAGCAAAGCGAGAGCTTTCACCTTTGGTGAAAAAATCACCGCCTATCAATTGTTTCGGCACATTCAGATGTCGGTGTAATGTTAGTGCGACCTAACCACTTTATAACCAATAAGTTGGTCGTAATTCTGCAAATAATCGTACAAGTACACAAAGATATGATACATGTTGTTCGTCTCCCAGAAATCGCCGTTTATCGGAGCGAGCGTTGCCTCGCCTGTGTTTTTATCCTTGACGATGTACATGTAGTCGTAATAACCTTGTTTCAGCTGCAGCCTCTTCTGATATCCGCGCCGTTGCGGGTCGTATTCCATCTTCGAGCTCTCGTCCATGCGCCAGTCGGTGATGGCTCCGAGGATGTAGACCTCCTTATCTAACATATATTGTGGCCATTGCAGGAAAAACTCAACCCAAGCATAGTCGGCCTCCTTCGTGGCATCGTAGCCAGCGAGCTCCATGTAGATGTATTTCTCGCCATACAAATCCTCATCGGTGATGTAAGCCACCGTGTTGCGCTGCGTGTCGGGAAAAAGCGTCACAACATAGCCGTTGTCATCGTGAAACACCGTTTTTGTACGCTCCGGACGGTTGTCGAAATTACTCGTGTTTATTCTAATATATTGATTACCAGACTCAAACACCGTCTTCGCATTGTTGATATACGACAATTTTTCAGGATAGATATAGGTTGGCTTTAAGCCGAAAACAGCATTGTCCCAACGGCCGTTTTGCTGGATTGTGACGTTAGAATATTGGTCGGCGCGACTGTTGAACAGGTCAGGATACACAATATCCAAGTCGATTTCCTGTCTTTCCTTTCCGAGATTCAAATCAAAAGGATAACGAGGCATTGTGGTCGAGACAACTGCCTTTTCATCAACTACATAAAACCTTCTGGTGAAATACACATCGTCCGAGTTTTCACCCGTCACGACAAGAAGATAATTGCCCGAAAGCTTCGGCATCATGTCAGGAGTCGGGAAAATCAGGTCGTAATGCACATAATTTATATATGTGTTAAATGAAAAAGTGAAGTTGTCGATGTCGTCCTGAAAATATCCGGCGATATACTCATTCTGTTGTAAATCAGAGGGTTGCCAGTCATTGGTGCAATGTATGAAGGTGTAATACAGGAACGGCGCATCGTCAACGAGCACATCGAACTGCAGATGCAGCTTCTCCACCATATTGTTGAGGTTGATCACCGGCTTGTTGAAGTCGAAATCTTTCGGATGAAACAGCACCGATTTCACCTCTTCACGGTAATTCATGTCGGAAAACGATATGTTTTTTTGTGAAAAAACATTATAGCTAAATGCTAATAATATGATTATCAATAATTTAAATCTCATATGATAATTAAATTTAATTTTTCAAAAATAATAAAAAATTCAAAATATTTAGTATTTTTGTTTTGTCAATTGTATTGTTCGTCATTTCGAGTGTTATGGAAAGAAAAACGTACTTCGTCAACGTCATTTTGCCGTTGCCAGTGCCCGGACGATTCACTTATCGTGTGCCGCTGGAACTCAACGACAGCGTGCGGGTCGGACAACGTGCCGTGGTGCAGTTCGGCCGGACGAAGATTATGTCTGGACTGATAGCTGAGATAACCGAACAAGTGCCTGATTATGAACAGGTTAAATATATTCTAGGCATCCTCGACGAGAACCCTGTGGTCAACGCTATCCAGATGAAGTTCTGGCAGTGGATATGCGACTATTACCTCTGCTACGAGGGCGAGGTGATGCAGGCCGCCCTTCCTTCCGCAATGAAACTTTCAAGCGAGTCGAAGATAAAGCTTTCCGATGAGTTTGAGCTGGACACATTGACACTCAACGACTTCGAGTATCTCATCGTGGAGGCTTTACAGGTTCAGCCGAAGCTCACAATAAGCGAAGTGAGCAAGATTATCGGCTACAAAAAAGTAATGCCACTCATCAAAACGATGATCGAGCGCAAAATAATAGTGATGGAGGAGGAGCTCGACGCAAAATTTAAGCCGAAATATGAGCGTTTTGTCGCCTTAACCACTGAGTATCAAAGCGATGTTAAGATGCACGAGCTCATGGACGAGCTCACAAAACGTGCCTACAAACAGCTCGAAGTGGTGATGTCGTTCTTCGTCCTTGGCGGAAACGCCGAAACCGACGTGCTTGCATCCGATTTGTTAGCAAAATCCAACGCCAACAGCACGGTCTTGAAGGCTCTTATTAATAAAGGTGTGTTCACGACATACCAAAAACGTGTCAGCCGTCTCAAAGAGTTTAAGGCCCTTACCGATGCCGACTCGATTCAACTGACTGAAAAACAACAAGTTGCATTTGATGGGATTCATCAGGGCTTTTCAGAGAATAAGCCAGTGTTACTTCACGGCGTCACGTCATCGGGTAAGACCGAAATATATATAAAGCTTATCCAAGAAGCCCTTGACAAAGGCAAACAGGTGCTGTATCTGCTGCCTGAGATTGCGCTTACCGAGCAGATTATCAATCGTTTGAAGAAATATTTCGGCGATAAGGTTGGCGTTTATCATTCGCGTTACAGCGACATGGAACGTGTCGAGATCTGGGAGCAGGTGCTCGACTTCGAACGCTCCCAAAGTCCTAAATATCAGGTGATTATAGGCTCGCGTTCGTCTATTTTGTTGCCGTTTTCCGACCTCGGACTCATCATCGTCGACGAGGAGCACGACAGCTCGTTCAAGCAGATTGACCCGGCACCGCGTTATAATGCCCGTGACCTCAGCATGATCCTGGCTCGTTTCCATAATGCCGACGTAATACTAGGTTCCGCCACGCCTTCATTTGAGAGTTATTATAATGCTCGTCAAGGGCGTTACCATCTCGTGGAGCTCACCGAGCGTTACGGTGGCGTGGAGATGCCCGAAATCATTGTCGACGACATGCGCGTGGAGCGTCGTCGCAAGCTCATGCAGGCCAACTTCGGCAGCGTGCTCGTCGATGCGATGCGTAACACCTTGAACGATAAGAACCAGGTGATATTGTTCCAAAACCGTCGTGGCTTCTCGCTCCGGCTCGAGTGTGGCGTCTGCCACTGGGTGCCGCAGTGCATCAACTGTGATGTCTCGATGACGTATCACAAGGCACAGAACATCATGAAATGCCATTACTGCGGCTACACCATGTCGGTGCCTTCGGAGTGTCCGTCATGTCATAGCACCGACCTTAAGATGCATGGTTTCGGTACCGAACGTGTTGAGGAAGACTTGGCGGCCGTCGTTCCCGAGGCTCGCTGCGCTCGCCTCGACCTCGACACCACACGCTCCAAAAACTCATATCAGTTTATCCTCGACCAGTTCAAAAACCGGGAGACCGACATCCTTGTAGGCACACAGATGGTCACCAAAGGCCTCGACTTCGACCATGTGAAGACCGTTGGCATCCTCGATGCCGACAATATGCTCTCGTTCCCTGACTTCAGGGCTTACGAACGCAGCTTCCAGCTAATGGAGCAGGTCAGCGGACGCGCCGGCCGAAAAGGGGAGAAGGGCAAGGTCATAATACAGACATATCAGCCCACACATCCGGTCATTTTGAACGTCGTCAGCCACGACTATGTGCGTTTCTTCGAGGAGCAGATGCCGATACGTCGTCAATTCTGCTATCCGCCGTATTATCGCTTGATAATGATAAAGTTACGTCATGCCGACGCTGCCAAGCTCAATCAGGCGGCCGAATACTTCGCCAAGCAGCTGCGTCCGATATTCAAACACAACATCCTTGGACCTGAGTATCCAGTGGTGTCACGCATCAAAAACCAGTATATCAAACAGATACTCATCAAGTTCGACCGCAACGACAACTCGATGAGAATAAAGGAATTGTTGAAACAAGAAATCGAAGCGTATAAAAAAAGCAACGATTACAAATCTGTAACCGTTGCTATTGATGTTGATCCGCTTTAGCTCTTATTCGCCTTTTCGGACTGAGTAGTTGATACGGAATGCACCGCATTTACGTAGTTCCTGCTTCACGTCGGTGACGAGGCCCATTCTCACGTCTTGATCAATTTTGAGTGATGTGGTGAGGAGTGGACGGTCGGCTTCGGCGCGGTCGAGACGTTCCTGCTCGATGAACGGGATGATGTCTTCAACACGTGCGTACTGGTCGTTGAGCTGGATACGGGCTTCTGTACCGTAGAGCTTTGCGTTGGTCGGAGGTCCGATGTAGATGAAGCTCACAAGTGACTTCTTCTCGAGTTTCTGGACTTCCGTAGCTTCAGGCAATTTAATTCTAACTTTCATAGTAGTCTCGCGCATTGAAGTGGTCACCATGAAGAAGAATATCAACATGAAGATGATGTCAGGCATTGAACCGGTTGAAATTGCCGGAACTTCTTTTGCTTCGTTTTTTCTGAATTTTGCCATAATAACCTCCTTGTTTACTTGATCTCCTCTGGTTCGGCCTCACTGATACGCACTGGAACAGCCTTGTTCACCGCGTCAATCTTATCCTTGTCGGTAAGGTTGCTGTACGATGTCTTGAAGTACTGTTGTGAGACTTCCTCTCTGAGTTCGTTAAATGCTTTTGCCAATTCATTTTGAACTGCTATGTACATCTGGTATGAAGTACCGCGGTCATTCTTAAGTGATACGACACCTTTGTTGGTCATGAAGTTACCGATGAGCTCAATCTCTTTCACCTCGACTTCCGGAGCTTTCTCGTCGTTCGGTTTCGGTGTGATGAAGTCTCTAGTAATATCCTTGAGGTCTTCAACCTGGCTAGGTTTTCCGTTAACCATCAACTTGTCGTACTTATTGATCATGACGTTCAAAATGTTTCTTTCTTTCACTTTGACATCCATGTCTGGGTTTTCTACTGGTGGGGGCAGACGACGGGTGATACCGCTGTCAGTATCCATCGTAGTGGTAACGAGGAAGAATATCAACAGCAAGAAAGAGATATCAGCCATTGAACTGGCGTTGATTTCCGGTACCTTCTTTTTCTTACGTGCCATGATAATGTCCTTCCTTATTATTTGTTAATGAGTTTCGATACTGCTGAATAGAGCACAGATGCTATTGTTCCGCCCATTACGATATATGTGAATATCATCGCAAAGTCAACGAATCTCTCGGTTGCTTTTGATACTCCCATTGATTCAAGATACTCCGGTGAAAGTGTTGCGCTTGACATCAACCATGAGATCAATGCCAGCACGGCCACAATGGCCAAAATCACACCTATTGATTTCAAGCTTTCCGGCTTTACAATAATTCCGAAGATAAAGGCAAACAAAATCGCATCAAGAGTCAATTCAATCATGCAATATGCGTAGACCATGAATGTACCAACGTTGGCCTCACCACCGGCAATAGCGATGATGACAAAAATAACGTTGAGCGCCATCAGGCCAATAAGCAAATATTTGCAATATTTTGATAATTTGTCGACCATGATTCTTCTTTTGTTAGATTAGTTTTTCTTTGAATAGTTGTGGAGAATATCCATGAATGTGATTGATGAATCTTCCATATCGTTGACGATACCTTCGATCTTGTTAAGGATGAAGTTGTAGCAGATCTGGAGTATAACAGCGACGATAAGACCGAACACGGTTGTCAACAAAGCGACCTTCATACCGCCTGCAACTACTGTTGGGCTGATGTCACCTGCTGCTGCGATAGCGTCGAATGCAGCGATCATACCGATAACAGTACCCATAAATCCCAACATAGGTCCCAATGCGATGAACAATGAAATCCAGCTTGCGCCGCTCTCAAGGTTACCTGTCATAACTGAACCGTATGAAACGATTGATTTCTCAACTTCTTCAAGACCTTCATCATAACGCATCAAGCCCTGGTAGAAAATGCTGGCGACTGGACCGCGTGTGTCACGGCAGAGGTCTTTAGCCTTCTCAACGCCCTGCTTGTTCAAAGTCTCTTCCAACTGTGCAAGAAGCTTCTTGGTGTTTGTCGTGCTTAATGACAAATAAATGATTCTTTCAATTGACACTGCCAAACCGAGAACGAGGATGAACAGAATGATTGTCATGAATTCCCAGCCACCATCGATGAACTGTTTCTTCAAAACCTCGTGGAATGTAGCATCTGTCTTAGGTGCTGCCAATGGATTTGTCTGTGCGTTGTCAATCACTTGCTCTGTTGCCTGAGCCTGTGCTTGTCCTTCTTCCTGTGCGAGAAGTGTGTTGCTGATTCCGAATGTCAGAATGCCTGCAACCGCTAGTAAAGCAATTAATTTTTTCATGATTTGAATTTTGAATTACTACTTTTTAATTTGTTAATGAATTTGTTTCTATTTATTGTCTTTTTACTCTAAACTTTAAACTCTAAACTGTTTCTCGCGGAGAGAGCGGGATTCGAACCCGCGGTACCCTTTTGAAGTACACACACTTTCCAGGCGTGCTCCTTAAACCACTCGGACATCTCTCCCAGGGATTTTTCTACTCCACAAAAAATCGTGTCAAAATTACAAAAATTTTCAATTCACTAAACAAGTTTTTTCAAACTTTATTATACTTTTTTTAGAAATTTATTTTATTACGTTTATTTTCAATAAATTATAGTTGCTCGTCATTTCGAGCAAAGTCGGGAAATCACCGCCATTTGAATTGGTTCCCGAACATTACATTGCCGGTAAATGACGAAGTGCTAAACTGTCATCTCTCCCCTCAGTGACTCCTGCAAATACTTTTTCACATCGCTGCGGCTGAATCCCTCGCCCAAGAGATACATCATCTTTGCCAACGCCGACTCCGTCGTAATGTCATAACCGCTGATAACCCCAATCTTGTCGAGGTTCAAACTGGTCTCGTAACGGCCCATCTCCACCGAGCCCGACTTGCACTGCGTCACGTTGTAAATGATGAGCCCCTTCCTGATGGCGTCGGCCAACTCGTCCAAAAACCACTCCGAGGTAGGCGCGTTGCCCGAACCGAAAGTCTCCATGATGACACCTTTCAAACCAGGTGTGTGTAAGGCATGCTTCACGAAATCCAAAGTGATTCCTGGGAAAAGCTTCAAGATACCGACATTTCTGTCGAACTTCTTGTGAACGATGAGCTTCATCGGCGCAGTCACCTCTGCAGTCTTGTTCTTGTAACCGATAAACTCCCTGTTGTATTTGATTTTTATTCCCACTTCAGCTAATGGAGGATAGTTTCCCGATGAGAACGCGTTGAAGTTCTCAGCGTTGAACTTGGTAGCCCTGTTGCCTCTAAGTAATTGATTCTCAAAGAAAATACAGACTTCTGGTACGCAAGCCTCACCGTTGATCTTCGAAGCCGCTATCTCAATAGATGTGACAAAGTTCTCACGTCCGTCACTGCGCACCATACCCATCGGCAACTGCGAGCCGGTGAAAACCACCGGTTTTGCCAAGTTTTCAAGCATGAAACTCAATGCCGAAGCACTGTATGCCATGGTGTCGGAACCGTGCAAAACCACGAAACCGTCATATTTCTCGTAGTTTTCCTCGATCTTCTCGGCTAACTCGATCCAAAACTCCGGCGTCATGTTCGATGAGTCAATAAGGTTTTCAAATGAATAGAAATCAATGACATAGTCGAGGTTGCGCAATATCGGCATGTGCTCGTAGATGTTGCCGAAGTCGAACGGCACCAAACTGCCGGTCTTCGGATCTTTCATCATACCTATCGTGCCGCCTGTGTAAAGCACCAAAATCGAAGGTTTTCTCATTGCTGATACATTAAGTAGTGCCATTTTATATTCTGTTTAATCGTCATTTCGACCGACCGCAAGGGAGTGGAGAAATCACCGCCTATCAATTGATTCGGAACATTTAGATGCCGATGATTTATTCACCAAAGGTGAATGCTTTCGCAAAACTCAGGTCTCGATTCCGCTTAGCTTCACTCAAAATGACGTGTTGTTTTCATATTTTAAATAATACTTTTGCGTTGTTTGTTGTTATATTTATAATCTCTTCAGCTGAAACACCATAAATCTCAGCCACTTTGTCCGCTGTTTTCACAATATATGCCGGTTCATTGCGCTGTCCGCGATATGGCACGGGCGGCAAGTACGGGTCATCGGTCTCGAGCACTATGCGCTCCATCGGGATGTCGGCCAGAAACTCCTTCACACCGCAGTTTTTATATGTTATCACGCCGCCGAGCCCAAGGTGGAAGCCGTACGACAACGCGGTCCGCGCCTCATCGTAAGTGCCGTTGAAACAATGCATCACGCCGGCGAGGCGGCCGTCTTGCTCATGGTCCAAGACCTTGAACATGTCGTGGAAAGCGTTGCGAGTGTGAATAGATACTGGCATTCCCAGCTCCTTCGCCCAATGCAGCTGCTCGCTCAGTACCTCAATCTGCTCTTTTTTAAACGTGTCGTCCCAATAAAAATCCAACCCAATCTCCCCCATACCAACTAAACATCCATTTGTCGGAGATTTCTCGATTCCGCTTCGCTCCACTCGAAATGACGGGGTGGGGATGCAGGCCATCAGTGGGTCGTCATTTCGACCGACCGAAGGGAGTGGAGAAATCTCATTTTCAATTATCCTCAACTTCCCCTTATAATCCTCTTTCACCTCCTCCGGATGCAGCCCCATCATAACCCTCACATTATCAGGATGCTTCTCGTAAAATGCCATCATCGGAGCTATGGTTTTCTCATCGCAATTAGGCAATAACAGCATCTCCACACCAGCCTCTAACGCACGTTGAAAAACCTCTTCGCGGTCAGCGTCGAAGGCTTCGTCGTAGATGTGACTATGTGTGTTGATAATCATAATGTTACGTCTTAATAAAGGAAATTGTCGTATGGGTATCTGATGGCATGCATGTCGCGAATCTCTTTGTAAAGCAGGTCTCTAAACTCTTGATAATGGGTCTTTTCCGCTGCCGAGATGAAGATGCATGGCTTGTCTTTCGCCATCCAGGTCTTCTTCCAGTCGTCCAATGTGTAGTTTTTCTTGGTGATTGGTGTCAGATCGTCGGCCTCTTTCTCCTCAAAAGTGTAGGCGTCGATCTTGTTGAACACCATAATGACCTTTTTGTCGCCTGCGCCGATATCTGTAAGTGTCTGATTTACAGTCTCAATCTGCGATTCGAAGTCGGGGTGTGAGATGTCGACCACATGTAGCAGGATATCGGATTCTCTAACCTCGTCCAATGTCGATTTGAACGATTCCACCAGCTGTGTCGGCAGTTTCCTGATGAAACCAACAGTGTCTGACAGCAAAAACGGCAGGTTTTCAATCACGACTTTTCTCACGGTGGTGTCCAAGGTGGCGAAAAGCTTGTTCTCGGCAAACACGTCGCTTTTGCTTAACATGTTCATTATCGTCGACTTGCCGACGTTGGTGTATCCCACAAGTGCCACGCGCACCATCTGCTGGCGATTTTTGCGTTGCACCGACTTCTGCATGTCGATCTCTTCGAGTTTCTCTTTCAGAGAAGCTATCTTGTTGCGTATGATCTTACGGTCAGTCTCAATCTGCGTCTCACCAGGACCTCTCATGCCGATACCGCCTCGCTGACGTTCAAGGTGTGTCCACATTCGGGTCAGTCGCGGCAACATGTATTGATACTGGGCGAGTTCCACCTGTGTCTTCGCGTAAGCGGTCTTCGCATTCTTCGCAAAAATGTCGAGGATGAGGTTGGTTCTGTCGAGGATGCGGCATTCGAGCTCCTTCTCAAGGTTGCGGATCTGTGTGGCGCTCAACTCATCGTCGAAAATAGCCATGTCAATCTCTTCCGCCTTGATGTATTGTTTCAGTTCCTCGAGTTTGCCTGTCCCAAGGTATGTCACGCTGTTTGGTCTTTCCAGCGGCTGCACAAAACGGCCTACGGCTACGCCTCCGGCCGTCTCCAAAAGGAACTCCAGCTCATCGAGGTATTCCTCGGTGCGCTCGCGGTTCTGCTCGTAGGTGCTGACGGCAACTAAGACCGCACGCTCTTGTTTTTTCTCGTGTTCAATCATTAAAACGGCTTGAAACCAATAATCTCTCTTACTTCCTTAATGGTTTTGCGTGCGCTCTCACGTGCCTTCTCGGCTCCCATGCGTGCCACCTTATTAATATACTCGTCGTTGGCGTCAATCTCACGGATACGCTCGCGAATCGGGGTCACAAACTGGATCATGTCTTCCGCCAGCTGTTTCTTCATGTCGCCGTAGCGGATGGTCATGTTGTTGTATGCGTCGTCGAAAAACTGCACTGTCTCTGGCTTCGACACTATGCTCATCAGCTGGAACAGGTTCTGTATCGGCTCCGGCTTTTCTTGGTTCATCTCGGTCGGACCGCTGTCGGTCTTGGCGCGCATCACTTTCTTGCGGATCGAGGCGTCGTCTTCGGCCAAGAAGATGGCGTTGCCTTCGCCTTCGCTCTTGCCCATCTTGCCGTTTCCGTCGAGTCCTGGCACCTTAACCAATTGATTACCAAAGTTAAATGCCTGAGGGATGGGGAAGTACTCCACACCGTAGATGTTGTTGAAACGACCAGCGAAGTCACGGGCTTTCTCGAGGTTCTGCTCCTGGTCTTTGCCCACTGGCACATAATTTGACTTATGAATCAGGATATCGGCTGCCATCAAAGTCGGGTAGGTGAGGAGGCCTGCGTTGACATTGTCAGGCTGCTTGCGCACCTTCTCCTTGAAAGTGGTCACGCGCTCCAACTCGCCGATGTAGGCGTTCATGTTGAGGAACAGATACAGCTCAACCACCTCCGGCACGTCGCTCTGCACATACAACGTGGCCTTCTCCGGGTCGACACCGGCGGCGAGGTACTCCACCAAGATCTGACGCACCCTGCCATGCAGGTCATCTGGATGTGGATGCGTCGTAAGTGAATGATAATCAGCGATAAAGAAGAAACAATTATAGTTATCCTGAAGACGGATGAAGTTCTTCACCGCTCCGAAATAGTTTCCAAGATGCAAGTTTCCTGTCGGTCTGATGCCGCTTAATACGATCTCTTTCATAGAAGTACATTTAAACTGCAAAAATACTAATTATTTTTGATAATCGGTTACATTTTTTTAATAAAAAGCCATTAGGAATTAGCCATTAGCCATTAGGTTTTAATACCTAACAACTAACGGCTAACTTCTAATGGCTAATAGCTAGTAGCTAATGGCTAGAATGTGATTTCATCCCCGTTCTTGTTCAAAAAACAGCTCTGAAGGATATGGAACGACTTGACTTCCTGGATGTGAATTGTTTTGTGGTACTTCCACATCCATTTCCTTCTGATTGAGAACAGTCCTTTTGTGAGGTAGGCGTAGACAAACGGGTGAACCTGTATTGTCACTTCTTTCTCGTTTTGGTCGAGGAGGAGGTACTTGAGGTTGCCTTCGATCTCATCGATGTATATCATCGACGGTCTGATTTTGCCTTTGCCGTCGCAAACTGGACATTTTTCTTGGACGGTGACTTCTGTTTCCGGGCGCACACGCTGGCGTGTGATCTGGATGAGCCCGAACTTTGTGGCGGGGAGCACTGTGTGTTTGGCGCGGTCTTTTGCCATCTCCTGTTGCAGCTTCTCGAACAGCTCTTTGCGATGTTTCGCTTCGTGCATGTCGATGAAGTCGACGATGATGATGCCGCCCATATCGCGCAGGCGCAGTTGTCGCGCAATCTCCACGGCCGATTCCAAATTGACAGTCAATGCATTCTCTTCCTGAGAATTTTCTTTGTTCAACCGATGGCCGCTGTTGACATCGATGACGTGCATGGCCTCGGTGTGTTCGATGATGAGGTAAACACCATTTCTGATTGTGACTATTCTACCGAACAGCCCCTTGATCTGTCGTGCCACACCGTAATGCTCGAAGATAGGCTCTTTGCCTTTGTAAAGCTTCACGATGTCGCTCTTCTGTGGGGCGATGGTGAAAATGTAGCTCTTGACTTCATCGTAAAGAGCTTGATTGTCAACGGTTATCGCATTAAACGACTCGTTGAGCAAGTCGCGGAGCATAGCCGAGGTACGGTCAAGTTCGCTCACAAGCTTGGTAGGAGCCTTGCTTCCGTATAACGACTCAGTCATCTGTTCCCATTTACCGAGCAGGTACTTCATGTCGGCGTCGAGGTCTTCGACCTTCTTTCCTTCCGCCACAGTGCGGATGATGACACCGAAGTTGTTCGGCTTGATGCTCTGGATGAGCTTGCGGAGTCTGTTGCGTTCTTCGCCTGAACGTATCTTCTGCGACACCGAGATGCGGTTGGCAAAAGGCACCAACACTATGTAACGTCCCGCAAATGAGATCTCTGCCGAGATGCGCGGACCCTTAGTGTTTATTGGCTCTTTCGCGATCTGTACCGGAATCTGGTCGCCAGCCTGAAGATAGTCGGAGATCTTTCCCGACTTGTCGGCATCAGGACTCAGCTTGAACTTGCTCATATTCGTCTGAGCCGTCTTGCCCTCGTGTGCGAGCTTCGAATACTCGATCAACGAGTTGATCTGCGGACCAAGGTCCAAGAAATGCAAGAATGCATCCTTCTGACTGCCTATGTCGACAAACGCGGCGTTCAAACCGGGCAATATCTTCTTGATGCGCCCGAAATAAACGTCGCCCACAGCGAAGTTACTGTTGCTCTGCTCTTTGTGAAATTCAACAAGCTGCTTGTCTTCCAACAAAACAATATTAACCTCTGAAACATCAGAACTGATGACAAGCTCTCTGTTGACTGTCGGAACTGTAGTTGTATTGTCCATAATATTACAAAGGTTTTGAATTTCAACTTAAAAGCAATAACACAACATCGTTTATGCCAATGCTGTGTTATTGTACCATAAGAACTAATCTTAAAGATTATTTCTTTTTATGTCTATCCTTTCTGAGACGTTTTTTGCGTTTGTGGGTAGACATTTTGTGTCTTTTGTGTTTTTTACCGTTTGGCATATTACAAAAAGTTTATAAGACCAATATTACTTGAGGTCGTTAATGAATGATTTAGCTGGCTTGAATGCTGGAATGTTGTGAGCTGGGATGACGATCTTCTCACCCTTGCCACCGTTGGCGCGGATGTTTCTACCAACTTTCTCTTTTCTCATCTTGCTCTTGAAGCTACCAAAGCCTCTGAGATATACATCCTCATTGTTCTTTACTGATTCCTTCACGATCTCCATGAATGATTCAATAACTGCCTGTGTGCTGCCTTTTTCAACACCGGTCTTTTCAGCGATTTTCGCTACGATTTCAGCTTTTGTCATGTCTGTAATATTTTTTTTGATTAGTTAATTACCCTTTTTCAGCCTGCAAAAATAATAAGATTTTTTATACCTTGCACAAAAAAATTAATTTTTTTTCATTCATTATCTTATACATACGAAAATTTTTGGTATTTTTGCATTATTAAAATATGAATTAATTGTGTAAAATTTTTAGTTATGGCAAGCTTGAACAAAGTTATCTTAATCGGGAATTTGGGCAAAGACCCTGAAGTGATTTCATTCGACAACGGAACAAAAAAAATGTCGGTATCCCTAGCAACTACAGAACGTTTCCGCGATCGTGACGGCAACTGGCAGGAGCAGACAGAGTGGCATAACCTCGTCAGCTGGGGACCGCTGGCACAAGATATAGCCGACAAGAAACGTAATTATGTGAAAGGCGACCAGATGTATGTGGAAGGCAGGATAAAATCACGCCAATACATTGACGGTCAAAATGTTACACGCCACATCACCGAGATCGTGGTCGACAAAATGATGAGCCTCGGCGGCAACCGCCAACAACAACAGCAGAATCCTAACGCGTCGTATAACGCCTACGGAAACCAGCCACAACAGCCACAGTACCAGCCACCGCAACCTGTTGAAAATCAGGTGCCAAGTCAAGACTATAACGGCGACGACCTGCCATTCTAAACTATGATTGAAACAGTGATTTTTCAAGGCATCGATATGGTGACAGCCATCTGCCTTGTGATATTGTGCATCTTTCTGCTGTGCTCCGCACTCGCCTCGGCAAGCGAGACCGCTTTCTTTTCGCTGCTGCCTAACGACATCAACGAGATGGAAAACTCCGACAAACGTGCCGACAAACTGGTGCTCGACCTGCGCGAGAAACCAAAACAATTTTTGGCTACCATATTGATAACCAACAACTTGGTTAATGTGACAATAACGATTTTCTCCGTTTATATCATGGAGAAAATGTTCTTCTTTGAGAACGACACAATATGGGAATTCATCATCGATGTGGTGATAGTAACATCGCTGCTGCTCATCTTCGGAGAGATGATCCCGAAGATCACGGCGGCGAAACATGCTCCCTCTCTGTGCCGTAACCTCGCCCCGACGATAAGAGTGCTGATGGTCATTTTTAAGCCTCTCAGCTCTCTGCTTATCAAGTCCACCTCGTTGATCGACAATAAGATAGCTAAAAAAGCCACCGACACACTGTCAATCACCGACCTGACAACAGCCGTCGACATCACCACGACGGAGGAAACGCCTATCGAGGAACGTTCCATGCTGCAAGGCATAGCTACCTTCGGCGAGAAAGAAGTGAGCGACATCATGCAGCCGCGTGTGCAGCTGTTCGCCGTGAAGACGACCACATCTCTCGACCAGCTGCTCGAGCTCATTATCGAGAACGGATTCTCGCGAATCCCAGTGTATGAAGAGACTCTCGACGAGATAAAAGGCATACTTTACGTCAAAGACCTGCTGCCACACCTCGAAGATACCGGATTTAAATGGCAGGAACTGCTCCGCCCCGCGTTTTTCGTGCCGGAAAACAAGAAAATCAACGACCTTTTCCAGGATTTCCGTGCCAAAAAGATCCATATCGCCATAGTGGTCGATGAATACGGCGGCACATCAGGCCTCGTCACCATGGAAGACGTGCTCGAAGAGATAGTCGGCGACATCAAAGACGAGTTCGACGCCGTGGCCGAGAACCAGAACTACAAGAAAATCGACGACAAAACGTATGTCTTCCAAGCCCAGACAAGCCTCGTTGACTTTTGTAAGGTGTTTGATATCAATGAGTTCTACTTCGAAGACATTAAAGGCGAATCTGATACCCTGGCTGGACTCATCCTCGAAATGGAAGGCCGCATCCCACAAGCTGGATTCTCCACTTCTTACAAGGAGTTTGACTTCCGTATCGAGAAAGCCGACAAACGCCGTATCATCGAGATAAAAGTGACATACAATGAGACGCCTGACAAATAGCCTGATTGCCCTGGTTTTGCTGGTGATGACAGCTTCTTGCGGTGACAATAACACGCAACCGAAGCCGCGTGGCTATTTTCGTATCGATCTGCCTGAAAAACAATATGTTACGCTCGACACCATGCGCTACTACAGCTTCGAATACCCGACATACGCCACCATCACGCCCGACTACCATTCTCTTCAGGAAAAAGACTGGGTCAACGTGGAGTTTCCGCGGTTCAAAGGCACCATTCACATCTCGTACAAGCCCGTCGACGGCAATCTCGGTGAGTATCTTGAAGACGCTTATGTGATGATTACCAAGCATATAGGCAAGGCGACAGGCATCCGCGACAGCGTTATAATTAATAAGGAGAGAGACGTATACGGCCTCATGTATTACCTCGACGGGGAAGGCGTGGCATCGCCGCTGCAGTTCTACCTCACCGACAGCACCGAACACTTCCTGCGCGGCTCGCTCTATTTCAAGGTGGTCCCGAACAACGACTCGCTGCAACCTGTCATCGACTTCATCACCGACGACGTGCGTCATCTTATCAAAACTTTAGAATGGAAATAGATTGATAATCAATCTGTTATAAAAAATTTACAGCGAAAAAATCAAAAAAAACTTGTTTTTTTCGAAAAAAGTCCGTATTTTTGCACGTTTTTTCGTATAAAACAGTAACCGAATGTAGAATTTTATAAAATAAGAAAGGGGGACAGCATGATCGAGACCTTGACAATCGGCTCGCTGAAATGGCGTCATATCACCAATCCGGCTGACGAAGACTTTAAGTTTTTGAAGGAAAAATTCCATTTCCACCCCTTGGACATCGAGGACTGTAAGTCACTCAACCAACGTCCGAAAATAGATATCTACGACGATTACTACTTCCTGATTCTTCAGTACCCTAATTTCGACCGTCAGAACAAGTTCATCAAGACAAAAGAGGTGAAGTTTTTCTGGGGGAAAGACTATATCATCACCATTGAGAAATCGCCTTGGTACGTGAGCCAGCTCTTCAACGAATATGAGGAGCGCGACATGAAGGAACTCGAAGCAAATCTTAAGACTTCCGATATTCTCCTGTACCGTATCTTCGAAAAACTGATGATGGAGTCACTCTATCTTCTGAAAAAAGTCGGACTCGACCTAGAGTTGATCAACCGCGAGCTTTTCGGTACCAAACAGGTCAAGATTATCGAGCGAATCAGCGTCACACGAAAGAATATCATCACGATAAACACTATATTCAAACCTCAGCTCAGGGTGTTCCACTCCTTCGAAACTGGTCAGATCCAGGGCTTCGGCGACCTCGAGTACATGGAAGACTACTGGGGCAACATCCTCGACTACTACCAGAAGGTATGGGATATGACCGAGGACTACGAAGACTTGATCGAGGGCCTCTCGAAGACGTTTGACTCGATGCAGACCAACAAGACCAACGAGATCATGAAGATCCTCACCCTGATTTCGTCGATAATACTTCCTCTTACGTTTATCACGGGCATTTTTGGTATGAACGTGGTGTTTCCGTTCATCCCTGAAGGTTCCACCACCGCCATCTGGATTATCGTAGGGGTGATGGCTGTGATGGGCGTGGGACTCACGCTCTTGTTTCGTCACCGCAAATGGTGGTTTTAATCAATTGATAATCAATTATTTATAACTTTATATGGCAGCAACAATAATTTATGTAGTCGGTGTCATCCTTGGCGTGGTGGCAGTTCTTGAAATCCTCAATCAGCCGATTAATCTTCTTAGCAAAATCCTTGTGAGTGCTTTCGTCGTCCTCACCAGCTGGATAGGAATAATCGTTTATTACCTGCTTTTAAGAGGAAATCTGACAAGGTGGTTTAAGTAATCCTTTCCCTCGTCATTCCGAGCGAAGGCGATGCCGTAGTCGAGGAATCTCCGGCATTGAAGTTTTCAGAATCATTCAAAAGGCGGTGATTTATTCACTAAAAGTGAATGCTTTCGCAAAGCTCAGGTCTCCATTCCGCTCCGCTCCAGTCGAAATGACGTTTATGTGTGTATTATGGATAAGAAAGAATTAAGAAACAATATAAAACTTCTCAAGAAGCAGCACACTAAAGAACAACTTCTTGAGCAGTCGGAGGTCATTTTGTCAAAACTGGAGCAGCATCCCGACTTCCAGAAAGCGCGTATCGTGATGATTTACAGCGCCTTGCCTGATGAGGTGCAGACTGCGGCTTTCCTTGAGAAATGGCGTCACGAAAAGAAAATCATCCTCCCGACGGTGGTGGGCGATGACATCATCCCTGTGGAACTTGCCGAAAACACTGGCTTTGCCGTCGGCGACTTCAATATCCTTGAGCCTCAAAACGAGCCTTACAATGGCGACTACGACCTCATCGTGGTGCCGGGTGTCGCTTTCGATAAAAAAGGCAACCGTATCGGCCGTGGCCGTGGCTATTACGACAGATTCTTGTGTAAACATCTGAATGTCAAGCGAATAGGAATCTGTTTCGACTTCCAACTAGTCGACGAAGTGCCCACTGAACCGAACGACATCAAAATGGATGAGGTGATTTCTTTATAGTCGTTAGTCTTTAGTTTTTAGTCAATTACGATCATAAAAAAAGCTGCGATAATTCGCAGCTTTTTAACTAAAGTCTAAAGACTAACGACTAGAGACTATATTACCAAGCAAACAGTGGGTATTCTGCCATCATTGCATTGACTTTTTCCTTCACTGCCTCGAGTTTCTTGGTGTCGTCGATGTGGCTGATGACGTCGTCAATCATGTCAACGATAGGCTCCATCATGTTCTCTTTCAAACCACGTGTTGTGATAGCCGGTGTACCGACGCGGAGACCTGAGGTCTGGAATGGTGAACGGCTGTCGAATGGCACCATGTTCTTGTTGACTGTGATGTCGGCCTGAACGAGGGTGTTTTCAACCATCTTGCCAGTGATCTCTGGGAATTTCGAGCGGAGGTCGATGAGCATGAGGTGGTTGTCTGTGCCACCGCTGATGATGTTGTAACCTCTGTCGGTGAATGCCTTAGCCATTGCTGCTGCGTTCTTCTTCACTTGGAGGATGTACTCGAAGTATTCATCTGACAATGCCTCGCCGAAAGCGACTGCCTTAGAAGCGATGACGTGCTCGAGTGGGCCGCCCTGTACGCCTGGGAACACTGCGCTGTTGAGCAATGCCGACATCATCTTGATCTCACCCTTAGGTGTTGTCAAGCCCCATGGATTCGGGAAGTCTTCACGCATCATGATCATACCGCCACGTGGTCCACGGAGGGTCTTGTGTGTGGTTGTTGTCACGATATGGCAGTACTCCAACGGGTCGTTGAGGATGCCGCGGGCGATGAGACCTGCCGGGTGTGAGATGTCAGCCATCAAGATAGCGCCGACTGAGTCAGCAGCCTTACGCATACGTGCATAGTCCCAGTCACGTGAATATGCTGAAGCACCAGCGATGATGAGTTTCGGCTTGTACTGAGCCACTTTCTTCTCCATATCGTCGTAGTCGACGCGGCCAGTCTCACGATTTACTTCGTAAGCCACTGGTTTGTAAAGGATACCTGATGAGTTGACCGGTGAACCGTGTGAGAGGTGTCCGCCGTGTGAGAGGTCGAGACCCATGAAGGTGTCGCCTGGCTGTAAGCAAGCCATCAACACTGCCATGTTGGCCTGGGCGCCTGAGTGTGGCTGCACGTTCACAAACTTAGCCTGGAAAAGCTCGCCTGCGCGGTCGATAGCAATCTGCTCGGTCTGGTCGACGATCTGGCAGCCGCCATAGTAACGCTTGCCCGGATAACCTTCTGCATATTTGTTTGTCATCACCGAACCCATGGCCTTCAACACCTGGTCGCTGACGAAATTTTCAGAAGCGATAAGCTCGATGCCGTGCATCTGACGCTCTTTTTCCTTACGGATAAGGTTAAAAACCTTTGTGTCTTTCTTCATGATAAAATCTATTTAGTTGATATTCAATTATTTACAAATCTTCAAAAAATAATTTTGCCTTTTATTTCAAACTTCAAAATTACAATTTTTTATTCAAATTACAAAAATTTTAATTAATTTTGCACTTTAATTTGAAAATGACGACTCTCGACGACATAAAATCAGCGGTTTCTCAAGAATTGGAGCGGTTTGAGGCGTTTTACAAAGACGCGCTTCATTCCGACAATTTCCTGTTGGACCGTATAGGCCGTTACACCTTGAAACACAAAGGGAAACAGCTGCGTCCGCTCTTCGTTTTTCTCTCGGCAAAATGCTTCGGCGATGTCAACGAGAGTACCTATCGGGCCGCCACTTTCATCGAGCTTCTGCATTCCGCCACATTGATTCACGACGATGTGGTCGATGATGCCGCTGAGCGTCGTGGCTTTGCGTCGATAAATGCGCTTTATAAGAATAAAATTGCTGTTCTCGCAGGCGATTATCTCCTTTCAAAAGGCATGATGATAGCACTCGAAAAGCATGATTATCAGATGCTTGACATGATTTCGGCAACGGTTGAAAACATGAGCGAGGGCGAGATTTTCCAACTTGAGAAAGCCAAAAAATTTGACATTTCCGAAGATGATTATTACCAAATCATCGAGAAAAAAACCGCCTCGATGATCGGCTCGTGCTGTGCTATCGGGGCTGTCTCGACTGGCGCGGATGCTGAACAGGTCGAAGCAATGCGAAAATTCGGAATCTACGCTGGCACAGCCTTCCAAATTCGTGATGATATATTTGATTATCAACCTGATAACAAATCGGGGAAGGGCTATGGCAACGACATCCGGGAACATAAGATGACTTTGCCGCTCATACATCTTCTGAAAGAGAGCTCTGCTGTCGAAAGAACGTTGATAATCAGCAAGATACGTCTCAGCGGGAAGCGCAGAAGCACTATCAACGAGATTATAAAAAAGGCAAATGAAAAAAACAGCCTGCAATATTGTGAGGATAAAATGAATTATTTCATCCAACAGGCTGATAATCAATTGGATATAATAAATAATTCTGAAGCGAAACAGGCTTTGAAGGAATTGATGTTTTACTGTATAAAAAGAAATATATGAAAACAAACAGAGTCGTCATTTCGAGCGGAACGAAGTGTAGTCGAGAAATCACCGGCATACAATTTCTAACAGATTCGAGTGGCGGAGATTTCTCCATTCCGCTCCGCTACAGTCGAAATGACGTTAAACTAGTAACGTTATTATTTTTAATGTTTTTCTGCATATGTGCACATTCTCAGGCCTTTTTCGGCGGCCTGGCCGTTGGTGGTGTCACCTCGCAGGTCGACGGTGACCATAACAACGGCTTCCACAAGGTGGGCTTCACCGGCGGCGCCTTTGTCGGACTGGAATTCAACGATATCTTCGAGGCTCAGTTTGAGATAAAATACATCCAGAAAGGCTCGCGTTCGAGTGCCGACGACCCTGATCAGTTTGTGATCCGCCTTGATTATATCGAGCTTCCGCTTGTGGCTTCAGCAAACCTCGGGTTTTTGAATATCAACGGGCGTAAAGTCGACTGGATCTCGTTTGAAGCGGGAGCCAGCGTCGATGTGCTTGCCTATACCAACCAGAAGAATAACGGCGCCAACGGATACGGCTCAAACCAATGGAAACGATTCTGTGTCAACGGAATACTCGGTGTGAAGTTTAACCTCGTGGGTGAAAAACTGCAATTAGATGCCCGTGTGATAACCTCGATAAACTCGGCTTACGCGGGCAACTACCTGCAAGCATTGCGTTTCGGACAATGGGGTGCGTTTAACGACGTTCTCGAACTCGTGCTGTATTATCGTTTCTAACTATCCTGAAAAAATTTTAACCGGTTACAGTTGTCTGTCGATGGAATCTTTATGGATGATCTCGAAAATCTCCTTCACTGATTCGTCGTTGAGTCCCAGATTAACTCCTTTATTAATATGATGTTCCAGGACCTGTTTCCAGCGGTCCATCTGAAGCACCGTCACCTTGTTTTGTTTTTTGAAATCGCCTATTTTTTCTGATACTATCATACGTTTTGCTATCAGATTCAATATCTCGTCGTCGATGTCGTCGATTTCCTTACGGAGATTATGCAGCACTATGGCGTCGCCGTCGATTTTTTTCTTGCGGAATATCAAGCTTTTAAAGGCTTTTTTCAGTCTTTCCGGTGTTATCTGCTGTTTGGCGTCGGTGAGGGCGTGGTCGGGGTCGTTATGTGTCTCTATCATGAAGCCGACAGTGCCCATGTCGAGGGCTTTCTGAGCCACTTCCTGCAGCAGCTCGCGGCATCCGCAGATATGGCTTATGTCGGTGATTACTGGGGTGTTAGGACGCAGACGCAGCAGCTCTATAGGTATCTCCCATAGTGGTGCGTTACGGTATGGTGACTCGTCGACTGAGGCGAACCCGCGGTGTATGCCGCCAAGATACTTCAGTCCGGCCCCGTCGAGGCGTTCGAAGGCGCCAATCCACAGTTTTATGTCGGGTGCTATCGGGTTTTTCACGAAGACGGGGATGTCGCAGCCTCTGAGGCAGTCGGCGAGTTCCTGCACCGAGAATGGGTTGACCACGGTGCGGGCGCCAATCCACAGAATATCAATGCCATAGCGCATGGCGAGCTCCACATGTTCGGGGCTTGCGACCTCGGTCATGGTGAGGAAGCCGTAACGTTGTTTGGCTTCTTGCATCCATTTCAGGCCTATTTCGCCTATGCCCTCGAAGGCGTCGGGGCGTGTGCGGGGCTTCCAGATGCCGCCACGCAGCACTTTCACCTTGTCGATTTCACTGAGCCCGGCAGCCGTTTCCAGAAGCTGCTCGCGACTCTCCACACTGCACGGACCGCTGATGACAAGCAGCTGGTCGTGGCTTCCAAACCATTTTCTTATGTCGAAGCTTTCGCTCATCAAATTTATTTTTTGCAAATATAAAAATAAATTACGTCAATTCAGCAAAATTTTGTTATTTTTGTAGTTTGAAATTTTAAAAGATAAAAATCGTGAAACGTACAGAGATTAAAGCCGCTCTCGCAATGCAAGAGCTTGATAATGAGATAAATGTGAAAGGCTGGGTGCGTAACAAACGCGGCAGCAAGAACGTCGCTTTCATCGCTTTGAACGACGGCTCGACCATCAACAACCTGCAGCTGGTCATCGATTTGGAGAAGATTCCGGAGGAAAACCTCGCCTTGATGCACGCCGGCGCTTCTGTTTCAGCCAACGGAAAGCTGGTGAAATCGGCAGGTAGCGGCCAGAACGTGGAGCTGGCAGTGAGCTCCATCGAGCTGCTCGGACCGGCTAACCCGGATTTCTATCCGCTCCAGCCGAAGAAACACTCACTCGAGTTCCTGCGCGACATAGCACATCTGCGTTTCCGCACCAACACCTTCGGAGCAGTGTTCCGCATCCGCCATGCCATGGTGTTTGCAATACATAACTTCTTCAACAACAAGGGTTTCTACAACATCCACACCCCGCTCATCACAGCATCCGACGCTGAAGGAGCAGGCGAGATGTTCCAGGTGACGACACTCGACCTCAACAACTTGCCAAGAACCGAGGAAGGTAAGATCGACTACAGCCAGGATTTCTTCGGAAAGTCGACAAACCTCACCGTGTCAGGCCAGCTGGAAGGCGAACTCGCAGCCACAGCACTGTCGAAGATTTACACTTTCGGTCCTACTTTCCGCGCCGAAAACTCAAATACCACACGTCACCTCGCAGAGTTCTGGATGATCGAGCCTGAGATGGCATTCTACGACATCCACGACAATATGGAACTCGCTGAAGAGATGCTTAAGTATCTGATTCAGTATGCGTTAGACAACTGCATGGACGACCTTCTCTTCCTCAGCAAACGTCTCCAGGAAGAAGAAAAGAACAAGAAAGAAGAAGAGAAATCGATGGAGCTCATCGAGAAACTGCATTTCGTGCTCGAGCATCCGTTCCAGGTCTTGACATATACCGAGGCTATCGACATCCTCAAGAACTGCAACTACAACAAGAAAGGCAAGTTCCAGTATCCTATCACCGGCTGGGGTGTCGACCTGCAGTCGGAGCATGAGCGTTACCTCGTCGAGAAACATTTCAAGAAGCCTGTCATCCTTACCGATTACCCAATGGAAATCAAGGCTTTCTACATGAAACAGAACGAAGACGGCAAGACCGTCCGCGCTATGGATGTCCTGTTCCCAGGCATCGGCGAGATCATCGGCGGCTCAGAACGTGAGACCGACATGGACAAGCTCTTGAGACGCATGCATGAAGTGGGAATTCCAGAGGAATCAATGAACTGGTACCTCGACTCACGCCGCTTCGGCTCGGTGCCTCACTCAGGCTACGGCCTCGGTTTCGAACGTCTATTACTGTTTGTGACAGGAATGAGCAACATCCGTGACGTCATCCCGTTCCCGCGTACACCTAAGAACTGCCTCTATTAATCATGAGTTCTCAGAGACTAACGCAGACCCAAAAGCTGCTCCAGAAGCTGTCGCCGCAACAGATTCTCATCATGAAGCTGCTGCAGATACCGACTATGGAGCTCGGGACGCGTGTCAAAGAGGAAATCATGACAAATCCGGCCCTCGAAGAAGGTGAAGACCACGACTATGAGGATGATGATATCGACACTTTCGAGGACGAACAGGGCGACGACGACCACTACGACCCGCTCGACGACTTCGACGACTATCTGAAAGACGACGACGAGGACGATGCGGCATACAAATATGCAGTAAACAACAGCAGCCCCGACGACAAACACTACGAGGCTCCCATCACAAACGAGGCCACTTTCCAAGACTCGCTGATGGAACAGCTCAGTTTCCGTAATCTTGACGAGAAAAAACGCAAGATAGGAGCGTATATCATTGGTAATCTTGATGATTCAGGCTATCTCTCGAGACCTGTGGCAGGCATATCCGATGACTTGCTCTTTACACAAAACCTCGATGCATCGGAAGACGAGATCCGTGAGGTCTTAGAGATTATTCAGGACTTCGACCCGGCAGGCGTTGGTGCCTCCGACCTTCAGGAATGCCTGCTTATACAGCTGCGTCGCATAAACCACGAAAACCCCAGCAAAGACTGTGAAAACGCCATTCTTATCATTGAAAAGTATTTCGAGGAGTTCACCAAGAAACACTACGATAAGATTTTGTCGCGTTCGGGCATGTCGGACGAAGACTTCAAACGCGCCCTCGACTTAATTTTGTCACTCAACCCCAAACCAGGCGGCTCGACAGGCAGCGTGGCACAAAACCACGACTATATCATCCCTGATTTCACCGTCATCAACAACGGGGGAGAGCTCGAGCTGCAACTCAACAGCCGCAACACACCCGAACTCCATGTCAGCAAGGACTTTATGAACATGCTTAAGGAGTATTCTCAAGGCAAAGACAATAAAGAGACACGTGAGGCGGTCAGTTTTATAAAAAACAAAATCGACTCCGCAAACTGGTTTATCGATGCCATCAAACAGCGTCAGGATACGCTCTATGTGACCATGAAAGCCATCATGGAATACCAGCGTGACTTCTTCGTTACAGGCAATGAGAGCAAGCTTAGGCCGATGATTCTCAAAGATATAGCCGATATCGTCGGACTCGATGTCTCCACCATCTCGCGTGTGGTTAACAGCAAATATGTGTCGACGGCATACGGCACGTTTCCACTCAAATATTTCTTCAGCGAAGGCCTTGTCAGCGACGAAGGCGAGGAGGTGTCGACACGCGAGATCAAGAAGATCGTGCGCGAGAGCGTCGAAAACGAGGATAAGTCTAATCCATTGACTGACGATGAGTTAACGGCTATTTTGAAAGACAAAGGCTACACCATAGCACGTCGTACCATCGCCAAATACCGCGAACAGCTAGGCATACCGGTAGCACGTTTACGTAAAGTGTTATGAAAACGGCAAGAATCATCTCGATAATCGGACATCCCATCTTCCATCCGACGTGGATGATGATAATTCTGATGCTGACTGGCATCACAAGTTTCATGCCTCAAAACAACACTATCTTCTTGACTATCACACTGTTAATGACGTGTCTCATCCCCGGACTTGTCATCATGATGGTGAAACGCTGGGGTTTGATAAAGTCGATAGAGATGGAAGACCGCGAAGACCGTCTGGGCCCGCTGTTCATAATGTTGCTGTTTTTGTACGCCGCATACAGGTATTTCAATAAGATACCGATGTTAGCGATCTTCAATTTTTATCTCACCTCAGTTATCGTGGTGACAGTTTTGGCTTTTATGGTGTCGTTTTTCTGGAAAATAAGCATGCACACCCTCGGCTGGGGCTGCTTCACGGCGTTTCTTTTCATCATGACGACGGTGTCGGTGCGCCTGTATCTGCCTTATTTTATTGTCAGTATCGTGGCATCAGGCATAGTGGCGTCGGCTCGTCTCAAACTGAAATCCCACGACAACGCCCAGATTTACGCTGGTTTTGCCATGGGATTCGCAGCTGTTATTGTCTCGTATTTCTTTCTTATCGTTTAATAGGCTCTGATGCCGATACCTATTGAGAACGGCAGGATCTCAGGACCTCTGCCCGACTTGAATGAGTTGTTGATCTGGTAGCCTACGAAGAGGTTCACGCAACGGTAGCCCATGCGGGCGTTCACGCCGTAAACGATGCTCTCCAGGCCTGTGATGTCCTTGTATTTGATCTCCCATTTGTGGCCGTCGCCAAACACGTCACCCTTGACTTTCGTCTTGCTCTGCATGAGGAAGCTGACCTTGGCTCCAATAGAGATTTTGAATTTGTCGGCAATCCTGAAGTTGACCTCGAGCGGGATGTCGAGATAGTTGAGGTTGACCTTGCTTTTCTTCACCGCCGGCTCTTCCGTGAAAGTTATCACGTCGTTGTAAGGCTCTGATAACCAAGCGTTTTTCATGTAATAGTTATGACTCGACACTCCCATACCGAGCGACACGGTGTGTTTTGTCTCCGACATCGGGAAGTTGTAGGTGATATATGTGTCGAAGCCTTGGTTTATCGCGCGAAGGTCGAAGTTTTCGTAGCTGCTGCCGGTGTTGATGTCGGTGAACAAGTCGAATCCGATGGTGACTTTGCCGCCTGTTCTGTCTTTTATAAGCTGTGCGTTGGCCATAAATGATGCCATTATCAAGGCCGCAAGCAGTAGAAATGATTTTTTCATATTATTTTAAAATATTGATTATCAATTATTTAACTTATTTAATAACTTCTGTCGTTTGTCGAGCAGAGTGTCGATCTCGTCGTCGGTGAGGTCGGGATTTTTCAGCTGTGTGTCGATGCTGTCGATGAGAGCCTGGTAGTTCTCGCCAGTCTGCAACGTCTCGAAGGCTTTCTCTTTGATCTCCACGTCTTGGATATGGTTCTCAATGAGTTCGGGCTCGTCGGCCTCGTCGCCAAGCTGGTCGCGCAGCTTCTTGATGAGCATGTCGATTATGTTGCGTGTCATCTCGTTGTCCATCATGCCGTAGATCTCAACCGACATATTGTCTTTCATCGCGTCGTATTGTGAGAGATACAGCTTCAGCTGGTCGAGCTGTGCCTTGTCCATCCCCGGCACGTCGTCGGGCGGAAACTTCTCCATCACCTTACGGAAAAGGCGGAACAGCTCATTCATCTTATTTTTCAGATCGTCGTTCTCCATAATCAGTTATTCGTCGTAAAAAATGTTGTTTTGGATGTTTTTGATGCTGTCGATCATCATCAGGCTGTCGAGCAGGAGGGTGTCGATTTCGTAGAAGTCTTCTTCAACGAAGATTTTCTCTTTCACCAGATCTTTTGTCTCTTTCTGATACTCGTCTATATTAGAGCATAATGCGATGTATGGCAGCTCTATACGGTCGGCTGTGACAAAGGCGTTTTTGTAAGTCTTTCTCAGCCGCTGGTACATGTTTTCCGCCTCAAGACGTGTGCGGTAGTCGCCCACACGCAGACGGTAGTAAGGCTGTCCGAACACCAGATAAACCGGCACCTCAGGATATTTCTTCGTGAAGGTCTCGCGCACGCTGTCGGCATGCTTCAGCGCGTCGTTGCCCAGCTCCATGAAAATCTGCACCCTGAAACCGTCGATGGTGCTGTCATTGGCATGAATCTGACGCTGTTTCATCAACAATGTGTCGATTCTGGTATCCTGATCTAAAATCAGAAAACCGTTCTGAGCGACACAACTTATTGATAATAAGCATGTTATGACAAAAACCAGCAATCTCTTATTCAAAACACAAAATTTTTTGTAAAATTACGCAAAAACTTTCAAATTAGTATGTGATTTTTTGTAATTTTGTGAATAATTTTTTGATATGAATGAAAATCTAGATGCATACGGCACTTCGATGAGCAAGGCTGAGAGGGAGATTGAGCAGGTTTTGCGGCCTGACGCTTTCGCCAGTTTTGCCGGGCAGGAGCAGGTGGTGTCGAATCTGAGGGTCTTTGTGCAGGCTGCGGCACAGCGTGGCGAGGCGCTCGACCATGTGCTGCTTTACGGGCCTCCCGGACTGGGCAAGACCACCTTGTCGCATATCATCGCCAACGAGCTCGGCGTGAACATGAAGATGACATCGGGACCGGTGCTCGACAAGCCGGGCAACCTCGCGGGACTGCTTACCAGCCTTGAGAAAAACGACGTGCTGTTTATCGATGAGATACACCGTCTGAGCCCCGTGGTGGAGGAATATCTCTACTCGGCGATGGAGGATTACCGTATCGACATCATGATTGAGACAGGACCTAACGCACGTAGCGTGCAGATAGCGCTCAACCCATTCACCTTGATAGGTGCCACCACACGTTCCGGACTGCTCACCGCGCCACTGCGCTCGCGTTTCGGCATCAAACAACGACTCGAATATTACGACTCAAAGACATTGTCGAACATCATAAAACGTTCAGCGTCAATCATCAACGTGCCCATCGACGAGGAAGCGGCACTGGAGATAGCAAGAAGAAGCCGCGGCACCCCGCGTATCGCCAACCTGCTTCTGCGCCGTGTCCGTGACTTCGCCCAGATAAAAGGCGACGGACGTATCACCATCGACATTGCTAAGATCGGGTTGAAAGCCCTCAACGTCGACCAGCACGGCCTCGACGAGATGGATAACCGTGTCTTGTTGACAATCATAGAGAAATTCAAGGGCGGGCCGGTAGGAGTCAACACCATCGCCACGGCGGTGGGCGAGGAGGCAGGCACCATAGAGGAGGTCTGCGAGCCGTTCCTCATCCAGGAAGGCTATCTGATGCGCACCCCGCGCGGACGTGTGGCCACCGACCTGGCATACAAACACCTCGGATTGTTCAAAGGCGCCGACCAAGGCAGTCTGTTCTAAACCAACAAGTTTTATTGGTAGAAAAAAAGAAAAAGGTTCCTTGGGAGGGAACCTTTTTCCAAATTAACCATTTAAAACTTAATCCTATGAAAAATCAAAGCTTTACTCTCTCTTGCTTTGTCTTTTTCTTGTTACTCGCCCACAGACCATAAACTTCGCTGACGTTGCCAGCTGTGATGAAAGCGTTTATGTCGTTTTCGTTGATGTGATTCATCAACTTGGAGAACTCATCTTTAGTCAGAAGGGCCTCAAGCTCGACCTTCTTCTGGTTGCTGTAACCGCCGGTTACGTCGTACATTGTCACACCACGCTGGAGATCATTGATGATGAAATCCTGGATGTGCTTGTACTGTGGGCTGATGATGCAGACACGTTTTCTGTTGTTCAAGCCCGCTGTGAAATAATCGACCACAATACCGTTGATCCATGTTCCAATCAAGCCGATTACCACGATGTTGAACGGGTTGATAGCGAATGCTGTCAAACAGATCACTGTGCCAGCCACTGTCACTGATGCTCCGATGTCGAAGTGCATGTACTTGTTGACAATCTTTGCAAGGATGTCAAGACCGCCTGTCGAGGCGTTGATCTTAAACAAAGTCGCTTGCGCGAAGCTCAGGATAAGCACGAAGCAGACCAAGTCGAACCAAGGGTCGCCCATCAACGATGAGACACCGTCCTGAAGCGCTGTCGGTGACCAGCCGCCCGTAGCTGCGTCGAAGAAAGCACTCTTTTCGCCATACAACTTGGTGATGACCATCTGATATGGCAGGTACTTCTCAAACAATGCGGTGAAAGGTCCTAATATCAATGCGGTGTAAACCGTCTTGATACCGAACTCTTTACCTATCAAGAAATATGCCAAAACAAGCAAGATGGCGTTGATGACGAAAATCATCACTGACACCTCGAGATGCACACCGAACAACGACTCCGACACTGTTGCCAAAACGATTGAAAGACCGGAGATGGTACCGATGATGAGCTTGCTCGGCACCAAGAAGTAGTGAACACAGATGGCGGTCAAAATCATGCCAAAAGTCATGATTAGGAACTCAACCCAGAACTTCTTGGTTGCAACGTAATCCCAAATTTGTTTTGCACTGACCATTGTTAAAAATTTTAACCGATTTTTTCCTATCTGTTTCGGGGTGCAAAATTAGAAAGATTTTAGTTATAAACAACATTTTTATACAAAAAATTTTTTAAATATTGTAAATGTATGATAGACAATCTGTTACGCTATTTTTGTCCATATTTTTCCATATAAATTTTGATAATCTTGATTACAAATTGCTGAAAAAGTTACGTTTTTGCCGAATTATTTTTTGAAATTTTACGCCATGTCACCTTATCTCGGGAAAAGTCGTGAAATTCTTCTCATATGAATCTTGTTTATAAATGATAAAAAAGTATCTGATTTCAAACTTTTTTGTATTTTTGCAAACTGAAAATAATTGAAAACGAACAAATTACAAAATGAAAAAACTGTCAAGCGTAGCGCTGTTTGCGTTAGCTGTGCTATTATCGTTAAATGTATGGGCGAATCCGCCTAAGACCGCCAACATCACTGGAAGAGTCTTTGACAAGGAGACCAACGAGCCTTTGGAATACGCCACCATCACTCTGTTTAAGGCTGCCGACTCGACTTTTGTGGCGGGCATCATCACCGACACGAGGGGAGTGTTCACGCTGCAGGCTGGTGCAGGCCGCTATTTCTTGACGATTCAGTTTATGGGATATAAGACCAAACGGCTCAACGTCACTGTGGGTAACGACGGCGCTGACGTGGACCTCGGAAAGATCTATATCGACCCTGACACCGAACTGCTCGAAGAGGTGGAGATCGTGGCGGAGAAGAGCACCATGACCATGGCTCTCGACAAGCGTGTGTTCAACGTGGGCAAGGACATAGCGAGCACGGCGGGCAACGCCATCGACGTGCTTGAGAACATACCCTCGGTGACTGTCGACGTGGAAGGCAACGTCAGCCTGCGCGGCGACGACGGCGTGACGATACTCGTAGATAGCAAGGTGTCGGGACTCGTCGGACTGAGCACCCAGGATGCCTTACGCAGCCTGCAGGCTGACATGATAGAGCGTATCGAGGTGGTGACCAACCCTTCGGTGCGTTACGACGCTGAAGGAACAGCCGGCATTATTAATATAGTGTTGAAAAAAGACAAACGCAAGGGCTTCAACGGCAGCGTCGACCTGCGAGGAGGCTTCCCATTTGAGTGGGGCAAGGCACAGCCAGAGCCGTTCCCATACCAAATGGGCGCCGGCGTCAACTTCAACTACCGCCTGCGCCGTTTCAACTTCTTCGCGAGCTACAACTACAACTACCGCGACGACATGAACGACGGCTACACCAAGACAGAATATTTCAACGGAGGCATCCCGTACAACCCCGACTTGCATAACCACGACGACGCCACACAGGTGTCGGAGCAGTCGACATTCCGCAGACGCCATAATGAGGGCCATACCATGCGCGGCGGCCTCGACTATTACATCACCGACAACGATATCATCTCATTTTCAACGATGTACCGTTACGGGACAGCACATAACACCCCGACAGTGACGTATGTCGACGTGTTTCCGTTTGAGGGTACCTCGAAGTACAAAAAACGTTCGGAAGACTGGTATAACAAACGCCCGATGAACGAGTTTACCCTCGATTACGACAAGTATTTCAACACAAAAGACAACTATCTGAAGGCCTCGTTCCGCTATTTCCAGAATGAGAACGACGAGAAGTCGGACATCTACGACAGGCATTATGCCTCACAGGAAGACATGGATCACGACATCGTGATTGACACCTCGGTGATCTTGCAGCACACGCAAACCACCGAGATTCATCGTCGTTTCCAGGGAATGGTCGATTTTGCATATCATCTCGGACTGCATCATATCGAAGCTGGTGCCAAATACACCAACGGCACGCCGAGCAACAACGCCCTCGTGACGCAAAATGGCGAGCCTCTGGAGGAGTTCTGCCATGAATTCGACTATAACCAGCAGGTCGCGGCACTGTATGCCAGCTACGGCACCGAAGTGGGGCTGTTCTCGTTCCTCGCCGGTGCGCGTTATGAGTACACCTATACCATGGCTAACTATAAAAACAAGCCCGACGGCAAAAACACCCAGAGCTATGGCGACATCTTCCCGAGCGGCCACGTCAACTTCAAGATGACCGAAAAAGACCAGCTCCAGGTGAGCTACACTCGTCGTATCCGCAGACCTGGATACTGGCAGATGGCACCTTACCGCTCGTTCAACGACGACCGTAACTTCCGAATGGGTAACCCAGCGCTTAAGCCAGTATATACTGATAGTTACGAACTTTCTTACCTGAAATTCTGGGAAGGCGGCAACTTCAATCTCACAGGCTATTACCGTCACAGCACCGATGTGATACGTTATTTCACCGAGGTGGTCGGCGAGGTGTCGATAGGTATGCCTCAGAACTTCGGCATCAGCGACGACTACGGTCTGGAACTCGTCGGAAATGTCAAGATTTTCAAGTGGTGGACGCTCAATGGAAGCATCAACGTGTTCAACTCGTCGGTGGTGGGCGACTACACCTCGACCACGACGGGCATCACAAACCATTATACCACCGACTCGTACAACGTGCAAGGCCGTTTTGTGACGAAGTTTGAGTTCAAGAAACTGTGTAACTTACAGCTTACAGGCCACTTCTCGAGTCCTCGTGACGAACCTCTCGGCTTCCGTGAGGCACATTACTGGTTTGACTTTGCCGCTTCACGCGACGTGTTGAAGGGCAAAGGCACTTTGTCGCTGAATGTCAGGGACTTGTTGGGCACGCACTCGCATGCTGGCGAGTCGTGGGGCGACAACTTCTGGCAATACAGCGAAGGCTCGTGGAGCAAGACCACGGTTACCCTCAACTTCAACTACCGCATCAACCAGCAGCAGAAGCGCCAGCGTCCTGATGAGGGCGGAAGCAATTTTGAAATAGAAGAAGGTGGTGAGTTAGATTAATCTATTACGACCTCATCGCAGAAGATCCAGGCTTTCTCGCCGGCACCGACATGCCATTCAGGACAGGTGCCGATGCTTGTGGCAACCATGCGGACATAGCGGGCATTAAGGCGTTTGCGAATCTCAAGTTCCTGAATCACAGCGTCTTCGGTGTCTTGCGCCACCTCGTTCTCCACCACTCCAACCGATTTGAAGTTCTTGCCGTCGTTCGAGACGAAGAACTCCACTTTTTCAGGCATGAAAATCCATGAATCCTGGTCTTGCAGGAAGCTGCCAGCCAAACGTGTGATGTTGGTCTGCTCTCCAAGGTCGATGGTGACATCGACATCAACGCCATGGTAGCCTTGCCACATGCCTACACGGAAATTGTCGTTACCGCGCTGTAAATCAATGAGTGCGATGTCACCGCCAGCGTCATACTGGCTGCTGTAGGCGTTTTTGATGGCGATTTTACGGCCTGCCGCAATCTTCTTGAACGAGCCTTCTACAACATCCGATTTTTCGTTGCCGACTTTGGCATACGCCTTGATATCAGTGGTTTTATCGATGGTGAAAGGAGCGATAAACTCAACGAAATCACTGCCGTTCAAAGAATAATATATCTTCGCGTCATTGTTAGGGTGGCTGATGCTGACATCGAGGTCATCGTAAAAGACATATCTCTCAACGTTAATAATAGGCACTGTAACGATTTGATTGTCAGCGATATATGCCTTTGGACAATCCTCATCGGCAGTGGCCCAGGTGGTGTTGCGGTCGCTTGTCATTGTGAACTCAAGTTTGCCGCCGTTGACCACCTCGTCGTAGTATAAGTAGCTGCGTGTCAATGGCTTGCCGTTGAGTTTAACCGATTCGATGTATTTGTACTCGTGTGAGAGATTCTTTGCGATGATGGTGAGATGCTTGCCGTTTTCGAAGTTGAGCGTCATCTTCTCGAAGTGAGGCGTGCCGATGACGAAATATCCGCTTGCAGGTGTCACCGGGAAGAATCCCATGGCGCTCATGACGTACCATGCCGACATCTGGCCGCAGTCTTCGTTGCCGCAGAGGCCGTCGGGCTGGTCGGTGTAGAGCTCGTTCATGATCTGGCTGACGTAACGCTGAGTCTTTACTGGCTTTCCGAGGAAATTATAGAGGTAAGCCATGTGGTGTGACGGCTCGTTGCCGTGTGCATACTGGCCGATGAGGCCTGTGATGTCGACCTGTTCGCGGCCGGTGAGGTCGGATGAGGTGTTAAAGAGGCGGTCGAGCATGTTTTCGTAGTCTTCTTTGCCACCCATCATGGCGATGTGGCCGTTAACATCTTGAGGCACAAAGAAATTGTACTGCCATGTGTTGGCTTCTGTCAGCATGAAGTTGACCTGACGAGGGTCGAATGGCGACACGAAGCCGCCGTTTTTACGGCCGCGGAAGAACTTTGTCTCCGGGTCGTAAAGGTTCTTGTAATACTGTGCGCGACGGTAGAACTCGTCGGCGATATCCTGTTTGCCCATCTTCTCGGCCATGCGTGCTATGCACCAGTCGTCGTAGGCATATTCGAGTGTCGTCGACACCGACTCGCCAGCCATGTCGGCTGGGATGTAGCCGTATTTCTTGTAAAACTCGAGTCCCCACATGTCTTCGTTAGCCCTTGCCACCATTGCGTCGAGCGCTTTCTCGGCGTCGAAGCCGGTGATGCCGTTGATATAGGCGTCGGCCATCACAGGGATGGAGTGGTAGCCTATCATGCAGTGCGTCTCGTTGGCTGCGAGTTCCCATGTCGGAAGCAGTCCGCCAGTCTCGTAGTTATCGATAAATGTGTTGATGATATCGACTGCGCGTTCGGTCTGGATCATGTCGAGGAGCGGGTTCTCGGTGCGGAAGGTGTCCCACTGTGAGAACACGGTGTAGCGTGGGCGGTCGGCCTGATGTATCTTGAGGTCGTGGCCACGGTAGCGTCCGTCGACATCGGAATAGATGTTAGGCACTATAAACGAGTGATACAGAGCGGAATAGAATATCTTTTTATCGCGTTCGAGCTTGCTGTCGACCATGATACGGCTCAGCTCTTGGTTCCAGGTGTCGTATGTCTTTGCCGCCAATGCCTCGATGTCGAAGTCGGTGATTTCTGATTCGAGGTTTTTCTTGGCACCTTCCACGTCGACGGCTGAGATGCCGATACGCATCACGAGAGGCTGTCCATCATTTTGAAAATCAAAGGCATAGACCAGACCTTCGTCGTTGTTTGTGCAGGCTTCGATAGGCTTTGAGAACTCGGCGTAGAAGTAGAGATATTGGTCGCGCGCCCAGTAGCCTGAACGGCGGAAACCGCTGATGGCGTTGGCGTTTTCGACTTTAGCCCAAGCCTCGTAGATTTTCTCGGCCGACAATGTCGATTCCTTGAGGTCGAGGATGACGGTGGCGTTGGCATTTTCCGGGAAGGTGTAGCGATGCATTGCGGCACGCACTCCTGAGGCCAGTTCCACCTTAATATTATAGTCGTCGAGTGTTACGCTGTAGAATCCCGGACGTGCCTCTTCGGTCTCGTGACGGAATGTCGAGCGGTAATCATCTGATTTATAATGCTTTTCGCCTGTTATTGGCATGAAACGGAAGTCGCCGTAGTCGTTGCAGCCCGTTCCGCTGAGGTGTGTATGGCTGAAGCCAAGTATGTGATTGTCGGAGATGTGGTAGCCTGAGCATCCGTCCCAGTCGTCCATGCGGGTGTCGGGGCTGAGTTGTACCATTCCGAAAGGAGCTGTGGCGCCCGGATAGGTGTGTCCGTGGCCTCCTGTACCGATAAATGTGTCGACGTAAGTTACGGGTTCCTGCTTTTTAGCGCAAGAAAATAGCAATAGAGCTGCTATTATTAATATAGGTGTCTTTTTCATGGAAATGTTAATTTTTTCTGAGTTCAAAATTACCATAATTTTCAATAGCTTGAAAAATTTTTTTCATTTTTTTTGAAAAAAAAGATACATCGTTAACAAAAAAGTTATATCTTTGCCACGTAATATGAATTGAAAGGATTCATTAAAAAATAGAAATTAACTAAATTATTAACTAAAATTACTTAAAATGAAAAAAGTACTTTTACTTTCGTTGGGCCTTTTAGTAGGCATGGCAGGCTTCGCACAGGTAAGAACCAACAGTGAGAATGCCAAGAAAAACCAGTTGACACATGTCAAGACAAATGATGGTACAGAGATTTCTCCAGCAGCAGCTTATGCTCCATCAGCAGTTCTTCCAAGTGTTACAAGCACACAGATTAGAGGACATCAAGTCATAGTCGATCTGATGTCAACTATGACAACAAACTATGACCTTCAGTCAAACAGCGCAATCGGTAACCGTATTGCAGCATGGCCTGATGGTTCTGTCGCTGTTACAGCTACATGGGATTTCTCAGGTGACAACACCTGGCCAGAACGTGGTACAGGATACAACTACTATGATGGTAGCGATTTCGGTGATGAGCCGGAAGCACGTCAGGAACCAGCTAAGTCAGGTTGGCCAACAATCTGCGCTTATGGTAACGGTGAGATCCTCGCTTCACACAACACAGGCGTGAATGTTTACTACAGAGCAACAAAGGGTCAAGGTGACTGGGAACTCCTCACCAACCTTCAGTCAAATGGTCATGAATGGACATGGCCAAGAGTGGCTTGCACAGCTGACGGTACATTGCACCTCATCTGCGCTGACCAGTTCACAGAAGATGGTCACAACGTAAGCCTTATTACTTACTTCAGATCAACCGATGGTGGTCACACTTGGACAGAAGATCCATACTTCAATAATCTTTCAGTTGAATACAACAAAGAGCTTTCAGCTGATGACTATGTAATTGCAGTCAATGGCAACCGCATCGCTGTTGCATGCTTCAGCATGACATACGACTTGTTCTATGTTATGTCAGAAGACGCTGGTCTTACATGGGAGAAACACATTGTTTGCGAGCACCCATACAAAGCAAAGTATGGTCAGAACTTCGACTGGGGTCAGACAACTGTTTCAAAAGAGACAGACTCAATCCATTGGAACGATAACTCAGGTTCAATTGCAATCGGCAACGATGGTACAGTTCACATGGCATGGGCTCTCGGCCGTTGGGCTCCAGCTCCAGAATCAGGTTGGGGATACTACAGCAGCTGGTATTTCACACCAGGTTGCGTGTACTGGAATTCAAACTACCGCAATGAGCAGGGTACAAATGTTATCCCAGCTTTCGGCGACTGGTCAGGCGATGCAAGCCACCCAGAGTGGGTATGGCCAGGCACATTGTTGGGCGGTCATGACTACACAATGAGCTATGAGCGTATTCAGTTACTTGAAGAGGCTGCAGGCAATGGTACTCTCCACTTCTTCGGCCATGCTTCAGAAAAGGTCCAGAATGATCCAGAAGGTCCTGACTATGATAGTGATCTGTTGAACAATATCTGGGGCTCATACAGAACATTCGACGGATACAGCTCAATGCCATCAATCGCTCTTGACAACGACAAAGGTGTGTATATTCTCTATTCAGGCCTTTCAGACACACGTACTGGTACAGCAAGTGGTGCTGAGTACTACTACAGAAGCCCATTCTTGCACGTATGTGTTGGTGGTGTATGGGATGAGTGGTATGAAGCAACAGTTGTTGCAACAGGTGTCGCTCACGGTATCGAAGAGGCATACAGCGTAACAGCTTATACTAACGAGGTTGATGACCACCTCTGGTTTGCATATTCAGCTGATGATGGCATGGGTCTCTTCCTCGATGATGACCAGACAGTTATTACAGACAACACAATCTACGCTGTTAGAGTTGCTAAGATTCCGGATGATGTTACAGAGGTTAAAGACGTTGTTTACAACATCTATCCTAACCCAGCATCAGATTACATCTGCATCTCAGCTGACGCAGTCGCTGACGCAACAATCACATTCGTCAACCTCGCTGGCCAGACAGTGAAGACTATCAACACCAACCTCACAATTGGTAACAACAGCATCAGCATCGACCTCGCAAGCGGTGTTTACTTCTGCACAGTCAATGCTAACGGCTTCAGCAAGACAACCAAGGTTGTTGTGAAGTAATTAGACTTTAGACGTTAGTCTTTAGACATTAAACAATTTGTAGAGACGCGCCACGGCACGTCTCTACATTTTTTAAATACAAAATATTAAGGCTATGAAAAAGACATTATTTATCCTTATCATCATTGCCATCGTAGTGGTGGCGGCGAAAATGACGGTGCCTACGCCTGAAAAGCACAGAGAAGTCGCTATGGAGAGATTGACGGAGATGGTTAATGAGAAAATTTCGACCATTGAGGGTGCCAAAGAAATCATCGAAGGCAATAACATAGACACAAAACTGTTCATCAAACTGGCATTGACGCAGTTGCAGATGAAAGATTATTTTGTGTGCAACGCAGGATATATCAAATATGACGGTGATGACTACATGCTAACATTGGGCTTGTTCGGCCATGTTTTCGTGATGACCGATTACATTGATGAGGTGCAGCAAGCACAGGAGAAGATTGAGGAGTATAAGAATAAGTTCTAATATAAAAAAAAGCCCGCCGTCAGGCGGGCTTTTTTATTGAGATTGTTTACTTCTCCTCACTCAGCTTCTTATATCCTTCATATCTCAGTTTAGCAAACTGCTCGGTCTTGGCGAACAGCTCTTTTGCCTCTTCTGGGAAGGTCTTCAGCAATGAGTTGTAACGGACTTCGCCCATGATGAAGTTCTGGAACTTGCTCCAGTCAGGCTCTTTTGAGTCGAGGTGGAAGCCGTTCTGACCTGCTTCTTCCTCAGCTGGGTTGAAGCGCCAGAGGTGCCAGTAACCGCATTCGACGGCGAGCTTCTCTTCTTGCTGTGAGTGGCCCATACCGATCTTAATGCCGTGGTTGATACATGGAGCGTAGCAGATGACCAATGATGGTCCTGGATAAGCCTCAGCTTCTTTGATGGCTTTGAAGTACTGAGCCTGTGATGAACCCATAGCCACCTGTGCCACGTAGACGTAGCCGTAGCTCTTGGCGATCATGCCGAGGTCTTTCTTGCGTACTTTCTTACCTGAAGCGGCGAACTTGGCGACAGCGCCGGCTGGTGTAGCCTTTGACGACTGACCGCCTGTGTTCGAGTAGACCTCTGTGTCGAGGACGAGGACATTGACGTCTTCGCCTGATGCCAAAACGTGGTCTAAGCCGCCGAATCCGATATCGTATGCCCAACCGTCACCACCGAAGATCCACTGTGACTTCTTCACGAGGTGATCT
>Ga0265298_10000288_pt1 | contig 78638 bp, 70 predicted proteins | sample AusTroGonzalo_MG_3_FD_193486 | JGI IMG/M metagenome (GOLD analysis project Ga0265298, IMG submission 193486) | Bovine rumen microbial communities from tropical cattle in Woodstock, Queensland, Australia - Gonzalo_01 | ecosystem: Host-associated > Mammals > Digestive system > Stomach > Rumen ... | reverse complement strand
TGATGGCCCACATGATGCCGCATACGGCCATGACATTATATTCGCCCATTCTCTTCACGTCCTCCGGCGTGACTTCCTGCAGATGTGCAAGGGCATTCCGCATATCGAAATTGCCCGCTTCGGTCTGCGCCTCGGCAAAAGCGTCAATCCACGCCCGGGTGGCGCCGTCGCCAACGGAATGGACATGGACGTTCATACCATGCGCTGCCGCCGCCTTGACGAGCCGCACCATCTTGTCGTGATTATCGAATCTTGTCACGCCCTTATAGCCCGGTTTGTCCACATAGTCATCCAGCATCCACGCGGTGTGCCCCTCCACGACGCCGTCGGCAAAGACCTTGGCGCCGATTACCTTCACGTGCTTGCCGTTGTATTCCTTTGCCTCCTGCGCGATTCTGTCCAGATCCTCCTCGGGGGTGTCGGTATTGTCATTGACGAAACTGCCACAGAAGGAATACATCTTCAGCTTGCCCTCATCGTCCAGTTCCTTGTAGGCACGGGGTTCGTGCTTGGTCAGAAGCTGGTAACCGGCATCATATACGCCCGTATATCCGTTTGCAAACGCGTATTGCTGGAAGCCCAGCAGCTCTTTCTTCGCTTGCGCAAGTTCCGGCTGGACCCGCTTGACCAGATCGATGGCGGGCTTCTCGGCAAGCAGGCCGTTCGGCTTGCCGTTTTCGTCCACGTGGATACATTCCGTTCCCCACTGTTTCACGGCGTCTTCGTTGATGTCGAATGCTTCCATGGCCTTGGTATTGACCCACATCATGTGACCGCTGCTGCTCTGGTTGATCATGGGCTTGTCCGGGCATATCTGGTCCAACTGCTTGGCATTCAGCTGATACAGCAGATCATCCGACCAGCCCGAGCCCACGATGTGAGGCTTATCCTGGTTCTCTTCCACATACTTCTTCAGAATGGCCAGGTAATCCTCCGGCGTCCGGCCCTCTGCCAGGTTTGCCCTGCCGAACATGATGTTACCCGCAAATCCGGGATGGCAATGCGCTTCCAGGAATCCCGGATAAATGGAATGGCTCCCATAATCCAGAATCACGGTCTTTTCCCCCCGGAGCTTCATGGCGGCCTCCTTGCTTCCGACATAGATGATTTTTTCATCGGCTACCGCGATAGCCTCTGCATAGGGCTTGAATGCATCCATCGTGATGACATTCCCAAGAATAATGGTCTGAGCTTTCATACTTATTATTTTAATGTCCTTTTACATCTTTTTCAATCTCGGAATACAGGTTGTCTATTTCTGCCTGGGTATAATCGGACTCGTCAAAAGTCTTGGAAAAAGTCACTTTGACGCTCGCAAGCTGTCCGGCCGCCCGCTTGTCCCGTCTGAGGTCGTGCCCGGTGAGAAGGATATAATCGCACAGCGTATCCCCCATGAACCAGAAAAGAACAAAAATCAGCTCACGAGATACTTCTTCCAGGCCTTCCGAGAGCCACAGCAATATGGCCGAAAGGACCAGGCCGACAGTCATGATGAGAAAGCGCTTGGTATGTCGTTTCACATCTTTTTCCACCACGCCCAGGTTGTAGGCATAATACTCCTGGATCGTCGCGACAATGGTCTTTCTCTCCTCCTCTGTCAGGCAGTCCTCAATGATATTCATCACAATGGGGCACTCGGGAGGAAGCACCCCGGCACCGAGTTCAACCAAATCTTTGAAATCCGGATTCAGGGTCTCGTATCGCCGGACGCTGAGAGGGTGGATGACATCGTAATAAGAGGAAATCTTGACCGGGAATGTGGCAATTCCGTTATTGATAAAATCCCTGTCCAGCAGATAATCCATCCGCCCTTTTCTTGACTCGAACAATTTGCCGAATTTCTCTTTCATGTCGATGGAATGAACTTTATTTCACTTTCTTACCGCCGAAATACACCTGGGCCGGCTTGTTATAACTGAAGCCCTCCTGCTCTGCCGTGAGCAAGTCCTTGTCGAACACCAGGAAGTCAGCGTCCTTGCCCACCTCGATGGAGCCTTTTTTCGCCTCGATGCCCAGCTGCTTGGCGCCGTTGATGGTATAGCCGATGAGCATTTCCTCAATGTTCATTCTCTCGTTCTCGGGCGGAAATACCGCTGTAGCTCTGGTGAACTCGTAATCCCTGGTCTTTTCAGTAATCCAGCGGGTCATACCCACCTCCATGCCGAGATACGGGTTCCAAGTTGTAAAGTCCCCGAAGGTGATGTTATCACTGGACCATGCCACCTGGGCGCCGCTGTCCCAAACCGTTTTGCAGCGGAACTGTTTCCGGGCGCGTTCCATGCCGAGCCAGGTAGCTGCAATAGCGGGATCTCCTGAATGCCAGTGCGGCGTAAAGTTCGCGAACACACCCAGCTTGGCAAAACGATCCAGATCATCGTCGCACTCAATTTCAAGATGAGCGCAGGTGACTCTCACATGGAGGCTGTCTCCCATCTCCTTTTTGGCCATCTCTACGCCATCCAGTACGGTACGTGACGCACGCTCACCCACGGTGTGAAGGTGCAGATCCAGATTCTCCTTATTGAGCTCCTTCAAAAGTTTCGCGATGCCCTCCGCGGAGAAAGCGGTAGCTCCCGTCGTATGGACATCCACATAGGGCGTAACCATGGCCGCGGTATGGATCTTCTGGGTACCGTCCATGAAAATCTTCATGGTATGAACCTTCAGGTGCTCCGTGTTATACTCACGCTGAATGTGCTTCAGCTGTTTCAGGCCCTCCTCGGCATCCCGCTCCGCGTTGACCACAAGGCTGCCGTCAACATACACGGGCAGCTTTCCCTGCTTGTCCAGTTCGCACAGACGCTTATAGACCTTTTCGTGGAACTTCATATCCCCCGGAAGTCCGGCATCAAATACCGCAGAAACGCCGTGTTCAACTGAAAAATCGATCCAACGCTGAAGCGCCGCATCAACCTGTTCATCGGTCAGTTCCATCCCATTGTCGAGAATGACTTTGACTTCCGTTGCGCCTTCATACATATTTCCAGTCACATGGCCGTCCTTGCGTACATAAAAAGCAAGTCCCGGGATGGGATCCGGCGTGGCGTCTGTGATGCCGTGCTTCTCAAGGATCTTAGAGTTGACCCAGATGCTGTGTCCTTCGCCTTCCTGAATCTGAAGCTCGGCATCCGGACATATTGCGTCAAGCTCCTCTTTTACGATATCCTCACCCTTGAGGAACCTTTTCTCCATCAAGAATCTGTAACGCTTCTGACCAGGATGCTCTTTGATAAACTTCTTCATCATGTCAAATGCATCCTGTTTGCCATCGGGCTCAATGCGTTCATCGATGACTGCGTACTCAAAACCAACGGGAATGGTTATATGCACATGGCTGTCGATGATGCCGGGCATGATGAACTTCCCGCCCATGTCTGTGACCTTGCCTTCGTAGGCCGAAAGGCCGGCCTCATCGCCCACATAGACGAATTTGCCGTCTTTCACCACCAGCGCGGTGGCCTTCGGGTGTTTCTTGTCGGAGGTGAAGATTTTTGCGTTTTTGATAATCTGATCAGCTTTCATGTTGTTCATATTTAAGTTGTTATTATTCATTGGTTTCTTTTACAAAACAGGCCACCATGCCGTAGGTGATGGTGGGACGGATCCATATTTCCGTGAGCATATAGGCGGTGTATTCATCGGTGGGCTCCATGAGGATGTCCACGTGATAGAGCACCGCAATGAGCATATCCACGAAGAAAATCAACCACAGCCTGGGCTTGGTGTAATTCTCCCAATCCTTACGGGCATAAAAGAACGTGAGCATCAGGAGCAGCAGCACAGAAAGAACGAGGCAAGCCAGGTGGAGGGAGCGAAATGCCAGCGGCGGCGCGAAAAGGATGTCCCGAAGCAGCACCGTAATGCCCACACAGAGAGAACATCCATAGTTGAACTGATGGGGTTTGAGACGGTTGAAGAAAAACAACCATATCATCACGATACTGGCGATGTAGAACAGGTTGAGCACCAATTCGGGCCACGTCTCACGCAAGCCGAAATGCCACACGCCATAGAGCATGATCCCTACTGATAAAACAGCGGCTATGGCGGTGATCAGGACATCGAAGATCTCCGATTTCTTTTTGAATCTTATTTCCATCACTATAGACTATTTATTCTTATCCTCAATCATATGAACATCTCGCTGCGGGAACGGGATGGTGATGCCGTTCTCAGCCAGAAGTTTATAGATAAGCTCTTTGCACTGATACCTGTATTCAATCTGCTCTGACACCAGCACATACTGTCGTACCGCCACATTCACGGAGCTGTCGCCAAAGTCGTCAAAACGGATATAATGCCCGTATGTGGGCTCAACGATATCCCGACCGTACCTGTCCTTTGTCTTAAGCACCTCCAGGCCTTTCTCCAGCACATCCCGCACCTTTTGGAAGTCGGTACCGTAGGCCACGCCCACCTTGATGATGGTGAGTTCATATCCGTTCTTCCGGGTGAGGTTGGTGAAGTTCTTGCCGAACAGGGCTGAGTTCAGGAAGGCCACCTGGGTTCCGTTGAGCGTTTCCACCAGGGTCGTCTGGTAATTGATGTCGATCACCTTGCCCCGTACATTGTCGCAGTCGATCCAGTCGCCGACCCGCAGGCGGCCACCCATGAGCTGGATACCGTAAATGAAATTGTTGATGATATCCTTGAGGGCCAGACCCACACCAGCCGACAGACCACCGGCGATCAATCCCAGCGAATTGGTAGGAACATTCAACGTGACGATGAAGAGGTCGATATACACAAACCAGACAAACACGGTGATGAGGCTGTTGCCCAAGGCCAGGTTGACTTCGTCGTTGCGCACGGTCTTCCGGTTGTACTTACGGAGGAAACGATGGTATTCGAAGGTCTGCCACAGGGTATGGAGCACCTTGCTCAGATACCGGAACACGAAGAACATCCCGGCCAGGAACAGGATGTCATACAGGGACACCCGGAATTCGCCCTGACGGAAGAAGGGCTCCTCGAAGATGGTATGATACAAGTCCTTGAATTCGAATATGTTCAGTGCCCAGTTTATACAGGCGGGAATGGAACACAGCACCATGAGTGGAAGCACGACCTCACGGATGAGATCGTAGAACCAGGTGGCACCGAACAGCAGTTTCTCCTTAGCCGGTCCGGTCACGTAGGTAATCTTGGCTTTATAGGCCGCTACCCGCTTGTCCAGCCGCTTCTCCTTATACAATACCGTCAAGGCCCAGACAGAGGCGATAGCCAGGATGAGCGCCAGTTGGAAGTACCACCACACCAAGATGATAAGTGCCAGGAAAACATATCCCACCCAGCTGATAACCAACGCTGCAGCTGTAATGCAGAAGGAAACCCATCCAATCACCGTGTCGGTCTGGTCCGCCTTCCCGTTACTCCGCAAATTGGCAATCAACTGCCACAGCGTCATCACCAGGAGTAGCGGCGGGAAGAAGAAATTCAAGAACGCATTGGGCACGAACAACACCCGGCAGCTGATCACGAACAGGGCCGTGAAAATAGTGGGCTGGTAGATCCGTACACTGTATCTGAGCTTGGCCGGCATCAGGCGGATGAGCAGGGCCGTATAGATGGCCATGAGCAGCCAGATGAAGGTGTGCATGATACTGATGGCCTTGCGCACAATGTCGTCATTGGTAGTCTCATAGCTGAGGGCAACGAACAGGACGCAGCACAGCAGGAGGGCCAGAAAGCGCTTCTGCTCCTTGGCTACCCGGTTTCCGAGAGGCTTCACAAAATGATAGACGGGCAGCAGCAGGAGCGCCGAAATGCCCCAGAGAACGAGGAATGCGAGAAAATAAACGACCAACCAGTATATCCTCGCCGAGTTGGTCAACTGATTGTCATTGGTAATCTCCTCACTGTTCTCAATCAGTTCTTTACTGAACAGCTTCTTGACAAAAGAACCGAGGTTATACTTTTCATTCATGGCCCGCCGGGCCTCTTCCCAATACTCGCCGGGGCTGCTCAAGATGGTCTGCCAGGAGGTCTGTCCCTCTGCAAAAACCTTGTCCGCAAGGATGCCATAGTATTCCCTGGCATACTGATAGGATTCCTCCATGCGCAACTGGGCTTCCCGGTAATGGGTACTGTCGGCCATCACCTGCTCCCGCGTCTGGGCAAACATCTTCAGCAGTTCCGAGGCGTACAGCAGGCAGGAGTCACGGTCTGCCTGGCCGGCGTCGCTCAAGATAAACGCCGGGACGCGTTCTTCTTCAGCAACGGTATCCTGGGCCGCATTCATGGCCAGGACGGCCTCAACCTGCTCTTGCAGTTCCTGTTCCAGAAGGCTTTCGTTTTGCAGGAGATGCACATCCAGCGAATCGTTGTGGTATGCCAGGCTGTCCGGCACTACTTCCACATCCTTGAGCTCCGGGGGAAGACGACGGAGAGACTCGATCAGGCGCGCATAGCGGTTGATTTCCACATCCAGTGTGGATACGATGCGGTCGTATGGCGTACGGTTTTTGTTGAAGTCGTTGAATTCCTGGGTTACCTTCTCCAGGGCATAGCTGATGTCGAAGGTATAGTCCTGCTTTTGGGAGTACAGCATCAGGGACAGATCGTTACACTTTTTGACGATGTCCACCATCTTCCGGTGCTGAACTTCATACTTGCCAGCCATCTGTTCCTGCGTCTTGGCTATCTGCATATAGTCATGATACAGTTCACGACGCAGGTTTGAAAGCGTTGCGTCAAGGCCCAGTCCTGTGAAGACAGCCGTGGCCGGTATGGCCATTGCAAGCAGTGCCACCAGGAGGCTGAAGAGTTTGCGTTTTTTCATATTCCTACTTTGATAATTCAAGTTAGCTATTTTCACTTGAAGCCACAATAAGAGGAAGGTTCCGGTTTGCAAGTTTTGCAAATTCCGAAACCTTTTTGCAAATTCTGAAAAAGAAAAAAGAAGAATGAAGCTACTCAGCCGTGCCGCGCATCCACGCTGTCACGGTCGTCCCCATATTCTGCTTGAACGCGGCGCTGAAGGTGCTATAGCTGTGAAAACCGCTCTCAAAAGCCAACTGCTGGGCAGTGAATATACGCTGGTCGGCGACAGCCTCATGATACAGACGGGTAAAGTGGCGGATGCGCAACCCGTTGATGTATGCGTTATACGTAAGTCCTTGCTGGGCAAAGAACTGGCTCAAGTAATAACGATTGGTGCCAATGACATGGGCAAGATGGGCCAGGGTGAGGTCGTACTGCAGATAAAGCTGTCCGTCCTCGCAATGCTTTTTCAGCAGGGGACCGATGTTGGCAGGAATGACCAGCGGTGCGGATGCCTTCTGAACATCCTCTGCCGTCTTTGCCGCTGACGGGGTATTATCACTCAATTGTTGCAATGTTTCCACGCGCCACAGCAATATTCCCACAATCACAATACTGTCTATCTGAAGAAGATACAGTAAAATACGCTCATCAGTGGTACGGCTGTAGATAATGAAGAACAACAGGAAAACGGCCAGTATCAGAAAGCTCTGCCAAATCTCCTTGTGTTCCAGGTCTGCGTAGTTGTCCCGCAGCCAGCGGCCATAACGCCGGACGGCGAAATACATAAACAGCATCAACAACGCATAGACAGACACGACATATATGCCCAGCGGAACAAAAAAAGCGTCGTTCTTTCGGATGATACTCAAAACCAATAATATAATGACTGGGACTAAAGTCACCGCAACTGGCCATACGGGTCGATTCCGGTCTTGCAACATAGCCAGCAGGGTACCTGCTATCGCAGGAATAAACAGCAGGATATCCAGGCCACAGACTATCAAGTAACCGCTCAGCGAGGGATGACAGACATATATCAACCACCACACATGACTCAACGAGGAAATGAGCAGGAAGGCTGCAGCCCATCGGCGCAGGCGGACAGGCGACGTTACATCCGGCTCGATGGCATTGCCTCGGCGCAGCAGCAGATAGAGCGCCGCCACCAAATCCAGCATGGCTACGCCGCCGTACAGGACGATAAAGATGATGTCTTCAAGGATGGCCTGTTGTTCCATTTGCCTTAATTATTTGAAATACAGCCAATAATTATAATCGGAATTGTAGCGTTACATACGTTCTGAGAGAGCATGGTATACACGGCGCGACACGGGAATGATACAGTTCGGCACGTCGAGTTCGGCAGAGATCATGTCGCCCGGATCGCGGCGCAAAGCCACGATATGCGACAGATTCACATAATAGGAGCGATGGCAGCGGAAAAAACCGAAATGGTCCATCAGCGGCGCCACGGCATTCATCGTGGAACGCAGCGAATAATCCTTTTCCTTGCCATTGTCCAGATAGTGGATGCGGATGTAATTCTCATCAGCCTTGACATACAGGATTGCATCCTTGAGCAGCACGATCTTGAGCTGCCTGTTCGCATCGGAGAAACGGATGGTGTCACGATTAGTGGTCGGTTTCTGCATCAAAGAGATGATCAGGCTGATCGTCGTGACGCCAAAATAAGGGATACCGACTATCAAGAAAGTGTACTGCAAACAAATTGCCAGCTGCGCGAAATAAGGGATTGCATGGCCACCGACCAAATAGAGGTATAGGGCGAAGAAATAGGTCAGCGCCGTAAACTCAAGCATGATCCATGCGATGAACTGCCACCAGTTACGGCAGAGATGGGCTCTGAGCAACCAGAGGATGGTCCTTGTCAGAAACAGCGTCACCAGGATGACGCACATCAGCATCGAAGCATTGAAGATAAACAGTCCCCGTCCCATGTCGAGGACCGGCCGCATGCGGAACGGCTCGTAGACAGTGACGAAGAAAAAGAAGAAAGTGGACGAGATCAGTATGTACCAAAGGTGGTTGGTATACTTCCTGAAGATATCTGGCAGCGTATTCATACGTGTGTGACGAAAAACAAATACTTCGGATTTAGTCACCGATAGTAGCATTTCGTCACAAATATAACATTTTAATCCGTTTCTCGCAACTTCCACCAAGATATTTCGTCAAGGAAACGGGATTACATACCTTTGCATCCAATTTAAACCAGAACCTGAACCACTATGGAACGTACCCTGTACGGATTCAATTATTCGCAGGACATCGTACACCTGCAAACCAAATACGCCCTCTTCAAACGTGTCGCAAATATCCTCTTTTCCGTCACCTTCGATGAAGGATTCGACGAAGGACGGATGAAACAGGCCTTGCAACTGTTGGTGGATCGCAATGACTGCCTTCGCCTGACCTTTGTCAAGGACGGCAAGACCATCAAGCAGTACTTCGAGGAGAAACGCAGCATCGGTTCCATCCCGTCCGTCCGCTTCGAGACGCCCATCCAGATGGACCGCTTCATCCGCCGCTTCCGCAAGACGGCGGTCAGCCCGCTGAAAGGGCAGACCCTCAAGGTTGTTTTCGCCGTCGACCCGTCCGGACACCAGATGGTCATCATCAAGATCAGCCACATGGTGGCCGATACCTACGGCATCGGCGTGCTGGTGAACGACCTCTCAGGCATCTACGCCGCCCTGACGGAAGGAAAGGATCTCCCGCCGGCCCCCGGCAAGTTTGAAGATGTGCTCAAGAAGGATGCGGAGTACCGGGCCAACGAGGAGGCATTGGAGAAAGATCGCAGCTTCTATCAGTCATATTATGAGAAAAAGCACCCTGGAAAACATCCGACTTATCTGGGTATCCACGGTAACGAGAGCGACCGCTGGCTGAAATACAAGAAGAAAGGCAATATTTCGCTGCCTTTCCTGTTGGTTCGCTGCGATACGGAAGGCTACCGCTTCGTGATTCCGGCTGCCGTCACCACCAAGGCGGCCGCCTGGTGCCAGGAGCGAAATATCCCGATGAACTCCTTCTTCTTCTATGCGTGTGCAGTCGCATGCTCGCTGAAGAATGACCGGATGCCGCTCCAGCTGCCCCTCGAACTGATGAACTGCCGCGCCACGATCACCGACCGCAAGGCCGCCGGTACGAAGGTGCAGAGCCTGAGCGTCTATACCGAAGTTGATTTCGAGAAGTCCTTTGCCGAAAATGTGGCGTTGCTCTTCGCCGACCAGCAGGAACTCTATCGCCACACCCGGATGTCCTATCTGGAAATCGAAGCCTTGGAGCACAAGCTCTGGAACTATTCGATGCTGAGCCAGATCATCAACTACTGCTTCTCGTTCATCCCCATGTCTACGCCGAAGGGCACGCACCTCCAGGTGTATTCCAACGGAAAGGGCGCACTGGTCGCCTACATGGCCCTGATCATGGACGTGGACAGCAACGAAATCTACGTCAATTACGACATCCAGACCAAGATGGTCAAGCCCGTGCAGCTGGTTGACTTCCAGAACTTGTACATCCATGTCGTCGAGGCAGTCATCGAAAACCCGGACAAACCACTCAAGGAAATCTTCTAATGAAAAAAATAGAATACCGCACTGAACGTCAGCTGCAGCAGGACCGGCTGCTTAAGGACGGCGACTACACCAGCATCCGCGACATGCTGGGCCGTCTTCTCAAAATGTATCCCGACAAGGCCATCCTGGCAGAGCTGGACGAACAGAAAAGCATTGTACATCACACATCTACAGATATTTATGAAGAGGTGATGAACTTGGGCGACGGCCTGATTGCGGTCGGCTTGCAGGGAAAACACATCGCCATCGTGTCGGAAAACTGCTACCGCTACGTCATTGCCGACATCTCCATCTCCAGCGGTGTCGGTGTGGTGACGCCGATCGATGTCAATGCACCCGTCGCATTGCTGGCCCTGTTGCTGGCCAAATGTGACGCCGACGCAGTCCTTTGCGGCGCAGAGCAGCTGGAACGCCTGAAAGAAGCGCAGAAAACGTGTCCGCTCCTGAAGACCTTCATCACCATTGACAGGAAAGTCGAAGGGCTCCCGTTCTATGACGAGATCATTGAGAAAGGACGTGCCCTTTTCCAGGCTGGAAAAAGCGTGTACAGGAACATCGACCTGGACCTCGACGCACCGGCCAAGATCCTCTTCACCAGCGGCACCACCGGCGCCAACAAGGGCGTCGTGCTGACGAACCGCAACCTGGCGGCCAACATGGTCAACTGCATGGACGAGATCATGGCTGACGACACGGAGAACACCTCGATGAGCGTCCTTCCCATGCATCATGCCACAGAAATCAACACCCACATCATGGCCCGCATGGGCAGCGGACGGCTCACGTACATCAACAGCGACCTTCGCCAGATGATGGCCAATTTCAAGATCTTCCAGCCCTCGATGATCACCATCGTGCCGATGATCCTGAATGCCTTCTACAAGAATATCTGGGCGGGAGCCCGGAAAGCCGGAAAGGAAGAGAAGCTGAAAAAGGGCATCAAGATCTGCAAGCTGTTCAAGACATTCGGCATCGACATCAGCCATAAACTTTTTGCAGACGTCCACGCCCCCTTCGGCGGAAAGATCTATATGATCATCTGCGGCGGATCGATGCTCAACCCGGTCGTCATCAAGGGAATGAACGACCTGGGTATCCGCATCGAAAACGGCTACGGCATCACCGAGTGCGGCCCGCTCATCTCGATCAACGCCAATACGCTTGAGGAACACCTGAGCGTCGGCAAGGCATGCCCGGGCCTGCAGGTGAAGATTGCCAATCCCGATTCCGACGGTATCGGCGACCTGTGCGTCAAGGGAGCGAGCGTGTTCAAGGAATATTACAAGGACCCGGAGGCCACGGCGGCCGTTTTCGACGCCGACGGCTATTTCAATACCGGCGACAGCGCCCGCATCGACGAAAAGGGACGCATCTTCCTGATGGGCCGCAAGAAGAACACCATCGTACTGGACAACGGCAAGAACATCTGCCCTGAAGAGATAGAGAACATCATCGAGACGAATCTCGACTACGTCGACGAAATCGTGGTGTACCAGGCGCAGCTTCGCCAGGGCAACGCCACCAGCGACGTGCTCTGCACCGGCCTCTACATCAGCGATGAAACCCTCCGCGCCGACCGTGCCCGCATCGAAGCGGACCTGCGCAAGGTCAACGCCCTGTTACCCGAATACAAACAAATTTCTTATATCGAACTGCCAGACAAGGAGTATGAGAAGACTTCCACCCGCAAAATCAAGCGGGCGACCCTTCCTGCGCAATGCTCCGGAGACGGCATCACCCTTCTGTAATATGAACGTGAAGAAAGAATTCCTGGACATCCTCCAGGATTACGTAGAATTTCCCGTAGAAGAAATCCACACCGATGAGCCGTTCAAGACGGCGTCCGGCGTGGACTCCTTTGTCTTCATCGAAATGATATCCTCCGTTGAAGACCACTTCGGCATCCGTGTTCCGAACGCCGACCTGGTCAACTTCAAGACCATCGACGATATCGTCGGCTACATCGAGAAGAAAGCCGCGTAACGAATCTATCCCAGCAGCGTCTTGACGGCGGCGGAAATAGCGCGGCCGTCGGCGGTGCCGGCCAACTGCTTTGTGGCAAGGCCCATGACCTTGCCCATATCCTTGATGGAAGTGGCGCCCACTTCCGCTATGATGGCCTTGATACGGGCCTCCAGTTCTTCGGGAGAGAGTTGCTTCGGCAGGTAGCGCTCCATGACGGAGGCTTCGGCCAACTCATTCTCAGCCAGCTCGGGACGGTTGTTGTCGGTATAGACTTGTGCCGTTTCCTTGCGCTGTTTGATGAGTTTCTGGATCATCTTCAAAACATCGCCGTCCGATACGTCCTTCGACCCGCCTTCGGCGGTCTTGAAGAGGAGGATTTCATTCTTGACGGCGCGTACGGCGGCCATCGCCACGGCATCCTTGGCCTTCATGGCGGCCTTGATGTCTTCCTGTATTTGCTGTTCGAGTGTCATAGTCCGGGGTTATGTTGGTGTAGCAAATTTACAAATCTTATCGTATCTTTGTAAGGACACACCGATAATAATACCATTTGATATGCGAAAAAGGATTCTGATTGCAGCCCTCGCCATCCTTGCGACGATTTGCGCAGGAAAGGCCCAACCCTTTGTTTCCCAGCGCCCCGCCGAAGCGGACCGGCTTTTTGTGAGCCGTGCAGTCGAGGCGAAGATCGCCCAGGTGCAGCGGATGCTGACCAACCAGCGCCTGGCCTGGATGTTTGCCAACTGCTTCCCGAATACCCTCGACACGACTGTCCATTTCGGCAAGGATGAAGCGGGCCGCTGGCGTACCTTCGTCTATACGGGCGACATCCACGCCATGTGGCTGCGCGACTCCGGCGCCCAGGTCTGGCCCTATGTGCAGCTGGCCCCGGAAGACACGCACCTGCGGAGCATGATCGCGGGCGTCATCAACTGCCAGTTCTCGCTGCTTTGCATCGATCCCTATGCCAATGCCTTCAACGACGGCGCCACCGGCACGGGCTGGCAGAGTGACCTTACGCAGATGGATCCCAACCTCCACGAACGCAAGTGGGAGATCGACTCGCAGTGCTACCCCATCCGCCTGGCTTATCATTATTGGAAAACCACGGGCGACACTTCGGTGTTCGGCGAGACCTGGCTCGAAGCCATTCAGAAAGTGCTCGCCACGCTGCGTGCGCAGCAGCGCAAGGAAAACCGTGGTCCGTACCGCTTCCAGCGGGTGTCTGCCGTGCCGACCGACACGCAGGCAGGCTATGGCTGGGGTAATCCCGTACGTCCTGTGGGCCTGATCGCCTCGGCATTCCGTCCGTCGGACGATGCCACCACCTTCCTCTTCCTGATCCCTTCCAACTTCTTCGCGGTGACTTCGCTCCGCAAGGCCGCCGAGATCCTGGACGTGGTCAACGCACAGCATGAACTGGCACAGGAATGCCGGGCACTGGCCGACGAGGTGGAGACGGCACTGCACAAATACGCAACCTACGAGCACCCGAAATACGGCACCATCTACGCTTTCGAGGTCGACGGCTTCGGCAACCGTCTCCTGATGGACGACGCCAACGTGCCCAGCCTGCTGGCCATGCCCTACCTGGGCGACGTGGACCGCAACGATCCCATCTACCAGAATACCCGTCGCTTCGTGTGGAGTGAGGACAATCCCTACTTCTTCAAGGGAACGGCGGCCGAAGGCATCGGCGGTCCCCATGTCGGTGTCGACATGATCTGGCCCATGAGCATCCTCATGCGCGCATTCACTTCCGATGACGATGCGGAGATCAAGTGGTGCGTGGAAACGCTCATGAAGACCGATGCGGGCACCGGCTTCATGCACGAGTCCTTCCACAAGGACAATCCGGCGGATTTCACCCGAGCCTGGTTTGCCTGGCAGAACACACTCTTCGGTGAGCTCATTCTCAAACTCATCGACGACGGAAAGCTCAATCTGCTGAATTCGATACAGTAGCGGATTTCTTCTTGGCGAACACCATCACGAGCACCGAGCCCAGGATGGCGGAACACAGGGAGCCGAGCAACACGGCTACCTTACCCATATTGCGCAGCAACATCATGACCTGTTCGGGCTGGTCGCCGAAGGACAGTGTGTCCACAAAGATGGACATCGTAAAGCCGATGCCGCCCAGGCAGGCCACGGCCAGCAGCATTTTCCAGCTGGCACCTTCCGGCATAGCAGCCACCCTCGCCTTGACGGCCAGGAAACTGGCCAGCGTGATGCCCAGCGGCTTGCCAATCAGCAGGCCGAGGAAGATACCCATGCTCACGCCGCCCAGTTCGGGCGAGAAATGCAGGACGTTGAAATACGAAGGATCGGCAATCCACACGCCGGCATTGGCCAGTGCGAAAATCGGCATGATCACGAAGTTGACCCAAGGCCCCAAAGCGTGCTCCAGCCGATAGCTCAGGCCGATACAGTCTTTCGACGTATTGCTGAGCTGCCAGAGGATCTGCCGCTGATGGCCGTTCGGAAAACCGCCCGGCTCGTGGATGCGGTCGAGTTCGTTGAGCTGTGCCCGGTAAATCTTCCGCTTGCGGAAATAGTAATGCTTCGAGTAACGCGGCGTCATCGGAATCAGGAACGCCATCACCACGCCCGACATGGTGGCGTGGATGCCGGAATAATAAAACAGGATCCACACGGCGACGGCCGGAATCATGTAGAACCAGGGACGCTTCTCCCCCATCTGGTTCATCAGGATGATCAGCATGACCAGCACGAGCGCGATGGCGAGCAGTCCCAGGTTAAGATGCCCGCCATAGAAGATGGCTACGACCAGGATGGCCATCAGGTCGTCGGCGATGGCCAGGGCGGTCAGGAAGACCTTCAGGGAGATGGGTACTTTGTCACCCAAGACGGACAGGATGCCTACCGCAAAGGCGATGTCGGTCGCCGTCGGGATGCCCCATCCGGAGGAAGCGGCCGTTCCATGGTTAACCAGCGCGTAGATCAAGGCCGGCGCCAGCACGCCGCCCAACGCGGCGATGACCGGCATGACCGCTTTTTTCGGCGTACTCAATTCCCCGCAGACGATTTCCCGCTTGATTTCCAGGCCCACCGCAAAGAAGAACACCACCATCAGGATGTCATTGATGAACTTCTCGATGGTCATTCCCCGCGGGAACGTGAAACCAGTGCCATTCGGATGATGGACGTCGATGGCTACGTCCGTCTCCAGAAATTCGAAATAAAATTCCCGCGTCCACGGCAGATTGGCGAGCAGCATCGCCACGATGACACAGACCAGTAGGATAACTCCCTGAGTCCAAGGCTGATTAGCCAACATTCGCCGTCTATTTCCGAACTGGATGAGTGTTTTGTTCCAAGTATAGATGGGGATAAGCCGCATAGTTATCGTGCAATTTAATTGGCAAGTTACGAAAAAAAACTTTACCTTTGTATCCCGGTTTAATCTAATCGGGACTTCAATGACCACACTTTTAGACGGTACAAGCTTGCACCACGCAGGCCTGATGGGAGATACGAGTATTTACAAACTTCAGGGACCTGCACTTCGCAACCGCTATTATCTCCTGAGCGGACCCGGAAGCCGCCATTTGCTTTCCTCTCCTGAAGTTATCGGCTTTCCCTGCTACACCGCTCTTCTCGAAGAAACTGTCGCCGCCCTTCACCATCTGCAAGACAATGGTTTGGGCGGCGATCTTGATATATTCACCATCCTGCGCGGCGGACTCAACTACCCGCTCGAGGAAGCCGCATTCCAGTGCGGGATCCGCGTCCGCGACATGCATTTCGTCTCCTGCGAACGGATTGCCGAAAACCATGTCATCAAGGGCCTGGAGATCAAATACGACAAGATCCATCCTACCCGTGAACGCGTGCTGGCTATCGGGGACATCCTCGCAACGGGCGACACGCTCCGCCACTGCTTCGAACACCTGATGCAGAAATTCCTGCAGAAGGGCGGCAGCATCCGTCGCATCATATTCTTCACGATCGGCGGAACACGGGCTTTCCGGCTCATGGAAGAGCTTTCCCTGAAGCTGAGCGCCATTTTCTCCGGCTTTGAAGGAATCGACTGCTTCTTCTTCGAGGGCGCTTTCACTGTCTATGAAGATAAAGGCGTGAGCGGCATCAACCACCCGGACATCGATTTCGGCTGGAAGGATGGTATTGTCACTCCCGAATTCCGGCGCTATATCGTCGGCCGTCCTGATGCGCTGCTGGAAAAGTGCGTCATCTACGACGGCGGTGCCCGACGTTATCAGATTCCTGTCCATTTTGAGGAAGTGCTGGAATATTGGGAAGGTATCCGCGACAGGGCCGCACGCATCGACACGCGGGCATTGCTGGAAGAGAAACTGGGCTACGCTGGACCCGTGGAGTTTGAGGATTGGCTGGAGATCACGCATCTGAAGGGCATGGAAGACCTTGGTGCACTCTGGGCCGACGAGCAGGCGCTGCTACAGCGCGACATCAACCTGGCCGCCGTGGCTGCGCGCCGCATCGAATCGATCAATAACCTCAAAAAACAATATGAAAAAGATTGATGTTGACTACACCGACCGCGCGGTGGACCGTGCCGGACGGAAATCGAACCTGAGTATGTTCATGGTGATGCTGGGCTTCACCTTCTTCTCCGCCAGTATGTGGGTGGGGCAGCAGCTGGCTTCAGGCTTGGACTGGTGGGGCTTCGTATGGGCCTTGATCCTCGGCGGCCTGATCCTCGCCGCTTACACCGGCTCCCTGGGCTTCATCGGCGCCGAGAGCGGCTTGTCGCTGGACATGCTGGCGCGCCGCAGCTTCGGCACCAAAGGCAGCTGGCTCCCCAGTGCCATGATCAGCTTCACGCAGATCGGTTGGTTCGGCGTGGGCCTGGCGATGTTCGCCATCCCTGTGGCCAAGCAGATCATGGGTCTTGACGTAACGCCCGATCACATGCCCTGGCAGGGCTACCTGCTGGTGGGCATCGCAGGCATCCTGATGACCGCGAGCGCCTACTACGGCATCAAGAGCCTGACCATCATCAGTTACATCGCTGTCCCGCTGGTCGCCATCCTGGGTACCACTGCCATGGTCATCGCCGTCCACCGGGGCGACATGGGCCTCATCGAGCAGTTTGCACAGGGCACCAAGAGCCTGGGTGTCATCGCGGGTGCCGGTCTCGTCGTCGGCAGCTTCGTATCGGGCGGTACGGCGACGCCGAACTTCACGCGCTTCGCCAAGAATGCCCGCGTGGGCCTCTGGACCACGGTGGTGGCCTTCTTCATCGGCAACTCGCTGATGTTCCTCTTCGGCGCCGTGTCCAGCATCTACGCAGGTGGCAACGACATCTTCGACGTGATGATCAACCTGAACCTCTTCTACTTCGCCCTGATCGTGCTCGGCCTCAACATCTGGACCACCAACGACAACGCCCTCTACACGGGCGGCCTGGGTCTCTCGAACATCTTCGGCCTGTCGAAGAAAACGATGGTCATCATCTCCGGCATCATCGGCACCGTGGCGGCCGTCTGGCTCTACTGGAACTTCTGCGGCTGGCTCAACGTCCTCAACTGCACGCTGCCGCCGGTAGGCATCATCCTGATTCTCCACTACTTCATGAACCGCAAGGCTTATCAGGAAGGTACTGTTCCTGAAAAACAGGTCGACTGGTTCGCCATCGCCGGTGTCGTGCTCGGCGCCGTGGTCGCCAACCTGGTCAAGTGGGGCTTCCCTGCCATCAACGGCATGGCTGTCGCCACCGTCTGCTTCCTCATCGGGCAGAAGGCTTGCAAGAAATAGGCGGCATCTTTCTTGAATTGAAAATAGCCTGCGAAAACACGCAGGCTATTTTTGTAGCAGGCACGTCGCGTAGGCGGCGACGCCTTCCTCCCGGCCGACGAAGCCGAGGCGTTCGGTAGTGGTGGCCTTGACAGCGACGCGGTCGACGGGGATGCCCATCACCTCAGCAAGGGTCTGGCGCATCTGCGGCACGTACGGCGCTATTTTCGGCTTCTGGGCCAGGAGCGTGTTGTCTACGTTCACGATCTCCCAGCCACGCTCACGGACCATCTCCACGACGCGGGCCAGCAACAACTTGCTGTCGATGCCCGCGTATTCATCGGAAGTGTCGGGGAAGTGCTGACCGATGTCGCCCAGCGCCAGCGCGCCCAGCAGGGCGTCGCAAAGCGCGTGGATGAGCACGTCGCCGTCGGAATGCGCGACGCATCCCTTCGTGTGGGCGACCTTCACCCCGCCCAGCACCAGCGGCAGCCCAGGGGCCAGCTGATGCACGTCGTATCCGTTGCCTACTCTGAATTCCATGGCCATCTTCACTGTTGTTTCTGCAAAGTTAAAAAATGATTATATTTGTACCATGGCTTTTGGATTCAAATTCTGGCACATTCCCGAACACCGGGTATTCCACTACGAGCCGCGCTACTACGACGAACGGAAGGAGCGGCTCGAGGAAATGTATAAGAAATACGGCAAGACCATGCCGGGTACCGAGATCGATGCGATGGCCAGGAAAGAAGGGCTGATCGACGAAACCGAGAAACGATACATCCCCGGTATGCACATCCGCGGCTCTTTCCGTGAGACTTACGAGGCCAAACGCCTCTCCAAGGAAAAGGAAACCTCGCCGATAAGCATTGCCAAGAAACTCATCCTGGCCCTGACGCTCGTGGCTATCGCCGCGGCCGCCTACTATCTCTCAAAAGGATTTATCTTGCTGCTGGTCAATTAGATGCTTCAAGTCCTCCCGCAGAACATATCGAACCTCATTGCCGCCGGAGAGGTGGTGTCCCGTCCTGCCTCCGTGGTGAAGGAACTGGTGGAAAATGCCGTGGATGCCGGTGCGAAAAGCATCAGTGTGACGGTGCTCGACGCCGGCAAGACCCTGATCCAGGTGATTGACGACGGATGCGGCATGACCCCCGAGGAGGCGGTGCTCTGTTTCGAGCGCCACGCCACGAGCAAGATTGCCTCGGCTGAGGACCTCCAGCGCATCCTGACCTACGGTTTCCGTGGCGAAGCGCTGGCTTCGATCGCCGCCGTGGCGGAGGTGACGCTCCGTACCCGCCGTCCTGAAGACGAGGTCGGCACGCAGGTGGAGATTTCCGAATCGAAGCCGCCGCGCGTCCAGCCTGTCGCCGCCCCGTCGGGCAGCCAGTTCGCGGTCCGCAATCTCTTTTTCAACGTTCCGGCCCGCCGCAAGTTCCTCAAATCCGACAACACCGAGCTCCGCGCCATCGTGCAGGAGTTCGTCCGCATCGCCCTCATCCGCCCGGAACTGGCTTTCAAGCTCATTTCCAACGGAAAGGAGATCCATAACCTGCGCCCCGCCGCCTCCCGCAAGAAACGCATCCTCGACATCTTCGGGATGAACCTGGCCAAGGAACTGGTGGAGGTGAAGGTCGACACGTCGCTCGTACGCCTCAGCGGCTACATCGGCAACCCGGAAGACGCCCGCAAGAGCACCGGAAACCAGTTCTTCTTCGTAAACGGGCGTTATTTCCGCTCGCCGTTCTTCCACAAGGCGGTATGCAAGCCCTATGAGAAACTGGTGCCGGAAGACAGCACGCCCGCCTACTTCCTGTTCCTCGAGACGGAACCGGAACGTGTGGACGTGAACATCCACCCGGCCAAGACCGAAGTGAAGTTCGAAGACGAGGGAATGATCTTCGAAATCCTGATGGCTGCCGTACGGGAAGCGCTCGGCAAGAACGATTTCACGCCGAGCATCGATTTCGACATGAAGGGCGCACCCGACATTCCGCTCTTCCATACCCAGCCCCATGCCGGTCCGCGCAGCGCCCCGATGGACTATTCGCCGCTCTTCAACCCGTTCGACGAACTGCCGGCTTCCAACCCTGCCCACCCGTCCGAACCGGTCATTGCGCCCTCTCCCGCCTATGGACGGCTCTTCGAGGAGGAATCCGCAACGGCCAGTTCCCTGCTGGTGCTGCAGCGGCGCTACATCGTCACACCGGTCAAGTCGGGCATGATGGTCATCGACATCCGCCGTGCCCGTGAGCGGATCTTCTATGAACGTTATCTCGAAAAGATTGCCGAGCAACAGCCGGTACTGCAGCAGAGCCTATTCCCCGTGACGGTCCAACTCAGCGCGGAAGACTACCTGGCGGTGCTGGAACAACCCGACCTGGTGGCGCGGCTGGGTTTCGATATCCAGGATTTCGGTGCCAATACCGTGGTGGTCAATGCGTTGCCGGAAGGGTACGGCACCGATGAAGAGAGTGTGCGGCGCAGCGTCGACGACCTGGCCGCTGCCCTGAAGGACGACACGTCCCTGGAGGACCAGCACCATCTGCTGGCTGCCAAAATGGCGGGTTCCGCCGCCTGCGGTCTGGGCAGCCTTTCGGCCTCCCAGGCACAATTGTTGGTCGATCAGCTCTTTGCCTGCCGGGAGCCCAAGCTTACACCCGACGGGCGCAAGTGCATGACCATCCTCACCCTTGAAGAATTAGAGAAGAAATTATGAGAAATCTTACGATCGCAGTCAAGAATCTGCTGATAATCAATATTATCGTTTTTCTGGGCACCGAGCTCATCGGCAATCCCATGTACGAATGGTTCGCCCTCTTCCCGGTGAACTCGCCCTTCTTCCACTGGTGGCAGTTCATCACCCACATGTTCATGCATGGCGGTTTCGGCCACATCTTCTTCAACATGTGGTCGCTCCTCGTCTTCGGACCGGTGCTGGAACGGATGTGGGGCGCCAAGAAGTTCCTGATCTATTACTTCGTCTGCGGCCTGGGTGCTGCTGCCTGCCACGAGCTGGTGCTCTACTATTTCGTTCCGGGCATGTTGAATGTGCCGACCGTAGGCGCCTCAGGTGCTATCTATGGGCTGCTGCTGGGATTCGGCATGCTGTATCCCAACTATACGCTTTCGCTCATCTTCCCGCCCGTCTCGCTGCAGGCCAAATGGTTCGTCATCATCTTCGCAGCCATTGAACTGGTGACCGGCGTCGTCGGAACGAGCGACGGCGTAGCACACTTCGCGCACCTGGGCGGCATGCTCTTCGGCCTGATCCTCATCCTTTTCTGGAAAAAGAAAGGACAGTTGTATTCGGAATGGCGCTAAGGCGGAAACGGACCTTCGGCAGTGTGCTCTTCACGCTGCTGGCAATAGTGGCTGCCCTGGCACTGCTGATTGCCTACCTGGCCCTGTTCCTCAGCCCGCCCGACCATCCGGTCGTGATGTTTTTCGGGCTCTATTTCATCCCGATCCTGCTGCTGAACCTGTTATTCCTGCTGATCGCCATCTTCCGGCATCCGCGTACGTTGCTGATTCCCATCGTGGCGCTCATTCCCTCGCTCCTGCTGGCCGACCGCTTCGTCAAATTCGGCCGCGACGAAGAAACCCATGCCACGCCTTCCATCAAGGTGCTCACCTACAACCTGGGCCGCTATGATGCAGGCGGTCGGAAAGTTTCGGCCAACGAATCGGTTCCCGGCATCCGGCGCGTGCTCACCGAGCAGGACGCCGACATCGTCTGCCTCCAGGAATTCGCCCTGAAGGACACCGCCCAGTGGAACAGCTACCTGCCCGACTACCCCTACCACGCGCAGCACCTCTTCAAGGGAAACCGCTTCTTCGGCAACGTCACGCTGAGCAAGTATCCCATCGTGAACTCTTTCTCGCTCACTTTCCCGGACAGCCGCAACCTCAGCCTGGTCTCGGACATCAATGTGGCGGGACGGACCATCCGCATCTACAACTGCCACCTCGAGAGCTACAGCATCTCCTTCACCTCGCTGGTCAAGCGCCTGTTCCACAAAGAGACCTTTACAGATGAAATGGTTCAGGTACACGGGCGACTGCGAGAAGCCACGCGCCGGCGCACGGAGCAGGTGGAGGCCATCCTGCGCAGCGAGGTGCAGAGCAGCATTCCGGCTTTCCTGTGCGGCGACTTCAACGACACACCGCTTTCCTATACCTACCAGCAGCTGATGAAGACCAAGAAAGACAGCTTCGTGGAGGCAGGCAGCGGTCTGGGAAGCAGCTACACGATGCTCTGGCCGATGCTGCGCATCGATTACATCCTCCTGCCGCAGGAATTCTCGGCCGGCGGGCATGAGACGCTGCGTGTTCCCTGGTCGGACCACTATCCCGTTATGACAAACATTTATTTTGAATAAGATGGAAAACGAAATCGATCTCGAAGAAGTGAAGGCGGCGGTCGACACGCTCAAGGCCGGCGGCATCATCCTCTATCCCACCGACACCGTGTGGGGCATCGGCTGCGATGCGACCAACGAAGCAGCCGTGGCCCGCGTGTTCGAAATCAAGCGGCGGGCCGACAGCAAGAGCCTCATCACGCTGGTGGCCGATGCCGACATGCTGGGCAAGTATGTGAAGGTGATTCCGGAAGTAGCCATCAACCTGCTGGAGGTCAACGATAAGCCGATGACCATCATCTATCCGGACGCCATGGGCCTCGCGCCCAATGTCGTAGCCGAAGACGGCAGCGCGGGCATCCGCATTCCCATGAACGATTTCTGCGTCGCGATGATCCGGCGTTTCCGCAAGCCGATTGTTTCGACCTCGGCCAACATCTCCGGCGAACCTGCACCGGCCTTCTATGAAGACATCCCGATGGAGATCATCGACGCCGTCGACTGGGTGGCCGATCCCTACCTCGAAGAAGGCGCCACCGGCGAGCCATCCCAGATCATCCAGGTCGGCCTCCACGGCGAAATCAAAATCATCCGGGAGTAATCTTACGGCCGTCCCATAGCGGAAGCGACCTGGCCGTCGTCGTCCAGTTTGAGGATCATGAAATCAGGGCTGGCGGCAGTGCATGGCGTCCAGACTTCGGGGTCGGCACCGTTGGGATTGCCGGTGGCGGCAAAGTTGGTCCAGAACGTGATCATCTGCTCAGCCAGGTCATAGTCTCCCTGAACGAAGGGACGCCAGCAGAAGCGCAGCGACTTGAACATGTACCATAGTTCAGAGGAATGGAACGCACCCTGCAGCACGCCTTCACGGCCGTCCGTGGGCAACCGGCGGGCGAACTGGTAGGCATAGGCCGGGATGCCGGCCGCTTCGCGTGCGAAGCAGAAGCGGTCGACGCCGCTCGCAAGCATGCCCATGTCGTCAAGGGTGCAACCCATCATATAGGGCACGTCGGCAATGCGTCCGGCCCCGGCAGCTTCCTGGAAGGTCTCGGGATAAGCGTAACCATCCACCACCGGCGACAGCATCAGATACTGCTTTTTCTCCATCATATAGCGCATGGGGATGGTCAGAAGTTCCTCCGGAGGAGCGGCGCGCATCTGCTCCAGCGTTTCATAGCCGGCCCATTCCATCAGCTCCTTGCCGGAGGCTTCGGCCACCGCCAGCGGCGTTCCGCCCAGCAGCGGACCGTCCGTCAAGCCGCCACCGCTCTGGATGATGGCGCCGGCCACCAGGTCCTTGGAGAACGGCGAGGTCACCAGCGTCTGGACACTCATGGCCCCGGCGCTCTGGCCCATCAGCGTGATATGGTCGGGATCGCCGCCGAATTGCGCGATGTTGGCCCTCACCCATTTCAGGGCTGCAATCTGGTCGAGCATGCCGTAATTGCCGGACACGCCGTGTTCACTTTCCGCCGAAAGGGCGGGATGCGCCAGGAAGCCCAGCAGACCCAGCCGGTAGTTGAACGTGACCAGCACGCCGCCGTGCCGGGCCCACTCTTCGCCGTCCATCTCAGGTTCGAAGCCCCAGCCGGCGGAATAACCGCCACCATGGATCCACAGCGTGACAGGAAGTTTCTTCCCCGGTTTGCCCGCGGCAGGTGTCCACACGTTCAGATAGAGGCAGTCCTCGCTGAAGGCCGGATCGCCGTCGAAGAAGAATTCAGGGGTGTAGCCGCCGGGCGTATGGGCTGCCTGCCAGGCCGGATGGCCCCAGGTATCGGCCACCTTCACGCCCTCCCAGGGAATGACGGGCTGCGGCTCTTTCCAGCGGAGGTCGGCCACGGGCGGAGCGGCAAAAGGAATGCCTTTATAGACAGTTACGCCCGGCGTGCCGGTCGGGACGCCCTGGATGCGCCCGCCTTCGATGGTGAGTACAGGATTTTTGTCGGTGCAGGCTGCTATCATCAGTACCGCAGACGCCAGGAGAAAGATGCGTTTCATTATGTGTTGATTGTTAGGATCGAGGCCATTCACCCACTTCCATGTCCTTCAGTGCGCCGTCCTCGATGCGGAAGCGGAGGGCCGTGCGGACGAGGTGGAAGCCCTGGATGCCGGCGGCACCGGGATTGAGGACCATCATGTCATAGTGCGGGTCGCGGACCACTTTCAAGATGTGGGAGTGCCCGCATACGAAGATCTGGGGACGGTACGCCTCGATGAGGCGCAGGGCGCGGTAATCATAGTGGCCGGGGTAGCCGCCGATATGCGTCATCAGCACAGTCATCCCGTCCTGCTCGAAGAACTGGCTGGCGCGGGCGAACGAACGCACGTCGTAGCCGTCGCAGTTGCCATGGACACAGACCATCGGCTTGAAAGTGGCGATCTCGGAGAGGGTGGCCTCATTGCCGAAGTCGCCGGCGTGCCATACTACGTCGACCGGCGCAAGGAAATCCTGCACCTTCTTGTCAAAGTATCCGTGCGTGTCTGAGATCAGCCCGATGTATGCCATGCGCAGGTCAGAGTTTGATGACGATTTTCTTGCGGTAGAGCCACATGGCCATCAGCACGAACAAGGCGACATAGCAGAGGGCGTACATCAGCGAGGCGTATTCATTGTTGCCGAAGATGCTCACGCAGCAGTTACGGTAGAACCAGTTCAGGCAGTTCGTGGTCTTTCCGTCGGCCATGGTCCAGTGGATCATGCGGCCGAGGATCTTCGCGGAGAGGCCGGCCATCACGAAGGCGAAGAGCGGGTTCATGCCCATCGCCTTGAAAGGCACGAACAGTTTCTCCTTGCCCTTGACGTCGATGAAATACACGAAGAATGCCAGGCAGAAGATGGCCCAGCCGCCTGCGTACAGCACATAGGACCCGGTCCACAGCGGCTTGCTGATGGGGAGCCAGATGCTCCAGATGCAACCGAGCGCCAGGCAGATGGCAGCGATGGTATAGAGTTTGGCGACGGCTTCCATCTTGCTTTCCGTGTGCCGGATGGTCAGCCCGATATAATAGCCCAGCAGCACCGTGCCGGCTCCGGAGAGGGCGCCGAGCACGCCTTCCGGGTCGAAGGCGATGCCGTAGCCATGGTATACATGGTTCTCGCCCACCAGGGCGATGTCAATCTTGCCCGAGATGTTGCCTTCCAGCGTCGACCAGCCGGGCTCCGTTCCGAACACATAGAGGATGAGCCAGTGGAGGCAGGTTACGGCTGCAATGCCCCATAGGATGCGTCTGGACGTCTTCAGGATGAGCGCCAGGAAGCCGCCGAGGATGTAGCACATCGCGATGCGCTGCAGCACACCGAAGATGCGGTAGTGCTGGATCCAGTACACCCAGTTCTGGCCGAAAGTCCAGCTGGCGTCGTGGGGCGAGGTGGGATAGAAGGGAAACAGGTTGAGCCCCGTTCCCACCAGGAAGATGAGGATGCCGCGCTTCACGAGTTTCCAGGCGCTCTGCTTGTTGAGCGTATCTCCGTATTTGGCGAAGGAGAAGGCCATAGCCACGCCGACGCAGAACAGAAAGAAGGGAAACACCAGGTCGGTCGGGGTGCAGCCTGTCCACGGGGCATGTTTCAGCGGCGGGAAGATCTTGCTCCAGTTGCCCGGGTTGTTGACCAGGATCATGCCGGCCACCGTCATTCCCCGCAGCACGTCCAGAGCGACATATCGTTGGGTTTTCGTCTGTGCCATAACGTACAAAGATATAAAAAAATCGCGTCATTCCCGGCCTGGCCCGGAATCTCCCGAATCTTTTGTATCTTTGTCTTCCGATGGAACTCTTCTATTCCAAAACCATTTCCGAAGGAGGTCGTACGCTGGATCCTGACGAGTCGGCGCATTGCGTGCGGGTTCTCCGTCATCACCGCGGCGACATTATCAATGTGGTGGACGGGCACGGCATGCTGTATCGCTGCACGATTACCAACGATGATCCGCGCGGGGTGGTCTTTGAGGTCGACGAGTGGGTGGAGAATTACGGAAGCCACGACTACTGGCTGCGGATGGCGGTATGCCCGCCGAAGAACGCAGACCGCTTCGAATGGTTCGCCGAAAAGGCGACGGAGATCGGTGTCGATGCCATCACGCCGCTCTTCGGTGATTATTCAGAGCGCAAGGTTTTCAAGCCGGAGCGCATCGAGCGCCTGCTGGTCTCGGCCGCGAAGCAGTCCCACAAGGGCGTCATTCCCCGGCTCGACGAGCCTCTGACCGTCAAAGAGTTCCTGTCGCAGGACCACGAAGGTCTCAAGCTCATCTGCTACTGCGATGAGGTGACGGGGAAGATCGACATCAAACAAGCTTTGAGATACCCGGTCAAGCCGGGCATGACGAGTGCGGGCGTGGGCAGGCCTGGTGGAGCGTTGAGCGTTCCGCGTGGCGATTGCCCGACAGCCACGCGGGTCCTCAACGCGCCTCGGGAGAGCCCGCACAAACCCAAGATTACGATTATGATCGGTCCTGAAGGAGATTTCTCACGGGCCGAGGTGGCGCTGGCGCTGGAGCGTGGCTGGCAGCCGGTTTCACTCGGCGATTCCCGTCTCCGCATTGAAACCGCCGCACTTGTCGCCACGGCCGCCGTCTATCTGCATTTCAGCTAGCCTGCCGGCTGCCTTTCCTTCTGCAAGCACCCCTTCAACTCTGATGTGCTCCCGGTGGAGCTCTTTTCCTTCCACCGGGAGCAAAAACGGCCGATAATGCTCCCAGTGGACCGTATTTTTCGCCACTGGGAGCATAGAAAGGCACATGTGAGATTATTTTCGTACCTTTACAGATATTATTCTGAAATAATCTGAAAAAAATATGAAACGACTGATTCTCGTTTGCGTGGCCGCGTTCCTGATGGGCGGCAACGCCCTGGCCCAGGAGCCGAACTACGCCCTGGCGGACCGGTTCTCCGCCAAGAAGGTGAACGCCATGGTGTTCAGCACCGCTGTTCGGCCCAACTGGTTCAAGAATTCCGACAAGTTCTGGTACTCCTGGAAAGACTCCCAGGGAACGAAGTACTACATTGTCGACCCGGTCGCCAAGACGCGGGTCGAAGCCTTCGACATGGAGCGCCTGGCCATGGAAGTCTCGGCCATCGTCAAGGATCCCTTCGATGCCCAGCACCTCCCGCTCCGCAAGCTCAAGCTGAAGGACGACACGAAGTTCACCTTCGAGGTCCAGAGCACCGAGATGGTCGAGAAAAAGGAGAAAAAGAAGGCTGCTGCCGATACGGCAAAGGCCAAGCCCAGCGGCAAGCCCCAGAAAGAAAAGAAAGTCTATCGTTTTGAATACATCCTGTCCACCGGCCAGCTCGTCGACGTGACAGAGGACGAAGAGACAAAAGACTATCCGAAGTGGGCCTGCATCTCGCCTGACGGTACGAAGGCCGTCTACTCCAAAGGATATGACCTCTATTGGATGAGCATCGAAGACGTAAAGAAGCTGATGGAGGATGAAAAGGACTCCACTGTAGTGGACCATCGCCTGACCTTCGACGGCACGAAGGACTTCTACTGGGGCGGCAGCAACTACCGCGCTGCCGAGGTAAAGGACACCGCCGACCGGCGCGCCAACTTTGTGGCATGGTCGCCCGACTCGAAGCACTTCGTCATAGAGAAATACGATATGACGCAGGTCAAGGATCTATGGGTCATCAACTCCGTCGCCCAGCCTCGGCCGACCCTCCAGACCTACAAGTACCAGATGCCTGGCGAGCCCGGTCCGGTCAACTATCTTTATATCTTCAATATGGCCGACGAGAGTCGCCGCCAGATCGACATCAGCGCCTACAAGGATCAGGATACCGAGATCCTCTCTCGGACATCTAAGAATGCCGACCGCTATGACGAATGGCCCCAGAGCATCTGGATGGGCGACAACGACGGCTTCTACATGATGCGTCGCAGCCGCGACCTCAAGCGCGCCGACCTGCTCCGCGTCGACATCGGCGCCGACAGCGCCCGCGTCGTCGTCCACGAAACCCTCAACACCTATGTGGAGGTCCGCGACCCGCGCCTCATCAACAACGGAAAGGATATCATCTGGTGGAGCGAGCGTAACGGCTGGGCCCATCTCTATCTCTATGGTGTCGACGGTAAGCTGAAGCGCCAGATCACCAACGGGGCCTTCCACGTGGAGAGAGTCCTCGCCGTCGACGAGACCGCCCGGGTGGTCTACTTCCTAGCGATGGGCGTCGACAAGGACGAGAACCCCTACAACGGCCATGTCTACCGCATCGGTCTGGACGGCAGCGGCATGAAACGCCTCGACGTGCCCGACTACAATGCCTACTTCAACAGCTTCAGCGACGACGCGAAGTTCTTCGTGAGCGACTATTCCCGCGTGGACGCAACGCCAGAGGTGGCGCTGTTCGACGCCACGGGCCGCCAGGTGATGCACTTGCACCAGGCCGACTTCTCGCAGCTGCTGGCTGCAGGCTACCAGTTCCCCACCCCGTTCAAGGTGAAAGCCGCCGACGGCGTGACCGACCTCTACGGCTACATGTACAAGCCGTTTGACTTCGACTCCACGAAAATCTATCCGATCATCGACTATGTATACCCGGGTCCGCAGGTGGAAGGCAACAGCGAAGCCTGGTCGAGCGGCTTCACCCGCACCGACCGCCTCGCGCAGATCGGCTTCATCGTCATCACCGTAGGCCAGCGCGGCGGCCATCCGAACCGTTCGAAATGGTACCACAACTATGGCTACGGCAATCTGCGCGACTATCCGCTCGAAGACCACAAGTACGCTGTCCAGCAGTTGGCATCCCGCTATAAGTTCATCGATATCAACCGCGTGGGCATGCACGGCCACAGCGGCGGCGGCTTCATGTCCACCGCAGCCATCCTCAAGTACCCCGACTTCTACACGGCCGCCGTTTCCTGCGCCGGCAACCACGACAACAGCATCTACAACCGCTGGTGGAGCGAGCAGCACCATGGGATCCTCGAAGAAGTCAGCGCTGCTGGCGACACTACCTTCAAGTACAGCATCGCCAAGAACCAGGACATCGCCGGCAACCTCAAGGGACACCTGATGCTCGTCACGGGCGACATCGACGACAACGTGAGCCCGAGCAATACCATCCGGGTGGTCAATGCCCTGATCCGGGCCAACAAACGCTTTGAAATGCTTGTCCTGCCGGGGCAGCGCCACGGCTTCGGCGACATGAACGAATACTTCTTCTGGAGGATGGCAGACTGGTACAGCGAGTGGCTTCTCGGCACTTCGCACCGCGACCAGGTGGACATCCGTGAGCTGAATAACGACTAAGGCCGGCCCGAAAGCCGGCCTCAGGCCTGTTATTCTCCGGTATACTGCCCGGCGAAGAGAATCGCGCCGGTGCTTCGTTCCACAATCAAGTAGAGGAACGGGTGGTCGGCGTGGAAATCGATGACGCGAGGCGGCGTCGGAACAGCGGTGGCGCCCAGCATACCTGCCGTTGTGACCGCTGCTGCTTCGGAACCTTCCTCATCGACCTTGATGATGGCATCCTGCTGTACGAAGGCGAGGTAGTCCGCATTGAACGACATCGCCTTGAAATCGGCACCCGGCGCGAAAGAGCGCGGCATACCCATGTCTATCAGGATATCCTTGAGTTGGACGTGGTACTTCGTTTCGAAGCGCGGCAACCAGAGGTTGACTTTGTCATCATCGTCCATCCGGCTGCGGAGTTCCTTCCAAGATGCGGCATCCAGCGAAGCAAGTACCTCCGTGACGGTGTGCCCTTCCTTCGGCAACAGAACGTACATGGCATAGGCGCCGCTGCCGTAAGGCAGGCAAACCCGCTGGCAAAGGTCGTTTTCACCATACATGAACTTTCGTTCCTTTTCCATCATCCAGACCTTTTTTTCCTGGCCGGATGAGAGATGGAAGGGACGCTCTTTGGTCGAGGATTTCCCGAACGGGTAGGTCCACGATCCCTTGAAATACAGCGCATTGAGCAAATACGCGAACATCGCGGGGTCGACTTTTTCGAGCACGCTGGGAATCAATCCGTTCGTCTTCTTGTTGCACCATCCGTTGATGGCACGCAGGGAAGCGTCGTTCTTCGTGAAGTCGAGATTCTGGACTTCCGCGTCGTAATACTTCTCGACCAGGTTCTTGTATTTCTTTTCTATGGGATATATCTGGTTGACAAACACGGCATTGCCGATGGTCAACTTCGTCGCCGGGTCCAACTTCGGGAGCTGGTTGAGCATGGCGCGGCTGAACGCATTGATGTCGTCCAACTGCGCGGGATCGAACCCCAACGTCCGCGCAATCTCGTCAGCCGTTTCATGCTGTGCGCCGTTAAGAACGACGCTCAACAGGAACTGCAGGCTCATGGGCGAGACAAACCAGTCCCCTTCCCCGTTCTGATCGATCTGCTGCAGGAAACGGAAAGCGAAATCATTGCCGGCGGCAGCCAGTGCCTTCTGTTCCGGCGTAAACTCCCGCGACTGGCCCGATACGCAACTCGCAGCCAGCATCGCAAACAAAGCCAACTTTTTCATAGTCCTGGGGCTACACGCCGGCGACGCGACGACGGTACTCCTTGATGCAGGCGTCGAGGCGTTCGTGGGCAGTGGTGTCACCCGGCACATTGTGGGACGGGTGGATGTAAAGCTTGACGCCGCGCTGCTCGAGGATCTCAGCGACGGTACCCAGCGTCATCCACACGGTGGTGACGAACGCCACGGTCGAAAGCGGGCCGATCTTGTCGAACTCTTTCTCCATCTTCACGGAAGCGTCCTGCAGCGGGCAGCAGGAATCCACCACGTAGTCGGCGATCTGGAAGAGGTTCTTACCGCAGGAGTGGCGCGGCACCTTGGCGCCGGTCTCGCTGGCGGAGCCGAAAACGATGACCTTCATGCCGAGACGTTTCGCCTCCAGGGCCACATCGATGTTCACGGCATTGATGCCGGTATGGGAGAAGATCCAGATGCAGTCGCGTTTATCGAAGTTCCAGCTGCTCATGATGGTCTTGCCGTAGCCTTCGGTACGCTCAAGGAAGAGGAACTGGTTGATACCCATCTCGCCCACGATGTGGGTGAAGAAGGTGAGCGGAATCTCGCAGAGGGGATGGAATCCCACGAAACCGCCGATGCGCGGATACATCTCTTCGATGGGCAGGTTGGCATGGCCACAACCGAAGGTATGGACCCAGCGGCCGGCTTCAATGGTATCAGCCATCACTTCAGCCACTTTGCGGATGTTTTCCATTTGCGTCGCCTCAATCTTGTCCATCACGGCGAAGGCGTTTTTCTTCCACTGTTTTGCGTAATCTTGTGTAATCATATCATTTAAATTATTTAGTTTTATTGGTAAATCGAAGGGCGATGGGAACGATAACCATCATCGCAATGACAGAGGTGAACAACAGCGCCGGGAGGGTGGCGTAGCGGCCCACTGCGAATGCGTTGCCGGTGAGACGGTTGAAGGTGAACTGTCCCAGCAGCGCAATAAAGATGGCAATCGACATGGCGGTGCCGGATTGCTGGCGGAACATGCCGCCGATGTAGTTCAGGATCACCGGGAAGGTGGCACCCGCGCCGAAGCCGATGAGCGCCATGGACACATACGCGCCCACGGCCCCGTTGCACAGCGTATAGACCACCACGCCTGCCAGCGCGACACTTAAGTAGGAATAGAACGTGCCCAGCGCTTTCAGCCGGCGCATGATGGCACCCAGCGGGAAGCGGCCGGCCATCATGCCGATGGTAAACCAGGTCATCGCCAGCGTGGCCGCTTTCGTGCCCATCGGCGTGGTCTGGTTGAAAAATTCCACCGTAAAGCTGCCGCTGCAGCCCTCAAACCCACTCTCGAAGAAGAGCACCACGGAGAACAGCAGCAGCGCCGGGTATTTCAACAGACCCAGCGACTGGTTGATGGAGACGCTTCCGGAAGGCTTGGCCTGCGGGAAGGCCGTCACGCAGAAGAACACGATGAACAGGCCCATGACCACCGAGATGGCATTCAAGGGCACCTCATAGTTGGGTATGAAATAGTTGAGCAACGTCCACAGCAGCGCGCCGATACAATAGAAAGCACCCAGCACGCCCAGGCGTCCGCCGCGCTTGTCGTCGTCGTAGATGTCCGAGACCAGGGCGTTGGTCAGTCCGTTCAGGATGCCGCCACCCAGGCCCAGGCAGAACATGGCGGCGTGCAGCAGCGGGAGCTGCGTGAACCGGGCCAGTCCCTGGACGCCAGCCAGCGCCAGCACCGAACTGATGATCAACAGTCCCTTGTAGCCGGATTTGTCGACCACGGGTCCGAAGATGACCGTTCCCAGGATGATGCCGATCGACATGGTGGAAGGCAGCGCCAACGCCCCTTCCCCGACGACAGCACCCAGTTTTCCCAGGATCGGACCCAGCGACAGCATCGCCACGCCAAAGAAGGCCATACCGGCGCAGGCTGCCACGAAAACGGTCGTAGTATGGTAGGTTTTAGCCATATAGATTATTTATTGGTTTCCATTATACCCAGGTAAGCGGCACCCAGCAGGGCCGCATCACCGCCCACTGCCGATGCGCAGAACACTACGTCCCGCATCGAGATGGGCTGGCCCCATTTGCGGGCTTCACCGTAAATCCGATCGATGAACCGGACGGCCGGGCCGAACACACCGCCGCCGAAAATCACTTTCTGCGGGTTGAACAGGCTCACCAGGTTAGCCGTTCCCATGCCCCACATCCGGATGGCTTTGTCGAGAATCTGCGTGGCCACAGGGTCCTTTCCATAATCGGCAAAGACATCGTAACTGGTCTTGTTCGGATCGCCGTACAGCAGTTTGGCCTGGTTGCCGATACCAGTACCCGATGCGTAGTATTCGAAGCAGCCCATGGGCACGAATTCGTCCTTGTAGGGCGGTTCCAGCGCCATCCAGCCGGTCGCACCCACGATGTCGTTGGCTCCGTGGATAATGCGGCCATCCAGCAAGATGCCCGCCCCGATGCCCGTGCCTACGGCCAGATAAATGGCATCGGAACAACCCTGTGCCGCCCCTTTCCACAACTCGCCGAGAATGTAGCAGGTGCGGTCGCTCTCCATCGCGATCCGGACGGAGCCGAGTACGGCCTTCAGGTCGTTCTTCAGCGGATAGTTGTCCCATCCCGGAATATTGGGAGCCCATACCGTCTCCCGCTTGGAATACACGATGCCGGGCACACAGATGCCGACGGCTTCCACCGAGAGGTCCGGACGGCGGGCACACAACGCCAGGACCGTCTCGGCCACGGCCAGTCCCGCCGCGGAACCGGACGCGCCCTCCAGGAGCCGGTATTCCTTTTCAAGACACTCTCCCTTCCGGGAGAAAAACGCGGCGGAAATCTTCGTGCCGCCCAAATCCACACCGATAATGGCCATAGCTATCTATTATTGGGTCATGACTGCATTCCAAACGGCTCGCCGCAACGTTCCCTGGGCATCGTCCTGATCGTATTCCCAGTACATCAGGCCCAGCATGCCCTGCTTGCGCGCCCACTCGCCCTTGATAGCGATGCTGCGGGGATTGTCGTAGCCGCAGAAGAAGACACCGGCCATGGTTTCCACGTAGGGGCAGCTGGCAATTTCATCCCATTTGTTGCGCCGGTACGAGGAGCGGTCCAACTTCAGGATATCCTTATAGGATTTGGCCGTCGGCGACTTGCTCCAGGAATGGCGCCCGTAGAACGGGATGCCCAGCACCAGTTTGGCCGGATCGACCCCTTTGTTGAGATAGGCACGGACGGCCCGGTCGCAATCCATGTAGGCCCGGCTGTCCTTGAGCGCAGAATGATGGTTGGGCGCCTCGTCCAAATCGTAGGTCATGATGTTGACATAATCCACATAGGGGTCCATTGCGGCGATGTCGACAAACTGCCAGCCACCGGTCACCTCTTTCTTGTCAGTGCAATACCCCGCATAGGAGATAGTGTAGGCATCTCCCAGCGTCTCGCGCAGCTGCTTGACCAGCAGCACATAGTTGTCTGTGTCGCAAGAAGGGTCTTTGGCTGCTCCGCTCCATGACAGGCCGGGAAATTCCCAGTCGAGGTCGATGCCGTCGAGATTGTATTGCTGCAGGAAGGCCAGGCAGTCTTCCGCAAAGGCCTTCCGGTTCGTTTCACTCTTGCACAGGGCTGAAAAACTGCCGCCCTGCTTGTTGTCGGGATTTTCCACTTGATGCGTGAAACTCAGGCAGATCTTCAATTCGGGATGATCCTTCTTAAGACTGGCGATGCTCTCGAAGCGGGACTGGTCCCGCTGTACCCGGAAACCTTTATACACGTTGTCCTCCATATAGAGTTCGGCGAACGCATAATTGATATGGGTCAGCATGGAGGCATCGGGCGTCAGTTTGCCGTAGTAAGTGACATAAGCCGTAACATGGCGTCCATCGTCGATACGGGGTTTGAGCGAAACCACCGGTTCAATAATCTCCGGATCCAGTACCGGCACCGGCATGGGTTCAGGCTCCAGTTCGTCCGTATGGCACGCCGTCAGCAGGAACGCCAGCAACAACCAGAGCAACTTATTCCTCATACAGCAGATAGGGTTTTCGTTGTTCTTTGAAGAAAATCACATCGTTGGCCCACATAGCCCGGATTTCCTCGTTCGTGGCGCCTTCCTTGATCATCCGGCGCACATAGTCGCGACCGATCAGCAATTCGAAGAAGGAGCGGAAGAAATGGTCGTCCAGGTGCAGGTTATTGTAGGCATCGATGAGGAAGGTGAGATTGATGCCACCCTCGTTCAGCGCTTCGTCGGTAGGCAGGGTGCGCAGGTCCACGCCATAGCATTTCTGGTCGAGCTGCGGCGGGAACTTGGCGCCGTCCATGCTGCGCGGCGTAAAAGAGAAATCGTAGCCAATCATGTTGGGATGGCCGTACATCTGGAAGGGGGTTTCCGTGCCGCGGCCCAGGCTCACCGGCGTCGCCTCGAAATAGCACAGAGAGGGATACAAGTAAATGGAGCGCATGTTAGGCAGGTTCGGTGACGGCTTGATGGGCAGCACATAATGTGACTGGTGCGTATAGTTGCGGCATTTGATAACCGTCAGATCGCAACGCAGGCCTTCAGGCAGCCATCTCTCGCCGTTGATCATCTGGGCCAATTCGCCCAGCGTCATGCCATGGCAGACCGGGATGGGGTACCAGCCGACGCCCGATTTGTATTTCATGTCGAGGATCGGGCCGTCCACCAGGAAGCCGATGGGATTCGGACGGTCCAGGACGATCATCTTCTTGCCATATTTGGCGCAGATGTACATCATCTTGCCCATGGTCACGTTATAGGTGTAGAAACGGACACCCACGTCCTGCACGTCAAAGATAAGCACGTCGAATTCCGAAATGGACTCCTCGGAAGGATACCCTCCCTTTCCGTCGTAAAGCGAGCTGATCGGAACGCCCGTCGGTCCGTCGACCGAGCTGCTTACGAGCTCTCCGGCATCGGCCGTCCCGCGGAATCCATGCTCCGGCGAGAAGATGGAAACCACGTTCACATCGAGGGCCAGCAGCGTGTCAAGCACATGTCGGTTCTCGGAAACCATACCGGTCTGATTCGAAAGGATGGCCACCCGTTTGCCCTTGAGCAGCGGAAGATAGGCATCCAGATCCGTGGCTCCGGGCAGGATGTCGGGCGTGGGCGGATACACTTTCAGTTCCGATTGGGGCGCGCAGGCACCCAGGGTCGCGATAAAGACGGTCAGCAGGAAAAGTCGTTTCATCGTTTTTATGGCTTTCAAAATAAAAGGGTCCGGGTTTCAGCATCTTCCACCAGGATCTGGACCTTCAGGGTATCCTCGGGCAGCAGCTCCTCCACCATCTCGGGCCATTCGATCAGACACAGTGCGCCGGAGTCGAAATATTCGTAAAGCCCGATGTCCAGCGCCTCGGCCAGGCGGTTGATCCTGTAGAAATCAAAGTGATAGACCGGGGCTCCGTTGCGGTCGCGGTACTCGTTGACAATGGTGAAAGTAGGGCTGTTCACCACGTCGCCCACTCCCAGCACGCCGCAAAGCGCGGTGATAAAAGTGGTCTTCCCGGCACCCATCGCCCCATAGAAGGCGATGATGCGGTGATCCCCGATGTGCTGGAGGAAAACCGAAGCCGCCCGGGGAAGGTCCGACGTACCGTTGACAATGATTTCGGTCATATCTATGCAAAGTTAACAAATATTCAGTGATGATAATCACTATTTCTTGGTATTGCCTCTACAGTAAAAAACGAGCATCTTTGTCATATGAAATGCAATCTCAATTGTAGCGAATGTGAACTGGCTGCGAAGAGAAGCGAGCGCATCGTGGTCGATGTCATCGGTCACGAGCCTGAAAGCGGGATGTTGTCCTTTTCTGGCCGGCAACATCTGACTGTCGAGTTCGGTGAATATGTTATCTGCTTCGTAAACTTTTGCGGAGAGAATGTCCACATCGGCAGGAAGATCCTCTCGAACAAGCCTTCCGTCGTGTTGGATATCATCGATTCCACGTCCTTGGAAAACAGCCTCAGGCTCACCTCCAGGCTGATCGATATGGATTGCAGGGCCGTGCTTGCCTTTTCCGGATACGACCGCCTTCTGGCTACCGGACATTCTCTGGATTATGAAACCCTGGGCGAAATGATGGGCTTAGCGGCAGCGGTCCTGGACCCGTCCGAGGAAAGTTTCAGCAAGTTGCTTTCCATGATTGTCGAGACCTATCGCCAGCCGGTCAAGAAACACGTGCATGTGCCCTACGGCCAGGATGTGGACAAGGCCATCGAGAGGATTACCGCGGTGATCGCCGATTCGCCCGGGCTTTCTAACAGTTACCATGACCGCTACCTGGCTGTCCGCCTGCTGGAGGACCCGCAATACATTTTCCCGCTCCTGGAAAGATATCCGATGGCATCCCGGATTGTGGAAACAGCCCGCGCGGAGTCCGAAACCCTCTCCCGGCAACTTGGCGAAAGCCCGGAATCTCTGATCCGGAAAGCGCGTCACGGTTATATCCACGGCGCACTGGTTGAAACCCTCCGCCACAGTTCAGACAATTCTGACCATACGCTCCTCCAAAAGATAGACGCTGTCCTGACCAACCGCGTGATCGGCCTTCCGCTGCTGCTCGTGGTACTCTTCCTGGTCTTCGAAGCCACCTTTGCCATCGGTGCCTGGCCGCAGCAATGGATCGAAGAGGGCGTGGAGCTCCTGTGCGCATGGCTGACAAGCGTGCTGCCTTCCGGCTGGCTGACCAGCCTGCTGGTCGACGGCGTCGTACAGGGTTGCGGAGCCGTCATTTCCTTCCTTCCGAACATCTTCATCCTCTTCGTTTTGCTTTCCTTGCTGGAAGACACCGGCTATATGGCCAGGGCCGCCTTCCTGATGGACAAGATCATGCACAGGATCGGCCTTCACGGCAAGTCTTTCGTGCCGATGCTGCTCGGTTTCGGATGCAACGTGCCGGCCATTATGGCCGCCAAGTCCATAGACAACACGAAAGACAGGACGCTGACGATGCTGATGATCCCGTTCATGTCGTGTTCTGCCCGGATTCCGGTGTACCTGCTGTTTGTCGGCGCCTTTTTCGCCCACTACAAGTCCCTGGTGATGATGGGGATTTACCTGGCCGGCGTGCTGCTGTCGATCCTCTTCGCCATCGTGATGAAGCGGACGAAGTGGTTCCGGAAGGAAGCTGACGATTACGTATCGGAGCTTCCGGCATTCCGAAAGCCCACCTTCCGAAGCACCTGGAGCCATGTATGGGAAAGGACCTCCGACTACCTTCACAAGATTACGACCGTCATCCTGGCGGCCTCGGTCATCATCTGGGCTCTGGAATTTTTCCCGCGGGAACGGACCCAGGACGGGAAATTCAAGGAAGAATCCTATCTGTGCGACATCGGAAAAGGTTTGGAACCCGTGATGAAGCCGCTGGGTTTTGACTGGAAACTGAACGTCTGCCTCCTTACGGGTCTCCCTGCCAAAGAAGCCATTGTCAGCACGATGGGCATCCTTTACCATACGGAAGACGACGAGTCTCTCACCCGGGCGATGACCGAAGGGTCGGGTATGAACCAGGCGGTGGCCCTGGCTTTCGTCCTGTTCGTGCTGCTATATTTCCCTTGTGTCGCCACGATTACTACGCTCCGGAAGGAGGTGGGCTGGAAATGGGCGGCATTCTCGGTGGTTCACTCCCTTGCGCTGGCATGGGTCGTGGCCTGGCTGGCTTTCCATGCAGGAAGCCTCCTGCTCTGAATCGTGACCGTCCGGTGAACCTGCCGGCACTCTGTCACATCTCTGTTTCCCTGAGGCGCGTTGGGAACCCTCAGGGTTCGAGGCATCTCACCAAACAGATATGTAATCACGACTGAAGCATTTAGTCGGCGTTTTCCTTATAAAGGAAAGACTCTTCGCAGCCTGCGCTTTCGCATAGGCCGGCCTCGTAGAAGATGCCACCGAAACTCAGGTCTTCGTCAAGCTCGGGCCAATGGATTCCGCAAGGTGAAAGGACGAAGGAGGCTCTTTCGGAAGAGGAAGCATCCCTCAACCGACTCCACTTCTGGAACGGAGTCTTCGCTTCAAGGCCGTCATCTGTTTTTACATGGATAAACTGTTCGTTAATCCATACTTTCAGTACGGTGTGTGTCATCAAGTTGTCCTTCTTTAATCTGCGGGAAGCCTTCGTTCCACTTTTCTACGATCAGAGCCTTATTTTCTTCCAGAACACATTCAATGATAGACAATTCGTGTTTTTTAAAACCGTGATTGAAGACTTGAATGAAATCTGAAGCTACTTCATACTTCGTTTCGTGTCCGTCTCTAAACACATGAACGAGCATGGGCCCATGCTCATTCGAGTAGAACTTGAATACAAACCCGAATATAATAAAAACCGTTGGCATACAAAGATAATGGTTTTTTGATTTATTGATTATGATCAATCGAATATCTTCCGGCGGTCGAGAAAGCGGAAGCCGGCGGCTTCGAGAAGGTGGACGGGATGGATATCGGGCTCGCCGGCGAGGTCGGCGATGGTACGGGCGACCTTGAGGATGCGGGTGTAGGCGCGTGCGGACAGGCCCATGCGGTCCAGAATCTTTTCGAGGGTCCGGCGACATTCGTTGGAGAGGATGCAGTAGCGCTCGATCTGTCGGGCATTCATGGCTGCGTTGGTGAAGATGCCCATACCCTGAAAGCGCTTTTCCTGAATCGCCCTGGCGCGGGCTACCCGTGCCGCAATCTCAGCGCTGCTCTCCTCCGGCTTTGCCGGGGCAGCTCCGGAAGTCATACCCAGCAATTCCACGGCGGACAGGCTCTTGACCCAGACCTGAAGGTCGATCCGATCCATCATGGGGCCCGATATCCGGGAAAGGTAGCCTTCCACGGCACCGCGGGTGCAAGTACAACGGCCCGTGTCGTCCCCAAAGTAGCCGCACGGACAAGGATTCATCGATGCCACCAACATGAAGTGGGACGGATATTCGACCTTGTACTTGGCTCGCGAGATGGTCACCCGCCCGTCTTCCAGGGGTTGCCGCAGCGCATCGAGCAGGCTCCGGCTGAATTGGGCGATCTCGTCGAGGTAGAGCACCCCGTTGTGGGCCAGGCTGATCTCTCCCGGAGCCGCATTCTGGCCGCCGCCAATCAGCGAGACGAGACTCGCACTATGGTGCGGTGCCCGGAACGGGCGGGTACGGATCAGGCCGCCCCCGCGTGAACCATGGCCTGAAACGGAATACACCTTGCCGGTTTCAACGGCTTCTTCTTTTGTCATGGGCGGCAGGATCGAAGGCAGGCACGAGGCCATCAGGCTCTTGCCACTGCCCGGCGCTCCCACCAGGATCAGATGGTGGCTCCCAGCCGCGGCGATCTCCATGCCCCGCTTGGCCACCTGCTGGCCGCGGACCTGCCGGAAATCATTCCCGGACGGCACCGTTTTCTCCCATGCGGTGCTGGTGCGGACCCGCAGATGGTCGCATCGCTCCCGCTGCGTCAGTACCTCGATGGCTTCAGCCAGCGTCGAAACCCCATAAACAGCCAGTCCCTCCACGGCTGCCGCTTCCATTGCAGATTCCGCCGGAAAAATACAACCATGGAAACCCGCGGCGCGCGCCTGGAATGCCACGGGCAATACCCCGTTGACGGGCCGCACGTGCCCATCGAGCGCCAACTCGCCCATAATGAGAAACTTATCGCAATCGACCACGTGAATCTGTTCCGAAACAGCCAGCAGCCCGATAGCGATGGCCAGGTCGTAAGCCGATCCTTCCTTGCGGATGTCGGCCGGTGCCAGGTTGACCACCAGTTTGCGGCCCGGAATCCGGAATCCATAAGAAGTGAGCGCCGTAATCACCCGCAGCAGGCTTTCCCGCACGGCGCTGTCGGGCAAGCCGACGAGATGGATACCCACGCCGACCGAAAGGTCGACCTCGACCGTCACCACGACCGCCTCCACACCGATGCAAGTCGCGCAAAAACACTTGTTCAACATCGTTCGTCCTGTCTTTGGTTCTGCAGCAAAGATAGCGTGGCCAGGACACAAGAAAAAAAACGGCTAAAACATTAACCGTTTTTTACATTTTTCACGAAAACACGAAAAATCTCCGTTCCCGGAAAGCGCTGGGCATCAGATCTTAAACCGGAATCCAGCCTCGAGTTTCGCTTGCAGGGGCTGATGCGTCCGAATGCTGAGCGGCTGGCTGTTGTCGAAGAAATACGCCAGGCTCGGATCGAAGTAGATACCTACCCGCGGGACGAACCAGAATTCGACACCGACACCCGCCTGGGTCGACCATTGAACCCCGCGTACCGCGTCCTTCGGCGTTTCACTGCCGATGACATAACGCTGGGAAACGCATTTTTCCACAGCCCCGGCCACCGAAGCATAGACGCCCACGCGACGTGTCTGTACGAAATGGTACGACAGCGAAAGCGGAATGCCTACATAGTGAAGCTGGTTGTACGCATCTTCATAACGCACTTTGTTGTAAAGCAAGTCATACCGCGAAACCAGATACGTGTAGGTAAGGCCCGTGCCGATGGAGAGCCGGTCGGTCAACGAAAAGTCCACCCGCAAGCCAAAGGTCAGCGGCATGTAGAATTTCGGACTGGAATCGACTGGCTCAACTAGCGAATACGCCCCCCCCTTCCCGCTTTGGGAAGAAGAGTGCATCGCCCCCGGCTTGTAGAACAGGCCCCCTTCGGAAGAGACCGTGGTCAAATTGGATAATATGGAGATTTGTGATGTGTGTGTGCGTGTACGGGATGCGGACGCCTCATCGGCGGTCCAGAAATCGGCGGGGAGGTCTTCCGCACCGAGTTTGCCGGCCTCTTCATCGACAGGCACGACAGCCGGCTGCGCTGCGGAAACCGCCGCAGGCGTCTCAGCGGGGGCATCGGCCACCGGCGCTTCCTCGGCGACCGGTGTCTCAACGACAGGCTGAGGCTGAGCCGGAGCCACTGGCTGAACGGGTGTCCGGACAGGCTTCGCTTGTGCGACGGCCTGATGCTGCGTGAATGTGGCAATCTGCTCTTCGATCGGGGCCACGGGCACCTCGTCGATCGTGACCGGGGACACCTGAGCCGTCTCCACCGGAGCCACCACCTGGTTTTCGGTGCGGGGACCACGGAACACCAGCAGCGCGATGGCCAGCATGGCGGCCGCGGCGGCCGCAGCCACCGAGAACCGGCGCAAGATGACAAGCATGCGCCGCCGGTCGAGCCCCCGGGCGATGCCTTCCCAGACATCGGGAGCCGTCTCGGTCGCTCCGTCGAGGAGGTCGCGCAGCCGCTCGTCAAATTCGTTTCTTTCCATTATATAACTTTTTTATCTTTTCTTGTAACAGGCTCCTCGCACGGCTCAGCTGAGAGCGGGACGACTGCTCGGTAATGCCCAGCAGGGCGCCCACCTCGGCATGCGAGTAACCTTCTACCACAAACAAATTGAAGACGCTCCGCAGCCCGGCCGGCAATTCGGCGACCAGGTTGAGAATCTCCTGCGACCCTATCTGCTCCAGCACGCCATGTTCCAGCACGCCGCCCGCCTCCGGCACCTCTGCTATATCTTCCGTCCGCCGCAGCACATCGCTCTTGCGAAGGTGCATCAGCGACGCATTCACGAATATCTTCCGCATCCATCCCTCGAAGGAGCCGTCTCCCTTGTAGGTGTCAATCTTGTCAAAGACCGTCAGGAATCCATCCTGAAGGACATCCTTTGCATCCTCCCTCCCCAGGAACCGCACGCACACAGGATACATCTTCGATGCGTACCGTTCATACAGGACCCGTTGCGCTGTCCGGTCTTTCCGGACGCAGCTGGCAATCAGCTCCGCTTCAGTGTATGTGGACGGTTCTCGCATCGCTGCTCAATATAGATGCAGGAAGTGGGACAAATGTTGCGTCCCGTCTTGCAAAAATTTTTTGGTTTGTTTTTTGTTAGGGTTTTTACCACTATTTTTGTAACGAATTTAGAAAAAAAGATGGATAGTCCAAGAATTTTGCGCACGATAGTTTGCACGCTCGCCATCCTTTTCGCGGCCTGCGGGCTCCAGGCGCAATCCTCCCGGTTCATCGAGGCACTGAAGAACTACCAGCAGGGAGAAGTGGCGGAAGCCCTCCGGCTTTTCAGGGAGGAGGTGCGGGAGAATCCGGAGAATGATGCCGCCTGCTACTATATCGCTTCGATCTGTGCCAACATCCCGGAACGCAGTCGGGAAACGGAAGAATGGCTCAAGCGCGCCATCGAACTTTCCCCCGACAATTTCTGGTATCGCTATACCCTTTCCCTGTTCTACCTCCGCACCGAGCGGCAGGAACTGGCCGTACCGATGCTTGAGCAGCTCACGGCCGACTTCCCGAAAAAGAGCGAGCTGTACCTGGATCTGATCAACGTCTACCTGGCTGACAATGAGATAGAAAAAGCCCTCGCGACCCTCGACAAGATCGACGCGATCCGGGGAAAGAGCGAAATAGTGGGCCTCACGCGGGCCGAGCTGCTGCTCAAGAAGCCCAATGCCAATCCGGACAGCATCTACGCGGCGCTGGAAGCGTATTACCAGGATTGCCGCACCCCCCGCCTGGCCAGCGTACTGGGCGACTACTATGCCAGTACCTACCGCGACTCGCTGGCACTTGCCCGTTACGACGAAGCCATCGCGATCGAGCCGGAATACACGCCCGCCTGGTTCGGAAAGACCACCGTCTACCAGGTGCTCAGGCAGTACGACAACTTCTTCTCCAGCCTGTCGCACGTCATGCGCGACCCGTATGTGCAGCCTGAAGTCAAAGCCGTCCATGTGGAACAGCTGACAGCCAACCCGCAGTTCGTGCGTACCTTCCTCGACGACTTCGACCAGATGATGGACGACCTGCATACCGTCCATCCCACCGACAGCACCATCAACGCCCTGATCGGAGGTTACTGGTACCGCACCGGCCGCCCGGACCTGGCCCTCGAGATCATGCGCCAGAACATGGAACAGCATCCTGCGAGCGAAGATGCCACCATGCAGTATCTCATCCTGCTTTACTACCAGCAGGCCTGGCAGCCGCTCGCCGAGAATGCGACCGTGGCCGTCCAGCGGTTCCCTTCCAGTCCCGACATGCTCCAACTGCGGGCCATCGCCTTCACGCAGCTGAAGGAATACCAAGCCGCCCTGGAAGACTATGATGGCATCCTGAAACTCAATCCGAAGGACACCACGGTGGTCAAGGTCACCTATTCCTCCATGGGCGACCTCTATTACCGTCTGGGCGACTCCCGGAAGGCCTATAAGTATTATGACCGCGCGCTGAAGATCGACCCGGACTATAATCCGGTGCTCAACAACTACGCCTACTATCTTTCTCTGGAAGGCAGTAATCTCAAGAAAGCCAAGGAGATGAGTCGAAAGACCATCATTTCGGAGCCCGACAACCCCACTTATCTGGACACGTATGCGTGGATCCTCCACCTGATGGGCGACGACCTGGAAGCAAAGGCGGTTTTCAAGCACGCGATGCTCTACGGCGGCAAGGAAAGCCGCACGATTCTCGAACACTACGCCACTGTACTGGAATGTATGGGAGAAAAAGACCTGGCCCACATCTATTTCGATCAGGCGGCGGCGATGAAGGATGAACAGTGATGAAACGCTGGCTGCTCCTCTCCCTGACGCTGTTGCTCGGCACGGTTGCCTTCGGGCAGCAGGATGTGTCACAGCAGACCGAGCGCAAGCGCAAGATCGAAGAGGAGATCAGCTTCATCGACAACCAGCTCAAATCCATCACCAGCAAGCAGAAAGCTACGACCGAGCAGCTTTCGCTCATCCGCAAGCGCGTGAACAACCGCAAGTCGCTGATCAGCGACCTTGACAAGCGCATCGCGGTCATCGATGACTCCATGACCGCGAAGCAACGGGAGATCAACCGCCTCCAGAAAGAGCTCGACACCCTTGCGACCTACTACAACAAGCTGATCTACAACACCTACAAGAATCGCGACACACGCGTATGGTTCCTCTATATCCTGTCGAGTGAAAACATCGGACAGGGCTATCGCCGTTTCGCGTTCCTCAAGAGCCTGGCCAACGAAGTGAGCCTTCAGGCCGACAAGATCCGGGAGAAGCAGGCAGAGCTGGAGGAGGAACGCGCAAAGCTGGCTGAGATGCGGGCGGAAGCCAAGGCGGCACGGGCCGAACGCGAAGAGGAGTACCGCAAGCTCGTGGCCGAGGAGAAGAAGTCGAAAGACGACATGAAGCGCCTGGCCAAGAGCGAAAAACAATACCGCGCCGACCTGGCGGCCAAGAAAAAGGAGGTGGACCGCCTCAACAAGGAAATCCAGAAACTGCTCAAAACCACCGTCGCCGCCCAGAAGAAAGACCAGACAAAGGTGGACACCGCCCTTTCAGGCGAGTTTGCCAAGAACAAAGGCAAACTGCCCTGGCCCCTCAAGCAGGGCGTCATCGTGGAACGCTTCGGCGTCCACAACCACCCCGTTTATACCAATTTGAAACTGCCTGACAATCCAGGCATTACCTTCTCCACGGCCAAGAACGCAGACGTTTATTGCGTCTTCGACGGCGAGGTACGCAAGATCATCGTGATGCCGGGCTACAACCAGTGCGTCCTGGTGCAGCACGGTGAATACTTCACCCTATACTGCAAACTCGGCAAAGTGTCTGTCAAGGCCGGCCAGAAAGTCTCCACGGGCACCAAGCTCGGCACCCTCGAAGCCGACGGCAACACTTCCACCCACCACTTCCAGCTCTGGAAGGGCACCGACAAGCAAGATCCCGAAAAGTGGCTGAAGAAATAGCAGGAAGGCCCGACCGGGATTATTTCAGCGCGTCCGGATTGTCGTAGACAGGGCCGGCATAGATCTTCAAGTAGAGTTCGCGGAGGGTGGGCGCATCGAGCGACGGATAGGTCTCGATATCATGCTCCATCTTCGCGATGAACTGCTCCTTCATGGCCGGATCATAGCAGCCTGCAAAGCGGGAGGATTCGTTGAGCAGGTCAAATCCGAGGTAGTTCGTGTCCCAGAGTTTGTAGCCACGCCACACCTGCGCATCTATCTGCGTGGCGATGGCCGTGATGTCCTCGCGCTTGAGCGGATCGCTGAAGCCGGAAACATCGATGGGGTGACCGAACGACAGGTGTACTTTTCCCTTGGGCTGCGTGATGCCGGTGATGATGCTCTGCAGGTCCTCGCCCGGCGCCTTGACATACGGCTTTCCATCGAGCGAATGGCAACGCTCCACGGCCTTGAGGATGTCGCAGGGCTCCCATTGATATGAGACGGACAACGGCGTGATGTGCAGGGCTTCCACCTGGGCCTTTCGGCTGCCGTTCATCAGCAGCATCCGCACCAGGCCCGGTTCGGTATGGTCGCGACCGTCCTTCGTTCGGCCGTTGCGCTGCGCGATCCAGAGGGAGTCCCCGTGCGTCACCACATAATTGATGTAGGCCGACAGATGCATCGATGAACGCAGGAAACTGCGCACGTTACTGGTCTTCCGGTCGGTCCGGAACATCTTGTTCGACATGCCGAAATCCACCACGAATTGCGGATTCATGAGGTTGCTGCCGAAAGTGATGTGACACGTAGGGATATGATGCTCGTTGAGCACGATCTGGTGCAGATAGGCATCCATCACGATGTCCCGGTGATTGGACACATAGAGTGTACCGTAGGAAGCGTCGATATCTTTGACACCCGATGAGGTGAAACTGGTCATGGTCTTGGCCACGATGGCCGTGCAAAGCGGCACCATCACCTCACGCTGGAACTGTTCCGTGGTGCGGATCTTCCGCAGCTTCCGGCGGAATGCATCCACGTCCTTTTTCTCGTCGATGAAACGCAGGGCGGGAGTCAGGACAGGATCGGAAGCCATCCGCTCCATCGCGGCGGGAATTTCCGAATCGTAGTAAGGACGTATATCGTCGAATTCAGGAGGAAGTTGGATCATGGTCGCAGCTGGCTTCTTTTACACTGCAAAGATAACAATTCGCCCAAGGAAACATTTAACATTTCCTTAAAAAAGTTAAATTTGTAGTCTTATTGACTATTTAATGACTAAAATAATATCTACTAATATTACTTCCCCCCTTGGCCTGACGACCGAGGAAAACTATGCGGCTGTCAAGCGTGGCGAAACCGGATTGAAGGTCGTTGACGGCTGTCTGGGGGTTCCCGGGCGTTTCTGCGTCGGTATTTTCTCCGATACGCAGAAAGCCGCCCTTCAGGTGGAGGGATTCAGTTGGTTTGAATCGCTGGTGCTTCATTCCGTGAAGGATGCGCTGGCCCGTGCTTCGGTGGATCCTTCCTCCCCGAGGACGGTTTTGATTCTGGGCACCTCCACCGCCGGCATCGAGGAACTGGGAGTGGTTCCTGAAAAAGACAGGAACTACCTCGCGCCCGGCGTGGCGGCAAAAAAGGTTGCAGACAAGCTGGGCTTTGTCAATAATCCGATTACCGTCAGCAATGCCTGCATCTCCGGAGCGACTGCGCAGATGCTGGCAGACCGGCTGATCTCTTTCCATTATTACGATACGGCCGTCGTTTGCGGCGTGGATGCCCTCTCCGCCTTCGTCCTTGCCGGCTTCGAATCCTTCAAAGCGCTGTCCCCGACGGAATGCCGGCCTTTCGACATCGAGCGCCTGGGCCTCAACATCGGAGAGTGTGCAGCCACGGTCGTGCTGTCCGGGAACCAGGATGCGGACGCGGATGCCTGGTACATCGTAGACGGATGCCTCACGAATGACGCATACCATGTCAGTGCACCCGTTCCCAGTGGAGACGGGGTCTGCCGCGCCATCAAAAAGATTCTGACCCCGGAGCTGAAATCCACGCTGGCCTGTGTCGCGGCGCACGGTACGGCGACCATGTTCAACGACCAGATGGAATCCAAGGCCATCGAAGGCGCAGGGCTGGGCGACCTTGTCACAACCGCGTTAAAACCGCATTATGGACATACTTTCGGCGCTTCCGGGATTGTTGAGGCCATCATTACGATGTGCTCGCTGGACGAAGGGCTGATTCTCCCCATTCTCGGGTTCGAAGAGCTGGGCGTAAGCGGCAAAATCAAGATTTGCAGCCAGATAGAGCATACCGACAAAAAAGCCTTCATCAAATTGCAATCGGGCTTCGGCGGCTGTAACGGTGCGATGGTCTACGCCAAGACGCCCTCGCCTGCCGCCGTTCCGGCCAAGACGGACTACGAAACCGCAGGAAGCGTACGGATCACCCCTGATGGCCTGTGGATAAACGGCCTGGCTGTCCCGATGGAGTCCCATGGACCGGCCCTCCTCACGGAGATTTACAAAAAGAACCTGGCTGACCAGTCCCGGTTCTTCAAGATGGACCTCTACAGCAGGCTTGCCTATGTGGGAACGGGACTTCTTGCCAAAGACGCGCTGAATGGGTACGATCCGGCAGATCTGGCGATATTCATCTTCACGCAGAACGGTTCTGTCCTGGCTGACAGGAAGCATCTTTCTTCCTTCTCCAATCCCGAAGAATTCTACCCCAGCCCGGCCGTATTCATCAATACGCTTCCCAATGTCGTGCTGGGAGAAATTGCGGTCAAAAACAACATCAAAGGTGAAACCACCCTGGTGCTGCTGCCTTCGCGGGATGAAGCAACCATGAATACAGTGATTCAGGCGTCAGTGGCCGCGACAAGACCGTCGGCCGTGATTTACGGCTGGGTGGACTGCGATGCCGAAGATTCCTTTATAGCTGACCTTAAACTGATGAAAATCAAATAATACCATGGCGAAAACGATGGGTGGAGAAATAGCAATAACCGGCATGGGCATTATCTGTGCGATCGGTAATGACAAACAGGCCGTTCTGACCGCTTTACAGAATAAACAGTCGGGCATCGGCCAGATGATGTATCTCCAGTCGGTTCACACCGACATTCCGGTAGGAGAAATCAAATTGTCTACCGAAGAGATGAAGCAGCGGCTGGGGATTGCGGGCGATGAGCCCGTGAGCCGGACTTCCGTCATGGGTGCGATTGCTGTACGGGAAGCCCTGGAGCAGGCCGGGATCAAGGATGTTTCCGGTAAAAGGGTGGCGCTGATCTCGGGAACAACCGTGGGCGTGATGGATGTTACGGAGCAGCTCTTCGAGAAAACAGGAACCGATCCCGAACTGCTTGGCATGCCCTACAGCCATCAATGTGGCCGGAGCACCGAGGAAATCGCGCTGTATTCAGGCCTTCAGGATGCCCGATGCTGCACGATCTGCACGGCTTGCTCCTCTGCCTTGAATGCCATTATGCTGGGCTCCGAGATGCTGAAGAATGACGAGATCGACCTGGTGGTCGCCGGTGGTTCGGAGCCCCTTAGCAAACTCCATCTGAACGGTTTCAACACGCTGATGATCCTGGACCGGGAGCGCTGCCGACCGTTCGACGAGACGCGCGCCGGCCTCAACCTGGGAGAAGGCGCCGCTTTCGTGGTCCTTCAGAAAGATGCACCCACTGGCATGGCCTACGTCCGCGGCTACGCGAACCGCTGCGATGCCTTTCACCAGACGGCGACATCCAAGAATGGCGAAGGTGCCTTCCAGGCCATGACCGAAGCGCTTCGGATGGCCGGATTACAGCCGCAGGACATCAAGTACATCAACGCGCATGGCACGGGCACGCCCGATAACGACGCCTCTGAAAGCGCTGCGTTCAAAAGGGTGTTCGGCGAAAACCTGCCCGACATGTCCAGCACCAAATCCTATACGGGACATACGACTTCTGCGGCGGGTTCCGTCGAAACGGTCATCTGTCTCCTGGCCATGGAACATGACTTCGTGCCCGCCTCGCTGGGATGGCAGCACCCCATGCCGGACGGCGTGATCCCCTCTCCGGGACGTACGGGCGTCAAGCTGGACTATGTCATGTGCAACTCCTTCGGTTTCGGGGGGAACGATTCCTCTTTGATCCTCAGCAAGGACAAAGCTCCGGCGGTTGAAGTGCCCCTGCTCGACGAGGCCCGCATCCGCATCGGCGCCCAACGCATCATTTCCAGCGAAGAAGAACTCAGCGAATTGCGGGAATTTCTGCCGCCCATGGAAACCCGACGAATGAGCAAGGTGATGAAAGCCAGCCTTTTGTCCGCCTTTTCCGTCCTGCGGGAAGCCGGTATTGAGCGGCCCGATGCAATCATCGCCGCCACCTCGAAAGGGATGCTTGAACTGAGTTCCCTCTTCTTGCAAGATATCGTCAACAACCAGGAGCAACAGCTCAAGCCGACGATTTTCATGCAGAGCACGCACAATACCATTGCTTCCGCCATTGCCATCCAGACGGGATGCCACGGGTACAATATCACTTATTCCCAGGGAGATGAATCTTCCGACTGGGCCGTCCGGGATGCGAAGATGCTTTTGCGGAAAGGCGAAGCGGAAACGGTTCTGGTATGCGCCTTCGATGAAAAGGTGTCCGATGGAAGGACCTCTTCGTTGAAGGCCGAAAGCACCCTTTATACGATTCATTGATTTTCTGAACGAACGATACTCCGATAACCACGATGTCATCTGTGTTCCAGGCACCTGCAAAGTTTTTCCGTTTTGTGTTGAAGGTCACGAAAACGGCGTTGATCTTTGTAGTGTATGTCTTGTTCATGCTTGTCTTTGTGACACCCGGCGCATTTATTTACCTCAAATGCGGTCGTCGTTCTGAAAAGAAGAAAGAAAACCTCCACCGGTTTATTTGCTGGTCCGCCAGGGTCGGTACATCCCTGCTCGGCCTGTTTGGAAACAAATTCACTTTTACGGGCCGTACCGACGAGGACTTTTCCCGCCCTGCCGTCATCACGTGCAACCACCAGTCGCACCTGGACCTGCTGGCCATGCTGGCATTGACCCCTAAACTGGTACTGCTTACGGCGGATTGGGTATGGCACAACCCGTTATATGGCTTCATCATCCGCGAGGCCGATTTCCTTCCGGCTTCAAACGGCATTGAGGCAAACGCCCCGCTCCTGCGTGAACTCGTCAAGAAAGGATACAGTATCGCCATCTATCCGGAGAGCACCCGCTCCATGGACTGCAGCATCGGTCGCTTTCATCAAGGCGCTTTCTATCTGGCCGATCAGTTCAACATAGATATCCTACCCGTCATCCTGTACGGGGCGGGCCAGGCGCTTCCCAAGCACGGCCGCCTGCTCAACCGAGGGTCCATCCGGCTGGAAATAGACGGCCGGATTTCGCCCGAAGAAATGAAACTCCATGGGGATAATTATCGATCCCGGGCTTCCTACCTGCGGAAGTACTACATTTCCCGGTATAACGAAATCGCCGAAGAAGTTGAACAAACCCCGCGGATCTCCGTTGCCCGATGAAGATAACCGATCTATACGATTTTTTCTCCAGGAACCGGGGCATCCGGAGGATAAGCCTTATCGTGCTTTCTGTCCTGTTTGCCGTTTTGCTGGCAAGATTGGATTTCAGCGAGGACATCAGTGATTTCCTGCCACTCGGGACAAAGGAGCGCGAGCAGATGTCCATCTATCAAAACATCTCCGGCGCCGACAAACTATTGATCCTGTTCTCCAACCCGGAAGATCCAGACCAGACCATTGATGCCATCGACTGTTTTGTCGATCTCGCGGTCGAGAATGATGAAAAGGGATGGTGCGGGAATCTCACCCCCCAGATTGACCTGGATGCGATAACCCGTGTCTCAAACTATGTATACGACAATATCCCGCTTTTCCTGACAGCGGGCGACATAGCGAGAATGGACAGCCTTCTGGCTGAACCCGGGTATATTTCCTCTGCTCTTGAAAGGGATAAACAGCTTCTTGCGTTCCCCCATTCATCCATCGTCACGGCAAGCATCACACATGACCCCCTGGGCCTCTTCAGTCCGGTTATGAACAGGCTTCAAGCTTCCTCCGGTCAGGTGGGATTCGAGTCGTATGAAGGGTATATCTTCACGCCAGATATGAGCCGGGCTGTCGTGATGCTGGATTCGCCCTTCGGAAACAGCGAAACGAGCAACAACGCCAAACTCCTTCATTATCTGGAGGATGTATCCGCGAAGATGCATGAGCATTACCCGGATGTTGCCGTCGACATCATCGGAGGCCCGGCCATTGCCGTTGGAAACTCGTCCAGGATCAAGAAGGACAGTATCCTTGCCATAGCCCTCTCCGCCATACTGATGATCCTGCTGCTGGCCTATTCATTCAATTCCCTCAAGAATATCCTCCTGATCTTCCTGACTGTCGGATGGGGCCTGCTCTTTGCCTTGGGAAGCCTGGCGTTGTTCCGCGACAACGTGTCCATCATCGTCATCGGTATCTCGAGCGTCATCATCGGCCTGGCCATCAATTATCCCTTGCACCTGATCGCGCATTCGGCCTATCAACCGGACAGAAGGGCGGCGATCAAGGAGATTGTATCTCCCCTTGTCGTCGGAAATATCACCACGGTAGGCGCTTTCCTGGCACTCGTTCCGCTCCAATCGACAGCCCTGCGCGATCTCGGCCTGTTTGCCTCCCTGCTCCTTATCGGGACCATCCTGTTCGTACTCATATACCTGCCTCATTATATATCGACCCGGGGCGGAAGAAGGCGTACCAATGGCCGTCTCATCGAGCTTCTTTCCTCCTTTTCGCCCGAAAAAAGCATCTGGATTGTCGTATGCACAGTTCTCGTTACGATCGTCCTGGCGTTTTTCAGTGTCCGCACCGAATTTGATTCAGACATGTCACACATGAACTATATGACAGCGAATCAAAAGCGTGAGATGCAGTATTTTGAGGATTTGATGACGAAGGATGCCACCCATACCGCCCAGAGCCTGTATATCTACGGAAGTGGCAGCACGCTGGAAGAGGCATTGGAAGACATCCGGCGAAGCGAAGCTTCCATCGACAGCCTGTCGATGGACGGCGTCCTGGTCAAGCAGAACGAGGTATTATCCTTCATCACGACCGAACAGGAACAACAACAGCGGCTGGCGCGTTGGAACGCCTTTGTCGACCGTCATCATGACATGCTGACGGAAGGATTCCAGAAAGAGGCCGGAAAAGCCGGCTTTACGCCTGCCGCCTTTTCTTTCTTCAACCATCTGATAGCGTCTTCGCCTTCCCTTGTTCCGCACGCCATCGATTATTTCGACCCGCTGATGAAGACCGTATTCAGCCAGAATTTCACCACTTCGTCCGACGACAAAACGGTGTATGCGGTAAGTCCTGTCAATATCCAGGCAGCGGATATGGAGCAGGCAAAAGGGGTCTTCGGCGACCATTGCTTTGAAGTCTCCGGAATCAACAAATCCATGACCAGCAGCCTCTCGGATAATTTCAACTATATCGGTTGGGCGTGTTCCTTGATCGTGTTCTTCTTTCTCTGGTTCTCATTCGGCCGCCTCGAACTCGCCGTCATCTCGTTCCTGCCGATGGCCATCAGCTGGGTGTGGATACTGGGCATCATGGCCTTGCTGGGCATCAAATTCAATATCGTCAATATCATCCTGGCGACGTTCATATTCGGTCAAGGGGATGACTATACGATATTCATGACAGAAGGGTGCCAGTATGAGTATTCCCGGCAGCAGCCCATCCTCAAAGCCTACAAGAGCAGCATCCTGCAATCTGCCGCCATCATGTTCGTCGGAATCGGCACGCTGATTGTCGCGAAGCACCCCGCCATGCATTCTTTGGCGGAAGTGACGATCATCGGAATGTTCTCTGTCGTGCTGATGGCCTACCTCATCCCTCCTTTCCTGTTCAACTTGCTGACAACGAAGAAAGGACAGGTCCGCCCCTGCCCCATTACCCTGAGAACCCTCTTCCTGGGACAGCCCAAGGACTTGATCGCAAAGGTGAAGGGGCGCTATGCCTACAAAGGCAAGGAAATAGAAAAATGTGTGCGACGCAACCTGAAAGAAAGCGCCGATACGATAATCCAGAAGAGTGTCGCAGGACTCCGGTCGGTGGAGTATCGCGACGAGGGCTATGGGGAACTGTCCTTCCTGCTGGCCCTGGCGCATCCGGAAGTGACCGTCATATCGCACATAGCCGACGAAGAACGGCGACAAATAGCCATTGTGGCAACCAAAGGTATCGTAGATAATATCGTATTCAAAGATAATCATCCGTCATGAAAACAGAAGAAATCAAAAGCTTGTTAAAAGACGTGCTTCCAGCCGTGAATTTCGATGCTGACTTCCTCTTCACCGAACTCGATTCCCTGGGTGTCGCGACCATTTTATATGTATTGTCTGAAAAATATCATGTCCTCCTTGATGCGGAGGATGTGAAGCCGAAGAATTTCAAGAGTATCGAATCCATCACGGACATGGTTCGCTCTAAAATGTCGCTTGAAAGCAAGATTCGGCAATACGCCCTTTCTTCTCCTGACAAGGTCGCTGTCATCTGCGGCGACGACAGCATGACGTATTCGCAACTGTGGGAGGCCATCACCCGCAGGGCGGAGGAACTGAAAGCCGGAGGGCTCAAGCCGCAGCATGCCTATGTGTACCGGACGAACCAGGACATCGATTTTCTGGTCACCTATTGCGCAGTCCATACCCTCAAGGCCATCGCCGTTCCCATCGTTCACGATGCGTCCGAGGAGTTCTTCCAGTCTGTCAAGCAGGAAGTTGACTCATTCGCTTTCCCTGCCGGCATCGCAGACGCCCTGTTCACGACGGGGACCACGGGCAAGTCGAAAGGCGCCATGCTTTCCGAGCTGAGCCTTACGTCAAGTTCCGAGAACTTTGTCGACCGTTTCCCGTTCAGTGAAGATCTCTGCTTTATTGTCAGCGGGCCGCTGAACCATATCGCCACCCTGTTCAAAATCCATCCGACAATCAGTGCGGGCGGCACCGTCTGCATTCTGGACGGGCTCAAGGACATGAATGCCTTCTTCAAGGCCTTCGATCTTCCCTTCAAGGAGTTCGCCGCATTCCTGGTTCCGGCCAGCCTGCGGATCATCATGCAGTATTCCTATGCGAAGCTGTGCTCCCTTTCTTCCAAAATCGCCTTCATTGAAACGGGCGCTGCCCCCATCTCCCGGGATGACATGGAGAAACTGAGCAAGGCCCTGCCGCATTCACGCCTGTACAACGGCTACGGTTCCACCGAATTCGGAAGTGCCGCGGCCTATGACTTCAATGACGGGAAATACATGGAAGGATGTGTCGGACGCCCCTATAAGAACGTCACGATTGAAATCGCGCCCGACGGGACCGTCGTGGTATCCGGCCTGGGCGTCATGAGCGGATATGTCAATGACGAGGAGAATACCCGGATTGTCCTCGCGGACGGGAAGATCCATACCTCCGACCTCGGCTATTTCGATGAGGACGGCATGCTTCATCTCACAGGCCGCGCCGGGGACGTGATCAACGTGGGCGGTTACAAGATCAACCCCATCGAAGTCGAGGGCGTCGCCGCCTCCTACCCCGGCATCAAGGACTGCATCTGCATTGCTGCGAAACATCCTGTCATCGGCCAGGTGCTGAAGCTGCTGGTCGTGACCGACGATGCCGCGGCTTTCGATAAACACGCCATGGCCGTGTTCATCAAATCCAAGCTGGAAGGTTATAAAGTCCCGACGATGTATGAGGTCGTCGATTCGATCCAATACACCTATAACGGCAAGAAAGACAGGAAGTCTTATAAGGTAGAGGGATAGAGCGATCCCAGCCAGTCAAGGAATTCTGCTCTCCACTGACGGCATTCGGGGCTGCCCTTCTCATCGCTGGCTCCGAAGCCGTGCCCTCCTGTTTCATACTGAATGTATCGATGCGGGACGTTTTTCTGCATCAATGCCGAATCCAGCAATTCCGAATTCTGGTATTGCACGATGGGGTCATCCACGCAGTTGATCAAAAAGACGGGAGGGCAGTTGTCCGGTATGTGTTTCTCCAGGGAAAGCGAATCCCGCATGGTGGCATCTGCCACGCGGTTATTTCCCAGGAGTCCGCGCCTGGACCGCCGGTGGACATAGGGCGGTTCCATCGTAACGACCGGGTAAACCGGAACGACAAATGCGGGACGCAAGTTCACATCTGTCTCGATGCCGGACAGTTGGAGGAAATCGGTTTCATTGAAGCAGGCTGCGGACATCACGAGATGGCCGCCCGCAGAAAACCCCATCATCCCGATCTTGTCCCGGTCGATGCCATATTCAGCTGCGTGCTCGCCGGCATATTGAAGCGCCCGCTGGGCATCCGTGATCATGTCCGGATGCCGCTTTCCGCGGAAGACCAGCCGGACGGGCATCGCGACTTCCACTTTCCCCGCCGCCCTGTATATCAGGACGAATGCCGTTATTCCGTTGGCACTGAGCCATTCCCCTACCTTCATGCCCTCATCCTCCTGGTCATGCCAATGATAACTGCCGCCCGGACAGACAACGACGCTGATGCCATTCGGCGCTTCCGGCCGGAAAGCGTACAGCACCACTTCTTTACCGTGGGGCACTTTTACTCCCTTCCATAAAGCGATCGTGTCCGCCGGCTGAGTAGCGGCTGAACAATAAAACGGGATTATTGCTAAAAACAATACGAACCAGCAAAAGGATTTCTTGACACTCATAACGCCAGGTTTTCTTTCAGAAAGGTGACCACTTTCTCTAACAGACGGGCTTTATTCCCATTCAGGAAATGGCTGTCGTCTTCAAATAATGTCAATTCACTGTTCTTGTACATTTGATGATAGCGTTCGGCGTACGAAACCGGAACGATCTTGTCCTTTCCGCCCTGGATGATGCAGACTTTCCCGGTATACTTGCAAGACGTCTCATAGAGCGGCAACTTCTGGGCTTCCAAAATAAAGCGACGACCCAGTTTGTGAAAGAACACATTGACATACTCGGGGGGATTGGAAGCGTCATACTTGGAACGCATGCACCGGCCGGCAATGGCGTCATCTTTGAGGACGGCCGCCGGCGCCAGCAGAACGACGCACTTGGGCCGCTCCGGCTCGTTCTCCAGTTCTCCGGCCAGCATGCCGGCGATGACACCGCCCTGCGAATGGCCCACCAGCGCGGTCTCCGATACGAAGGGCAGCTTGCGGGCATAGGCCAACACGGCCCTGGCATCGGCGATTTCGCTTGAAATCGTCATATCGATAAACTTGCCTTCACTTTTGCCATGGGCGTCAAAGTCGAAACGGAGCGAGGCGATGCCGGCCTTTGCCAGAGCGTTCGCAATGGCAGGAACCGGATACATCTCCTTCCTCGACATGAAACCGTGCATCAGGATGGCCAGGGGACAGGTATCCTTATGGACGTCAAAAGAATCAGGAAGGACCAGCGTCGTGGAAATCCCTCCCTGAGGTCCATACACCTCATAGGAAGAACGACCCGGCGAAAGGAAAGAAAACAACGACATGGCTATTATTTGCGCAACAGTTTATGAATCAACAGGCGGGGATACCCATACACAATGGCCAGCAGACAAAGCACCGTATTCAGGACACTTATGCGGAAGAAATCCCGGAATGGACGGAAGCTCGACACGCGGTTCTCCGGATAGCAGACCCGGATAGCCACGGGCACCAGGGAGATGCCCTTCCACGCGGAGAACACCAGCAGCGCCAGTTCCGCTTCATAACGGGAGGTCAGGATCCGAAGGCTCGGCAACCGGTCCAGCGGGTAGGCCCGGTAACCGGTCTGGGTATCAGGCAGGGACTGTGCGGTCTGGACCCGGAACCAGAAATTGGAAAAGCGGTTGGCAAAGGTATTGCCACCCGGCATGTTCTCGGCCTGCAGGTTGCGGCTACCCACGACCAAAGCGCCGGGTTGCTGCGTAAAGGCCTCCACCAGCACCGGAATGTCTTCCGGAAAATGCTGGCCGTCCGCATCAAGGGTGATGGCGTAACGGAATCCTTGCGCACGCGCGTGTTGGAACGCCGTGCGCAGGGCGATACCCTTGCCGCGGTTGCGGGAATGGGTCAATACGGTGAGCGGCAATCCTGACTGTTCCAGTCGCGCAGCCGTATCGTCGGTACTGCCGTCATTGACGACGATGACCGGATATCCTTGGGCGACGGCACGACCGGCAACATCGCACACGGTCCCGACGTTGTTGTAGGTCGGAATGATGATGCAGATATTCTCGGACGTGCGGTTCTCCATCAAGCCTTCAGGGTGAACTTCATCCGCGAGCAAAGGGTTTCGCCGGAGACGATGTGCACCGTCCAGACATCAGGCTGATCCACCGGCAACGGGCGGCAGAACTGAAACTCCAGCTCGGTGATTTCGGAGGGGAGCACAGGATGGACGAAGCGGATGTCGGAAGCCTCTTCCACATCGAAGTTCTTGCCCACGCTGGCACCGATCAGTTCACATGCCATCTGGATCAGGCAGGCACCGGGCGTTACGGGCATTCCTTTGAAATGAGCCTCATAGATAGGGCTTTCCGGCAGGAGGCGGACCTGTGCCGAAGTGGAGGAAATGGTCTGCAGGGTATAGAGATAATCTTGTAACATAGGCGGAAGTTATGGTTTCTGGAAAAGTCCGGGATCGAGTTTTTCTCCCCGGACCACAGAACTGAGTTCAAGCAAGGTGGTATCGCCGTTCTGGTCGGAAAGCACGATGGAGCGCAAGACGCCCGTTCCGGCATCGGTCAGCAGGGTGATGCGGGCGAAAAGCTGGCTCAGATCGCGCCGCAGGGGCACCAGGTCCACTTGCCAGGTTTGCGGCGTGGCATAGACCTTCACGATGAAATCCGTCTCGTTGATCAAGCCCTTTTCGCCGAGTTTGGCGACATTGCGCATCAGGCTCTGCTGCCGCCGGTCGCCCGGGTCCAACCCGTTCATCACAAACAGGCTGGGACGAGGCTGTTCCACCTCCCAACGCACCTTGTCGGGATAGACATAGGCGGCCCGTCCGCGACTGACCAGGTCTTCCGTAAGCAGGGAGCTGTGACGGGTCATCACGAAGCGGAACTGGAGGGTGGTCTGGAGGTCATTGGCCTGCAGGATGGCGGCGATGGCCCGGTCGCGGGCATCGCCTTCCAGCTGCTGTGCCGCCATCGGGGCGGACTGCGCATACAGCGGCAGGCAGCACAGGCTCAAGAGCAGGATCAGGCAGATTCTTTTCATGGCAGTCTATCTAACCATCAGCGCCGAACCAGCCATGATGAGCAGCACACCCATCCACTGACTGGTGCTGACGTGTTCATGAAAGATCAGTACGGCAGCAATCGTGCCGAAAATATAGCTGACACTGGAAAGCGGGTAGGCAATGCTGAAAGGAAAATGCTTGAGGATATACATCCACAGCACGGTGGCGACGGTGAACGAGATGCCGCAGCCGAGGAACCACCAGTTGGTCAACTGAGCCTTGAAGAACGACCAGGACCAGCTGAACGGGCCGGAAGCGGCCAGTCCCAGCTTCAGAAGCACCTGTCCACCGGATAGGAAGATGCTCTGCAGAAGTGCAATTGGAATGATTCTCCACATAGCGTTAAGCCCGCCTTTCTACCTATTTCGTGCGGTTCTTCGACACATAATCGGCCATCACGGCCACGGACTGGAAAACGGCCTTCCCTTCGGCAGGGTTGGAGAGCCGGATTCCGTAGTTCTTCTCCATCAGCACGATGAGTTCAAGGACATCGATCGAATCCAGGCCAAGGCCTTCATCCCCGAAAAGCGGGGCATTGTCATCGATATCCGCCGGAGTCATTTCCTCCAGGTTCAGCGCACTGATAATCTGCGTTTTAATCTCTTCAATCAGTTCTTTCATATCTGTTCTTGTTGAATCTTACGGATGGTTTTTGCCTCACTCGTCGATCTCCTTGTCGCTTCCGGCCGTCTTGACGGAGGCCGTGGCGATGAGTTCGTCCTGACAGCGGACCTCCACGTCGGTCAGCGTGATGCCGAAGATATTTTCACGGAAATAGACCGTGGTTTCAAGCACCTCGCCAGGCACCGGATGGCGGTACACCTTGAGTTTGCGGACACTGCCAATATAGCCGATGGTCACGGGAATGTGCAGGATATAACGGGCGATGTAACCGACCCGGGCCGCACTCGACTGGGCCATGTGCTCCACCAGGCCGGCGGTGGTAAAATGGCCGTTCTCCACGAAAATACCCTGCTCAGGAATCAAGAAGGACGTACGGGTACTCTCCTCCTCGTAATGCAGGAGACGGTCCACGAACACGAAGGGCGGACGCTGCGGAAGCAGGTATTCTATCGGAATCTGTTCAAAGGGTATCATTTCCAAAAATCATAAAAATTAAACCATTGGGTGGGATATTGACGGACCACGCCTTCCAGGCAGGTGGCGAATTCCAGGGCCATCGCCTGCGCCCGGGCGCGCGACGGCAAAGCGGAGTCGATTTTCTCCCCGATCTGCCGGGTAAGGATACGGTAACGGCGTACGCTTTCTTTCATCACGAAAACCGCGACCATCGGCACGTCGTGCTGGGCCGCCAGGATGAAGGGACCGGCCGGGAACGGGGCTGGATCGCCGAAAAAAGGGCAGGCAAAGGTTTTCTGCGAGCCGAACACCCGGTCGCCGGGCATGCTGACGATGCCGCCGTCCCGCAGGATTTCGTTGAGCGTGAACAGGTGAGACATGTCGTCGGAAACAGGCACCATCTCTACATGGGTCCGGGAGAACATGGCGGCGCGCTGCTGCATGACCGTCTCTGTCTCGCCCGAAAACACCAGTACACCCATCCTCTTCAAAGGGCGGAGAAAGTAGCCCGCCATTTCAAAATTGCCCGTATGGGAACCCAGCTGCACGAATCCCGGTTCCGCTTCTTCCAGCCGCTTGAACACAGCCCGGCCATCATTCTGCAGTTGGAACGTCCGGCCCGCATACATCGCAAAACGGTCCACCACCACCTGTCCCATGCGGAATTCATTGGCATAGACGCTGAAGAACGCGTGCAACGGCCTCCGCTCCATCCGCTGGCGGAAAAAACGATAGGAAGCACGGTATCCCCGCCGGTCGAACAGCATGTAGAACGGGATGACCGGGGCCATGCAGGCATAGGCCAGCGGGAGAGGAAAGAAGCGGAAAAGCCGCAACATCGCCCGCTGCATCCACGATGTACCGCCGGTCGAACCTTGCCAGTTGCTATGTTCGTATTGCGTCAAAACCCTTTATCCGACTCTTTTCGTGATATAGTCAACGAACTGTTCGAAGAACTTGATATCCTTGAATTCTTCAGATTTCATCTTGAAACCGAATTCGCCTTCCACGAAGACCACGATATCTACGACTTCCAGGCTGTCGATGCCCAGGTCCTCTTTCAGCCGGGCTTGCGGAACGATCTTTTCAGCATCGATTTCCATCTCGTTTACCAAGAAGTTCTTGATTCTTTCTTCTATAGTCATTGCCGTAAAAAGTTTTAACCAAATTATTTTTATAGAGCACAAAGATACTCATAATTCTTTATAAAACCGAAAATTGCTTATCTTTGCGCGATTAAACAAAGATTCAATACGCATGGACAAACGTGTCGTAATCACAGGAATGGGCATTTGGTCATGTCTGGGAACCACCTTGGATGAGGTGCGCGATTCCCTGTACACCGGCAAATCCGGTATCATTCTCGACCCCGCCCGAAAAGAAATGGGATTCCGTTCCGGCCTGACCGGTTTCGTCCCCAAACCCGAATTGAAAGGTGAACTTCCCCGTTCACAGCGTGTCTATATGCCCGAACCGGCCATGTACGCCTACTGCGCCACCCGTGACGCCCTGCGAGATGCCGGCATCGATGACGATTTCCTGGCCTCCCGCGAAATCGGTATCCTCTATGGCAATGACAGCACCGCAGACGCCGTCTATAAATCAGTCAGCACCATCCACGAGAAGAAAGATACGATGCTTTGCGGCTCCGGAGCTATCTTCCAGTCGATGAACTCCACCGTGACGATGAACCTGAGCGTGATCTTCAAGCTCAAGGGCATCAACCTCACCGTTTCGGGCGCTTGCGCCAGCGGCTCCCACGCCATCGGCCTGGGCGCCCTGCTCATCCGCAACGGCTTGCAGGACATTGTCGTCTGTGGCGGTGCGCAGGAAATCAACGCTGCAGCTACCGGCTCGTTCGACGGCATTTCCGCCTTCTCGACCCGGGAAAACGAACCCGAAAAAGCCAGCCGCCCCTTCGACCGCGACCGCGACGGCCTGATCCCCGGCGGCGGTGCCGCTACGGTTATCCTCGAGAGCTATGAATCGGCCGTCCGCCGTGGCGCGCCCATCCTGGCCGAAGTGCTGGGCTACGGCTTCTCGAGCAATGGCGAACACATCTCCAACCCCAACGTCGACGGTCCCCGCCGCGCCCTCGAGCGTGCCATCAAGCAGTCCGGCGTCGGACTGGAAGGCATCGGCTACATCAATGCGCACGCCACCTCCACACACGTGGGTGACGCCAACGAAGCCAAGGCCCTCTACGCCGTCATCGGCGACCGCCGCATCCCGATCACCAGCACCAAAGGCCAGACCGGCCATGAGATGTGGATGGCTGGTGCCAGCGAAATTGTCTACTCGACCCTGATGATGAAGAACGACTTCATCGGCGCCAACCTCAACTTCGAGCATCCTGACGAGGATTCCGAGAAGCTGATGATCCTGCCTGAACGCAAGTCCGTCCATTTCGATACCTTCCTGTCGAACTCCTTCGGCTTTGGTGGAACCAACTCCTCTCTCGTCATCCGAAACCTGTAGTATGTCTTCCCAGCGCGTGATCATCATCGGCGCCGGATTCGGTGGACTGCTCTGCGGAAGGATCCTCTCGCGCAGGGGCTTCGACGTCATCCTGCTCGAACAGGGACGCCAATACGGCGGAGCCCTGCAGACCTTCGTCCGCGAAGGCGTCCGATTCGACACGGGATTCCATTCCGTCGGCGGACTGGCCCCCTACGAAACCCTGGAGCTCATTTTCCGGCCACTCGGCCTGATGGAGCTGCCCTGGTACCGCACGGAGCCCGATGAAATCATTGGTGGCGACAACGCCTTCCTTCGGCTCTCTTCCGGCTGGAAAGAAGAGAAAAAGCATGTCCTGGCTCCCTTCCGGCTCAGCACCTGGCGATTGAAGGGCGGCGGCAAGACGCTGGCAGACGAACTGGCCCGCGACCAGCAGGTGCTCCTCCGCAAGAAGGTCGTCTCCATCGAAGACCACGTGGTCACCTGTGAAGACGGCACTTCCTACCGGGGAGACTTCGTTATCGCCGCCATCCATCCCCAGCTGGTTCTGCAACTGCTGAAAGACCGTGTACGCCCGGCCTACCGCAAACGGATCAACCGGCTCCCGAACGGCCCGGGCATCGTAACCGTCAATGCGAAGCTCCGTCCCGGGGCGATGAAATACATCAACCACAGCATCTTCATCGACAATCAGGTGATGATCCACTTCGGCGAACCGGATGAGAATGGATTTGCCCCGTCCGTGGACCTGCTGGGATTCGCCCCCACCAATGCCGAGAAGCTCATCCGCAAGGCCTCGCAGCGTCTTCCCGACCTCCCCCAGGCCATCGAGAAATACTGGGTCAGTACTCCGGAAACCTGGGAGTATTTCACCGGTACACCGGAAGGTACCGCATACGGCATCCTGAAAAACGCACGCGAAGACTTCCTGCCGCCGGTCACGCCGCTTCCCTGGCTCTTCCTTACTGGACAGAACCTCGGCCTGCACGGCATCCTGGGAACGGCTGTCTCCGCCATTTATACCTGTAAATCCATCCAACCATGAACTACGCACTCGTCACTGGCGGAAGCCGTGGAATCGGCCGTGCCGCCTGCATCCGACTGGCAGCACAAGGCTTTGCCATCCTCGTCAACTATGTGTCCAACGAACAGAAAGCCCAGGAAACGGCCGATCTCGTCACCGCAGCCGGCGGTACCGCCGAACTGCTGCGCTTCGACGTGGCCGACGCGAAAGAAACAGCCACCGTCCTCGGCGGCTGGATGGAAAGCCATCCCGACGATTTCATCGAAGTCCTCGTCAACAACGCCGGCATCCGCCGCGACGGCCTGTTGATCTGGATGGAGCCGGACGACTGGCACAAAGTGGTAAACACGACGCTCGACGGGTTCTACAACGTGACCCGACCGCTGCTGCAGCCGATGCTGCTCAAGAAACGGGGCCGCATCATCAACGTGGCTTCGCTGTCGGGGCTCAAGGGCATGCCGGGCCAGACCAATTACTCGGCGGCCAAGGGCGGCCTGATCGCCGCCACGAAGGCGCTGGCACAGGAAGTCGGCCGCAAGAAGGTGACGGTCAACGCCATCGCGCCGGGTTTTGTAAAGACGGATATGGTAGACGGTCTCGACGAGGCGGCGCTCAAGAAAGACATTCCGCTGCAGCGCTTCGGCGAACCCGAGGAGATTGCCGCCCTTATCGGCTTCCTGGCCTCCCCTGAAGCCGCCTACATCACCGGTGAGTGCATCAGCATCAACGGCGGCCTGTATTCCTAATAGTGAAAACTGCTTCCTCCGATGAACTCCCGGATGATGGACGTCGGGGGGATGTGCCGTACGTCTACGGGGGTCATGGCGATGACGCTGCGGATCAGGCCGAGCAACCTGCGGGCTTCAGCATAAGCGGGCGAATCTTTCTGAATAACCTGCAGCAACGGTTCAGCATAGCACTTCAGCATCGGAATCTCATAGAGCAGGCCTGAATTGAACTCAGCATCAGCCTGATTCTTGAACGGCAGGATATACTTTTCTTCTCCCGCCCGCACGCTCGGCCAGCGCAGGATGGTGTCCTCGGCTGTCATGCCACGATACTGGTGGTCACGCACCATGCGGCGCAAAAGGCGGTAATCAGCTGCCGTCATACGGGTTTTCTCGTCGATGGCTATCGGCGTCAACACGGAGACATACAACTGGAATTTCTCCGCATCGTCAACTTGCGGGGTCAATGCCGGGTTCAAGCCGTGGATACCCTCCATGATCAGCACGTCGCTTTCGGTCAACTGCAGTGACTGGCCGGAGAACTTGCGGGTACCCGAAGAAAAGTCGTATTTGGGAATCTCCACCCGCTTCCCTTTCAGCAGGTCTTCCAACTGCTCGTTAAGGAATGGCACGTCGAGCGCCTCGAGGCATTCGAAATCGTATTCGCCGTTCTCGTCGAGCGGGGTGTCGACGCGATTGCGGAAATAGTCGTCCAACGAGATGATGATGGGGTTCAGGCCATTGACACGCATATGCATGGCCAGGCGCTTCGAAGAAGTGGTCTTGCCGCTGCTCGAAGGACCGGCGATCAGTATGAGTTTCACGCCCGGCCGCATCGCGATCTCATTGGCAATTTCCGCATACAGGTGATCATGGAGCGTCTCCGACAGGTTGACCACATAACGGATTTTTCCACAAGCCGTTGCTTCATTGAGTGTACTGACGTTGTTATCGCGGAACAGGTTCCGCCACATCGACATTTCCTTGATCATAGCAGTTGTTTCAGATATTGTCCAGTATATGAGCCGGGGGTGGCCGCCACCTGCTCCGGCGTTCCGGCCGCAACAATCGTTCCACCAGCCGCACCGCCTTCCGGGCCCAGGTCGATGAGCCAGTCCACCGATTTGAGGATATCCAGGTTATGCTCGATGATAACCACCGTATTGCCCTTGTCGACCAGTCGCTGCAGCACTCCGATAAGAACCTTGATATCTTCGAAATGCAGGCCCGTAGTCGGTTCGTCGAGCAGGTAGAGGGTGTTGCCCGTGTCCTTGCGGGAGAGCTCGGCCGAGAGCTTGAGGCGCTGGCTTTCGCCGCCGCTGAGGGTGGTGGCAGGCTGTCCGAGCGTGAGATAGCCCAGCCCCACCTCCTCCAGTGCACGGAGTTTCTGGGCAATGGACGGGATGGCTTCGAAGAAAACCGCCGCCTGTGCGACGGACATGTCGAGTACCTCGCTGATATTCTTTCCCTTGTAACGGACCGCGAGCGTGTCGGGTTTATAGCGGCGACCGCCACATTCCTTGCAGGTGACCTGGGCAGAGGGCAGGAAGTGCATCTCGATAAGTTGCAGGCCGGCTCCTTTGCAGGCTTCGCAACGTCCGCCCTTCACATTGAAAGAGAAGCGGTTGGCTTTGAATCCACGAACCTTGGCGTCGGGCGTCTGCTCGAAAAGGCGCCGGATGTCGGTCATCACGTCGGTATAGGTGGCGGGGTTGCTGCGGGGCGACCGTCCGATGGGGGCCTGGTCAATTTCGATGACCTTGTCGATACCGGCCATCCCTTCGATGCTGTCGTAGGGAAGCACAGGATATTTGGAGCGATGGAGCTTGTTGCTGAGGATGGGCAGGAGCGTTTCGGAGATGAGCGAGCTCTTGCCGCTGCCGCTCACGCCGCTGACGCCCACGAACAGGCCCAGCGGAAGGGTGAGCGTAACGTCCTGCAGGTTGTTGCCGCGGGCGCCGCGCAGGATGATTTGCTTGCCGTTTCCGGGCCGGCGAACGGACGGAATCTCAATCCGCTCGCGTCCCAGCAGGTAGTCGATGGTGGCACTCTTCCCGGCTTCGACAGCGCCGATGTCAGCAGGGAGCCCGTTGTACAGCAGGTATCCGCCCTTTTCGCCAGCGCCTGGTCCCAGGTCGACCAGCCAGTCGGCACCGCGCATCATCTCTTCGTCGTGCTCCACCACCATCACGGAATTGCCCGCATCGCGCAGGGCCTGGAGGGAGGCGATCAGCTTGCGGTTGTCGCGCTGATGGAGGCCGATGCTGGGCTCGTCGAGGACGTAGAGCACATTGACCAGTTTCGAACCGATTTGGGTAGCGAGCCGGATGCGCTGGCTCTCGCCGCCGCTGAGGCTACGTGTGGTACGGTTCAGGGAGAGGTATTCCAGGCCGACGTCTTTCAGGAACCCGATGCGGGCCTTCAGCTCCTTGAGGATATCCGATGCGATGGTCATTTGCCGGCGCGACAGGCGCGGTGGTAGCGCACACACCCAGTCATAAAGCTGCGTGATGTCCATGGCGGCCACTTCGGCTATGTTTTTCCCGTCGATTTTGAAATACAGGGCTTCCGGCTTGAGCCGCGTGCCGCCGCAGACCGGACAGACCACCTCCTCGAGGAAGTGCTCTTTCCGTTTCTGCTTCCAGGGCTTGTCTTCATCCTCCTCCTCAGCCGAAAGCTGCGCGAGGATGCCCGGGAAGGTAGACATCTCCATATCGGCATCGTTGCCGATGCGGAGGAGTTCGTCCGTGCCGTAGAGGATAACCTGCAGCGCCTCCTCCGGAATCTCGCGGATGGGTTCATGGAGCGAGAATTGGTAGCGGCGGGCGATGGCTTCCAGGTAGCGGAACATCGTATTACCCCGTTGCGGACCGACAATCTCGATGCCGCCGGCCGCTATGGAGCGGCTGCGGTCGGGAATGATCTTGTCGATGTCGGCACGTGCGATGTGGCCCAGGCCGCGGCAATGGGGGCATGCGCCTTGCGGCGAGTTGAACGAGAACGTATACGGAGCCGGCACCTCGAACGAAAGGCCTGTATCGGGGCACACGAGGTTGCGGCTGAAATGGGTCAACTGGTTGTCATCGAGCGAGAGGATGGCGAGCGAACCTTTGCCCTGGGTCAGGGCTGCGGCCACGGAATCCTTGACGCGCTTGCGATCCTCGGATTTGGGGACGAGTTTGTCGACCACCAGTTCCACGAAGTGGATCTTGTAGCGGTCCAGGGGGCCTGCCTCGGCCAAATCGGTGAGCTGGCCGTCTATCCGGACCTGCGTGTAGCCACGCCGTTGCAGCTGCACGAACAGTTCCCTGTAGTGGCCTTTGCGGCCCCGCACCAGCGGCGCAAGCAGCAGGACTTTCCGCCCCTCGTAACGCTGCAGGATCAGGTTGATGATCTCGTCGTCGGTGTAGCGCACCATCTCCTTGCCGCTTTCCGGCGAAAAGGCCTGCGACGCCCGGGCATACAGGAGGCGGAAGAAGTCGTAGATCTCAGTGATGGTGCCGACTGTGGAACGGGGATTGCGTCCCACCGTCTTCTGTTCGATGGAGATGACGGGACTGAGTCCTTTCACCTCATCCACGTCGGGACGCTCGAGCACCCCGATGAACTGGCGGGCATAGGCGGAAAGCGTATCCATGTAACGCCGCTGCCCTTCGGCGCAGATGGTATCGAAAGCCAGCGACGACTTGCCGCTGCCCGACAAACCGGTCACCACCACCAGCGCGTCGCGGGGGATGTCCAGGTCAATGTCCTTGAGATTGTGGACACGGGCTCCGGCAATCGATATCTTTTCGCTTTCAGACATGCTAAGCGTTCTGCAGGAAAGGATTGGTAGACCGCTCGTAACCCACGGAACTGGCCGGTCCGTGACCGGGCAGGATGGAGATGTTGCCGTCGAGCGGCATGATCCGGGTGGTGATGCTTTCCATGAGCTTGTCGTAGTTGCCGCCGATATGGTCGGTCCGGCCGATGCTGCCGGCAAAAAGCGTGTCGCCCGTCAGCAGCACCGCGTCCTCCTTGCAGTAGAAGCAGACGCCGCCTTCCGTGTGTCCCGGCGTGGCGATGACCTGCAGGACGGTGTGGCCGAAGGTGACGGTATCACCGTCAGAAAGGTCGTGCATCACGCCCGTGAAAGGATGGTATTCCAGGCCCAGCTGCCGGCACCATTCTCCAGAGCCCTCCAGCAGTCCTTTGTCGCCGGGATGCATCCAGGCGTCCACTTTCCATTCCTGCGCCAGCTGTTCCAGCCCCAGCACATGGTCGAAATGGCCGTGTGTCAGGAGGATCTTGACCGGTTTGAGTCCTTTCTCCTTAACAAAGTCCGTCACGCGCTGGCACTCACGCTCGCCATAGCAGCCGGGATCCACGATCACGCATTCGCACGAATCGTCCCAGAGCAGGTAAGAGCATTCCCGCAGCGGGTTGAAATAGAAAATCTTGATTTCCATATTTTTTCCTACTAACATACAAAAATACGAAAAGATGTTGTAAATTTGATGGACGAATCAAAAACTCACGGCCTTATGCACGTCGCCATCGCAGGAAACATCGGAAGCGGAAAGACCACGCTGACACGGATGCTCGCCGCCCACTTCCACTGGACCCCGAAGTTCGAATCCGTGGACTACAACCCCTATCTTGCAGATTTCTACAACGACATGGAGCGGTGGTCGTTCAACATCCAGATTTACTTCCTCAACAAGCGTTTTCTCGACGTGGTGGAGATCAGCAAGCACCAGGAAGTCGTCATCCAGGACCGCAGCATCTATGAGGACGCCTGTATCTTCGCGCCCAACCTGCACAACATGGGCCTCATGTCGACACGCGACTATGAGAACTATGCTTCGCTTTTCTCGTTGATGGTGTCGCTGGTCAAGGCACCCGACCTGCTCATTTACCTGCGCAGCTCCATCCCCCATCTGGTGGGCAACATCCAGAAGCGCGGCAGGGAATACGAGAGCAGCATCCGGCTCGACTATCTCAAGGGCCTCAACGCCCTCTATGAGCAGTGGATCGAGAACTATAAGGATGGCAAACTGCTGATCATCGACGTCGACAAGCTCAATTTCGAAGAGAGCCCCGAAGATTTCAGCACGATCTGCGACCGCATCGAGGCGCAGCTACACGGCCTGTTCTAGTCTTTTTCGATATTCATGATCCGACGGATCTCCTGCTTGGCAAGCTTCCAGCGGGGGATGTCGATTTTGGTGCCAATCACCTCCACCACTTTGGCGGCCAGGGCCGAACCCACTTCGCCGCACGTCTTCAGAGGCATGCCGAGTGCATGTGCATAGAGGAAGCCCGCAGCGTAGGTGTCGCCGGCACCGGTAGCGTCGACGGCCTCGCCCGGCCACGCGTCGACAAAATGGAATTCGTCTCCGCTTTGGATCATCGAACCGTCCTTGCCGATCTTCACCACCGCAATGTCGGCCATTTCCGACATGGCCTGCAGTGCCTCGCGCGGCGGACGGTGCACAAACGCCGCCGCCTCCGTTTCATTCGCAAAGACGATGTTGACGTAATTCTTCACGATGTCCTGCAGGAACACGTTGTTCGACTCCACCACGTTGTAGGAAGCCATGTCGAGCGAGATAATCATGCCTTTGGCCTTGCCGATCTCCGCTGCGCGACGCACCAGATACTGGTTTTGCACCAGGTAACCCTCGATGTGGAGATAGTCGTATCCGTCGAAATACTCCGGCTTCAGGTCATCCGGTTCCATCTGCAGCGCGGCGCCCAGATACGTCGCAAAGGTGCGGTCGGCGTTCGGCGCCGTGATGAAGACCATCGCACGGCCCGATGAGACCGTGCCCACCAGCAAGTGTGAATCGATGCCGATCTGCATCTGCGACTGGCGGAACAGCGAACCCAGTTCATCGTCTCCCACCTTGCCGATATAGCCCGAGGGCATGCCGAGGATGGCCGTTGCCGTCACGGTGTTGGCGGCAGAACCGCCGGCCACGTACTGTACGCCGATCTCCTTGAGGTCGGCCCAGATGGTATTTCCCGTCCTGGCGTCGACATGCTGCATGCTGCCCAGCGGCAGGTTGTATTTCTTGAGAAGAGAATCGTCGGGAAGGACGGCCAGGATGTCGGTCAGCGCATTCCCGATGCCGAGAATCGATTTCATGGTTCAGTAGGGGTAGATTCTTTTTTTAGGGCTCTGCGATAGAGCGCCCAGCTGATGAGCGAGGTAATGCCGCAGAGCAGCATCTGCACGATCTGCGACTCATGGGAGATGGTGGCATAGATCAGGGCTGTCTGCTTCTCGAAACCATATATGGGCACGAGCGTCATTGAGACGATGAAATGATAGGCCCCGAAACCGCCCTGGACGGGAACAGCCCACCCGAGGGCGCCGACAGCCATCAGGAACAGCGCGTCAATCAGTGACAGGCCGGACGATTCGGGAAAGGCGTGCAGGGTCATGTAACTGGTCATCCAATAACCCGTCCAGATGAGCAGCGAGTAGGCCAGGAAGGGCCATTTGTGCTTCATCCGGAAAACGGCCTTGATGCCGTCGCCCAGTCCACGGAAGAATTTCAGGACGGCTGCGCCGGCCTTGCTGCGGGCGATCTGTTCCCGCTTCGCACGGATCAGGAAGATGGCCACGACCAGGACAACCAGTACGATCAGGATAATCCAGAGAAAGTTGCTCCCCATCGAGCCAGCCATTGGGACGAGCATTTTCTCCACGATAAACTGGCGGAAATGCCCGAAAAAGAACAGCGGCATACACGCCAGAAATATGCAGATCAAGTCCCAGGTGCGTTCGACTACGACCGTACCCAGCGCTCCCTGGAAAGTGGCCTTGCGCGTTTCGGCGACCAGCCCGCAGCGGACCACTTCGCCCGAGCGCGGGAAAGCCAGGTTCGACAGGTAACAGATGGCATACGCATCATAGGCTTCGCGGCGGGTAAACGGACGCGAACCCTCCGTCTGGACGGGCAGCAGCATGAGCCGCCAGCGGCAGCCCCGCAGCCAGACGATGAACCACTGGAGAGCAATCGTGGCGACAATCCAGCGGTAATCACAATTACGGAGTCCTTCCACGAAGTCATTCCAGCTGACCCCGCGGAAAGCAAAGAAAAGAAGCACTGCCACCAAGACCAGCAGCAGTGCATACTCCAGTATCTTCTTCACCCGGGCGTTCATCGCTTATCCCCAAAGACTGCGTGGATAGACACCTTTTTCAATGAGTTTTTCAATCTGCGACACCACGAACGGGCGGTCTTCCTTATAGGTCACGCCGAACCACTTCGCATCGCAGTTGAGTACCTTGAACGTGGCGTCGTGCCGCTTGATGAGCACATCGGCCACATACGGGATGAAGAACTCGGCCTTGGGATTCGTCTTCACATCCTCGGAGTCGAGGAAGGTCTTGAAGAGTTCTTCCGACCAGGTGAAATAATCGGGAGTGAAACCCCAGAAGTTCATCGAGACGACACTGTCTTCCGACACTTCGTGCTCGACACCGCGCTCGGAATAGTATACTTTGCCGTCGGCTTTCCGCTGGATGGACGTCCGCTCGGTGACCGTCGACAGGCAGGCATTGTCATCGATGCCGCATACGCCACGGGATACGCTGCCGAAGTCAGAAAGCGTGTTCTTCAGGAAGTAACCCACCAGCGCATACTTGCCCCGCATGCCCTCGACACTGCGCAGGAAATCCGCCACGGCAGAGAAACCCTCGCGTCCGTAAAAGTCGTCGGAATTGATTACGGCAAACGGCTCATGGATGACATCTTTTGCCATCATCACGGCGTGGTTGGTGCCCCATGGCTTTTCACGGCCTTCCGGTACGGTATAACCTTCCGGGAGGCAATCCAGCTCCTGGTACACGAATTCGACGTCGATCTTCCCGCCGAAGCGCTCCTTGGAATAGATCTGCTTGAAAGCGTCAGCGAAGGAGTGACGGATGACGAAGACCACCTTGCCGAAGCCGGCCTGGATGGCGTCGTAGATCGAATAGTCGATAATGGCCTCGCCGCACGGGCCAAGACCGTCCATCTGCTTGAGCGAGCCGTAGCGGGAACCCATCCCGGCAGCCAATACTAATAGCGTAGGTTTCACTGTATTGCGATTTTATCTTAATTCAATGATGGCGGCAGTTCCCGGTTCCACGACATAGGCATCGCCCACCCGGATCCGTTCGCCGTTCAAAATGTTCTTGCCTTTCTGCGCAAATTTAGCGGTTATTTCCGAGAAATGGTTCCAATCGACCGTATATTCTTTCTCACCTGCGTTGAGAATGGTCATCACGGCCTCCCCTTTCACCGTCCGGAAATAGACATACACGTTGGGCTCGCCGGGGCGGAAATGCACGAAATTGCCCTGGGCCACTGCCTTGGAACTCTTGCGCCAGGTAAAGAGGTCGGACACGAACTTGCGCAGCACGACCTGGTCGCGGGTAAACTTGTCCCACGGCATGTCGACGCGCTCCTGGGAGTGGCCCGTCGTGCCGTCGGCACTCTGGAGACCGTACTCGTCACCATAATACAGCTGCGGCACACCTCGCATAGTGGCCAGCAGCGCATAGGCCATCTTGATCTTCTCCGGATCCCCGCCCAGTTCATGGGCCAGGCGCGGTGTGTCGTGGTTGCCCACGAAGACCAGGATGTCGGAAGGATCGTCATACAGGCGGTCCAGTGCCAGCGAGTTATACACCCACACCATGCTCGGTTCCCAGGAGGTACCCGGCTTGGAAAGAGCAGACAACACGTTGAACATCAACGGGAAATCCATCACCGAAGGCAGATGTGAATTGTAGCCGTCTTTCTGGCGGACGCCTTCCCAGTAGGCGCAGGAAGCCACGTCCCCGAACCAGACTTCTCCGACGATGTTGAGATTCTTGTACTCGTTCCGGATGGCCTTCGTCCAGGCTGCGATGCCCTGCTTGTCGGAATACGGGAAGGTATCCACGCGCAAGCCGTCCAGGTCGGCGTATTCCACCCACCAGACTGCCATCTGCTCCAGATATTTCCGAACGAGCGGATCAGCCATGTTCATGTCGGGCATGGTCGTGTCGAACCAGCCTTTGACACAACTTTCCTTATCCACTTCCGCAGCATGAGGGTCGCTGTGCGTCGTCATGGCTGCGTTGGTGCGGATGAGCTTGTCACCACCCCGCTTCAGGTTCTCGGGATAGTTGATCCAGGTCGCCGAAGGGAGATCCTTCATCCACCAGTGGGCCGTACCGCAGTGATTCGGCACCATGTCCATGATGACCTTCAATCCCTTGTTGTGCGCCTTCTCCACGAAAGTGCGATAGAGTTCGTTGGTGCCGTAGCGGGGGTCGATACGGTAGTAGTCCGCGCACGCATAGCCATGGTAGGAGTACGTTTTCTCGTTGTCGAAGGTCAGCGGCGTGGGCCAGATGGTCGTCACACCCAGGCTGACCAGGTCGTCGAGGTGGTCGATCATTCCCTGGATGTCACCGCCGTGACGGCCGCCCAGGTTCTTCGGATCAGCCTTTTCAACCGCTTCCTTCGAAGAGTCGTTGCTCTTGTCGCCGTTGGCGAAACGGTCGGGCATCAGCAGGTACACGGCATCAGCCGGCCCGAACGACGCCCGCTTGGCCGATCCCTCGCGACGCTTAAGCAGGTCATAATCAAAATCGAACTGCCGGCCGTCGGGGGTCACGATATTGAACTTGTACGTGCCGGGCTCAAGCCGGCCTCCGATCTTCACTTCCACGAACAGATAGTTCGGATTATCGGTTGAAACCACCTTGCCGACGGAAAGGCCCTTGATGGAGGCATCGACCGAAACGTTCGAACCGGCGATCTTATCGCCATGGATCATCAGCTGGAGGTCCGTATCCATCCCGATCCACCAGCACGGGGGCTCCACCCTGTCAATCTTTTCCGCCCGAAGCGTCGTCATACAAAGCAGGGCTGCGACAAGCAGCAGGAGTTTATTCTTCATTTTCCAATTCACTTTCGTCACAATCGCCGAAACAGTCTCCCACGCTGAAGATGATGTGATAGCCGTGGGCAGGCAGCGTAAATTCGCTGTCAGTCGTCACCAGATGGTTCTCCACCTTATAGGTCACCACTTCGTCTGAGAAGTTGAACATGGCCAGGCACAGGTCGCCTTGCTCTTCCCGCTCGAAGGCGAACACCTGCTCCGGATGGTCGGTCGGAAGTACGGCCATCGAGCCGCCCCACGGGAAAGCCCAGAGGCAGGCATGCTGGTCGCGCAGGGCGATGAGTTCCTTGTAAAGCTTGGTCATCTCGAACGGGTCGCGGCTCCAGTCGATCGGATCTTTCTCAAAGAATTCCAGCCGTTTCGGCAAGCCGATCTCGTCACCATTGTACAGCATCGGGATACCCGGCAGCAGGAAACTCAGCACGGCAAACTGCTTCATGGCAGGGCCGTACATCTCGAGGTTCGTGCCCGTCCATGAGTTCTGGTCGTGGTTCGATACGAAGTTCATCGCCCAGGTGCCGGCCGGCATCTTCGTCGATTCTGCATAGTTCACATAGAAATCAGCCAGGTCCTCGGCATCCTTCTTTCCAGCCGCCAATTCATACCAGAGGTGCATCTGCTGCCAGGCGTAATAGGCGTCAAAAGCATCTTTCTGCAGCTCGGGCTTTTCAGCCTCCGCCAGGAAGAAAAGCTCCCCGGGGCGCTGGGCGCGGAAATCCGCGAAAGCCTTGTCCCAGAAATCAGTGGGCAATTCACCCGCTACGTCGCAGCGGAATCCGTCCACGCCGCGGTCCAGCCAGAATTGCATCTGCGATTCCATTGCATCGTAAACCTCGGGGTGATTCACATAGTCCAGATGGGCAATGTCGGTCCAGTCGTACTGCGTAGCCAGGTTGCCCTGTGCATCCTGGAAATACCAGTCGCGGTGTTCCACTGTCCAGGCATGGTCGCGGCCCGTGTGGTTGGCCACCCAGTCGAGGATTACCTTGAAGCCCTTCTCGTGGGCTGCAGCCAGGAAATGGTCGAAGTCTTCCAGTGTGCCGAACTCCGGATTCACGGCACAATAGTCCTTCACGGCATAATAGCTGCCGAGCGTGCCCTTGCGGCCTTCCACACCGATCGGATGGATGGGCATCAGCCAGAGGATGTCGACGCCCATGCCGGCGAGACGGTCGAGTTGCGCCTCGACGGCGGCAAACGTACCTTCATCGGAGAACTGGCGCACGTTCACCTGGTAGATGACGGCGTTCTTCGCCCATTCAGGGTGAATCACATGAGTCACATTTCCCTCCGGAGCAGCCTTTTTGCAGGCCACCAGGCAGCAGAAAAGAAGCAGGAAAGTCAGGATCTTTTTCATATTGTCGTTCTATTTGATGATTGCATAGGAAAGCGCGGGCACCACCCCTGAGCAGGTATCCTGTCCGTCGATGGTCAGGCCGCACGGAATCGGAAGGGTGATCGTGCAAGGCTCGGCACCCTTGTTGAGCACCACCAGCACACATTCTCCCATATAGGAACGGCTGTACGCCAGCACATCGGTATCGGCATGAAGCAGCTTGTAGTCGCCGTAGATGAGCGGCATCGAAGCGTTGTGCAGATGCGCAAGCGATGCGGTCGTCGCCAGGACGTCCTGCTCGGCAGGCGTCAGTCCGTCGAATTGCATCCAGCGGCGGTTGTCCGGGTCATTGGCGCCCGGCTGGCCGTATTCGTCGCCATAATAGATGCACGGCACGCCTGGAATCGTGAAGTTCAGCGCGTGGAGCATCTTCAAGTATTCATAACCCTTGGGGTTCGTGACCTGGATGTTCCGGTGCCAGCCGGCCAGCTTCTGGTCCTCATCCTGGCGGACGTCGCCGCTCGCCAGGCATACATAGCGGGAACGGTCATGGTTGCCCGAAATGTTGCCCATGAGGTGGTGCGAGCCGTAAACGGCCAGGTCTTCGGAAATGCGGCCGGAAAGGCCCTTGAAGGAGCCATCAGGCCGGGTCGTCGCCCAGATGTAGGTGTCATACACGTTGAAGTCGAACTGCGCGTCCTGCATGCCGGGCTTCACATACGAGTTGATGAGTTCCGTCGAGCCATAGGTCTCGCCGATCTGGTAGAAGGTACGGCCCGGGAGGCTGTCATATAGCTTGCGGGTCAGCATCCGCCAGTACTGCTCCGGCACATGCTTGGTGGCGTCGTGGCGGAAGCCGTCGAAATCGAAGTGCTGCATCCAGTACAGCGCGGAGTCCGTGAGCTGGGCACAGATATCGGCCCGTTCCAGGTCGAGGGTCGGGATATGGTCGTCGAACCAGGTGGTGAGCCGGAACTCGTCGTAGAGCTGCCGGTTCGGCCGCCCGTCGGGCGTATCGGAAGGCGTGGTCCAGTCGGGATGCGCGGTCAGCGTGGGACTCTCGATGTGCATGTGGTTCGACACGTAGTCGAGGATGACGTTCTTATTGTCCTTGTGCGCTTCTTTCAACAGAGTGCGGAGTTCCTCCTCCGTGCCGTAGCGCACGTCCACAGCCGTGGCATAATACGGCCAGTAGCCGTGATATCCGCTGAACTGCGTTTCGGGATCGTGGATCTGTCCCCAGGCGTTGTAAGGATTCTGGGTGATGGGCGAAAGCCAGATAGTATTGATGCCGAGGCGGTCGAAATAGCCGCTTTCAAGGGTCTTCGTCACGCCGGCGATGTCACCGCCCCAGTAGTCGACCTTATGGTGTACATTCTTGACGTTCAGCGGCATGTCGTTGTCCTTGCGACCGTCCACGAAGCGGTCGACCATCAGCGAATAGAGCACCAGTGCATGCTTGTCGGTACGCTTCAGCTCCGTGGCGTCACGCATGACCTTGCCGTAGCGCAACGGCACGAGGATGTCGTTGCCCAGGCCCGAAGCATTGGCGCAGAAAGCGCGGATGTAGGAGCGCTCCATCTTGCGCGCATTGTGGGGTACGGTGATTTCCAGGGTCTTGTGGTCAATGACGCGGATGCCGTGCTCCTTGTCCAGAACGGTGTTCTGCCAGAGCACCAGCAAGTCGTCCGGTTCGTTTTCTATCACGATGCGGAACTTGTCGGCTTTTCCGGGTACGGGAACCGTGGTCATGAACGGCACGCCGGCCGGGTCACCGCCCGCCAGCTTCTCAGGGATCCTGTTCTTGAGCACCAGGGCACCCCGCTGTCCGTTGGCACTCAACTCCAGATACCTGAGCCATGTGTCATCGGGCGCGATGACGATGGTGAGGGTATCCGATCCCGCCAAGGTCGGGAAGTAGTCGCGAAGAATCACCGTGTTGGTATCCCGCTCCAGCAGGCAGGGACTGGCCAGCGGCCCCGCATTGAACAGTGGCGCGGGTGCCACTTCCACGTGGCGGCATCCAGCCGCCACGAGAACGATCGTCAAAAGGAATAAAAACTTGCGCATACGCCAGGATTATTGCAGAAAGACAGCGGATGAATAGGCGCCCAACGCCACGGCCCCGTTGGAAACCGTTACCGTGCCGTTCGACACGATCAGCTTGTCGGTCTTGTAGGAACTGAGCGGCAGCACCGGACTGGAAGAGCCGAAATTGTGGAGTACCAGCACCGTCTGTCCCTCGTAGGTCATCTTCCACATGGCCACGGCCGTATTGGGGCTGGCGATTTCCTCGATGGAACCCTTGGCGAGCGCTTTCCATCCGTTGCGGGCCTTCGCGAAATCGCGATAGACGCGAAGTACGGAAGATGCGCTCTGTTCCTGCGCTTCCACCGAGATATCGGCACTCAGCATGCTGTTGTCCACCTTGCCGTTGAGTGCAGTGGTCGGCACGCTGCCCGTGCGTGTCCATTTGATGGGCGCACGGACGTACTCGTCACCCTTGTTTTTAGTGCCCCAGTATCCCAACTCTTCGCCCTGGTAGACATAGGGCTTGCCGGGAGAGGTCAGCAGCACGGCGGCGGCCAGTTTTTCCTTGGCCACGTCGCGGCCCAGGTCGCTGGCAAAGCGGTCCTGATCGTGGTTGGAAAGGAAGATGGCGTCGATGAAATCGCTGCGGTAGCCCTGGAACAGGTTCTGGAAATAAATAATGGTCCTGGCGAAGTCGTCACCCTTGTTCTTGCCGATACGGTCCTTGAGCGTATAACCGTAGTAGAAATTGAAATTCGACGGCAGTCCTTCGTAATAAGGTGCCATCTTCTCGGCGTTGTCGCACCAGGATTCGCCCACCATGTAGAAGTTCCCCTGGCCGCCATTGGCCTTCCATGTGCTGTTGCAGCGGTCATACCATTGTTTCAGGAAGGAAACGTTGGCGGCCGTATTGTTCTGGTAGATCCAGATGACGGCGTCGAGGCGCAGGCCCGCCACACCCATATTAATCCATTTGTCAGCCGCTGCGGCAAGGTCCTTGAAGGTCACCGACTGGGAAGCCGTGGCATGCGGGCCGTAGTACAAGTCAGGCATCGAAGCGTCAAAGCTGGCCCAGTAGGAAAGGGATTCTCCACCGAAGGTGATGTCGGCAGCAGGATTGCT